>ERZ869936.215-NODE-215-length-66547-cov-6.102779_pt1 | contig 66547 bp, 62 predicted proteins | sample MGYA00520876_ERZ869936 | MGnify/ENA primary metagenome ERZ869936 (study PRJEB32218, sample SAMN09650985) | biofilter metagenome | isolation source: enrty point of leading RO module | place: Saudi Arabia: Thuwal, RO plant located on Red Sea | collected 2016-02-17 ... | reverse complement strand
TTTGTTGAAACAGAGCATTATTGAGCACTACCGAAAACATATCTCCGCAACTAGAAGAAAGCTGGAAAGAAGCTTTACTGGAAGAATTCGGGCAGCCTTACTTTGCCAAACTCAAAGCATTTTTGATAGAAGAAAAAAAGAAAGGGCTTACCATTTATCCTCCGGGCAAAGAAATCTTTAATGCATTTAATTATACTCCTTTTAAAGATGTAAAAGTGGTCATCATTGGGCAAGACCCTTACCATGGCATCGGACAGGCACACGGCTTAAGCTTTTCAGTAAAGAAAGGCGTTAACCCTCCGCCTTCCTTAAAAAACATTTTTAAAGAAATACAAAACGATTTAGGCATTGCACCGCCTAATCACGGAGAATTAACGGCATGGGCAAAGCAAGGTGTGTTATTGCTCAACGCTACGCTAACCGTACGAGCCAAACAGCCCGGCTCACACCAAAAAAAAGGTTGGGAAAACTTTACGGATAGTGTAATTAAAACGCTTTCGGACAAAAAAGAGAAACTGGTTTTTCTGCTCTGGGGAAAATTTGCCCAAGCAAAGGCCCAGCTTATCGACACACAAAAGCATACGGTTTTAACAGCGGCTCATCCTTCGCCTTATTCGGCCAGTAATGGTTTTTTTGGCTGCAAACACTTTTCTAAAACAAATGCCGTTTTAACCCAACACGGGCTTTTGCCCATTGACTGGAGTTTAAATTAATGCTACTACTAAAAGAAATAGATTATTCTCGCTTTTCTAAAATATCTGGATTAATTTCATTGAACTTGCGTTTCCCGTTTTCACGGGAATGGAAAAGCGAGAAACTTCTTATTATCATTCCTGACGAAATGAAATGGAGATCAGGAATCCAGGAAGCAAGCGAAGAGGAAAACATTAAACTATTGTCATAATATGAAAAAGGGGCTTCTTATTCTATTCCTCTTTCCTTCCCTTTTTTTCGCCCAGAAAAAAGAAAAGATTCCTTTTGACATCATCGTCCCCAAACTTCCAAAAAAAGAATTTAAAAAACTAGACTTCCCGTCCTACCTTAACGATGAAAACGAGTTAGGCAAAGCCACCCGTGATGTAATTGTTCAGCTAAATAGCCTGTCGTATTTACTAGCCGAGCTAGACAGTGTAGTGTGGAAAGAAGAAAAATACATGGCGTATTTTAATCCGCACAAACCTTACCAATGGGTCGCACTTAAAAGCGGCAATGCCGAAAGCGATGTTATCCATAAAACCAATTACAAAGAAAAACTGTTTACCGCCTCTAAGTTTAAACCCAAACAAATCGGCAATCTATTTGAGTCCATCATTCAGTATTACGAAAATCACGGCTTCCCTTTTGTATCAGTAGGGCTAGACAGTGTGGAGTTTTTAGACAATGGTATAAAAGCCAACTTAAACATTACTAAAAACAAGTTTTATAAAATCGACAGTTTAATTATTTCGGGAGACGCCAAAGTTTCGGAGAGCTTTATTGCCAATTATCTTTCCATTAAAGAAGGCGGTGCCTACAATGAAGCAGAAATTAAAAAGATAGACACCCGAATTAAGAACCTGCCGTTTGTAGAGGCTTTTAAACCTGCCGAAGTAATTTTTACCAAAGAAGATTGTGAGCTTACGCTCTTTCTAAAAAAGAGAAAAGCCAGCCGATTCAACGGTATTTTAGGGTTTCAGCCCGACCAAAACGGTAAAATAAGGTTTACGGGCGACATTGAATTAAAGCTGCTCAACGGTTTCGGGCATGGCGAAGAAATCTTCTTTAACTGGCGAAACCTTTCCAACCAAACACAAGATTTAGATGTGAAGTTTGTTTACCCGTATCTGTTAGGAACACCTCTTGGTTTCGATTATCATTTAGATTTATACAAGCGTGATTCTTCTTTTCTGGACGTAAAGAACAACATCGGATTTCGCTATTTGTTTTCGGCCAACAACTATTTAAAATTCGTTTACACAGCCGAAAGTTCTAATACTTTAATCAAGCAAACGGCATTCAGCAGCAGTCTGCCGGAGCTGAACGATGTAAAGGTAAACGCTTACGGTCTGGGAGTCCACTTAGAAAAGTTAGATTATAAGCTCAACCCCAGAAAAGGTTTCAGCCTTGACTTTTTTGCCTCTACCGGTTTCAAAAAAATTATCCTACCCACTGACAGTAATTTGCTTGAAAACTTTAAAGACATAGAAACCAACTCTACCCGCTACAAGGCAGAAATTTCTGCCGACTTCTTTTTTCCCGTTTATAAACGCTTCATTTTTAATTACGGCATCCGTTCCGCCATTATAGAAAACAACACCATATTTAAAAACGAATTGTACCGAATAGGAGGGTTTAAAACTTTAAGAGGTTTTGACGAAGAGTCCATCTTTGCTTCTTTTTATGCCATAAACACCTTTGAGTTACGATTTATTTTAGAGCAAAATTCTTATCTATTCGCTTTTACCGATGTGGGATATTGGGAAAATAACGCTACTGCACTTCCCGCCACATTGCACTACCAACCTACTTCTTTTGGTGGCGGTATTGCTTTTGATAGCAAGGTGGGAATTTTTAGTTTAACCTATGCCATAGGAAATGAATTCAACAGCACCTTTTTAATTCGTTCGGCAAAAATCCATTTCGGATTCGTTAACTATTTTTAGCCACTAATTCACAACTCGTATTGCATAAGTATTAATACTTAGCTTATTCAAAAAGACAAAAAATACTTTTCTTCGTTTCCCATGAAGCCGCTCTGGATATGTATCATTGGTTTAGTAATGCTTAGCTCATGCAGTATTTTCAAGGGCTCCGGAAAGTCAAAAAAAGAAAAGGAGCTGGAGGTAAAAGAAAACCAAATAGAAGAAGTAGAAAAAGAAGTGGTGGAAAAACCCAGCTCACCACCCGAAGAAATGCTCGCTAGTTTCTTAAAAGAATACGTGAACATCAAATACAAAAAATACAAGTTCGAAATGTATTTGTTTGTTTCGGTAAAGTATCAAAACATGTATTTGATTGAAGACGATGCCATCTTAAAAAAATACAAAATTTCTACCGCTGCCAATGGAGCCGGAAACGATTACGGGAGTGAGCAAACTCCTATTGGTTTGCACAGAGTAAAAAATAAAATCGGACACAATGTTCCGGAGGGTGGTTTGTTTCAGTCCAGAGTATATGCCGGAAAAACTGCCAAAATATATACCGACAACACTAAATCTCCCACCGATGATATTACCACCAGAATTATGTGGCTGGAAGGAATGGAAAGCGGTTTGAACAAGGGCGGAAAAGTTGACTCGTACAATCGCTATATATATATTCATGGTACTTCTGAAGAAGGTTTAATCGGCACGCCTCAGTCACACGGATGCATACGAATGAAAAATGCAGATATTGTTGAACTGTTTTCCATCATACCGGAAGGAACTCCGGTTCTTATTTTGAATTATTAATTCTGATTTTTTCCCTTACCTTTATTGCATTAATTTATGGATATCTTTTTTCTAATCATTGGTTTAGTGGCAGGAGTTGCTGTAGGGTTTTTGTTCGCCAAAACAAAATACGGAAGCTCCAATGGTTCTGTTGATAATGAAAAACTGCATGCTTTAGAAAAACAAAAAGATGAGTTATTGTCGGAAAAAGGGCAACTAACCGGTAACTTAGAAAAATCGAGAGAGTTTTTCAAACAACAGCAGGAAGAACTAGTTAAGCTACAGCAAGACAATAACATCCTTACCAAAGAATTAGCCGAATACAAAACCAAACACACCGAACTAAAAGAAGAAACCCAAAAGCTTCAGGAAAAATTTCAAACCGAATTTGAAAACATTGCTAATAAACTATTAAAACAAAACTCCACTGAATTTACCGAAAGTAATCAGAAAAAGCTGGAGGGAATTTTAAATCCGTTCAAGGAGAAAATTGAAAAGTTTGAAAAGCAAGTTCAAGAGACCTACGAAAAAGAATTAAAGCAAACCACTAGCTTAAAGGCTGAAGTAAAACAGCTTTTTGAGTTGAATCAAAAGCTTAGCGAAGACGCTCAAAACCTAACCAAAGCGTTAAAAGGTGATGTGAAAAAACAAGGCAACTGGGGCGAAATTATTTTAGAGAAAGTACTCGAAAGTTCCGGTTTGGAAAAGGGAAGAGAGTACACCACACAAACCACCTCCTCTAATACGGCCGGAGACACTATACGACCCGATGTGATTGTAAATTTACCTGACAACAAGCATATTATTATTGACTCCAAAGTTTCACTTCTGGCTTACAACAATTATATTTCCGCTACCGATGAAACAGAAAAAAATAAGTTTTTAGCCGAGCATTTAATTTCCATTAAAGCACACATCAAAACACTTTCCTCTAAAGAATATCACTCATCGCTAGACTTTAATACACCTGACTTTGTATTGCTCTTTATGCCCATTGAGGCTTCTTTTTCGTTGGCCATGGAAAACGACAAAGATTTGTTTGTTTCCGCCTGGGATAAAAAGATTGTGATTGTTACTCCAACTACTTTATTGGCTACACTGCGAACTGTTTCATCGCTTTGGAAACAAGAAAAACAAACTAAGAATGCTTTAGAAATTGCTCGACAGTCAGGCAACTTATACGATAAGTTTATGGCTTTTTTAGATGATTTGGAAAAAATTCAAAAAGGGATAGAATCTTCACAAAAGGCTTATGAGGGCGCTTTTAATAAACTCAAAAGCGGAAAAGGAAACTTAATTAGCCGGGTAGAAAAAATAAAAGAACTAGGAATTAAAACAGAAAAAAATCTGCCGTCATCCTTTGAAGACTTTGAAGATTCAGACGATGAAGGAGAGTTGCCAAAATCATTATTTAATGAGTAAGTGGTTAAGAAACATATCTCAGGTTTTAACGGCTGGATTATTGGCTTTCTCTTGCACTGTTCCAAAAGAAACGGTTAATAATTACGCTTATATTTATCAAAAGAATGAGCAGAACCTTTTCCCGGATTATGTGGTTTATCATTCCTCAAAAGACACCACAACCATCTATTTTAAAATTGAAAGTTCACAACTGTTGTTTACCAAAAAAGGAGATGATAGCCTCTTTCATTCCGACTTAGTTTTTCAGTATAAATTGTTTAACGACTTTGAAAAGAAAACTGTTGCAGACAGTAATACTGTTGTGCTTCACGCTACAGGCAAAAACGGACAAAACAAACATCTTTACGGAGCCATCAAAATTAAAGCCCCATTCGGAAACAATTATGTTTTTTCCGCTAAAGTTACCGAAGCACTGAGAGGAAATATAGGAACTACGTTAATTGAAGTCAATAAAAAAGATGAGCAAAACAGACAAAACTTTTTGCTGCTTAACGAAAACAACTTGGTTTCTTTTAAAACTTCTTTTGATGTTGGAGAAAAAGTAATTGTAAAATGCAAGCAACCGCTTGAAGCAATTAATTGTCGGTTTTATTCCCGAGATTATCCGCTTCCACTTCCTCCTTTTGTTACCGACAACTTAATTACCGATAGCTATTCCGCAGATGATGTGTTTACCATTGAGGCCTCTGAGCCAGGAACATTTGAAATAGATATTAAAACCACAGGTTTTTATCATTTACTCACCGATACCACACAAAAAACAGGAGTAACTCTTTTTGCGTTTGGCAACGATTTTCCTGAAGTTACTTCTGTAAAACAAATGATTGAATGTGTGCGATACCTAACTTCTAAAAATGAATTTAAAAGTATAGAAGAAAGTAAAACGCCTAAAGAAACTCTGGAGCGTTTTTGGCTTTCTCTGGGCGGAAGCACCGATAGAGCAAAGCTTTTAATTAAAGAATATTACAATAGAGTTGAACAGGCCAACAGACACTTTACTTCATACACCGAAGGCTGGAAAACAGACAGAGGGCTAATTTATATTGTGTATGGTCCGCCCAATACCATTTATAAAAACAATATGGTGGAAACCTGGGTATATGGTGAAGAAGGAAATATTATGACCGTATCTATGCAGTTTCAAAAAGTAAAAAATCCTTTTACTGAGAATGATTTTGTGCTAGACAGAAATCCTCTTTTAAAATCAAGCTGGTACAGGTCTATTGACTCCTGGAGGCAAGGGAAAGTTTATTAGTATGGTAAACCGATTGTGGCAAAAACTTTCGCATTTAGGTGTTTTAGAAAATGAACACGAACAAAAGAGAGAAGTAATTTTACTTAACAAGATAGGTGTTTTTGCCATTCTGCTTATACTTTGTTTTATTCCTATAGAAATTATTCTTAATGGCTTTGAATTGGTTCCTGTTGAGCTTATTTCTGCTGTAATATTTAGCTCCATTCTTCTTTTAAACTCTTTTCGTTTTCATACAGCGGCAAAATACTTTAGTATTATATCAGGAGCTCTTCTCATTCTTATAAGTAGCTTCGTTGTGGGGGGAGAGTCTGATAGTGAGTATAATCTTTTGCCTGTTTTTTTGCTTCCTCTTCTTTTCTTCAGAAACTTTATTCATATTACTTTATTATCCTTGTTTGTTGCAGCCTGCTTTTTTTACCTAAAATTTTCCATTTCTGAAACTACTCCGCTTGTTGAAATTCCTATTGAAGTAAGAAAAAAAGTTCAGCCTTTCATGAATTTAATGACCATGATGTTCTTGTTCTTTGAACTCTACTATTTCAAAAAATTAAACCTTTCTTTCGAAAAAAACCTTTCTCGTCAAAAACTGTTGGTAGAACAAAAAAACCATGAAATAACAAGCAGTATAAAATATGCTAAGCGTATTCAGTCAGCCATTTTACCTCCAAATAAGCTAGTAAAAGAGTTTTTATCAAACAGTTTTATTTTGTACAAACCCAAAGACATAGTAGCAGGGGATTTTTATTGGTTAGAACACAAAGAAGGAAAAGTACTGTTTGCTGCTGCTGATTGCACGGGACATGGCGTGCCCGGAGCTATGGTAAGCGTAGTGTGTAATAATGGATTAAATAGAAGCGTAAGAGAATACGGACTAACAGAACCCGGAAAAATACTAAACAAAACCAGAGAAATAGTAATAGCAGAATTTGAGAAAAGTGAAGAAGAAGTAAAAGACGGAATGGATATCGCCCTTTGCTCTCTGAGCGTCAGTTCGAGTAGCGGAGCGTATCGAGAACTACAATATGCAGGCGCTAATAATCCATTATGGATAATACGCTCGCATCATGCTGAACTTGATTCAGCATCTGAAAAAGAAAACAACAAAGAACAGATTCCGAATCAAGTTCGGAATGACGAATACGAACTGATAGAGATAAAGGCAGACAAACAACCGATAGGCAAGTACGCAGAAAACAAACCCTACACTACCCACAAAATAGAATTACAGAAAGGCGACAGCATTTATATATTCACAGATGGTTATGCCGACCAGTTTGGGGGAGAGAAAAGCAAAAAGTTCAAGGCGGCTAATTTCAAAAAGCTACTGTTGTCTATTCAAGAAAAGCCAATGGAGGAACAAAAAATTATTATTGACCAAACCTTTAAAGATTGGAAAGGCAACCTAGAACAAATTGACGATGTATGTATTATAGGCGTAAGAATATAATACATACGAGTCAGCCTGTTCTGAGCTCAAATTGATGATGTGAGTATAATAGGGGTTAGAGCTTAGTCAATACTTCCCCTGCTGAAATAGCATTATGCGAAGCGTGATAAACACACTCTCCATTTTTAATTACTAAAACTTGAGGAGACTCATGCTTTACTGAAAGCTTATCGGCAATAGTGTTAGAAATGTCTCTGTACTTTATTAGGTCTAAGTAATAAACCGGAGCTGCAGGGTTATCAGCCCATTCTCGCTCAAAACGACTTTTTACCATAGCACTAATAGAACACCTTGTGCTATGCTTAAATATAATTATAGCTTGTAGGGAGTTATCAGAAGATTGCTGAATAACCTCATCTAAAGAATCAAGGCTTTCCAGCGGAAGCCAGTTCACAACTAAGCAGGAATTTCTGTCTTAACGTCAGCTTTGCCGTAAGCAGGACATTTTTCGTGACCTTTGCAAGATGCTAAAACTAAAACTGCTACAACAAATACTGCTAATCCAATCAATTTTTTCATAATTCTAAAAATAATACTTCTAATAACTACTAGAAACGGTTAAAAAGCAAAGCTAGTTAATTTTTCAAAAACTATAAAATTTATTTTGCTTCTTCTTAAAACAAATTATTCTTAGGTTTGTTTTATCGGAAGCCACTAAACTTATTAAACACTCTCGGCTTGCGATTATTGTCCTCTTTTTACCAAAAAACGCTACCTTTGTTTAAATATTAGTTGGCTTTATCAACTTTGTTTACTTTCCGGTTTTAAAGAGCCGGATATTTTATAGTTAATAATGAAAGGGAAAAAAGAATATTTAGAATTAATTGATACACTTGGAGACAACCATGCTGGCGGAAGTGCAGAAACACCATTGAGAGCTGATGCACATGTGCTTTCTGACGAAGAAAAGATTAAAATTATTCAAACGCATTTCTCTAAAGTGCTCGAAACACTTGGTCTTGACTTAACTGATGACAGCCTTAAAGGAACTTCTTTAAGGGTTGCCAAAATGTTTGTTAAAGAAATTTTTTCGGGCTTGAACCCAATGAACGAGCCTATCGCTTCAGTTTTTGAAAACAAATATGGTTACAACAGAATGTTGGTAGAAAAGAACATTTCACTTTACTCTACTTGCGAGCACCACTTTTTACCTATTGTTGGAAAAGCTCATGTTGCCTATTTTCCTAAAAACAAAGTAATTGGGTTATCTAAACTAAACCGAATAGTAGAATACTACGCCAAAAGACCTCAAGTTCAGGAGCGATTAAACGTACAAATTGTTAATCACTTGAAAAAGGTTTTAGATACCGAAGATGTTGCTTGTTTAATTGATGCCAAGCATCTTTGTGTTAACTCAAGAGGAATTAAAGACGTCACTAGCTCAACGCTAACCTTTGAATATTCAGGGAAGTTTCAGGACCCACAACTACGTAAAGAGTTTTTTGAAACCATAAAACTTGACCCCTATCCTGAAGATTAATTTAACCTTATGACTGTGTACAAAAACATTTTTCTTGTTTTATGTTTTTTTGCCTTTTCAATTGGCGGCTATGCACAGATAAAGCTTGAAGAAAAGAAAATAATTGATGGCTACGGAGGCTACATTATGGAAGCTCAGTACTCTCCATTTCAAACTTATTTTGCTTTTACATGTGATAAGAATAAAGTTTATTTGTTTGACCAGCATCACAATCCCATTTACTCACATGCTGGTGATAGTCTTTATGAGAGATCTTCTTCAAAAATTGCCTTTTCGCCTAATGAAAAATATTTACTGATTGGAAGGTTTAACTCTGTGGGAGACATTGCGGTTTATAACTTAATTAATCAAAAAGTTGAGCAATTATTAACCGCCCACAGCGACCGTATTGTTACTATCAATTTTAACAAGCAAGGAAATCGTTTTGTTTCTACCAGCACGGATGAAACCGCTAAAATTTTTGAAAATAAAACCGGGCAATGGGTTGAGGTTCAGGAGATAAAGCGTGAAGATAAAGTTTATGATGCCGTATTCAGTTTTGATGACAAGTACCTGGTAATTTGTGGTAATGAAGACAAGCTCTTGGTCTATGAAGAAAAAAATGGCATTTACGAGTTATCTCAAACCATTCCTGTCACAAAATGGGGGTTAGACTATGTTGATTACCATCCTTACGAAAACACTTTTTTGGCCGGTTCTTCAGACAAAACATGGCAATACAAACTTTCCGGTAAAAACTTTACTACAAAAGATTCCATTGTAATTCGCATTGGAAGAATAAAAGACGCCAAGTATTCTCCTGATGGCGAAAGTATTGTTTTGGCTAATGGAACAAGTATTGAAAGCTACCTTATTACCAAAAATGGATTTGTTGAAGACGAAAAATTTCCCAGACATAATGCCTATATCCTATCCATTAACTACAGTCTTGACGGAAAAAAACTGGTTAGCTCAAGCGAAGATATGACTGCTATTGTTTGGGATGTAAAAGGCGTAAAGGGTAATAATCTATCACAAATATTCTCCTATTTAGGTAACAGCCTTACGTTTTCTCAAAAAACAATTTTAACCGAAAGTTTCTCACAGCAAATTATAAGTGGGCTTGATAAAAATTTATCTGCGCCTAAAGATGAATTTGAAACTTCTAAAGAATATTGGGAACGGCTTTTAAAAACTCGCTCAGCTATTTTACATAAAAATCAAAAAAAACAAGAAGAGCTTTTTTCTTTTTCTAAATCTTCTGATGGGGCTGCACAGCTTAAACTAGAACTAAAAAAATATGATGCCGATAAAGAGATTTATGCCATTTCCTTTTGTAACACAGAGGCTTCTGTTGCTATTCCTAGGCTTGAGGCTAAAGAACTTAAGGGACTTCAGGAAAAAGCATTTATTAAAGCTACTAAAACAAAAGACAAAAATGATGTTCATCATGAATATGGCAACTATAAATTAGTTCATCCTAAAACCCAAAAAGAATACAACATTGAGCTATCAGAAAACCCATTTAATTTTGAGCATGTAAAAAAGAAAGTTGAGATACAAGGAGAAACTTCTTCTGTAATAATAAACACCTCTACGGCACAAGCCGATACTGGTTTTACGCAAAAAAATTATGCGCTCTTAATCGCAACGAATGAATATGATTACTTCGATAATTTAATTAACCCTACCGTTGATGTGGGTCAAATTGCAAAAGACCTAGCAGAAACTTACGGCTTTGAAGTAGAAATTCTTACTAATCCAAAGCTTGACGACATTCTAAAAAAACTCAAAACCTACGCCTTAAAAAACTATAACGAAAAAGACCAGCTTTTCATCTTTTTTGCCGGACACGGATATTATGATGATGTTTTTAAGGAAGGTTATTTAATTGCCAAAGATTCTCGTTCTGACGACATTGCTCATACTTCTTTTTTGTCTCATAGCAACTTAAGAACAGTTGTAAACAACATTCCTTGTAAGCACATCTTTTTGTGTTTAGATGCCTGTTTTGGCGGAACATTTGACCCGCTTATTGCTTCTTCAGGAAGAGCAACAGGCATTTATCAAGACATAGAAACACAAGAGTTTGTCAATAGAAAATTAAAATATCAAACCAGAATGTATTTAACATCCGGAGGAAAAGAGTATGTGCCTGATGGCAGGCCGGGTCAGCACTCTCCTTTTACCAGAAAACTATTAGAAGCATTTAGAAGTTATGGCGGACAAGATGGCATTCTTACGCTTAATGAAATTCTAACCTATATCGAAAAGGTTGATCCACAGCCAAGATTTGGTGAGTTTGGCAATAATGAACCGGGTAGCGATTTTCTTTTTATCAAAAAATAATTTATCCGAAGCTAATTGTTACCAAAGCCAAATAGGCTAATATAACTCCGCTAATTATTAATGACATTAAGGCGCTGAATATTTTCTCTTTTCGGGTTATCATTTTCTAAATCAATTATTATTCTAATTTCAATTATGATGCCAAAAGCATCTTTAATCCATAAAACAAGTTTTATTTCTATTTTTGGATGCTATTAAAGTTTAGTTTAATGTCAGAAAAGCTGTTTCAGAAATACCCAATTACACTTTATAATAGTGCTTCACAGTCTCGAGAAAAATTTGAGCCTCTTCACGCTCCTTTTGTGGGAATGTATGTCTGTGGTCCTACAGTATATAGCGATGTGCATATTGGTAACGTAAGAACCTTTACCTCTTTTGATGTTATTTTTAGATTTTTAACTCATCTTGGCTACAAAGTTCGTTATGTAAGAAATATTACGGATGTGGGTCATCTGGTTGATGATGCTGATGAGGGAGAAGATAAAATTGGCAAACAAGCCAAGCTGATGAAAATGGAGCCGATGGAAGTGGTTCAACATTATACCGATGATTTTAGAAATGTAATGCGATTATATAATATTCTTCCTCCATCAATTGAGCCAACTGCAACAGGGCATATTATTGAGCAAATAGAAATGACCCAGCAAATACTAGATGCCGGCTATGCCTATGAAAAAAACGGTTCTGTTTATTTTGACGTAAGAAAGTACCATAAAGACCATCATTATGGAAAACTATCAGGAAGAGTAATTGATGATTTGTATGCTAACACCAGAGAGTTAAGTGCGCAAGACGAAAAGAAAGACAGCCTAGATTTTGCCTTATGGAAAAGGGCGGAGCCTCAGCATATTATGAAATGGAACTCACCATGGGGAAAAGGTTTTCCGGGTTGGCATATTGAATGTAGTGTAATGAGTACAAAGTATTTGGGTAAACAATTTGATATTCACGGTGGCGGAATGGACTTAAAGTTTCCACATCATGAATGTGAGGTTGCCCAAGGAAAAGCGGCTAACAAAGTAGATTCTGCTAAATACTGGCTGCATGGAAATATGCTAACCATGAATGGTCAGAAAATGAGCAAATCAGTTGGAAATGTATTCACACCCCATCAACTAATTACTGGCGATAGCCCTTTATTGGAAAAAGCCTATTCGCCTATGACGGCAAGATTTTTTATGCTACAAGCTCACTATCGAAGCACTTTAGATTTTTCTAATGAAGCCATTCAGGCATCGGAAAAAGGCTTTAAAAAATTGATGCACTCTCTTGATGTTGTTGAAGGCATGAACTACTCTTCAGGAGAAATAAATCCTGAATTAGATAAAGAAATTAATTCACTATGCGAAAGTTGCTACATTGAAATGTGCGATGATTTTAATACGCCTAAAGTTATTGCTGTTTTGTTTGAACTGTCTGCAAAAATTAACAGCTTTGCTAATGGTCAGCTTGCAATATCTTCTATTTCAGAAAATACATTTGAGCGATTAAAGTCAACCTTTAAAGCCTTTTTAATTGATGTGCTTGGTTTAAAGCAAGAAGATGGTGAAAACAACAACCAATCTTTAGACAAAGTGGTAGAGCTTTTAATTGAAATGAGAAAACAAGCTAAAGTAGAAAAGGACTATGCTCTCTCTGATAAAATTAGAGACCAACTTAAAGATGCCGGTGTTTTGTTAAAAGACAATAAGGACGGCTCAGTATCATACGAAGTTATATAATGGAAGAATTTGCTATTTATCTTAACCTGGGAATTAAACACATTCTAAGCTTATCCGCCTTAGACCATATTGCTTTTTTAATGGTGCTAATCGCTCCCTTTAAAAACAATGAGTGGAAATCGCTTCTGATTTTAATAACCGCTTTTACTATTGGTCATAGTCTTTCTCTTTTGTTTGGAGTTTATAAGTGGGTCTCGTTTTCGCAAGAAATAATTGAGTTTTTAATTCCGCTTAGTATTTTTCTTACGGGTGTTTTTCATTTTTTTAGCAAAGGCATTAAGCAAAATAAACTTGCTTATTTGTTAGCATTGTGTTTTGGGTTAATTCACGGTCTAGGCTTTTCTAATTACCTCAGCAGTATGATGTCTGACTCTAATATTGCGGTTTCATTATTTGGCTTCAACTTAGGTGTAGAGCTTGGTCAAATTGTAGTTGTTGGCCTTATCATTTTGGTTGTTAATCTATTTGAAAAAGCTTTTTCTATTCCTTATAAAAACAGAACACAAACACTCTTGGGCATCGGAATTGGAATGTCTATTGTTTTAACATTACAAACAGACTTTCTTAATTGATTAAAAAAATTTTTATACTGCCTGTAAAACTCTATCAGGGAATAATTTCTCCTTATTTGCCAAACTCTTGTCGCTACACCCCAACTTGCTCTCAGTATATGATTGATGCTATTAATGAATGGGGCGTGTTTAAAGGCTTGTGGATGGGAACAAAAAGATTGGCGACATGTCATCCCTGGGGAGGCCATGGTTATGACCCGGTGCCGAAAAAGGAAAAAAAATAGTTTACTTATTATTAAAATCATTCATGGTATAGGTCAAGCCTATTGAGCCAAAACTTTTTATTGCCTCTACGGCAACATTAATTCTTTCTTGAAGTAGTTCTTTTTCTTCGTTATTCCATTCACTTAAAACGTATTCTGCTTGTCTGCCTTTTGGAAAATCGTTGCCTACTCCAAATCTTAGCCTTGCGTAGTGGTTTGTTGCAAGAGACTCATTAATACTTTTTAAACCATTATGTCCGCCATCACTTCCCTTTCCTTTTATTCTTATTTTTCCAAACGGTAAGGCGATATCATCCGTAACTACTAGCAGTTTATTAATTTGAATTTTTTCTGTTTGCATCCAATAAGCTACAGCCTTACCACTTAGGTTCATAAAAGTGGTTGGTTTTATTAAAATAAATGTCCTGGCTTTGTGTTTAAATTCAGTAACAAAAGCCAACTTGGCTTGCTTAAAAACAAGATTGGATGAGCCTGCCAACTCATCCAATACTTTAAATCCTATATTATGGCGGGTGTTTTGGTATTCATCTCCGATGTTTCCCAGTCCCGCAATAAGGTACTTCATTGTTTATTCTGCTTTTGCTTCTTCTTTAGGAGCTTCAGCGCCTTCTGCCGGAGCAGCTGCACCCTCTTCTCCTTCAGCAGCAGCTTCACCTTCTTCAGGTAATGCCTCTACTAAGTTTCTAGCTGTTCTAACAGCAACAACAACTGCGTTTCCTGCCTCAAGAATTTTAACTCCGTCAATCTTCAAGTCTTGAACTTTAACAGATTTTCCAATTTTTAAGTCCGAAATATCAACTGTTATTCCGTCTGGAATTTTTGAAGGCAATGCCTGAATTCTGATTTTCTTAAGAACGTGTCTTAATCTTCCTCCATTCATTACACCTATTGAAGTTCCTTCAAGTCTAACTGGAAGAACGGTTTTAATCGCTTTTCCGTCAGTTACCTCAACAAAATCAATGTGTTCTGTTTTGTCATTAATTGGGTTAAACTGTGCTGCTTTTAATACAGTTTTCACCTTTTTTCCATCAACATCTAATTCAAAGAAATATACTTCTGGAGTATAAATAAGCTTATTCAGCTCAATTTCATTTACTGCTAAATGTTGGTTACCGTTAGGGCCGTAAAGTTCGCAGGGAACCATCCCGGATTTTCTTAGCTCTTTGGCAGTCTTTGAGCCGGTACTTTTCCTAACTTCTGCTTTTAAAGTTACGGTTTTCATTGTGTGTATATAGATTAATTGGTTAACAAATAAAGTTTGAGCTGATAGACTGATGTGATTTTAATCGTTGAATCACATCGGCAAATAATTCAGCACAACTAAGTACTTTTATTTTTGAGTTTTTTTCTGAAGGAATAGTGTCTGTTGTTATTAATTCTGTAATAGCTGATTTTTCAATTTTTTCGTAAGCGCCTCCTGATAAAATAGCGTGTGTACATATCGCTCTAACGCTTGATGCTCCATTCTCCATCATTAGGTCTGCCGCTTTAGTAAGTGTTCCGGCTGTATCTACCATATCATCTACTAAAACAATATTTCTGTCTTTTACTTCCCCAATTAAAAACATGCTTTCAATCTCGTTTGCTTTTTTTCTTTGCTTATAGCAAGCCACCACCTCTGCTCCCAGGTGTTTCGCATAAGCGTTTGCTCTTTTCATACCACCTAAATCCGGTGAAGCCATGGTTAGGTTTTCTAGCTTTAAACTTTCGATATACGGAATGAAAATAGTGGAAGCATAAAGATGGTCAACCGGAACTTCAAAAAAGCCTTGAATTTGGTCAGCATGTAAGTCCATGGTGATAATTCTGTTTGCTCCGGCAGCAGATAAAAGGTTAGCAACCATTTTAGCGCCTATTGGAACTCTTGGTTTGTCTTTTCTGTCTTGACGAGCAAAACCAAAGTACGGCATTACTGCTACAATACTATTTGCTGATGCTCTTTTAGCAGCATCTATCATGAGCAACAATTCAAATAAATTATCTGAGGGAGGATTGGTTGATTGAATGATAAACACATCATCTCCTCTAACCGTTTCTTCAAAAGATGGCTGAAACTCTCCATCACTAAACTCATTGATAATAACATTTCCCAATTCTTTTCCATAGGCTGCAGCTATTCGCTCAGCCAAGCCTAGCGTGTTTCTGCCGGAAAAAAATTTTGTGTTATGGTCCATTTCGTTCTTAAAAAAGGGTGGCAAATGTAGCGATATATTTACGTTTTGCCAAACAAACCAAACAGATTATTTGTTGTAGTAATTTCTATTGTCTATTTTCGCCCACTCAAATTGCCGAAGTGGCGGAATTGGTAGACGCGCACGACTCAAAATCGTGTACCTTCTGGTGTGTGGGTTCGATTCCCACCTTCGGTACTTTTTACTTCAGCCTTTTAAAAGTCCAAACTTCCGTTTCGCAAATTTTGTAAGGAGCCTTTGTGTTCCCTTCTGGTGTTATAACAGGGTCTGAAGTAGGCGCATTTTTTTTATATAAATGAGGGTGTGGTTTTGGTGGGTGGTTTCTAGTTAATTGATAAGTGTTATCATCTATTTTTTTAAACCTATATTCTGTGTTTTCACTCCAATCAAAGGTGAATTTCTTAAATATGGATGCTGTTTGTTCAATAAAGCCGGCATTTTGATAGTTTTCTGCTCCAGTATGTTTAGATATTAGGCCTTTTTCATTAATCTTGAGTAAATAAGAATATTGGGAGCAAACATCTCCGCTTTCATTTACCATCTGTTTGGTTGCATTCCATTTTCCTTCAAAATCTACTTCCTTTTCTTTTTTTACCAGGTTTCCATTTTCATAGGTTTCTGTAATTATTTTTTCTCCCGATTCATTGTAATAGCGCCACTCTCCGTCTTTGCTTCCTTCTACATATTGTCCTTCAACTACTTTAAGCTCTTTTCCTTCATAATACTTGTAGCTTAAAAAAGTCCCGTGCTGCTTACTTTGTTTATAGTGCGAAACGGTCGTTCTGTGGCCGTTTTTATCGTAGTAAGTAAACTCTCCATCCATTTCCCCATCCTTGAATTCTCCCTGATAAGATTTAACTGACTTTCCGTTAACATTGCTATAGCTAACATATTTACCGTTTTTTTCTCCATTTGCATAAGTGTATTCAGCATGAATGTTTCCTTGAGGAAAAAAATGTGTTGACACCCCATCTAGCTTTCCTTCGCTATACTCTTGAATAAAAAGCTTGTTTAGGTTTTTAAATATCCTTCCATTTTCATAGTAGCAAATTGCTTTGCCTGAAAACACCTTTCCGTTAAGATTCATCTCTCTTTTATTGTTCATTTCTAAGTCTTGGTAAAAAACGGCATTATACTCGTCTATTTCTTTTTTGTGCTTTCTTTTTAATTCATTTAAAAAGTGCTTTTCAGAAATAAACTCCAGTTTACGCTGCCGAAAATATCCTTGGTTTATTAATTCTAGTTTTAACACTTCAGAGGAAATTTCGGTGATGTAAAATTTAAAAACTATTTCTTTAGGCCCGGGAGGCGTTAGGTTTGAGCCTTCAATTGGATCAAAACCATACAAAAAGCTTAATTGTGTTTGAAGATTTAGAAACGTAGAGTCCTTTTTTTTAGAACACCACCATTTTCCATTCCAGTTTGCCGGCAATCCATAATCTGATTCAGAATATTCAAAGTTTAAATAGCTGTTTTCATAACTGCTGTCATTAACTAAATTAAGACGAGACACAAAGGTGTGATAGTCTAGCTCAACTTCTTTATAGTTTCCATTCTCATTAATAAGTTGCTTATTGTAGTATGATTTTGAGCCGTCTTCATTTGTTTGTATTTGAATCCAGGTTTGACTAAGTGTTGATTTTTCAACAGTAGCTTTTACGTCTAAGAAAAAAGATAAAAAGAAGCTTAAAAAAAGGTAAGTGAAACGGTGCATGTTTTTTGTTTTATATATAGATGTTAATCAAACTTTATTCCACAATTGTAATTAAACTATTTGAAACTAATTGCTTTCTTATCTTTGCAAACTCTTTATGGACAGCAAACAACATAAATATGATGTAGCCTACTTAAGAATGGCCAGAGAATGGGCAGAGCTTTCTTATTGTAAAAGAAGGCAGGTTGGTGCTATCATCGTTAAAGATCGTATGATTATTTCGGATGGTTACAACGGAACACCAAGCGGGTTTGAAAACTGTTGTGAAAACGATGAAGGAGAAACCCACTGGTATGTGTTACATGCAGAGGCAAACGCCATCTTAAAGGTAGCAAAATCTACTCAAAACTGTGGAGGCGCAACTCTTTATATTACTCTTTCTCCCTGCAAAGATTGTAGTAAACTTGTTCACCAGTCGGGAATAACCAGAGTGGTTTATCACATAGAATACAAAGATACAGAAGGTCTTGAGTTTCTTAAAAAAGCCGGAGTAGAGCTAAAACACATCCCAAACTTAGATTCTGATGAATAAAAAACAATATCAACTTCTTTTAGTGTTTCCCATACTAATCGCTTTAGCTATTGTTGTAGGGGTTTTTTTAGGGCGCTTTTTATCAGGTTCTGATTACGCAACCATTATATATCAAGGAAAAAACAAGCCCACCAACAAACTAAATGAAATTTTCCTATACATAGAAGATTCTTATGTTGACTCTATTGAGGCTAGAGAACTAGAAGAAAAAAGCATACAGCTTTTACTTCAAGACTTAGATCCACACTCGTACTATATTCCGCCTGAAGATTTTGGTGAAATGAATGAGCCGTTGGAAGGAAATTTTGATGGCATTGGGGTTGAGTTTAGAATTGTAGAAGACACCGTAGTGGTAATTTCTGTTATCAGTGGAGGGCCTTCAGAAAAGGTAGGTCTTATGTCCGGAGACAGAATTATTCGCGTTGATAGTTTTGATATTGCAGGAATAGAAATAAACAATAGTGAGGTAATAAAAAAGCTTAAAGGCCCAAGAGGAACAGAGGTTGACGTATATGTTTACCGGAAAAACTCTACAAAAGAACTTAAGTTTAAAATTACAAGAGGCAGTATTCCCATTAACAGTATTGATGCTTCTTATATGCTTTCAAAAAAAGTTGGCTATGTTAAAATCAGTCGTTTTGCAAAAAACACCCATGAAGAATTTATGGTGGCGATTAATAAGCTTTTAGATAAAAAAATGGAAAGCATTATTATTGATTTAAGAGGAAACGGTGGAGGAGTATTAAACGCAGCTGCCGATATTGTTGATGAGTTTTTAAAAAGTGGTAAATTAATCGTTTATACTGAAGGTCGCTCTCGTTCAAAATCATCCTATTATGCCAGCGGAAGCGGTATTTTAGAAAGCACCAATGTAGCTGTTTTAATTGACGAAAACTCAGCTTCTGCCAGTGAAATTTTAGCCGGAGCCATTCAAGATAATGATAGAGGGCTTGTGTTAGGAAGGCGCTCGTTTGGAAAAGGCTTAGTTCAGGAACAGTTGGTTTTTCCCGATGGTTCTGCCGTTAGGTTAACTGTTGCCCGTTATTATACCCCAACAGGCAGATGTATTCAAAAATCTTATGAAGAAGGGAAGTCTTCATATCGTCAAGAGGCCTATGACAGGTTTGCCAGAGGAGAGCATTTATCGGCTGACAGCATAAAATTTATTGATTCTCTTAAGTTTTATACTCCAAAAGGGCGAGTAGTGTATGGTGGGGGCGGCATTATGCCGGATATTTTTGTTCCGCTAGACACTTCCGGTCGTTCTGATTACTTATCTAAGCTTCTTTATGGTGGTGTTTTTGACCAGTTTGCTTTTGATTTCATTGACAAAAACAAAGCTCGATTTAAGAAGTACAAAAATGTAGATGAGTTTTCAGATGAGTTTTACTTGTCTTCAGAAATAATTAAAGACTTTGTCTCTTTTGCAGAAAGCAAGTCTGTTCCAAAAGACGAAAAAGGTTTAGCATTTTCCATGAACATTATCAAAAGTAGAATTAAGGCAGACATGGCCAGACATCTCTACGGTTCTGAAGGTTTTTACCTTGTAATGAATAAAAACGACAAAGTAATTGAACGCGCCTTAAAAGAGTTGAAATAGTTAATTTCCTTTTCCGTTTTCCTTTTTTATTTTAAACTTGTATTAGAAAATCTTTGTATGAAAATTGCTTGCTCTCTCTTTGTTTCGGCACTTTTGTTTTTGCAAGCCATTGGGCAAGAAACAATTATTACAGGAAAAGTAATTGATCAAACCACAGGAGAGGGAATTCCATTTGCAAGCGTCTTTTTTAAAAATACTACGGTAGGCACATCCACAAACTTTGAAGGTCAGTTTGAGCTTAAAACCTCTCATCCCGGAGATTCTCTTGTTGCTTCATATATTGGCTATAAGCCATTGGCTAAAAAAATAATTAAAGGAAAAACGCAAAACATTACTTTCTATTTAACTGCTGATGTAATAAACATTGAAGCATTTACCGTTTCCGCCAAAGGAGAAAACCCTGCTTGGGCTATTTTAAGAAAGGTAATTGACAATAAGAAGAGTAACGACCCAAGAAGCCTTAACGCCTATCAGTATGATTCCTATACAAAAATTGAGTTGGATGTTGATAATATTACCGACAAGTTTAGAAAGAAAAAGCCCGTTAAAAAAGTAATTTCAGTCATTGACAGCATTTCAAAACTTAAAGGGGAAGACGGAAGGCCAATTATGCCGGTTTTCTTTTCAGAATCACTTTCAGAGTTTTACTATACCACCAGCCCTGAAAGAAAAAAAGAAGTCATTAAAAAAACCAAATTAACAGGAATTGCTGTTGAAGACGGCACTTATGTATCTCAGCTAATCGGAACCTCTTTTCAGCAATATAACTTTTACCAAAACTGGTTAAAAATTGTAGACAAAGACTTTGTTTCTCCTATTGCCGATAGTTGGAGGGCGTTTTATGAGTATGAATTAGTTAATGTTGCTGAGTTAGTTGGTAATAATTTGTGTTATCGTATTTCTTTCAAGCCAAAAAATCCGGAAGATTTAGCATTCACAGGTACAATGTGGATTGCAGACTCATCTTATGCTATTAAGCAAATTGACGTGAAGATAGACAAAACAGCCAACCTTAACTTTATTGAAAAAATTGTTCTTCAACAGGAGTATGAAAACGTAGTTACAGGTGGCGCCTGGCTTCCGTCAAAATCAAGAATTGTTATTGATGTGGGAGAAATACGTGATGACTGGGCGGGCATGTTGGCAAAGTTTTATGTTTCTAACAGAAACTTTATAATCAATGAGCCTAAAGATGCTAAGTTTTATGAAGAGCCTGTTACGGTTGACGAACAAGCCATGTTAAAAGACGAAAAATTTTGGGAAGAAAACCGACCCGACTCGTTAACTCAATACGACAAAGTCGTTTATAATTTAATTGATACCATCAACAATTTACCGGTCGTTAGAACTTATGTTGAAATTGCCGATATCGTTATAAACGGATACAAAAGAATTGGAAAGTTTGATGTCGGTCCTTACCCATATTTATATGCATGGAACAGAATTGAGAACCATCGTTTTCAATTGGGTTTTAAAACCAACTATAAATTTAGCCGCTCTGCAACCATTAAAGGTTATTTAGCTTACGGCACTTTAGATGAAAGGCTGAAGTATTCGGTGGGAGCAGATTATATTTTTAACAGAAGTAAATGGCTGGTTGGAGGAGTTGAGAGAAAAGAAGATCTTGATAGGGTAGGAATTTGGCGCTCTGATTTAGATGAAAAAAACACGCTTTTTATTGCCTCCAATCGTTGGGGAAATGTTAGCAACCCCTATTGGCATACGTTAAGTAGAGTTTATTTACAAATGGATATTGTTAAGGGATTTACCTCCAAAATATCTTTTAGGAATAGAAACTTTGACCCGCTTTACAGCTTTGAGTATTTTAAACCAAGTTCTATTGAGTCCGGTTTGTATGAAACCGCTCGAACATTTACCACAAGTGAAATTGAATTAGAATTTCGAATTGCATTTAAAGAAAAGCTACTGCAAAACGATAACGCAAGAGTTAGTTTTGGAACAGGCCAGTACCCCATTATTACTCTCCGTTTTTCTGAAGGCTTAAAGGGTGTTTTTAATAGCAACATTTCGCTTAGAAAATACATGTTGTTAATTGAGCAAAATGTTAGGGTTGGTATTTTTGGAAGGACACAATACGAGCTTGAAACCGCATTTATTCCATCAAGCGTTCCATATCCTCTTTTAGAAAATCATTTGGGAAACATAACCCCTTTCTATAATACCAAATCGTTTAACCAAATGGATATTTCTGAGTTTGTAAGCGATAAGTATGTTTCGTTGCGACTTACTCACAAATTTGATGGTTTAATTAGCAATCGTATACCGTTGATTAAAAAACTAGACTGGCGATTTTTTGCTACCTCAAACATTCTTTACGGCTCTATTAGCCAAGATAACCTGAACTTGGTTCCACTTTATGACTCTAATGGCTTTCCATTAAAGACAATTAAAGCTGGTGTGCCTGTTCCCTTATTTAAAAGCCTTCAAGACTTGCCTTATATTGAATTAGGGTATGGAGTTTCTAACATTTTGCGCTTTGTAAGAATAGACTTTGTTCATAGAGTCACGCATTTAGGAAATGGCGCCAGACCTTTTGGAGTTAAGATTAGCACTAAATTTGAATTATAATCGTTAACTTTAGGCTTTGGCATAGTTCATGTCAATAAAAAATTAAATTTTAAATTAATCTTTATGAAAACAATAAACTTATCTGCTGCCCTTTTATTCTTTTTAGGAAGCATCATTACAATAAATGCGCAAAACACTAAAGAATCCTATGCTCCTTCTGACAATAAAGAAGAACTGCACAAAAAGCATCATGAAGAACTCATGAAAGAATTAAACCTTACTGAAGAACAAAAGGTTCAAATGAAGGAAATAAGAAAAACACAAAAAGAAGATATTGAGCCAATAAAAAATGAGCTAAAAGAAAAAGAAGCAAGGCTTCAGGAACTTAAAGAAGATGAAAATGCAAACATTGATGAAGCAAATACACTAATCGATGAAATTTATGCACTGAAAGCACAGAAAGAAAAACTTAAGTTTGTTCATCACCAACAAGTAAATAAAATTTTAACTGCAGAACAAAGAGTTAAAATGAAAGAGCTTCATGCTGAAAAAAGAGCAGCCAGAGAAAAGCATCACCACATGGAAAAACATTAAAAGGAAAGCGACTTCGGTCGCTTTTTTTATTGAAGTTGTTTAAATACAAACCCTTTATTAGAAAAATATTCTAGTGTTTTGGGTAAGGTATAAAGCAGTTTTTCTTTTGCCTTTTCACTATCGTGAAAAACGATTATAGAGCCTCCGTTTGTGTTTTCTCTGACATTTTTCCAACACTTTTCCTTTGATATATTTTGGTCAAAATCTCCGCTTAAAACATCCCACATAATAATTTGATGCGTCTTTAATATCTCGTCATATTCAGGCTTTGTTATTTTTCCATAAGGTGGTCTAAATAGTTTAGCGGTAAATGTATCCTCACATTTTTGGAAGTCCTCTAAATAGTCTTCTTTGGAGGTTTGATTCCCATTCACATGCGAAAAAGTATGGTTAGCCACAGTATGGCCTTTTGTTTTTATTTGCTCAAACAATGTGTGGTGTTGCACAACTTTTTCCCCTATACAAAAGAATGTTGCTTTGGCTTGATATTTGTCAAGCTCATCCAACACAAAATCAGTTACTCCGGGAGTTGGCCCATCATCAAACGTAAGGAAAACAGCCTTTTTAGATGCGGGTACATCCCAAGTAAATTTTGAAAAGTACTTTTTGACTAAATATGGTGTTTTAACTAAATACACTTTTCTTGATGTTAAATAAAACAACTATCTGTTTCAAATGTACTCTTTTTAATACCTTTGTAAACTTATGGCAAGACCTTTTTTAAGTTTATTTTTTCTTCTGAGCTTTGGGCTAAGTGCTTTTTCTCAAGAAGAGTTCAGGATTACTTACGGTGATACTACCTACATGAAAAAAGTTTACCTTATTGTGGGAGAAGATGTAGATAGCTACTTAGAGCGATTTATTATGAAAAAAGGAGTGGCAGATGGCTGGTGGAAAGTTTATTATGATAAAGAAAAAACCAAATTAAAAATAGAAGGGAAAGTAGAGGGAGGAATTCAAGAAGGTCCTTGGGTTAGCTATAGTTCATCGGGTAAAAAGTCAAAAGAAATAAACTTTAGAAGAGGGGTTTTGCACGGTGAGGAAAAGTACTTTAACAATACTGACGGAAGTGTTTTAATACAATATACCTATACTAATGGCTCAAGAAATGGTTATTATTTTGTAACACATGCCAATGGGAAAAAGTGGCAAGACGGGTATTTTTTAGACGGATTTCCTAATGGCACATGGAATTACTGGGATGTTGATGGAAAACTTATAAGAGTTAGAACTTTTTCAAAAGGCGAGCTTGTGCACGAAAAAATAATTAAATCCAAATGAAAAAATTCCTCTCTTTATTCTTAACGGCAACCTCTGTTCTTGCATTACAGGGGCAGTCTTTGCTGTGGGAAATTTCCGGTAAAAACTTAGACTCTCCTTCTTATTTATATGGAACCATCCACATACAAGATAAAAGGGTTTTTGCCATGCCGGACACCGTTTGGAGTATCTTTAAAAGTTGTGATGCCTATGCAATGGAAGTACTTTTAAACGATATTGACCCAAAGCTTGTGCAAGAAAAAATGCTGCTAGAAAAAACAACCTTAAAAGAGCTTTTTACTCCTGAAGAATATGCTTTCGTTGATTCTATGATTAAAGAGAAGCTAGGTATGAGCGCAATGGCATTTAACAAAATGAAGCCTTTTTTTATTTCAGCGCAAATGATGAAGGGCGATTTAAAAAAAGAAATGCCTTTAGCTTTAGATATGTATTTGTTAGATGAGGCAAAAAAGCTTAATAAAAAAACACTATCCATTGAAAAGTTTGAAGAACAAATTGCAGCCGTTGATGCTATTTCTCCCAAAGAGCAAGCAAAAATGCTACTAACGAGCTTAAAGGACACTTCTAGCCAAAGCGAAAAGTTTGAAGAGCTTATCAGCAATTACTTAAAACAAGATTTAGAGCAGCTAATGACTTTAATGAACGACACCTCCATGCCTGAAAACTTTACCAAAGAGTTCTTAGATAAACGGAATAAAGTAATGGCAAAAAACATAGCCAAATATAGTGCCGAGCAAAAGACCTTTAATGCCTTTGGTGCCGCACACTTGGGCGGAGAAAAAGGAGTTATTGCTTTATTAAAGCAAAAAGGATATTCCGTTAAACCCGTTGAATTCGCTTTTGATGAAGATAAATAGGCGGCTGTAGATAGAAAAGTCGTTCTTTTTAATCCCCATTCAATTACTATCTTTGCTTTTCAATGATAAACTATAACCCAAAAAGCTGGTTAGTTCACATTTTATCGCTTCACAAGAGCGACACCATTCGCATTCTGTGGCAAGAAATTTTATTCATTGCCGGACTTACTACTATCATCACTTTTGTAGAGTTAACCTATTTCCCCAACATAAAGCTGCTGAAAGACTTGATGTCGGTGTATTCGTTGATTGGTTTTGTGTTGTCTTTATTGCTTGTTTTCAGAACCAACACAGGCTATGACCGCTGGTGGGAAGGAAGAAAAAAATGGGGCGAACTAGTAAACAACACGCGCAACTTAGCTATTAAATTATCGGTAACTAATATTAATAACGAAGACAAAAACTTCTTTAGCAAAATGATTAGTAACTACGCTTTTGCGGTAAAAGAACATTTAAGAAAAGGGGTGCTGATAGAAGAACTTAACCTAACCAAAGAAGAAAAAACCGCACTTCAAAAATCCGAACATATTCCCAACCACATTGCCAAAAGAATTTACCAAAAGCTTTACGCACTAAAACAAAGCGGACAAATTACCGAAACCGATTACCTTGTACTAGACACCAACCTCAAAACTTTTTATTACATCACATGCGCATGCGAACGAATTAAAAACATACCAATAGCTTATTTGTATAGCATTTTTTTAAAGAAGTTTATCTTTATTTATGTTACCACCATGCCGCTGGCATTTGTTTCTTCCTTTGGCTATTGGTCTATTTTGCTAACCACTTTTGTGTTTTACATATTGGTAAGTATAGAAATATTGGCAGAAGAAATAGAAGACCCTTTCGGAACTGACGATAACGACTTACCCACCGATGAACTCTGTCAAAAAATTAAAGCAAACGTTGCTGAGGTATTAGAAAAATAAAAAAGATTTTTCCACTCTAGCTGTCTAATGGGCTTTTTATTTTTTGTATAGACTCATCAGCTATATGTGTGTATATTAAGGTGGTTTTTATGTTATTGTGGCCCAATAGTTTTTGAATGTGAGTAATTCCAACTCCTTGCTCTAATAAATGAGTGGCAAAACTGTGCCTCAAGGTGTGTAGGGTAATTTGTTTTTTAATATTCGCTTTTTTTGCTGCTCTTTTTAATATCTGACTAGCGCTTTCGGGTGAGTATTTCCCGCCTTTTTGACCTTCAAATAAATATTCCTTTGGTTTATATTTTTTATAGTATTCTCTTAATAGCAGTAGCACTTTTTCAGATAAAATTGTGTGTCTGTCTTTTTTTCCTTTTCCTTTCTTAATGTGAATAAGCATTCTTTCTGAATCAATATCTGTCTTTTTTAACTCTATTAGCTCCCCTATTCTTAATCCGGCACTATAAATTAAAGACAAAATAGCACGGTGCTTTAAGTTGTTCGTATTTTCTATTATTTTAAAAACCTCTCTTTTACTTAATACTGGAGGTAGTTTTTTCTCTCTTTGGGTAACCTTTAAATATTCAAAAGGAATTGCTCTATTATAGATTTCTTTATAAAACAGCTTTAGCCCACCGACAATTTGCCTTTGATATGATGCAGAAATATTTTTTGTCTCTACCAAATAATAAATAAATTCAAACAATTCTTTATCGCTAATTTTTTTAAACGGTTTATTATTAAAGTAGTTAGACACCATATTTAAATGTCCTTTGTAGCTATTTATTGTCTGGCGGCTATAACGTTTTAACTCCAATATTCGGATAAAATCTGTAATAATCTGCATAATACAAATTTAACATAATTAGCTTTTTACTAACGATTAACGCCTAATTTTAGGTGTTAAAACTAATTTTTTAACTATATTTGGTTTATCAACTAGTTGTGTGCCATTTGAAAAAAACAACAGTACCAATTATGATAATGCCTTCTGACAAAGACTACAAAGAGACTAAGCAAATTAAGCTTGGAAAGAAGGTAATGAAACCCGAATTCAAACCGCTCGCTGATTGGATTGACAAAACATATGGAGTCAAGACAATCAATATTTTCTACGACACAATCGACAAAGGAACTCGACCGAGATTAGAAATTTGCTTTGAGCACCCAAAAGAGAAAGCTCAATTTAACGGACCTAATGGGTTCAATTTCGACTCTGACAAACAGACGGCAATAGGTAAGAAATTCAAAGAGACCTTAAAAGAGCAAGGACTAATCCCCGACAGTGGATTATTTGGGTTGTTTAAGAAGCGTGCGACTTCAAAATACAAAACCGAGAACATTTGGGTAATTTATGGAGATTTTGAATCCATAGCTCGAATTGAAGCGAACGAAAGTGTTCCAGAGAATAAAGTAAAGGAACTTAAAGCCGAATTGGACAACAAAGATATTTGGGAAATTTCGCGAGCTTTCTCATGGACAACAATCTTCCTATACACAGATGAACAAGTAAAAACGTACGAGAACTCCGAAGAACATAAAAAATGGACCGACAAGTATTTTGATTTACTAAGTCGGCACGATGAATTCGGATATTTTAAAAGAGAGTTCTTCTCCGTCTACTTGGACAGCAAAGAGAACTTTGACAATAATTACGAGAGTAATTGGTACTATTATTATAAATGAAAAAAATAAAAAACGGCACACAACAACGCATATAGCTTATGGCGGGTGAACGGCTGCCAGCAAGGTTTCCGCTCCGTAGCCAGCTTTGGTTTCGGTGGACAGGAAAGTGCTTCGAAACCGCCACAAGCCATATGCAAAACGTTGGGCACAATGTAAAAAAACATATCGGAAAATAGGATATTCCATATTTTTGGACGATTTTTGTCCTAAATAATTTGTCGAAAAATATGGTCACTACTTTTGGAGAATATATAAAACAACGCAGAACAGAATTAGGCTTCCCATTAAGAAAGGTAGCTTCCCATTTGGATATTGACACTTCCACTTACGGGAAAATAGAAAGGGAAGAAAGAACATTGGCTTCTGAACTGATGCCAAATCTTGCAGAAATACTCGAAACTGAATACAAAGAATTACTAAATTACTACTACTCTACCAAAGTAATCCAAGAACTTAAGGATTATCCCAATTATAAAGATGTTCTAAACATTGTCAATGAACAATTGGAGCTTTATATTTCAAATCAAATCAGACTTTCATTTCAAAAAAAATGGACTGAAAAAGAATTTGAAAATCCAAATAGCACAACCCGAATTGCCACACTTTTTTCTGGAATTGGAGCAATTGAATATGCTTTTAAAAGATTAAACCTTAACACGGAAATAATTTTTGCAAGTGATATTGACAAATTTGCTAAAGAAAGCTATTTCGCAAATTACGACATTGACGAATCCCGTTGGTACAATGATGTTAAAGATGTTAATGGAAAAAAATATAAAGGACAAATAGACATTTTAGTCGGTGGAAGTCCTTGCCAATCATTCTCAATGGTTGGAAAACGAAAAGGATTTAAAGACACAAGGGGAACTTTGTTTTATGAGTTTGCAAGAATTGTAAAAGAAAGCCAACCTAAAGTTTTCATTTTTGAAAATGTAAAAGGACTTATCAATCACGATAAAGGAAATACTTTTGAAACAATTAAGGCAACCTTTGATGAACTGGGATACAAATATTTTTACCAAGTTCTAAACGCAAAAGATTACGGAATGCCACAACACCGTGAGCGCATTTTTGTAATAGGCTTTAAAGACAAATCCATAGACTTTGAATTTCCTGAACCAATAGATTTGGAATACAAAATGCAGGACTTTTTAGAAGATTATACGGACAGCAAGTATTATCTAAAGGAAAAGGGTGTAAAGTTCGTAACAAGCTCAAAAAATAGACAAAAGCGATATACCCAAATAAATGGAGACATTGCACTTTGCCAAAAGGCAAACCAACAATTTAATTGGCACGGAGATTTTGTTTTCGAGAACCAAAACGAACAAGAATTTGACGAATTTATTTTTGACGTAAATAAAGTTGAGGAAAAATATTATTTATCAGATAAGGTCAGGGATTATGTGCTTTCAAGTGGTACTAAAAACTTCAAAACAACCATTAAAACCGACCTTGAAGTTGCTCGACCTCTATTACAATCAATGCATAAAATGCACCGTGCTGGAGTGGATAACTATGTAACTCATAACAAAGGAAGAATTAGAAAACTCACACCAAAAGAGTGTTTGCGTTTAATGGGCTTTCGTGATGATTTTAAACAAATTGTCAGCGACACGCAAATGTATCGTCAAGCAGGAAATAGTATTGTAGTAGATGTTTTAATCGCAATACTCAAACAAATGGATATAACGAAATTTTCAGAATAACTATATGGAAATAAAACTGTTAAACCAAGACTTTAAAGTTCTTGATACAAAAGAAAAAATCACGATTGCAGATTCGTTTGTAGTTAGACAAAACAAAATTGGAGGTGGAAATGGAGAAGCAAAACTGTATGTTGGAAACGACAACCAAGAAATTAGAAGTTTCTTTGGTTCTGAAGGCTTTGCAATTCCTTGTTTTCTATTAAAACGAGATTTGCTCAAATATTTGGAAGAAACCAAGGCTGAATATATAAATCCCGAACAACCTTATGTAAACAAAGAACTTTTACCAAACCTATGGAACGAAAGAAAAGCCAAAATTGAGCAACTTCCCGAAAAGATTGAATTTGAAGTAATTGAACAAACTCAAATTGTTGGACCAAGAATTTATGTAAAATCTTCGGATACAGCTTACAAACTTATCCGAGAATTGTCGCTTCCAAACATTACTTACATTTCAGTTGTAAAACTGCTGGATGAAAATGGAAAACTATCTTACTATTTTAGACTGTTTGCAGATTATTTTGGAGATGTTGAACACCCTTACACACTTGAAAAAGAACAGGAGGAAATAGAAAACCTTCAAGATACAGAAGAGAAGAAAGTATTAACTCGTGCAAGAGTTGGACAAGGAAAATACAGAGAAGAATTATTGAAATTGTGTCCATTTTGCCCAATAACCCTGGTTTCTGATGACCGACTTTTAATAGCAAGCCATATAAAACCTTGGGCTAAATCAAATGATTTTGAAAAGACAGACCCATTAAACGGATTTATGCTGACACCAACTTTCGATTTTATGTTTGACAGAGGTTTCTTGTCGTTTACAGACGATAAAAAAAGTATTCTTTCACCTTTCTTGTCAAATATGACCTATTCTAAACTCGGAATATCGGACGGAAAAACATTCAGTCATTTACCAATTGAAGGTCGAGAAAATTATTTGGAATTTCATAGAGCCGAAATACTAAAAAGATAAAACACTGTGCCCAACATTGGCTATACGTAATGCGGGTGAAAGTGCTGATATGAAAGTAATTACATTAAATAAACTAACTGCTAAACGGAAAGTGAAGTGCCTTGAAATCCCGCACTACGCATAGCCGAGACCGTTAAGGGAGCAATTGCTTTTTGCTTTGCAAAAAAAGTGGTTTAAGCAATATTATTATACACCGCCTGCACATCATCGTCTTCATCAACCTTGTCCAGCAGTTTTTCAATATCCACTAATTGTTCTTCGGTAAATTCGGTAGGATTGTTGGGTATGCGTTGTAAAGAAGATTTGTTTACTTCTATGCCTAGTTTTTCTAATACATCAGACATATTTCCAAAGTCGGTATAATCTGTATATACATAAATTACACCTTCGTTTTCTTCCATACTTTGCAGGCCTCCGTCTATCAGTTCCAGCTCAAGCTCCTCCATGTCTTTACCTTCAGGTTTGTTAAATTCAAACACCGCTTTTCTGTCAAACAAAAACTCTAACGAGCCAGTAGGCACTAATGAACAATCAAACTTATTAAAGTAAGATTTAATGTTGGCAACCGTTCGGGTGGGGTTGTCAGTAGCACACTCTATAAACACTAGTACTCCGTAAGGGCCTTTTCCTTCATAATTAATTTCGGTATAGCTTTCGGCATCTTTTCCAGAAGCTCGTTTTATGGCTGCCTCAATGTTGTCTTTGGGCATGTTTTGCGCCTTCGCATTTTGAACGGCCGTTCTCAGCTTGGCGTTCATTTCTAAATCGGCACCGCCTTCTTTGGCTGCCATGGTAATGGCTTTTGCCAGCCTAGGAAACACCCTGGACATCTTGTCCCATCTTTTTTCTTTTGCCGCTCTTCGGTATTCAAATGCTCTTCCCATTGTTTTTTTATTTGTTGCAATATTACAAAACAAAGCCAAAAAAAGGGATGCAAAATTACATCCCTAAAAATTTTATTAGAATAGTTTATCCTTTTCTAAATAAATACCTGGTTAAATAAATTCCTTGTTTTCCTCCGTCTGTAGGGCTTTGTACTCCCGTAGAAACATTGTAAAGCTCCCAGCCTTGAGATGATAAAGTGTTTATTCTTTGCAAAATGTCATTATCATTTTGTTGAATGTTGCCAAAATTTATTCCCACTCCACTATAGAAGTTTTCCAGCTTTGCTTCTTCTTGCCCCATATCAGGATACGTAATTAATACTTTTGAACGACCTAACCCCATTGGGATAATTGATTCTACTGTAGTCACCACCATGTATTTTTCGGCACCATCATCGGCACTTGGTTTAAAAGCAAATATTAAAACAGCTATGTTTATTGCAGCCAGCAATATAATTCCATTCTTTTTCATTTTGTTGATTTTAATTGGTTTGATGTTTATAATTTCAAATGTAATAAATTTATAGTCTATGTCGATTAGCTATTTTTGTGCCAAATTAAACAGGGATGAGAACAATTGACGATTTTAATTTTTCAGGAAAGCGAGCATTAATAAGAGTTGACTTTAATGTTCCGCTGAACGATAAATTTGAAGTAACTGATAATACTAGAATTAAAGCGGCTTTGCCTACTATTCAAAAAGTATTAAATGATGGAGGAAGTGTTGTGTTGATGTCTCATTTGGGAAGACCCAAAAACGGACCCGAAGAAAAATTTTCCTTAAAACATTTAGTTTCTGCTTTGGAAAACCTTATAAGCAAAAAAATATTGTTTGCTGATAATTGTATTTCAGATGAAGCCAAAGAAAAGTCTGCTCAATTAAAAAGCGGAGAGATTTTGTTGTTAGAAAATCTTCGTTTTTACAAAGAAGAAACCTATGGCGATTTAAATTTCTCTGAGCAACTTTCTGCTCATGGAGATATTTATGTAAATGATGCTTTTGGAACGGCACATCGTGCACATGCTTCAACGGCCATCATTGCACGATTTTTTCCTAACTACTCTTGTTTTGGCTACTTAATGCGTGATGAGGTAGCAAACCTGGAAAAGCTTTTAAGAACCGCTGAAAAACCATTCACCGCTATTGTGGGTGGCGCAAAAGTTTCTTCAAAAATTGCAGTAATCGAAAACTTACTGGATAGCGTTGACCACTTAATTGTGGGTGGCGGAATGAGCCATACGTTCACTAAAGCAATGGGTGGAAACACCGGAAAATCTTTGGTAGAGGCAGACAAACTGGACTTAGCCAAAGAGATTTTAGCTAAGGCAAAAGCCAAGAACGTTGAAATTCATTTGCCTGTGGATTGTGTTAATTCAAAAGTGTTTGAAGATAATGCTGATATCGAAATAACCTCAGCAGATGAAATTGGAAATGACTGGATGGGTTTAGACATTGGTCCAAAAACCATTGAAAACTATGCTGATGTTATTCTAAAATCTAAAACGATTTTGTGGAACGGCCCAATGGGAGTTTTTGAGTTTGAGCACTTTGCTAAGGGAACAGTTGCCGTTGCCAAAGCTATTGCTAAAGCTACCGAAAACGGAGCATACAGCTTAGTGGGTGGCGGAGACTCTGTTGCTGCCATTAATCAGTTTAACATGGCTGACCAGGTAAGCTATGTTTCTACAGGTGGTGGTGCTATGTTAGAGTATATAGAAGGAAAAGAATTGCCTGGTGTTGCGGCTATCCTCCACCCTGAAAACCACAGTGTGGAATAATTTTTGTTTTTTTGCATTGATGAAAATCTTTACGTCCATATTTTTTCTCTTTTCTTTTTTGGTTGGTTTTTCACAGAACAATGAGCCTTCAAAAAAAGATACCGGTTCATTTACAGTAGTTCAAGAGCCTTATCTGGAAACACTTTTAACTACTTACAAAGAAACTTATGAGTTGGCAGGTTATCGTATTCAGGTGTATTCAGGCACCACTAAGAAAGAATCTAATCAGGCTCGGGCAAGCTTTTTAAGCAGGTACCCAAGAATGGCTACTTATGAAGTTTACAATGCTCCTAATTTTAAAATTCGGGTGGGTGATTTTACCAATCGTTTTGAGGCGCTTTTGTTTTTAGAAGAAATAAGAAACATGTTTCCGGCTGCTTATTTAGTAAACGATATTGTAGAATTTAAGCCCAAAAAGAAGTAGTTATTTCTTTTTCTTTCTTACTTTTTCACTTTGCTCTTCCACTACTCCAAAAAAATCTACCATAAAAAGTTCTTGATAAATTGTCATTCTATCCAACCATTCTTTTTGTTGTGTGGTATCTAACGGTATTTCAATGGCTGAAAAAATAGACGGCATGCTGTCGGTAAGATTAAAATGATTTCTGTCCAAATCAAATTGTTGTGGAAATGAACCTTGGTGAAACAAATAGGCCTCAAACAGCTTTTGCAAAGAGTCCGGCTGAATGGCTTTTGCTTGTTGAGCCTTTCCACTCATCACTATTATCACAAAAAATAGAATGACGCTAATTTTTTTCATGTCTTTCTATATAACAAAAAAGCTGCCAACTTTGGCAGCTTTAATATGATGGTTTCGTGTTATTATTTAACTACTTGGAATTTCCCTTTCGTTACAAACTGGCCTGTTGGTGTTTGTATCTGGTAGAAGTAAAAACCGTTAGGATAGTTAACAACACTAACTTTTGAAAGTTCGTTGTTTATCCTTTGTTCCGCCACTTTTTGTCCGGAAGCATTGTAAACCAAAATGGTTCCTGCATCAATATCAGGATGGCTTATGCTAAGTTCGTTGTTTGCAGGAACAGGATAAGCATTTGCTTGATAATTATCTTCTAACTCTGAAACAGAGTTTACATATTTTGAGTGAAGGTAAGTAACATCATTGTTGTTCATCCCTGTTGCCGGGTCATACTCAAACTGAACTAGGTTAAAGTCTGCAGAAGGGTTATTAGACCACCATGTTTTGGTGTGGATGGTATCCTGTGCGTCAGTAACCAGTGTCCAGGTTCCTGGAGCTAAAGGTGAGTGGATAAAAACGGAATCCCATCGGTAAGAAACTGTTTTTATTCTCAAAGAAGCGAAGGTTCCGCTTGGAATAGTTATACTTCCCCATGCATCAACCGTATCAAAATGTGTTTCCCAAGAAACATATCTTATTGAGTCAACTGGCGGTGGTCCTGAAATATTGGTGTCAATTGTAATATCAATCGCTCTGTATAATGGTGAGTTAAAGGTATTTCCGTAAGCAAGAGGAAACTTTAACAACGTTCTTCCCGGGCTCCACTTAATTATTTCTTTAGAACCGTTTCCAAACACATCAATAGCTCCTCCCATAAGTTTTAAGTCGGTTGATGTTTTATCAAAATAAATGTAATCAGACCCTGATGGATCGTTTGGATTAAACGCAGCCATAGAGGCGGCTGAAAATTGTGCTGCATAAGGCGTCCAATTTTTATTGGTTAGCTCTGTGGTGTCTTCGGAAATGTTTTGAAACGTAAAATTCCATGTTTGATTGGCTCCTGAGCCACCAACAGAGTATGTTGTATTGGTGTCTGTGCGTTGAACATAAGTGTCTCCTATGTCTCCTATGTCTGTGCTATTAATTGTTATTTGAGCGTTAGCCCCAATAAATAATGCTGTTGAAAGAAAAATAGTACTTATTTTTTTCATAGACTCAAGTTTTTTGGTTTACGCAAATTAACACATTTTTTTTTAATCGACTTAATTAACGCTCTGCATTTGAGACAGCTTTTGATACATACCCGGTTGTTTTATCAGCTCTTCGTGCTTTCCTCTCTGAATAATTTTTCCATTGTCCAACACAATGATTTCTGTTGCGTTTAAAATGGTGGACAGTCGGTGGGCGATAACAATGCTTGTTCTATTTTTCATTAAGTTTTCAATGGCTTGCTGCACTTTCTTTTCAGACTCTGTGTCCAACGCTGAAGTTGCCTCATCTAAAATTAAAATTTGTGGGTCGTTTAATAATGCTCGGGCAATACATATTCGCTGCCGTTGACCGCCTGATAGTTTGCTTCCGCCCTCTCCAATGTTTGTATAATAGCCTTTTTCCAACCCTTCTATAAATTCATGTGCATTGGCGGCCTTTGCCGCTTCTATTACTTGCTGTTCGGTAGCATTTTTTGTGCCCAGCGCAATGTTGTTAAAGATGGTATCATTGAATAAAATGGAATGTTGGGTAACTACTCCCAGCATTTTCCGCACATCTTCCGATCGGCAATTTTTAATGTTTTTGCCGTCAATCAACACCTCTCCTTGGGTGGGTTCATGAAACTTAGGAAGTAAATCTGCCAGCGTAGACTTTCCGCCACCGGAAGGACCTACTAACGCAATAGTGTCTCCTTTTTTTATGGTGATGTCAATATTGCTTAGCGCTGTTTTTTCTCCGTATTTGAACCCAACCTTTTTAAACTCAATGACTGAGTTGAACTCTTTTAACTCTATTGGTTGCTGCGGTTCTTTTATTTTTTCTTCTTGCGTTAATAACTCTTCCACCCTGTCGGCTGATGCCGCTCCTTTGTTGGCGTTGTTAATAGCCGTTGAAAACGATTTAAGCGGATTGATAAGCTGAGAAAAAATGATGATGTAGCCCAAAAACTCTTCGCCCGTCATTACGTCTCCGCCCAGCACCAGACTTCCGCCATAATACACTAGTGAAATCATTACCAAAGCGCCCAAAAACTCACTTAGCGGAGAGGCTAAATCTCTTTTTCTAAAAGCTTTTATCATGGTTCTGGTAAAGCTGGTGTTTATTTCATTGAACTGGCTTTTAGATTGTTCTTCGGCATTAAAGGCTTTTATTACCCTTAGCCCTGAAATGGACTCTTCTACTTTGGAGATTAGTTCTCCCAGTTTTTGTTGTGCCTGGGTAGAAGTTCTTTTTAGGCTTTTTCCCAATCTTCCAATAACTAATCCGCTGAGCGGAAGCAAAACAAGCGCAAAAACGGTTAATTGAGGGCTCATAGCAAACATGGTTGCCATAAACAACAGGATAGCTATCGGCTCTCTAAAAAGCAGCTCTAAAGAGCTTAAAATAGACCACTCTATTTCCTGTACGTCATTGGTGATTCTGGTAATTAAATCTCCTTTGCGGGCATCGGTGTAATAAGATAAGTGCAGGCGGGTCATTTTTTCAAACACTTTTTTTCTGATGTCGTACACCACTCCGTTTCTGATAACGGCAATAAAATACATGCCGAAATAGCGGGTAACATTTTTTAGTAAAAACAAGGCGCCCACCATTAGGCATATTGCCACCAGTGTTTCCGCTTTTCCGTTTTGAATGATGTAATTGCTCATCCAGTGGTTAAAGCTTTGCTCTAAAAACTCTTTTGACATGCTAAACTCCGGCTTGGGCACAAAAGGAATTTCTTCGCGAAACAATAATTGCAGAAAAGGAATAAACAGCAACAGCGACAATAAATTAAATACTACCGACAGGATATTAAAGAAAATATTGAGAAAGGCATATTTTTTATAACCTTTTACATAAGCCAGTATTTTAAAAAAGTTGCGCATGCAAACACAAAGAACGTAAAAATTTGATTTTAGTGTTTTTTAGTTGGGCTTATTGGGCTATATTTGGTTTAACAACTAGTTGGGCACTATTTAAAAAAATGGGACAAATTTATTGCATTTATACTGATAAAACAGTAGAGGAAGAAGAAACAAATCTTGAACATATCATTCCTCTCTCGCTTGGAGGGTGCAATGACTTTATAATAAAAGTTGATGCTCAAAAGAACGCTGACTTAGGTTCATCTGTGGACGGAAAGCTATCAAATGATTTTTTAGTTAGCTTAATCAGAAGACGTCATGACTATAAGGGACATAGTAAAAAGACAGTAGAGCCAACACTTAAAAAATCTAAAATAGCTACGTCTGACACTTCTGAAACACCTGCCCAAGTTAAGTTCCTTAAAGATAAAATTGAGGTTTTCAATCCTATTGAAAAACGAATCCTCACTGAAGAAGAAGTAAAAGGAATAAATATTAAATCAACCTTTCAATTTGATAGATTTTTGAGAATTTGTTTTACTGCAAAAGTAGTTTTAGCTGCGGGTTACTTTGTTTATGGGGAAACTTTTCGCAAATATGCCGACCATGACAGTCTACGAAAGTTAATGAACCTCAATATAACTGAAACAAAAGAATCATTAAGAAACATTCCTTTGCGTGTTGTTGACAAGTTTCACTCAATTCCAGAGAATGATAAAGGAATGGTTGGTATATATGAACTCATTTGCCAAGCTATTGGAGGTTCATGTGTAATCTTTATGCTCTCAACGGACAACATTATTGGAAGCGTAGGTATTGGAGGTGAGTTTATCGGTTCAGTCAACTTTAAGGCCGATGCCGCTAAATTTCCTAATGAAGATGATTATAGGCTTGGACATATCGTAGGTGTTCAGGAAGGTAAATTAAATCGAGAGGCATTTTATGATGTAAATGCAAAAATCTATGAACTAATTAAAAAGTAACCGTGCCCAACAAAACCTATAGGCAGTGTCTTAAAGGGCACTGCCTATGGTCAAACAAAAAATCAAAAAATGAAAATACGTCATTACTGTACTAAGTGCAAAAATTATGAACAGGAAGAAATACTGAGCATCTCATCAATTCCTCAAGATTTTACTGTTCGTGTAAAATGCAAAGAAGGTCACAACCAAATAATATACTTAGCAAATCCATTGTATTCCTTGCTTTTCGATAATAGTATTATTGCTTTCAAATCTAACAATTATAGGTCGTCTATTTTTGAAGCAGCAAGCGCGTTAGAGCGTTTTTTTGAACATGTTATTAGGGTTTTAATTATTCCCCATAAAGAAATTGGTAATATGGAAAAGGCTATACAATATAATGCTGCTTGGAAGTTAATAAAAAACATGAGCGAGCGTCAATTAGGTGCTTTTATTATGCTCTTTCATAAAACTACAAATCAACTGCCCGTTTTACTAAAAGAAAAGCTCATTAATTTAAGAAATAACACCATTCATAAAGGTTACTTACCTCTCGAAGAAGAAGCGCTGCAATTCCTTAGAAGTGTTTATGATTTAATACAAACAAATAGATCTATTATAAGACCACACGATGAAGATGCCTTTTGGCTTTTAGAACAAAGGGTTGATTTTGAAAACCTTTCCAATCCTAATGACGATCCTGAAGAGACCATTGAATATAGTGGAGCTCATTTTTTTAACTCAGCATTTGGAGTTGGCTTCAATCAATCTTTAGAAAACTATTATGCGAATCATTTAAAAACATAGATAAAAAACTGGCTATAATTATGGTTTCCCCCACCCACCCCCAACCGCTCGTCTAATTTACCCAAACTTTCGTGCTTTTAGGCGAAGCCTTCGGTGGCTGAGGCGAAAGTTTCGGTGAATTAAGCCAAGTTTTGGGTGGCGTTGCCGAAAACTTCGGTCATTTTAGCGAAGCGTTCGGTCTCTTTGGCGAAAAGTTCGCCCTTTTACCCCAAACTTTCGGTGATTTTGGCGAAAGCTTCGCCCCTTTTGACGAAACTTTCGGTCTCGTCCATACTTTTTTCGGTCTTTTTGATTGTCTGTTCGGTAAGTCCGTCTTTTTGAAACTCGCCCACATTTAAATAAGGCGGCACCAGATTAGGGTGTGCCGAAGCATACTCTAATGCTTTGCTTACAAATGCCATGCTTTTGTCGCCCTGTCGCAATCCTCTTCTGCGTTCATCAGGAGTAAGATTGATTAAAAATGGCAACGCTGCTTTAATGGCGTTAATACGATTGATGATTTGGTTGTAGTCTCCCGTACCGAGACTACTTGAAAGATTATTATAAGGACACATAATATCCTCCTTTTGTTTTTACTTCATTTGCAGGGCATAAATGAAAAGGTATAACTTGTTTTAATTGCTCTTTTTCTGCCCGGCTTTCTTTATACGGTAATGCCATAAACGCAACCACCAAATAATTTATTATATGAATAGATGAAAAATCTTTGTTAAAAAGTGTTATTTTTATGGTTAATTATGTTAGATTCTATGGTATATGCCATTTTTAAGGTTTCCTACGAAATACTCTTTCTCGCCATACACGGTTGGTTTTAGGCGTCATTTAAAACAGATAAACCATGAAAACTTGGAATACATTCACAAAAAGAATTTGGATAAATAAGCCTATCGACTCTGTTTATCGTAGTTGGGCGACAAAAGGTCAACTTGAAACCTGGTTTCTCGAAAAAGCAGATTATTTTTTTGGAAGTAAGCAAAGGCAAGCTGATGAGCTTGTTCAAAAAGGAGATAGTTTCCTGTGGAAATGGAATAATTGGGATTTTACAGAAAAGGGGCAAGTTCTTAAGGCAAACGGCAAAGACCTGATATCATATACATTTGGTTCTGGCGGTATCGTTATTGTCAAGCTCAATGAAGTTTCAAATGGTACCGAAATTGAACTGACCCAGGAAGATATTCCAACTGATGAAAAAAGTAAGATGGATGTTTTTGTTGGCTGTATAACAGGTTGGACTTTTTGGCTTACAAACCTAAAAGCATATTTGGAGCATGATATAACATTACACGCTAAAGGCCTCCGACAAGACGAAACCAAAGGCCTGGTAAATAGTTAGTTATGAAAAAACACTTTATTGCATGCTTTTGTTTTTCTCTCGCTTTATTAAGTTGTGACGACAATACAACAGATACAAGCTATAATCTAAAAACTAAGGAGGTTGAAGCTTTTATAGTTAATTATTATGAGGTAATGTCTTCTAGAAATTGGTCCGCCTACCAAGATTTATTTTCAGAAAAAGCCACCTTAACAACTATTTGGCTTGACACATCAGACACAAGCCCTCTGGTTTTTACAAACACCATATCGGAATTTGTTGCACAAACTGCCAATGGGCCTGACAGCCAGCCCATTTTTGAAGAAAAACCAATAATGATAGATGTTGACATAAAAAACAACATTGCTTCTGTTTGGGTAAAATATGAAGCAAAGTTTGGTAACGAAAATGAATTAATTGAGTGGAAGGGATATGATTTGTTTAGCCTATTGAAGCTTAATGACAAATGGTATATAACGTCAATCAATTATGTGTCTGATGAAAAATAAGAGCAAACAATCGCACAACAATATTTATATGTAATAGGATGAGGTTGTGCTATTTTGAAAGTAACAAATAAGTCGGTAAACAGATTATAAAAAAGCAACTGCCTTCGGCACATAAAAAAGATAAAAATGAAAAAATTACAACAGCTAATATTGATGATGGTAGCAATAGCTGCTTTATTTGCCTGCAACTCTAATCATCCAGAGGGCGAAATCAAATTAAACAACGGTGAAAAATGGGTTGTTAACAGTGAAATGAAACCGCACATTGTAAAGGGAAATGAAATATTAAACGAATTTATTTCTAAACAAGATAAAGATTATCACACGCTTGCGGAAAACCTTACAGCACAGAACAATGCCTTAATTCAAAGCTGTAACATGAAAGGAGAAAGCCATGATGAACTGCATAAATGGCTTCTGCCGCACATGGAGCTTATTGACAACCTTTCAAAAGCAAATAATATTGAAGAAGCTGAGAATATTATTTCTGAGCTTGAGGAGTCTTTTAAAACTTTTCATAACCATTTTCAATAAATGAAGTGCGCCTCACCAACAACTGGGAAAATAACCATAAAGGCCGTAGAGACTAAATAAACACTTTTTATGTTAACCTTTGAAAGACTCAAGAAAATTTATCAGTTTGGGAAAAACCTAAGCCCTACAGATCTTCATGCTTTTATTAAGCACACACATAGTCAAGAGTTCGGTCAAGGAGAAATAATTTTTCCCGAAGGTTCAACAAACGATAATGTCTATTTTATTAATAAGGGCTTAATAAGGATCTTTACCTTTAATGAAAATGGCGATGAGATTACCTTTAGAATTGTTGCTGAGGGTCAAATCTTTGCAAATGCCGATTATCTTTTTTACAACAAAGCCTCACGGTTTACCTTTGAAGCATTAGAAGACACCAAGGTTCATTTTATTAGCTATGAAGACCTACAAGCGGTTTTAGACAGAAATATTAAGCTAGAAAAAAACAGAAAGTTTGCTCTTTTAAGTCTTTTGAAAGAATCTAATGAGCGAGTGGAGTCTTTTGTTTTAATGACTCCGGAGGAAAGATATTTATCTTTTGTAAAAAAATTTCCGAGTATAAATAACAGGGTAAAGGACAAACACCTGGCTAGTGTTTTAGGAATAACGCCCGTTTCTCTGAGTAGAATAAGAAAACGAATTTCTCAAAAACAAAATGATTAATGCCGGTAATTAATTATCTTTTGTTAATTAGTTCTTCGTTTTTTCTGAGCTACTTTTGGCATCAAATATTTTAAAAAAAATAATGATGAAACTTCTCTGCTCAATAAGGGTTTTAGCGCTTTTAATATTATTTCCGCTTTTTGCCACTTCACAAAATGACACCTTAATGCTTAATCAAACCATTAATATTGGAAATATAACCCGAGAATATAACTTATTTGTCCCTGACACCACCGTTAATTCTCCTATAGTAATATTGCTTCATGGGTATGGTAATACCAGCAACAACATTATTGGCTTAGATACTAATGGAGTTTATGATTCAACCATAGTAGCTCCTTACAGGCCCTGGCTTTCTATAGCCAAAAAAAACAATCTCATCTTGTTTATCCCTAACGGATATGCCACCGATTCAACAATGGGGTGGAACGATTGTAGGGGTGATGCAACCGGAAACTCTGAAGAAGATGATGTTTTGTTTATGCGAACAACCGTTGATTTCCTTGTAAACACCTATCAGGCTGACTCTACAAGGGTTTATGCAAACGGAACATCTAATGGAGGACACATGTGCATCAGGCTGGCGCAAGAAGCTCCCGAAAAAATTGCTGCTTTTGCTTCTATTGTCGCTTCAAATGCGGTAAACTCAGAGTGTACTCATTCAACGATGCCTGTTTCGGCTTTATTTATGAATGGCACTTCAGACCCGTTGTGTCCCTATCAGGGCGGTCAAATGAACGGAAACAGAGGAGAGGTGTTTCCTGCCGACACAACCGTAAGCTATTGGGTTATGAGAAACGGAACCAGCACAACTCCCGTAACAACAAACCTTCCCAACACCTTTACTGCTGATGGCTGTACGGTTACAAAATATGAATATAAAAACGGACTTAATAACACTTGTGTTGTTTTCTATAAAATAACCAGTGGAGGACATGCTGACCCCAGTGCTGTTCAAAGATATCCTTTTCCTCTGGTTCCGATGGCTCTTGGAAATCAAAACGGAGATATTGAAATGGCTTTTGAAGCATGGGATTTTTTCAAAGGAAAATTTAAAGTGCCAATGAATACAAAAGAAGCTCCTTTGTTAAGCAAGCAGCCTGTTGTTTTTCCAAATCCGGCTTCTTCCTTCTTTTCAATTAAAAACATGGAAGGGGTAAACGCTGTGTTTTTGCTTAATTCTTTTGGTCAAAGAGTTTATGAGTTCGGTTCTGAGCTAGACTCTCTTGATGTTAGTGCTTTTCCTCCGGGCATATATTACGTAATGATTGATAGTGAAAAAGGAAGAAAAATTGAAAAGTTGGTTATCTCTTCTCGTTAAACGCCAATGTTTTTTACTTGTTAGACAAGTACATCATATTGCACAGCTTAAAGAAAAGCCTTGCGCCCACAATGGCATCGTAAGTAGAGTTACCCACTTCGTTTAAGTCAAAGCCTATAATTTTTCTTCCTGACTTGGCGAGCTCAGTAATTAAATAAACGGCTTGATTGTAAGACAAGCCTCCAGGTACGGGTGTTCCGGTTCCCGGACAATATTGCGGGTCAAGCGCATCTATATCAAAAGACACATACACCTCATCGGTTAAACTGTTGAGTATTTTCTGACACTGGTCGTGCCAGGTGGTACCACCAAATTGTGCTGCTTTTAAGTCGTTGTCAAAAAAGGTTTTTATTCTTCCTTCTGAGTTATTAATGTAGTCTATTTCTTCTTCGCAAATATCTCTTATGCCCACTTGTACTAGTTTTTCTACATTATCATTTTGTAGTGCGTTGTGCATAATGGAGGCATGTGAGTATTCAAAGCCTTCGTAAGCAATTCTTAAGTCGGCATGTGCGTCAACTTGTAAAATAGAAAATGGCTTTCCCTTTTCATTCAGGGCTTCTATTAAACCCAGGGGGGTGCTGTGGTCTCCGCCAAGTAGTGAGGGAAGTTTGTTTTTGTTTAGTATTTCTTTAGCAAGGGTTTTAATTTCTTCTTTTAAAAGTTCTGCCTGTTGATTTACTTCTTCTATGGTTTGTTCGTGCGCATCTTCTTCCTTTCCTTCTGCTAAGTCCTCTTGATAGGCAACCACCTTTTTTCTTAACTCATCGTTTTTGGCTTTCCATTTATCAAGGTTATTTAACGAAAAGATGCCATACGCCCAGCTGTTTTCTAAATCAGGGTCGTAAAGGTCTATTTGTATAGACTCTTCAATCATTTTTTGAGGGGCTTCAGATGTTCCTGAGCCATAAGATGCGGTTACTTCCCAGGGAACTGTAATGGCAATAACTTTAGATAATTCGTAAGGTTGTGGCAAGCCAAAAATGTTTCCGTTACTTACGCCAACAGAGCTTGGATTAAAGTCACTCACGCTTTAAATTAGGTTTAGTCGTTTAAACAATTGGTCTTTGTAAGAGCCGCCAATAGGAATTGGGTCATCGTGCCCGTCAATAATTACATTGTTTTGCTCTATGGCTTTTATTTTGTCAATGCTAACAATAAACGAGCGGTGTATTCTTTGAAATTCATTAGACGGAAGCTTTTCCTCTATGTCTTTCATGGTTGAATGGATGGTGTATTTTTCTTTTTTAGTGTTGATAACAATGTAGTCTTTCATTGCTTCAATTAACATTATGTCGGCATTTTTTACTTTTACCAGTTGTGAATTTGCCTTCACAAAAATTTCTCCTGATGATTGTCCGCCCTCCATTAAAGAATAAAGCATATCTCTTTCTTTAAGCACTTCTTTTTCTTTGTTGTGCTTGTATAGCGCCATTTCTATAGAGGTGTGCAGGTCTATTTCTTTAAACGGTTTAATGATATATCCGTGAGGTTCGGTAACTTTTGCTTTGCTCAGCGTAGCTTCATCGGCATAGGCTGTTAAAAAGATTACCGGTATGGCCAATTCTGCTTTTATTTTTTCTGCGGCTTGAATACCGTTCATTTCTCCTTTTAGCATAATGTCCATCAACACTAAGTCTGGTTTTTCGGCATTTGCCAATTCAATGGCCTTCTCTCCTGTCATGGCAGAACCAACAACATTATAGCCCATTTTTTTAAGGCTGTTTTGGATGTCTTTGGAAACGATGCTCTCGTCTTCGACAACTAATATGTTATACTTGGCCATTTTTTATTCGTATAGTTTAAATTCAATCATAAATTTTGTTCCTTTCTTTAGCTCCACCTTTATTTCTGCATCTATTTGGCTTGCCAAGGAACTAACTAATTGCAATCCCAGCGTTTCTGTTTTTTCAATGTCAATTTTCTCATCCATTCCCACTCCATTATCTCCTATGCTCAACAGAATGTCTTGCCCGCTTTTCTTCATCACAATTTCAATGTCTCCAGATTTTTTTGATGGAAACGCATATTTAAGTGCGTTGGTTAATAGTTCGTTAATAATTAACCCACATGGTATTGCCAGGTCTAAATTAAAAAAAACATCTTCAACATCAATTTTTAAATTAACTTTTTTTCCCGGCTGAAGATATGTTAGTAAAAGATTAGAGGATAAGTTTCTGATATATTCTCCGAAGTTTACCTTAGAAAAGTCATTGGTTTGATAAAGATTTTCATGAATGTAAGACATGGACTTTATCCTGTTTTGACTTTCTTTTAAAATGTTAAGAATTTTTTTGTCGCTGATGTAAGAAGATTGTAAGTTGAGTATACTGGAAATTATTTGAAGGTTGTTTTTTACTCTATGGTGAACCTCTTGAAGCAAGACTTCTTTTTCTCTAAGCGAGCTTTCTAATTCTTTTTTCTGTTTAATTTCTTCTGTAATATCTCTTGAAATACCCATTGACCCCACAATGTTTTTTCCTTCGTCATAAATGAATGATGCTGTTAAATAAGAAACAAATTTTTCTCCGTTCTTTTTAACATTTTCTACCTCTCCTTTAAAAAATCCGGTTTCTTTTAGTCGTTTTGAAACTTTTTCTCTTTCTTCCTTATTGGCGTAAAGAATGTTGGCGTGTTTGCCTATTATTTCTTGGGGTGAATATCCGAATATCTTCTCTGCCGTTTGGTTGTACTCAACAATATAGCCGTCTTTATTGGTAGAGCAAATCATATCAATGGAGCTATCTATAATGCTTCTTGTGTATCGTTCATTTTCAAAAAGCTTTCTTTCTATTTTCTTTCTTTCGGTAATTTCTTTTTTTAGCAGCTTGTTTGAGGCTTCTATTATTTTAGATCTTACTTTTTCTTCTTCTAGTTGTTTTTTAAACGATATATCTCTGAAAGATACCTGAACTGCTTTTTCTCCTTCCCAATCACACAACACCGGCTTAAGCTCTACTTCCAATAGCTTTCCGTTGGCGTCTTTTACTTTCATTTCTATGTGATCAACATCAGACACTTTAGCCAGATCGGGATACATTTTTTTTGCTATTTCCAGCTGCTCTTTTTTTATAAAGTCGTATCCGTTTTTATTAATTATTTCACTTGCGTTTTTATAGTTCAATATTTCTGCTGCACGCTTATTCGCATATAAGACCGTTCCTCTTTTGTGAATTATTATTCCGTACGGAGAGTTTTCTATTAATTGGCGGTAGCTTTTTTCTCTTTTTGATATGGTTTGTTCGTATTTTACCGTTTCGGTAATGTCTATTAGCGTTCCTTCTAAAAAAGGTTCTTCTTCTTCATTTTTTATGAAGGAAGAGTTTACTAAAACCCAAATTACTTTTCCGTCTTTTCTAACAAGTTGATGTTTTATGTTTGTTTTAAACCCTTCTTGTTGAAGGTTTTTTAAGTAATCTTCTCTGTCGCCATCTTTTAGATAGTGTTTTTTTACATCTTTTCCTATTAGTTCTTTTGCTTTTTTATATCCTAGCATTTTTGCAAAAGAGTCGTTACACTCTATTACTTCTCCGTTTTCTCTTGTTCTGTAAACCCCTGCCAGATTCCTTTCAAAGAGGTTTCTGTATCTTAATTCTCTTTTTTCTAACAGGCTTTCTTTTTCTTTTAGTTCGGTAATGTTTCTAACAATACCTATTACAGACGTAATGTTTCCCATTTCATCTTTTTGAGGAAACTCTACTTCTTCAAGCCATATATATTCTTTTTTGTTTTTTTGAAGAAACCTGTATTGTGTTGTGCTTTTTTTCTTCTCTCTTACTATTTTTTCGTTGGTAAAAATTCCTTTTACATCATCCGGATGTATTCTTTCTATTATTTTTCCTTTGTTTTTTATTTCTTCTAACTCAGAATATTCAAAGCCGTAGAACTTTTTAAAATTAGAGCTTACGTATTTAGAAACCATTTTTCCGTTTTCTATCACGTTTAGGTAAATTACCTGGTCTATGTTCTCAAGGATAAAAGAAAGCTCTTTTTGCTGTTCGGTTAGTTCTTGTTTGGATGATACGGTGTCAGTAATATCAGATATAACTCCGGTAATGGTTATGTCTTCTTCGTTCTCTCCAATTATTGGATACATTCTTTCCAATATCCATTTATACTTTTCTTCTCCTTTAGGTTTAAACCTATACTTAAAAGAAACCGCCTTTTTTTCAGATAGTAGCCTATCTACAGAGCTTTTTATTGTTTGTAAATCATTTTGGTGTATCCTCTCTAGCAGCTTATTTTTATCGGACATGTTTATATACTCTTTGCTAGAGTATCCAAAAATCTTTTCCGGGTCTGCCCCTTGAAGTTGAAGCGTTCTTTTTTCTCCTTCTCTTTTATAAAAATAAATTACTTCACTGATGTTTTTTAATATAAATTCAAAAGCATTTTCATTTACTTCTTTTTCTCCGTCAACCAAATCAAACCAACTACTAAACTTCTTTTTTAATGAAGTTAGTTCGTTAATTAGCTCTTCTTTGCTTTTATTTTTGTATTCTTCTTTCAAGAAGTTTTACTTTATTTTTGTTCCGTCAATCTTAAATTCTTCACCTTCTTTATATACTATGCTTAATACTTCCATTCCATATTCATCGTACTTTTTCCATGTTCCTTGTTTTGTTCCCAAAGTATAATTTTCTGTCCACTTAACTTTTCCGTTTTCGTAATAATATATATGTTCTCCATCCGGCTCTCCGTCAATAAATTTTCCTTCAAAACTTTTCTTTCCGTTGAGGTGATAAAACACCCAAACACCAAATCTTTTGTCGTTTCTGTATTCTCCTTTTTCTGTGTGGTCTCCCATGTGGTAATACCAATATCCGTCTCTTTGTCCGTCTATATAATCTCCTCTTATTATGGTATCTCCTTCATTGGTTAACTCAAACATAAACCCCTCTTCTTTTCCTTTTCTAAAATTCTCTTTTCTAAGAACATTTCCGCTAGGATAATACCAAACCCAATCTCCGTTTTTCTTTCCGTTACTATAACTTCCTTTTTGTTCTGTTTCTCCGGTTTCAAACAAAAAGGTCCAATTCCCTTCTTCTAAATCGTCTTTATAGCTTCCTTTTTTCTTTAATTTTCCTGATAAATAATAATATTCCCAGTCTCCTTGTTTGTATCCTAGTTCGTCTATTAATCCTTTAGCAATCAGTAAGTCGTTTTTATAAATTTCTGTGCCTACTATTGTTCCGGAAGTATCGTATTCTTTAAATGTTCCTTGCTTCTTTCCAAGAAGATTATAAGTTCCTTCTCTTTTTACTTTTCCGTTATTATAATACTCTTTTTTTACATCTAATATCATTACTTCTTCAGCATCTTTCTGAAGTTCTCCGTTTATATATAAATATGCATTTAATAGTTTTCCGTTTTCATCATATTGTTTAGTATATCCATGAAGCATATCATCTTTATATGCCACTTCTTTTTTTAGCCTTCCATTAGGGTAAAAGTCTTGCCACCTTCCTTGTTTTTTTCCTTTGTAGTCTTTAGCATTTATTTTCTCTACATACTCTATAGAACCTTTCGTATATTTTATAACCGTAACAATTCTTTGATCATCTTCTGCATACTCGTAACCTATTCCTTCTCTTATTCCTTTTTCGTACGGAATAGTTTCCTTTAATGGATTTCCTTTTTTTCCGTAATAATATTTTACTTCTCCGTGCAACGTATCATCAACAAAAAACTCTTCTTTTACTAAAAAACAACTATCGTTATACTCTTTTTTTACTCCATGCTTAAGTCCTTTTTCATAATTTATAATAGTGCTTATATCTCCTTGCGGATTATAAAAAATCCAGCTGCTGTCAAGTAAAAAATTCTTTCTATTTCCTTCTGATTTTAATATCCCGGTATTGTAATAGTTATACCAGTATCCTTCTGGTTTTCCATTTTTTAAATTTCCTTCACTTGAAATTTTTCCGTTTGGATAATAAAAAATGTTGTGCCCATTTGGATTAACTTTTTCTTGAGCGAACAAAGTTGATGCTAATAAAATTACCAAACAAGCTATTCCAATTTTTTTAGACATACTTTTTATTAATAAGACAATAAATATATATTAAGTTTAAATAATTATCTATTACTATTATTATCTTGTTAGTTCTGTTTGAAAATTTTTATGTTTTCTCTTTCAATATTGAGTTATGAAAAAGAAAAAACAAATAACGAACAACCAAAAAAGATAGAAAGCAAACAAAATCAATATCTTTCTATTTTTTATTAACTAATGTTAATAGCAATTCAACAACCCTAATTTTATAAAAATATTGTTTTTTTCTGCTTAAAACAAGTCTAATAAAAACCTTAAAAAGAATTATTAAAATGTTGTGAGAAATAAATGTTTTTAGAAGTAGTTTTAAATTTGAATAAGGAAAGAAAAAAAAGATATTACTTATTAACCATAAAAGAGTAATTTTAACTTCATTATTAACACATAATTTATAAAAAATGAAAATTGCAATTGGAAGCGATCATGCAGGATATGAGTTAAAAGAGTATTTAAAGAAAACTCTTGAGGGGATTGAGTTTGTTGATGTAGGAACAAAAAGCGAAGAAAGTTGTGATTATCCGGATTATGCGCATCCTGTTGCAGAGAAAGTAGAAAGAAAAAGTGTTGAATTTGGAATTTTAATTTGTGGAAGCGGAAACGGAATAAGCATGGCTGCAAATAAACACAAAGGAGTAAGAGCAGCATTAAGCTGGAAAAAGGAAATAGCAGAACTGGCTCGCCAACATAATGATGCAAATATAGTTTCTTTACCGGCAAGATACATTAGCCAAGAGGAAGCGCTTGAAATAGTAAAAATATTTTTATCCACTCCTTTTGAAGGAGGAAGACATCAAAGAAGAGTAGAGAAGATATGAAGAAAATATTAATTTTTTTATTTATTCCTTTTGCTTGTTTAGGGCAGACTTTAGAGGAAGCAAAAGAATTTGAAAAATCAATTACTGCAGAAGATTTGAAGAAGCATCTTACCATTTTTGCTTCCGATGAAATGGAAGGAAGAGAAACCGGAAAGAAAGGTCAAAAATTAGCAGCAGAATACTTTACTAATCAATATCTGGAAATGGGTATTCCGGTTATTGATATTGCTTCAGGTTACAAACAGCCTTATGAATTAATAGAAAGAAAAAATGAAGGGATAAAAATAAAAGTCAATGAAAAAGAGTTCGGTTACTTTGATGGTTTTTATTCTCATACCGGTATGAGAGACGGTACACTTTTCTTTGATAATTTAGTATTTGCTGGCTATGGAATAGAAGAAAGTCTAGAAAAGAAAGTAGAGCTTAAAGAAAAAGCAGTTTTTATACTTGATGGAATTCCTAAAAAAAAGGAAGAGTCTGTCAGGGAAAAAAAGCTAGATAAAAAGATTGAATTTTTTGAAAAGGAAAAAGCTTCCGTTTTATTTATTATAAGTGAAGATTTTAAGGCATATAAAAACAGTCTTGGAAAATATGCTACACATAGTAAAATGATGTTAGCAAAAGATTATAGGGAAAATCAGATCCCTGTTTTTGTGATAAGCACAGAAATGTTTGAAGAAGTTTTTTCAGGTCAGTTAAAGTATAAGAAAGAGAAAAAAAACGCAGACAAAAACAGCGAAAAATATCCCATACAAAAAAAGGGAGAGCTAACAATTATAGCCAATGGAAATATTGAAAAATTAGAGGGAGACAATGTAATTGCTTATATTGAGGGAACAGACAAAAAAGAAGAAATAATAGTTATTTCTGCTCACTATGACCACCTTGGAAAAAAAGATGGTGTAATTTATAATGGAGCCGATGATGACGGTTCAGGAAGTGTTGCTTTAATAGAAATAGCAGAGGCATTTTCGAAAGCAATTAATGAAAAAGGATTGCGCCCAAGAAGGTCAATCATGATAGTTGGTTTTTCGGGAGAAGAGAAAGGGTTGCTGGGGTCAAAATACTTTGTGAACAGCCCTCAATTTCAGTTTGAACGATGTATGGTAAACCTTAATATAGACATGATAGGGAGAATAGATAAAGCACATGAAGGTAATCCAAATTATGTTTATCTAATTGGTGTAGATAAAGTGAGCAAAGAATTAAAAGAGATAAGCGAAGAAATAAACAAAAGCAACACAAAGCTGGAGTTAGATTATACTTACAACAGCGATGATGACCCAAACAGATACTATTACAGGTCAGACCACTATAACTTTGCTAAATATAACATCCCTGTAATATTCTATTTTAATGGAGTACATGAAGATTATCATAAACCAACGGATACAGTTGATAAGATAAACTTTGAAAAAATGGAAAAAATAACCAGACTGGTTTTTTTAACCGCCTGGCAACTGGCAAACAAAGAGGAAAGACTTAAAATAGACTTAAAAGAAAAAGATGGGGACAAATAGACAGGACAAAATAACAAGAATACTACAAAAAGAGATGGCAAATTTTTTTCTGATAGACGGAAAAGATTTATTGAATGGAAAAATGGTTACAGTAACTAAATCAAAAGTTACACCCGATTTATCAATAGCAAGGTTTTACTTAAGTATATTTCCATCAAATGATAGCGAAGCGTTTATAAAAGAATTAAGAGAGAAGAGTTATATTATTAGACAAAGATTGGGAGGAAAAATAGGAAAGCAAATAAGAAAAGTTCCTGACTTTGAGTTTTACATTGACGACTCTTTAGATTATGCCGAAAGAATTAATGAACTTTTAAAAAAGTAAAAGTTGGACGTTTCTCTATTTATATCAAAACGTTACTTCTTTTCAAGAAAATCAAAAGCGGCTGTTAACATTATTGCTTTTATATCGGTTTTTTCAATCACTGTTGCTACCGCATCTATAGTTATAATTTTAAGCGCATTTAATGGCCTCCAACAATTGGTAGATTCTCTTTATGCTTCTTTTGATCCGGATATTAAGATAACAAAAACGAACCAACAACTATTTGAACTTACTTCCGCCCAAAAAGAAGAAATTTCTTCAATTGCCCAAGTAGCAAGTTTTTCTGAAGTATTGGAAGAGATGGCTATGCTAAGACATAATAACTTTCAGAGTATTGTTAACCTAAAAGGAGTAGATAAAAGGTGGAATAAAACAACCGGAATAGATAGTATGATTTATGACGGAGAGTTTTTGCTTCGCTCAGGGTCGGCTAATTATTGTGTCTTGGGTTACGGTGTGGCAAGCAATTTAGAGCTTTCAGTTAATCACAACATTGATCCCGTCTCGGTTTATATACCCAAGCCTATTGATAATTATTCAAACCTACCCGGCTCTTCCTTTTATAAAAAAGAGGCGTTTCCTTCTGGTGTTTTTGCCATTAGCCCTGATTTTGACAACAGGTACGCCATTGTCGATATAGCTTTTATTAGAAATTTACTTGAAAAACCAAATCAATGCTCAGCTATTGAAATAGGCGTTCTTGATGAATCTAAAATGGATGAAGTAGCAGAGAAACTAAAATCTGTTTTTGGAAATGAATATTCAGTCAAAACCAGATATCAACAAAATGAACTGATATATAAAACCAACGAAACAGAAAAATGGATTACGTTTATTTTATTAATTTTTGTGTTAATAGTGGCCAGTTTTAATGTAATAAGCACGCTTACATTAATCCTTCTAGAAAAACAAAAAGACATTAAAACCCTCAGAAGTATAGGAGCAAGCTTTGAACAAATAAGAAAAATATTTTTTTCACAAGGGCTTATGATAACTTATATTGGGGGAACAATAGGAATGTTTTTAGGCTTTGCCGTTTACTGGCTTCAGACTAATATTGGACTATTAAGGCTAGAGGGAGGAATAGTGGAGTTTTATCCAATGGCTTTTAAAGCGCAAGATTACCTGTTAATTGCAGGAACTATATTAATAACAGGCATATTGTTTTCATGGTATCCCGTAAAGCTTGTATTAAAGAAAAGGTTTTTTGTAAACCAAAATCTATAAAGAGTAGTTTTTTCCGGGAAGCGATTTTACAACACCGTTTATTTCAAGAGAAAACAAAGTTACCGACAGCTCGCTAACAGAAACGTTTAATGCTAAAGAAATTTCATCAAAAGAAGCTCTTTCTTTTTCCTTAAGAAAAGCGACAAGCCTTTTTTCTTCGTCTGTTAAATTAGTTAATAAAGAATCATTTTTTTTGGAAGAAGAAGGTTCTTTTTCTTTCCACCCCATTAGTTGAATAAAATCTTCAAAACAAGTGTACGCATGTGCTTTATTGTTAAAAATAAGCTTATTACACCCCTCTGATTGTAAATCATCTATTCTTCCCGGAAAGGCAAAAACATCTCTATGGTATGAATTAGCTATTTCAGCGGTTATTAAAGAGCCGCCCTTTTTTCCACTTTCAATCACTAAAAGCACATCGCACAGCCCTGCAATAATTCTGTTTCGTTTAGGAAAGTTTTCTCTGTCCGGTTTGGCTTTAGATAAAAACTCAGTTAGCAAGCCACCTTTTTCAATCATCTGTTCAGCAATCTTTCTATTTTCAGAAGGGTATATTTTATCTAACCCATGCCCAAGACAGCCAATTGTAGAAACATTATTTTTAATAGAAGAAAAATGAGCGGAAGTATCTATACCTTCTGCCAAGCCACTTACAATTATAGGCTCGTAATCTTTAATCTGTTCTATAAAGTCCGAAACGCAGCTTTTTCCGTACTTGGTTGCTTTTCTGGTTCCCACAATGCCTATTGTTTTGTGATTATTAATGTTGCAAGAGCCTTTAAAGTAAAGAACGGGCGGACTGTCATCACAGTGTTTTAGTTTTTTAGGATAATCATCAGAAAAAAAACTAAGCACATTAATTTTAAAACGGTCAACAAACCCTAACTCCTCTTCGGCTCTTTTTAACGCAATGTCTTTATTTTCAATAATGGACTTTCTTGTATCTTTTCTAATACCACTTATTCCCTCAAAAAAAGAAGGAACCTCTTTAAAAACAGTTTTAGCGGAAGGATTTTTTTCCAACAGCTTTTTGGCCGTAACGCTTCCAATATTTGGAATCAAAGTTAAAGCAATTTGATATAGCAGCTCTTCTTTATTTTCCATACTTTAGCCCAAAGATAAAAACTCAAATGAAGATTTTAGGAGTTATTCCCGCTCGATATGCATCTAGCCGATTTCCCGGAAAACCATTGGTGAATATTAAAGGAAAGCCAATGGTGCAGCACGTTTACGAAAGGGCCATGCAAGCAAAGCTGCTTGCCGAAGTGGTAGTTGCTACTGACGACAAGCGAATATATGATAGAGTGAAAGGCTTTGGAGGAAAAGTTGTTATGACCTCTGAGAGCTGCGAAAACGGAACAGACCGGTGCAGAGAGGTTGTTGAAAAACATTTACCGGAATACGATGTTGTTATAAACATTCAAGGAGACGAACCTTATGTGCATCCGGAACAAATTGACAAGCTATGCTCATTGTTTGAAAGTGAGATGGTTGCATTAGGAACACTCGCTAAACAAACGCATTCGGCAGACGATATTTTAAACCCAAGCAGAGTAAAAGTGGTGGTGGACAAAAGCATGGATGCGCTATATTTTAGCAGAAGCCCCATTCCCTTTTTTAGAGGAGAAGAAAAAAACGAATGGGGGAATCACCATACTTATTTCAAGCATCTTGGGCTCTATGGTTATCGGAAAGAAGCGCTCTTAAAATACAACCAACTAAAACCCTCAGAGCTAGAAAAAGCAGAAGCATTAGAGCAGTTAAAGTGGCTGGAAAACGGCTTTAAAATGCGGGTTGGAATTACCGAACACAACTCTTACGCCATTGATACACCCGAAGACCTGGAAGATTTGTTAAAAATGGATGTTTAGCGCCTACTCTTTTCTAAAAGTAAATTCGTAATAGTAAACATCTTCTTTGAAAGAAACATCACTTAAACTCACCTGAGAAAGTTTTTGAAACAAAAGCTCTTTCACCTCATTATTTGAGTAATTAGCCTCTAAAATATGGATTTGTCCATCTTCGCTTACTCTAAATGATACCCGAACAAAATGAACACTGTTTTTTTCAATAGGCAGTGTGGTTTCATTAAAATTAACCTTTTCTTTTAATGCTGTTTTAAGCTCTCCGGAAGAGCCGGCAATAGATGAAGTATAAAGCACAACCCCCAACGTAAATAAAAATAACTTTTTCATAATAATGTTTTTTAGTTTAATGGTTAGACAAAGAAGAACACCATTTAGTTACACCAAAAAGCATAAAAAGTTGTAGAAAGAGTATGGGAGGAAAAAACGAAAGATAAGTAGTAAAAAGGAATGATAGGCGGAAAGAAATTATTTCATATAGTTGCCCAAAAAGAAAGTAAGATAACCACTGGTGTCGCGCTTTTTATACATTTCTCCAAAATTGGAAACCGTTACAATAAAAGCGTTATAGCCTTTTTGGTTTAGCTTTGCCAAGTGGTCTTTATTTTCTAAAAAAGCTTTGAAGTATGTAATGGCGTTGCTTTCATTTTCTAGGCCTTTTATAGTTAATAGGTCAAACTCAGCATCATAACCAATACTTTCTATACTATATTTTTTACCTGAAAAATAAGTGTTATGAAAGTTAGAAACATAGGCCTTATACATTTGCATTTGTTTGTCTGAGTTGGCTATCATCATTACAAAGTAATGTTGTTCTGTTTCGTTTTTTTGATAAACAGGACCGTTATTGCTCTCGTTTACCGGAGCATTCATAATTTTATTTAAGATGTCCTTTGCTTTTGCTTCTTCCTCTGTGTTGGGATGAAGTTCAACAACGGATTCAAGCGCCATTTTAAACGTGTCAAGCGTATTGGAATGACCAATGGAAAGGGCTCTCAAAAAATCATATTTTGAAGCAATGTGATTCTCAGGAAAAATAGATTTTGCTTTTTCACAACGGGCAATAACGATATCGTACTTTTTGCTTTGATAATATTCATAAGCCTGAGCATAATAGTTTTCTACCCGTTTTTTATTTTCTCTCACAACTCTGGCAGAAGCAGGGTCTAAAATTATTTTTGCGTACTCTGAGTCAGGGTAATTATCAACAATAATTTTCCGATATTTTTCTGCTCGCTTATCATCATCTGTTTCAAGAGCAAGCCGATAAAGCTGATAGTAGGAAGGAAGCAATAGTTCTCCGTTAGGAAATCTGGCAACAAGCTTTTCAAATGTTTCAATTGATGCACGATAGTCTTGAATGCTTTCTCTAAAAATACTTCCTACATTAAACATGGCTCCTTCTATACTTTTATTTGAAGCCAAAAGGGAGCTATCGTCTAGCGGAAGATCTTTTAAATAATATTCTTCTGAAAGCAGCTCTTCATTAAAATCAATTTTTGGACCGTCATTACTACTTGTGTCATTTTGAAGAGAGGTGGAGGAGTTTTTATTGCTTCTTCTCCAGTCGTCTTCCAGCGGTCTTTTGCCCCAGGTTCTCTGAAAGCTTGAAACACCAAGCGCCATGGTAGAAGGGTTATAAAAATACCATTTTCCAGAAGTGGCCGTTGCGCTATTAAAGGGGTTTTTGTTGTTGTCGTTGGCAATAAGGTTGTTGTTTGAGCCACTGCTTTCTTCTTCCAGCTCTTTTATTTTTCTTTCTTTTTCGGCTTTTGCATCATCAATTAATTGGTTAATTACCTTGCGTCTTTTTCTGTCATCAAACACAAGGCTTTGTAAACTGTCTTCTCTATCAACGATGTTCATGTTTGTAATAAGGTCGGTTAAATACCCCTTTCTATTCATAACCTCATCATAAAACTCATAATTCTTTGGAACTACAGCCGCTGTGCTATCATAAAACATTTGGGCATTTCTATATTCGGGCTTGTTATAATAGTATTTTGCCAGCCTTAAGTACGACTGAGTTTTTTGCTTTATGTTGCTTGTGCTGGAGGCGGCAGATTTTCTAAGATATTCTATTCCCAGCGGCTCATCACCCTCTCTAAAAGCCAGCTCGGCAAGGGCAAAATAAATTTGGTCGCGATACTCTTTGTTTTTCTTGTCTCTCAAGAGCTTGTTCATTTCCTTTTTTACCACAGAGGCGTCTTTTGATTTAAAATCATACGCCCTGGCTCTGGCTATTTTTGCCTGAAACTCCATTTCATAACCCGGCCGCATTTTTATGACTTCTGAGTATGCGTTTGTCGCCTTTTTATACTCAAACTTTTGGTGATATAATTGAGCTAAAACATAGGTAAAGCGGGCTCTTTTCTTTTTATTTTTTGTTCTTGTAACTGCTTTTTCAAGCATTTCAATAGCCCTCTCGAAATTTTTCTTTTTAATTTCATAATCTGCTAAAACTGCATACATTTCAGACTTTACTTTGTCGCTTTCCGGTTTTTCTTCTTCCAGTTTTTTCATCCAATAATCAACCTTACCAAAGTCTTTTTCTTCCATGGAAGTTCTGGCAGACCAGATTAGCCCTTGAACCCGGGTGTCTCGGTCTTTAAAGCTCCGGAATAAATAATCAAAGTTTTCCTTTGCGTTGAAGTACTCTTTTTTATAAAAGTATGCTTGGCCAATGAGTAGGTAGCAATCATCAATCCAATTGTTTTTTTCTTCACGCCTAATACGCATAGAATGTTTCTTAATGGCGGTTGAGCTTTTTTCTATGGCTACATCCATTTCAGGAAAAATGCTTCTGGCAGAGCTTTCGTCTCCGTAAATGAACAGAGGCAGCAGCTCAGAGTAATCGTCTTTTTGCGAGCTTTCAACCTTAACAACGGCCGCATTAAATATTTCACGGGCGTTATAGTAATAGTTGTAGTGGGTGGTTGTTCTATGAAAAAACCTATTTATCGCCTTGTCTTTGTTGGTTGCGCAACCAAAAAGAAAAAGAATAAAAAATATGGAGAAAAACCGTTTCAAAATATGCGCTAGTTAAACAAAATATCTTTAAAAATATTGCACAAAGGCGTAAAGATAGTCATTTGAAATGTGTTTTTATGGAAAGGAAAAAGTTTAACATCTCAACAAACGAACTTAAAATTTACAATTATGAAACGCACTATTTTTATCTTATTAGTTTTTTTTAATGCTTCGCTTTTTGGAGCCGAAAAAAACGTAAAATCAACCATAAATGAGGTTGTTGTTTTTTTAAACGGAGCACAAGTTACAAGAACAGCCAATTATACTATTCCTTCCGGCACACACGAATTAATATTTAAGGATGTTACTCCTTTGTTAAAAAAGGAAAGCATACAGGTAACGGGAGAAGGTAATTTTACCATTCTGTCGGTAAACCATCAAATTAGCTATGATAAGCAAGAACCGCCTAAAGAAGAGGTGGCTAAACTTGAGCGACAAAAAAAAGAAATGGAGGAAAAAATAGAGGACCTAAATTTAAAGCTTAGTGTTTTAAACGAAGAAGAGGCCTTAATTTCTAATTTAAAACAAATAAACCCGAATCAAAAAGACTTTAATATTGCTTTAGTAAAGGAAGCCAGACTGTTGATTCATGCTCAAATGAATGAAATCAGGTCTGAAAAAAAGAAGTTAGGAAAAGAGGTTTCTTCTATTACTGAAAGCCTAAATTTAGTAAAGCAAAAACTTAGCGCCTTTTCATTGAAAAAAGCCACAGCAAGTAGCGATATTGTGGTAAAAGTAAGCGCCAAAAGCACTGTAAGCGCCTCATTTAAAGTGTCTTACTATGTAAATAGCGCCAGGTGGTTTCCTAGCTATGATTTGCGAGTAAAAAACGTAGAGAGCCCCATGACCGTAGATTACAAGGCAAATATTTCTCAACAAACCGGAGAGGACTGGGACGGAATTAAACTAACACTAAGCACAAATGACCCTAATGAAGGCTCACAAAAACCAAAGCTAAATGCCTGGAGATTGTATTTAAACCAAAATACCGTTCAGCGCCCACAAGTTAGCAATAACACACGATACACAGGAACACAATACGGAAGCGTATCAGGTGTTGTTACTGATGAATACGGAGAGCCGCTGCCATTTGCAAATGTGTTAATTGTGGGGACAACAGTTGGCACAACCACAGACTTTGAAGGAAAGTTTACACTAAAACTTCCCCCTAACGCTTCGTCAGTTCAGGTAAATTATATTGGATACAAAAGCATAACTTATCCGATTAACGGAAATTTTCTCAACCTTGTATTAGAAGAAAATCAAGTTGAGCTGGAGGCATTTGAGGTGGCAAACTTTACAATTAAAAACGATAAAAGAGGAGAAAGAAAATATGAAGTAAATGCTCCATCATCAAGCACCATAGAATCTTATGATATAGTTTCAGAAAAGTCAAAGGGGCGCCAAAAAAAATATTCTCCAACGAAAAGCATTCCTGTGCAGGTTTCTAAATCGGAAAATGTGGTAAGCGTAGAGTTTAACCTTAAAGAAAAATACAGCATTCCTTCTGACGCAAAATCATACACGGTAAATATTAAGGAAATAAATGTGCCGGCATATTACCAATATTATACCGCCCCAAAATTAGATAAAGGCGTTTTTTTAACGGCTCTTTTAACCAACTGGGATGAGTACAACTTTTTAGAAGGTCAGGCAAATGTGTTTTTTGAAGGAACTTATATTGGAACAAATTTACTAGATGTTCGTTTTGCCTCCGACACTTTAGATGTTTCTTTGGGAAGAGACAAGAGTATTGTTGTAGAAAGAAAAACCCTAAAAGAATTTAAGAAAAAAGAGTTTATAGGAAACGAAGCCATAGATGTCCGCAAGTATGAAATATTGGTAAAGAACAATAAAAAACAACAAATCAATTTGATGATAGAAGATCAGTTTCCGGTTTCTTCCGATCAAAGAATAGAAGTTAAACAAGAGGAGAAGTCAGGCGGAAAGGTAGATGAAAATACAGGCATTATTACCTGGGTTTTAAAAACCAATGCCGGAAAATCTGATAAAGTTGACTTCAAATATTCGGTAAAATATCCAAAAGGAAACATGGTTTATTTAGACTAAAATTTAAAATTGTTTCACGTGAAACCAGAATTATCTTGAGAAAAAATTGAGATAAAAAACCGCAAAAGTTTCACGTGAAACTTTACAAAAAACGAAAAAACTATCTTCCTAAATGAACCATTAAAATAGAAACATCTGAAGGAGAAACTCCGGAAATTCGAGAAGCCTGCCCTAATGTTGTGGGTTTAATTTGAGAAAGCTTTTCGGCCGACTCGGCAGAAATAGAGAGTTTAGTATAATCAAAATTAGTCGGAATTTTTACGTTTTCTAGTCGGTTTAATTTATCAGCCGTTTCTTTTTCCCGCTCGATATATCCTTCATATTTAATTAAAATTTCAGCTTCTTCTTTGCTTTCTTCATCCATACCTTTTAAAGTTTCCGAAAGCAATTCGGTATGATTGAAATTATTAATATTAACGTGCGGGCGAGACAACACTTGAGCAGCTTTAATTTTTTGCTTGATAGGGGAAGATCCAATTTCTTCTAAAACAGGGTTCATTTCTTCAGGAGAAACACTTTCTGATTTAAACAAGGCAATTACTTCTTCCGTCCATTTTTGTTTTTGCTCTACCCTTTTCATTCTCTCATCAGAGGCCAAACCTAATTGATGAGAAATTGGAGTAAGGCGAATATCGGCATTATCTTGCCTTAATAAAATACGGTATTCGGCACGAGAGGTAAACATTCGGTAAGGCTCTTTCGTTCCTTTTGTAATTAAATCATCAATTAAAACACCAATATAAGCCTCATCTCTTTTTAAGGTAAAGGCTTCTTTTTCTTGGGCAACTTGATGCGCATTTATTCCTGCCATTAACCCTTGGCAAGCAGCTTCTTCATAACCGGTTGTCCCGTTAATTTGTCCGGCAAAAAATAAGCCTGAAATTAGCTTGGTCTCCAGCGTATGTTTTAATTGTGTAGGAGGGAAATAATCATATTCTATGGCATAGCCGGGACGAAACATTTTGCAGTTTTCAAAACCCGGAATTTGCTGTAAAGCTTTATACTGAACTTCCTCAGGCAAAGAAGTAGAAAATCCGTTGACGTAAATTTCTACGGTATCCCAACCTTCAGGTTCTACAAAAAGTTGGTGTCTTTCCCTTTCTGAAAACCGAACAATTTTATCTTCAATAGACGGACAATATCTTGGCCCTAAGCCTTGTATTCTGCCTGTAAACATAGGCGATTTTTCAAAGCCTTCTTGAAGAAGTTCATGAACTGTTGGGTTAGTATAAGTAATGTGGCAGCTGTGCTGATGTTTAAGCGGAGAAGTAATATTGCTAAACGAAAACTTAGAAGGATTTTCATCTCCTTTCTGTTCTTCCATCTTACTGTAATTCAGACTTCTACCGTCAATTCTTGGGGGAGTTCCGGTTTTCATTCTGCCGTGATCAAAACCCAATTTAATCAACTGTTCAGTTATGCCTGTTGCGGCTCTTTCTCCTGCTCTTCCTCCACCAAAATTCTTTTCTCCAATATGAATTAAACCGTTTAAAAAAGTGCCGTTAGTTAGCACTACTGCTTTGCATTTAAACTCAACGCCCAGCTGGGTTTTTACGCCAACAATTTTATCTTTTTCAATGATAAGTTCATTTACCATGTCTTGCCAAAAATCCACATTGAGCGTTTGCTCTAGCATGATACGCCATTCTTTGGCAAATAAGTTTCTGTCGTTTTGTGTTCTGGGGCTCCACATTGCCGGGCCTTTGGAGCGGTTGAGCATACGAAACTGTATGGCAGATTTATCGCTTACAATACCAGAGTATCCGCCTAAGGCATCTATTTCACGCACAATTTGCCCTTTGGCAACACCGCCCATGGCCGGATTACAGCTCATTTGAGCAATAACGCCCATGTTCATGGTTATAAGCAATGTTTTGGAGCCTAAGTTGGCCGCAGCGGCTGCCGCTTCACAACCCGCATGACCACCACCTACTACAATTATGTCGTATTCTTTGTACAAGCAATAAATTTTGGACGGCAAAGATACGATTTGTTAATGAGAGCAAAACAAAACCTCTTAAATCACTCTTTTTACGTGCCGAAGGCAATTGCTCCCTTAACGGTCTCGGGTATGAAACGTAGGGCATTTCGGAGCTACAAACTTATTCACTAAGGAAGAGTTTGTTAAAAGCCCAAAACTTGCGGAAACCACTGTCCGCCCTATGTTTTATACCCATTGTTGTGCGTTCGTGTTTTATTTTGAATTCAATAGTGTTTTACTTTTATCTTCCATATAATCGAAGTGCTTAATGTTTGATTCTCCTGTAGAGTCTATGGTCAAAGAAACCCTACCTTTTCCCGGAGCATCAAAGTTCAACATAGTCTCTAAATTTTCACTTGAACCTAGGTAAATGACCTGTCCTTTATCCTGTGCCTGCATCACAAGACCAACCTTCTGTCCATAATGTCCTTTTTCGGCAACAAACATATTCAATCCTTCTCCTGTGCTGAAATCCATACCAAATGACACATAATCTCTACTATCATAATAGCCAAACCCACCCCTTTCGTTACCGAGCTTATCATTAAAAGCCAAACCGTAAGGAACGCTGTTCTGCCATCTGGGAACAACTTCTCCGCTTACTTGAATAGTTGGGGTGGCTCCAAGAACAACCCTGTCAATTCCATGTTTATCCAGAATTAAAATACCTTCGAGAGTATCTGTTCTCTGTCTTGTGTCAGATAGTGAAATTTTAGGAGAGATAATAATGCGGTCATTACCATTTTCATCTTGTACTACTAACCTTTTAGTTGTAATGGTATCCTGATAATCTGAGTCGTTTGGTGCGTTCCAGAAGAAATAAACAAGTGCTGCTAATAAAACAATGGTCGTTATTTGAAAGAAAAATACATTTCTTTTCAAGCGTTTTAAATCTTTTGCTAATCTGTCTATTTTGTCCATAATTTTCTCCTTTTACATGACGCCCAACGTCCACTGTGTATGGCGAGTGAGGTGATTTCTGAGGAAATCAGCTCACAAGGAGCCATCATGCCACCTCATTGGTTATACACTATGTTGGGAGCTGTTGATTTTAAAGTTCCTGTAAAATTACAAAGAAAGTTAGAAATTAAATAATGAGGTAGTTATGACAGTGGACGTTAAGGGAGAAATTAGCAAAAAAGGGAGTTCCCAATAAATTGGGAACGGATTTTTACGTGCCGAAGGCAATTGCTCCCTAACTATTGGCTAAACGACATATGCCAAATAACTAGTATAATTAGGTATAAAAATAAACTAAAATTTTAAGATTTTTTAAATACTAAAAAGCAAGAGTTTGTCGTTTTTGAAAACAGGACGCGAAAATGTTGGGTGCAGAAAAAGCAACTAAGCAAATAAAGTATATTCAAGCCCATACTTTACGGCATAGCTACGCCAGCCACCTTCTTGAAAAAGGCACAGACATTCGTATGATTCAAAAACTCTTAGGACACAATTCAATAAAAACAATCATGATATACACACAAGTGGCAGAACCCACATTATTAAGTGTAATAAGCCCTTTTGATAATTAGTTATTATTTAGTGCTATTTTCCTTTAATTAATTTAAGAAACTCTTTGTGGTTGCCATAAGCTATAGCAATAAAGTATAGTCCGGGCGCTCCCGGTATATCCAAATTAATAATACTGGTAGAGTAAAATGTTTTGAGTAAGACTTCTTGCCCCAGAGAATTTCTCACTGTTACGGAAACGTTTTGATAGTTTTTGCCAAGGTCTATGGAAACATTACCATGCGTAGGGTTAGGGTATATCTTTGGCTTATTTCTTTGATGGTGTTCGTTTGCACCTACCGCAATTACATTATAACAAGAAGAAGTATCGGAGCAACCATTTTGAGACACAATAACAGCATAATTTCCGCTGGCGGAAGGAGTAAAAGACCGATTGTTGGCACCATTAATCGGAACTCCATTTGAGCAGTCTATCCATTGATAATTGGCGCCAGACTGACTTGCGGTTAAAGTGGCTCCGGATTGTGTTACTAAAGTATTTGCTGTGCCATAAGTTAAATTCAAAATTACCACTGAATCACAACCGGCCATGTTAGTGAAAGTATGAGTTGCTGTTGAGGTAGAGGAGTTATAGGTAATTCCGTTAATCCAGGCGTAAGGACTACAAGAGTTTACAACATGTATGCTTTTGTTACAGGAGTTAGCCCCTTCCAGATACATTACATTCCAAGCTGTTTCTTGACCAATTTTATGAGCCATCCAAGAGCGCCATTGAGCAGAATCTAAACAAATGGTGTCGCTTGGTCGAATGGTGCAGTCGCTGGTAAGAATGGTATAAATGTATGAGCCAATTGCTTTGTTTACATCGTTACTTAAATGCCATGGATCGCCAATAGGATAAATTAAAACTCCGGGTATTTGCTCTATCATTTGTGAAATGATAGTTCGTAAAGGCACATTTCTGGCAAAAGGCAGCTCAGAATTATTAACCATCTGACGAGCCGTTCCAAGGTCTGTTTCTACATCAGTTGAGCTAGCGCGCTTATCTATCCCGTATTGCATAGTAATCAAGCCTGTGCTGGCATCATCTTGCAGAGGGTAGCCAAAGGAATAATCAAACCTGGTGGAATCTATTTGATATAAATGAGTACTTCCCATGCTTGATCTTCCATAGTTAAAATGTATAGGGGCAGTAGATCCAAATTGAAGGGTTTTTTGATTGGCGGCTACCACCCAATTCAACCCGTTTAATATTCCATTTTCTGTACTTGTGCCGCCATGATTGTATATAAGGTTGGTATCGCTAATTTCACAGCTTTTGTAGGGAGAAACAAATGTTGGCTTTCCGGTATAATGAGTTTGATTAGCCGCATTAACTCTAGCAATATCAGCGGCATCGGCTATAGAGTCGTTGTATGTGTATTGTGACATAGAGGCGCTTCTTTTTAGGAGAGTAGAATAAATAGTAGCTGCTGCTGTATATGATCCGTTTGGTGTTGGATGAATACCAGCCGTATCTTTTTGATGAGGCGGTAAAGACTGCCATGCTAGTCCGGCAGGAACAACTTCAAGCGGAACAATAGCACCGCCTGCTGTTCGGTAGGTATATTCTTCAAAATGGTTAATTAGCGTTGTGTCTTTTGTCCACTCCATCAATAAGAGAGGCACTGCTCCGCCATCATGCACCAAAGAAGCAATTTTATTTACTCCTAACGAATAATATCCGGGCATTTTTGCAACAAGGTATGGGTCTGCTCCAATTACCACATAATCCCAATCTACGCCATTATTTCCTTTTAAATTATTTATCCTGGAAGTTCGGTTATCTGGCCAATAATAGTATTGAGTAAGAGAGTGGCAGTGATAATCGCGATTTGCCGTAAATTGTCCGGCAATTCCTGTGCTTACCGTTTTCATTCTATAAATGTCTTCTGATACTACATTAATATTCTGGCTAATAAGCGGATCAGAAGCGAGAATGCTTTGTAGTTCCGTTGAAATTTGTACAGGCGAAAACTCATCAAAATTGGGTTCAATGGAGTTCCCGGTTCCTAAAATCAAAATATTAACAGTGCCGTCTGAGTTAACATCTAATGAGGGCTGAGCCGTTAAGAAAAAAGAAAAAAAACAAAGGAAACAAGCCAGGGTTGTTTTAGTTGACCTTATATGGAGAAGAAGTAAATTTTTCAAAGCAGAAGTTTTTTGGTTACACAAGTTGGTAGTAAAGACGGTAAACGAAAGATTAGGTTGCCTAATAGAAGAAGAGGCTGAAAAGGTGTTCTCTTACCGAAGGGAAATCACGGTAAATTATATTGGCCAACCGGAAGTAGCTGGTATGGAAAAAATAGCTTTTACTGAGAAAACTACTTCAATCCCTTGCTTAACAACGCCACAAAAGCGTCTTCTTTGGCGCGCATCACTTGTTTTTCGTTGGTGGTTTTGTCTTTATAGCCCATAAAGTGTAATACTCCGTGTATCATTACCCGGTAAAGCTCTTTTATAAATTCCTGATTGTAGGTTTTGGCGTTGTCTTTTACTCGGTCTATGCTTATAAAAATGTCGCCAGAAATGAGTTGTTTTTCGGTATAGTCAAAAGAAATAATATCGGTATAATAATCGTGCTTAAGGTGTTCTTGGTTAATGGAAAGTAAATAGTCGTCAGAGCAAAAAATGTAATTTAAATCTTTGATGGAAAAGCCTTCTTTTTTGGCAGAATCAATGAGCCAACGTTTGATAATGGTTTTTTGTTTTAAGGAGTAAGGATTGTCTTGATTATAAAAATTAATGGTGGCCGACATTATACCGCAACCATTAAATTGAATTTAAGGTCTACTCTTTTGCCGTTGTTTTGAAAATCTACACCGTCAGCAAGGTTTTTCATCAAGAAGACACCTCTACCGCTTGGGTTTTCAATGTTTTCAGGAGCAGTAGGATCCGGAAGGTTTTCAAAATCAAAGCCGTCTCCCTCATCTTCAATGCTAAACATAAGGTTGTCTTGTTCTTTTTTGAATTGAATGTTTACGGTTTTTTCGGGATTATTTTTATTTCCGTGTTGAATAGCATTATTTACAGCTTCTGTAACGGCTATTAAAAGATTTCCAAAGGCGTCTTCTTCCAACTGAAGATCTCGGCAAATATTTTCTATTAACGCCTCTACCTTGTGAAGGTTTTCTATTTTAGATTCTATCTTTAAATCAATTGCTACCA
>ERZ869936.214-NODE-214-length-67266-cov-8.242922_pt1 | contig 67266 bp, 59 predicted proteins | sample MGYA00520876_ERZ869936 | MGnify/ENA primary metagenome ERZ869936 (study PRJEB32218, sample SAMN09650985) | biofilter metagenome | isolation source: enrty point of leading RO module | place: Saudi Arabia: Thuwal, RO plant located on Red Sea | collected 2016-02-17 ... | reverse complement strand
CGCATTCAAGGACTCCCCAAACGCGACGCGACCTCCCTTTTCATAGCTTCACCCAGCATGCGACGCACAGACGCAGACGTCGACGTACTACGACTTGGCGACCAGCTCCAACACCAGCTCGCGGAAGCGGCCGGGGTTGACGTTGGGGTTTTTCTTTTTGGCCTGGCCGATGAGGTTGCCGGCGGCTTGCTGCTTGCCGCCCTTGATGTCGGCCACGATCTTGGGGTTGGCCGCGATCAGCTCTTCGCATAAGGCGATCAGTTCGCTCTCGTCGACCTTTTCGATGCCCTGGGCCTGCATCACGTCGGCGGCGCTCTTGCCCGAGGCGACCATTTCGATGAACACCTCGCGGGCCCGGCTAGTGTCGAGATCGCCCTTCTTGACTTCGGCCAACAGCTCGCCGAGTTGCTTGGGCCGCAGGGCGAAGGCGTCGATCTCGACCTTCTGCTCGTTGAGCGTGCGCATCACGTCCTGCTGCACCCAGTTGCTGGCCATCTTGCCGTCGCCGGCGATTTCGGCCAGCTCGACGTAGTAGTCGACCAGCCCCTGGCCGGCGCTGACGATCACGTCGCTGTCGTAGGGCTTGATGCCGTAGGTGCTTTCCAGCCGCTCGCGCATCTGGGCCGGCAGCTCGCCGAGCGAAGCCCGTACGGCCTCGATTTCTTCCTCGGTGGTGATCACGGGCACCAGATCGGGATCGGGGAAGTAGCGGTAGTCGCTCGACTCCTCTTTATGACGCTGGCCGCGGGTGACATTGGCCACGTCGTCCCAGCCGCGGGTCTGCTTGGGCACGTCGCCGAGCTTCTGGCCGGTTTCCTGCCAGACTTCGTACTGCCGCCCTGCCTCGTATTCCATGGCCCGTTCGACGGCGCGGAAGCTGTTCATGTTCTTCACTTCCACGATCGGCGTGGCAACCTTGCCCTCGGGCGTGTCGACGTGGAGGTTGATGTTGGCATCCACCCGCAGGCTGCCTTCCTGCATGTTGCAGTCGGAGACGCCCAGGTACGTGAGCAGCAGCTTCATCTCCGAGAGATAGGCCTTGGCCTCGGCCGGCGAGCGCATGTCGGGCTCGCTGACGATCTCCAACAGCGGCGTGCCGGTGCGGTTCAGGTCGATGCGGCTATCGGCCTGGCCGGCCACTTCGTCGTGCATGCTCTTGCCGGCGTCCTCTTCGAGGTGCGCGCGGATGATGCCGATTCTCTTGGGCTCGAAGCGGTCCTTGGGATCGCTGATGGCCAGGTGACCCTCGTACGAAAACGGCAGATCGTACTGGCTGATCTGGTAGCCCTTGGGCAGGTCGGGATAGTAGTACTGCTTGCGGTCCCACTTGGTGAAGCGGGCGATCTTGCAGTTCAGCGCGATCGCCGTCTTCAGGCCCAACTCGAACGCGTGGCGGTTCATCACCGGCAAGGTGCCGGGCATGCCGATGCAGATCGGGCAGGTCTGCGTGTTAGGCGGCGCACCAAACTTCGTGCTGCAACGGCAGAACAGCTTCGTCTGCGTGTGCAGTTGCACGTGGACTTCCAGGCCGATGATGATCGTGTACGGTGTGCTCATGCGATCATGGACGGGTAGCGCTGGTGCCAGTCGGTGGCTTGCTGATACATGTGAGCGGCGCGCAGCAGGCGCTCTTCCTCGAACGGCGGAGCCTGAAGTTGCACGCCGATCGGTAGGCCGCCCGAACTGAAGCCACACGGCAGCGCGATGCCGCCGATACCGGCCAGGTTCGCGCTGACGGTGTACAAATCGACCAGATACATGGCCAACGGGTCGTCGACCTTCTCGCCCAGCTTGAATGCGGGGCTGGGCGTGACCGGGCCGATGACCAGGTCGACTTTTTCGAAAGCCTCGTCGTAGTCGCGGCGAATCAATCGCCGCACCTTGAGGGCCTTGAGATAGTAGGCGTCGTAATAACCGGCACTGAGAGCGTATGTGCCCAGCATGATCCGCCGCTTGACTTCGGGGCCGAAGCCCTCGGCGCGGCTCTTGCGGTACAAACGCACGAGCGGGTTGTCGAGCGCCTCGGCCTCGGCGTGCTTGCCGGCGGCCACCAGTTCAGCCCGCTCTCGGTCGAGCTCGGCGACCAGTTGCTTTTCGTCGGTGCGGTAGCCGTAGTGTACGCCGTCGTAGCGGGCCAGGTTACTGGAAGCCTCGGACGGGGCGATAATGTAGTAGGTGGCGATGCCGTACTTGCCGTGCGGCAACGAGATGTCGACGATCGTCGCGCCCAGCGACTTGTACACTTCGACCGCTTCGCGGACCGCGGCTTCCACTTCGCTATCGAGTCCCTGGCCGAAGTGCTCGCGCACCAGCCCCAAGCGCAGGTTCTTGAGCGGCTGGCCGACCGTCTGGCTATAGGCCGGCACGGGCTTATCGACCGACGTGCTATCCAGCGGGTCGTGTCCGGCCAGCACCTCGAGCAATAGCGCCGTGTCTTCGGCCGTGCGGGCGATGGGACCGATCTGGTCGAGGCTGCTGGCAAACGCCACCAGTCCATAGCGGCTGACGCGCCCGTAGGTGGGCTTGAGCCCGGTGACGCCGCACAGCCCCGAGGGCTGGCGAATCGATCCGCCGGTGTCGCTGCCGACCGATAGAGGCGCCATGCCCGCGGCTACGCAGGCGGTGGCGCCGCCGCTGGAGCCGCCGGGAATGTAGTCGAGATTCCAGGGGTTGGCCGTGTTCTTGTAGAACGAGTTTTCGGTCGAGCTGCCCATGGCAAACTCGTCCATGTTCGTCTTGCCGATCAACACCGCGTCGGCCGTGCGCAGCCGGCTGATCACCGTGGCGTCGTACGGCGGGGCGAAGTTCTCGAGCATCTTCGACCCACAGGTGGTCACCTCGCCCTGAGTGCACAGCAGGTCCTTGATGGCCACCGGCAACCCGGCCAGCAGTCCGAGCGGCTCGCCCGCGGCGCGGCGCTTGTCGATGGCGGCCGCTTCATCGAGAGCCCGGGGGTTGACCCGCAGGAACGCCTTCACGTTGCCGTCGTGCTGCTCGATCTGGTCGAGATACGCGCGCGTGAGCTCGACGGAGGTGACCTGGCCGGCATGCAACTGGGCCAAAAGCTCGGTGGCGGTTTGACGCAGCGGGGCCATGAGTTATTCGCCCAGCACGGCGGGTACCAGGTAGGATTCGTCGTCGTGGTGCGGCGCGTTGGCCAGGGCCGCCTTGCGCGGGAGGTGTTCGCCGAGCGCGTCGTCGGCGAACACGTTCGACACGTCCAGCGCGTGGGCCATCGGCTCGACGTTCTCGGTGTCGAGCTCCGATAGCGATTCGACGTATTCGACGATCTGGCTGAGCTGCGAGGTCAGCACGTCGAGCTCTTCGCTCGAGAGCTGCAACCGCCCCAGCAGCGAAACCTTCTCGACTTCAGCGCGCGAAAGACTCATGTGGCAGGCAGGACGCCGGGCGGGAAGAAGGCGGGAGGCGTCTTCGACCTCCCCGGGACCGTCCTTGAATAGGTAGAGGTTTAGCTGGCCTGGGCCTTGGATCCTCCGGCTTGCACCGGAAGCTTAAACGGCGCGGTGCGCACGCGCTTGGTGATCGCGCCACTGCGGATGCACTGCGTGCAGACCCGCACCGTCTTGTTCGTGCCGTTCGGCGTGGTGATCCGCACGCGCTGCAGGTTGGGCTTGAACTTGCGGCGCGAGATGCCGGTGACCTTGGTACCGACGCCGCCCAAGTACTTGGCTTTACCGCGGGTGGTGACGCTGTTGCCCAACACCGGGGCCTTGCCGCAGACTTCACATTGTTTCGCCATCGTATTTGCCTCGGTCGGCCCGTTTCTAAAAATCGCAAAACCGTCAGTATAGCGGCTTTAGGTTCGCACGCAAGCGAGAGATCGCCGCCGCGTGCATGGTTTTTCCTGTGGCGACGGACGGAGGATCGCAGGGGCCAAGACGGCGCGGCCCGCGAGAGACTACAATGTGCGGCAAGCTTCGACGCCGGCAGCCGTTGTGGCAGCAGGCCGTGGCCCCACGCACCCTCCTGCCCCGGAACTCCCGCCATGCTGCAACTCATCGTCTGGGCGGCGCTTGCTCCCCATCTGCTCGCCGCCGACGCCGCGCTGCCCGTCGGCACTCAGCTCACCTATCGCGGCCAGGTGGCCGCCGCCTCGGGCGACACTTCGAAGGGCGAAAAGGCGTTCGACCTGACGCTGTGGATCACCGACCAGGACGAGACCGGCCGACGGGTGTTCTGGCTGGTCGAAGAGACGGGCAACGGCGAGTTTCCCTGGCCGGTCCGCTTCGGCCGCTCGACGCTGGACGCCAACTACCGCTCGGCCACGTTGGGCCCTGCCCTGCTGTTCGATCGCGGCGACGTGCGGAGCATTGTGCCGGTGCAGCTACCCTTCTTTACAAGCCCCCAGCCGCTGGCCGCCGGGGCCGAGTTCGAGCAGGGCAAGCTGGAATACCAGGTGGGCAAGAGCAAGACGCCGGCCGACGAGCCCGCCTGGCGAGTGAACGTGCGCGACCCGTTCGGCCCCAAGCGAGAAATGCTCGTCGAGCAGGACGGCCCCCTCGTGCTCTCGATGGACGAGCGGCTGACGATGGGCCGCGGCGATGAGTATCGGCTGAAGCTCGAGCTGGTCGACCAGGACACGCTGACCGGCAAGCCGTGGGAGGCGCTCTCCGGCGCGATCGACGCGCTTTCGGGGCTGGCCGACAAGTTGCGCGTCGCCCCGCAGAGCGAAGAGGCAAGCTGGAACGAAGAACAAGTGGCGCTGCTCGAGGCCGAGCTGCCGAAGCTCGAAAAGGCCGCCTCCGGCACCGCGCTTTCGAATCTGACGGCCGCGGCTGGGCGCGACTTGAAGCTGCACGTGGGCCGCGGCAACGCGGTGGCCGATTTGCAGTCGCAGTACATCGGCAAGCCGGTCGGCGATTTCTCGGTCCGCGGGCTGGGCACCAACAGCCTGTCGACGGCCGACTTGAAGGACCACGTCACCGTGCTGCACTTTTGGGACTATCGCGATGAGCCCTTGCGCGAGCCCTATGGTCAGGTGGGCTATCTCGACTTCCTGTACCACCGCCGCAAGGACGACGGGCTGCAGCTCTACGGCGTGGCTGTGAACCGCCGCCTGGGCGACGAAACGACCCGCCGCGCCGCCGAGCGGAGCGTGCGCAAGCTCAAGGCGTTTATGAACCTGAGCTACCCGGTGCTGCTGGACAGCGGCGAACTGCTCAAGCAGTTCGGCGATCCGCGCGTGGTCGGCGCCAACCTGCCGCTATTCGTCGTGATCGGCCCCGACGCCAAGATCCTGCACTACCACGTCGGGCACTACGACGTGGATCAGGACTCGGGGTTGAAGGAGCTGGACGCGGTGGTGGTCGAAGCGCTGAAGAAGTAGCGGGGAGTGCGCGGCCGATGGTAGGTCCGCTTTTCTAGCCGGGGTCGCGCCGTTCTCGACGCTTGTACGGCGTGCCGACTCACGGTGGGTATTTGAAGAAAGCGCACGGAAAAGTCTTCCAGTTGTTCTCCGCTGTGAGTTGCTCCAACTCCCTGATTAGCTCGATCTGTTGCGCCTCCGTGACATCGTCGCTCACCGGCGTCACTTCGAGCCGGTACCGATAGAACTCGCCTTCGTCCCCTTCATCGACGCGTTCCAGGTCGTAGTCTTCATTCGGCACGACCTCGATGAAGTTTCCGCGCATGTCGCTCGAGTAAAGCTTAGAACGGGAACCTTGGGAACAGCGCTTCAAGATGCGATTCATGATGGTGCTGGCATCTTCACTCGCATCGAGCATGATTAGAAACCGCACGTCGTACTTCATGGTGCCTCGTTGACGCAGGCTCGGCGATTGTGAGGTCCGCGCCCCCATCATCGCCCAGAAAAAACCCGCACGCAACTAGTGGGTGGTATGTGAATAGCGCACACTATGGGCTGTGCCGTCTGGCGGCGCGATCCCGCTGATCGCGGAAAGGCATCCCATCCTGGAGGCGCGACGATGACAGTCATCCGACGTGTGTTGCTGTTTGCGGTGGGGCTGGGCAGTTGGATCTCTGCGGCGGCAGCACTAGCGGCCGACACGCCCACGGCGATCTTCGTGATGAAGGTCGACGGCAGCGAGGTGCGCCGGGTGGCCGAGGTCGCGGGGCGACTGGCGACCGTGCCGCGCTGGTCGCACGACGGCGAGCAGTTGGTTTTCGACGCCGGAGTTCCCAGCAAGGGTGACGCCGACCGCAGGCTGTATGTGGTCCAGGCCGACGGCAGCGGCATGCGCACGCTGGGCGTCGGTGCAGCGGCCGACTGGTCGCCCGACGACAAGCAACTGGTGTTTTGCGTCGCCGGCAACGACGCTGCGAGCTCGGGCATCTTCGTGCAAAATGCCAATGGACAAGGGCGCGTGCGACTCGCCGACTCGGGCATCGCCCCGCGCTGGTCGCCGCGCGGCGAAGCCTTGCTCTTTCTTGAGGGGGGCACGATGGTCGTCCTCGACCTGTTCCGCTCCGAGCAGCGCGCGCTTGATTTGCCGGCCCAGCCGCTGCCTGGCTTCGACTTGTCGCCCGACGGTAAGCGGATCGCCGTGGTGACGGGCACCGAGAACGAGAAACAACTGTGGATCGTGGATACCCAGGGCGAGCGGCCGACCAAGCGGTTCGCCGCTGCGAAGCTCGGCCCCAACCTTTCCTGGTCGCCCGACGGCAAGCGACTGGCCATTGCGATCGACGGGAAGATGCATCTGCTTGAAGTGGGCAGCGAAGCGCCGCCGGCGTTGATTCCCGGCCAGGAGGACGACAGCACGATGCCGGCCTTCTCGCCCGACGGCCAGTGGCTCGCCTTTATCAGCACGCGCGCCACGCCGACGCTGGCACGGGTAACCAAGACAACGCGGAAGGTAAAGCTCGAAGAGATGCGGCGTCACACGCGCGGCGGAGTCGTGTACGGCGTCGACCTGAGCCCCGACGGACGGCAAGCGCTGCTGGGCGGCACGCGCGATCTGGAGATCTGGAACCTCGACACCGATGAGACTGCCAACGTGAAACTGCCCGGCGAATGGGTGTCGCTCTCGCCCGACGGACATACGGTGGCCCAGTGCGGGCGGCAGGTGAAGGTAATGGTCGGCGACATCGGGACCGGCAAACGGGTGCGCGATTTGCACTCCGGCGGCGTGTGTACGAACGCTGACTTTCCGCCCGACGGCAAGCTCGTCGTCAGCGGCACGATCAACGACCGCGTGCTCGTGTGGGAAGTCGACACCGGCAAGCAGGTCTGCGTTTTTGACAAGCACGACGCCCCGATTATGCGCGTGGCGTTCCTGCCAGGCGGCCGCGAGGTGGCTTCCAACGGCCAGGACAAACACCTGCGCGTATGGAATGCCAAGACGGGCGAACAGCGGCTGGCGCTCGAACATCCGGCCGTGGTCTGGGGACTGGCCGTGTCGCCCGACGGCCGGCTGATCGCCACCGGCACCGGCGGCAAGACCGAGGGCAATCCGATCATGCACCGGATCGTGCCCGACTCGACGAACGTGATCCGGCTGTGGGACGCCGCCAGCGGTGAACTGGTGCGAGAGATGAAGGGGCACACCGCGGTGGTACACACGATGGCCTTTACGCCGGACGGCCGCACCCTGGTCACGGGAAGCTGGGACGGCTCGCTCCGCCTGTGGGACGTGGCCAGCGGCGACGAACTGGCCAAAGCCCAGGGCGCAGGTTCGGTCTTCATCGTGGCGGTCACTCCCGACGGCACGCGCATCGTGGTCGGTGGCGGCGAGAACCGCACCGCCGGCCAGCCCATCCGTCGCTATCGCGACGAACAGGTGCGGCTGTATCGCATCGTCGAGGAGTAGTCAATCAACTCGCCGGCTTGGGCGGCTTCTTACCGGTCTTGGCTTCGTACTGGGCGGCGAACCTGGCTTCTAGTTCGGGATGGCAGGCGAAGCACTGCGAGTCGGGGCGGTCGTGCTCGCCGCACCAGTCGCCTTCCCTCTGCATCTTGGCCGCCAGCTTCACGTCGCATAGCCCGCACACATCTTCCGGCACGCCGTGAGCCGTACACCACCAGCCTTCGAGGTTGTGGCCCTCGCCCTCATCGCCAGTTTTCGGGTTGCCGCCGGCGGCAACTGGCGTGGTTTCGACGTCGACCTCGCCTTGGTCGGCACGCTCGGCGCATCCGATCGTCGCCGCCAACAGAATCATTCCCAGAAGTCCGCCCAGCGTTTGAATCCGTTGCATGTTTCCCTCCAAGTGTTCGTCGTTAAGTAACGCTCGTAGCCAGTTCCTCAGGCCTCTCCTGCTCGCTTGATTCTGGTGGCTCGTCGTCGCGGCCGGCGACTTTGCTGAACACCATGTACAGCACGCGCAGCACCAACAGCGACATGACCATCGCCCCGATCACGCCGCCGATCACCACCGTGGCCAGCGGCCGCTGCACTTCGGCGCCCATGCCGGTCGACACGGCCATCGGCAGAAAGCCGAGGCTGGCCACGAGCGTGGTCATCAGCACGGGCCGCAGCCGGGTGACGGCGGCTTTGGTGACCGCCTCGTCCAGTGCCATTCCCCCCGCGCGCAGTTGCCGGATGTAGGACACCAGGATCATGTCGTCGAGCACCGCCACGCCCGAGAGCGCGATGAAGCCCACCCCCGCGGAAATCGAAAACGGCATGTCCCGCAGCCAGAGGGCGAAGATGCCGCCGACCCAGGCGAAGGGAACACCGGTGAACACGCGCAGCGCGTCGACGATGTTGTGATAGGTAAAGTACAGCAGCACGAAGATCAGCGCCAGCGCCACGGGCACGACGATCAACAGCCGCGTGCGGGCTCGTTCGAGGTTCTCGAACTGTCCGCCGTAACCGACGTAGTAGCGAGGCGACGGCATGGCCACTTCGTCGGCGATGCGCTCTCGGGCCTCGGCCACGAAGCTGCCCAGGTCGCGCCCGCGGACGTTGGCCGTAATCGAGATTCGCCGACGGTACCATTCGCGCGTAATCGTGGACGGGCCTTCGACCACTTCGACCGAAGCCAATCGCGACAGCGGAATCCGCTCGCCCGAGGGTGTGGCCACGAGCATCGCGGCGATCGCCTCGGGGGTCTGCCGCACGTCTTCGGGCAGCCGCACCACCAGCGGAAAGCGGAGCTGGCCCTCGACAATCTCACCCAAGGGCTTGCTGCCGATCGACTCGACCAGGTCGAGCACCGTTTTGGCCGGCACGCCGTAGCGGGCGATCTGCTTCTGATCGATCTTGATCTGGAGCACGGGCTGGCCGGTGATCTGCTCGACCGCCACGTCGGCGGCGCCGGGAATGGAGTTGAGCACGGCCGCGATCTCGCCGGCCTTTTCCACCAGCACGTCGAAGTCGTCGCCGAACAGCTTCACGCCCAGGTCGGCCCGCACGCCGGAGACCATCTCGTTCATCCGCATCTCGATCGGCTGCGAATAGGCCAGCCGCTGCCCGGGCATGTCGCGCAGAACCTTGTCGAGCTGTTCGGTGAACTCGGCCTGGGTGCTGGCCTTGGTCCACTCGGAGCGGGGCTTGAGCGTGACGAAGGTGTCGGTCAACTCGACGCCCATCGGATCGGTGGCCACTTCGGCACTGCCGATGCGGCTCCAAACGTGTTCGACTTCGTCGGGGAACTCCTCGAGAATCGTCCTCTCCATCTGCGTGTTGTAACGGATGGACTCATCGAGATCGGTGCCGGCCAGCCGCACGACGCCGATGGCGATGGCCCCCTCGGAAAGCCGCGGTACGAACTCGGATCCCAGGTGCGGGGCGATCATGCCGAAAGCCACCACCAGCACCGAGGCCGCAAAGCCCATCACGGCCACTTTGTACCGCATGGCAAACCGCAGCACCGGGTTGTGAATCGCGTGGGCCACGCGCATCAGAAACGGCTCGTGCTCCGAAATCTTGCGCGGCAATAGCAGGCTGGCCAGTACGGGCATCAGCGTCAGCGAGAGCACCATCGAGCCGCACAGCGCGAACACCACGGTCAATGCCATCGGCCGAAACAGCTTCCCTTCGACGCCCTCTAGCGTGAGGATCGGCAGATAGACGATCATGATGATCAACTCGCCGAACAGCGTCGGCCGGCGCACCTCCACCGCAGCATCGCGAATGATTTCCAGGCGGCTGCCGCCCGAGGAGTCGTGGGCCAGGTGTCTTACGCAGTTCTCGATCATCACAACCGAGCTGTCGACGATCAGCCCGAAGTCGATGGCCCCCAGGCTGAGCAGGCTGGCGGCGATGCCGAACCGCAGCATGCCGCTGAAGGCGAACAGCATCGACAGCGGAATCGCCAAAGCCACGATGGCCGCGGCCCGCAGATTGCCCAGGAAGGCGAACAGCACGGCGATGACCAGCAGCCCGCCCTCGAAGAGGTTCTTGCGCACCGTCTCGATCACGTAGTTGACCAGTTGCGTGCGGTCGTAGACGGGCGTGGCCTCGATGTTGCCGGGCAACGACTCGGAAATCTCGTCGAGCTTTTCGCGCATGTTCCAGGTGACTTCATGGCTGTTTTCGCCCATCAGCATGAAGCCCAGTCCGAGCACGACCTCGCCCCGGCCGTCGGCGGTGACGGCTCCGCGGCGAATCTCGTGTCCGATTTGCACGTCGGCCACGTCGTCGATGCGAATCGGTACGCCGTCCTCGGCGGTGACGACGATGTCGCGGATCTCATCGAGGTTCGTCGTGCGCCCCAGCCCCTGCACCAGCAGCATGCCACTGGGCCGGCTGATGTTGCCGCCGCCGACGTTGAAGTTGTTCTTCTCGACCGCCTCAATCACCTCGCTGAAGGTGAGCCCGTGCTCGATCAGCCGCTGGGGATCGACGCGAATCTGGTACTGCTTTTCGTAGCCGCCCCAACTGTTCACCTCGGCCGTGCCGGGCACGGTGAGCATCTCGGGCTTGATCACCCAATCGTGCGTGGTGCGCAGGTCGGTGATGTCGGTGCCCTGCCCCGCCACGATGTAGTGGAACACTTCGCCCAGCCCCGTGGCCACGGGCCCCATCTCCGGACGGCGCACGTCGGCCGGCAGTTCCACGGTGGAGAGCCGCTCGTTGATCATCTGCCGGGCAAAGTAGATATCGGTGCCGTCCTCGAACAGCACGACGACCTGTGATAGCCCGAACTTCGAGATCGAGCGCAGTTGCTCCAGGCCCGAGAGGCCCGTGATGGCCTGCTCGATAGGAAAGGTGATCAGCCGCTCGACTTCCTCGGGCGACAGGGCCGGAGCGATGGTGTTGATTTGCACCTGCACCGGCGTCGTGTCGGGAAAAGCGTCGATGTCGAGCTGCCCGACCGAATAGATTCCACCCGCGGCGGCGGCCAGCGATACGAGGATCACCAGCAGCCGGTTCCGCAGCGAAAAGTCGATGATCGAATTGAGAATGTCCACGCCAGGCGGCGCCTCGCTCTATTTCGGGGCTACTCGTGACAACCGCAGCCCGCGCCCAGGTTGCTGCGCAAGAGCTGCGAAAGAATCACGTTGCTGCCTTCGGTGGCGATCACTTCGCCCGGCAGCGCGCCGGCCAGAAGCTCGACGTAGTCGCCGTCGGTGGCACCGGTGCGAACCTGGCGGGGATAGAACACCTTGGGAGCGTCTTCCTGCAGGTAGTCGACATCGCGCACGAACACGAACGTGGCGTCGCCGGCCGACTGCACGGCCTCGCGCGGAACGACTACGGCCCGCGGCTGCTCGCGGATCAGGATCGTGCCGGTGCCGAAAGTCTTGTCGCGCAGCTTACCGTCGCGATTGTCGAGCACAACCCGGGCTTCCAGCGTGCGGGTGCGATGATTCACGGTGGGGCTGACCCAGGAGATCTCGCCTGCGGCCTGGGCCGTTCCGTCGTCGGTGGCAAACGAGACCGGCTGGCCGAGCTTGATGTACGCTGCGTCCTCCTGCGGCACTTCCAACGAGAGCCACAGCCGGCGCGGATCTGCCACGGTGTACAGAACGTCCTCGGCCGTGACCACCTCGCCCACGACGCTATCCGACGCCACCACCACGCCGTAGTACGGGGCACGCACAGCGTATAGATTGGCCGAGCGGATGCCACCTGGAAGCGACGCCAGCGTCTCGTCGGGGATGCCGAGGAACCGCAACTCGTCGGCGATCTTCTTCGGATCCTCCTCGTCGAACGACTCGGGCACGTCGAGCCCCAGGTTGACCAGTGCCTGCCGCGCCGAGATCACCTTTACTTCGGCTTCCTCGAGCGCCGAGCGGCCCTCGGTCAGCGTGACGCCGGCCACGCCGATGCCCGCGGCCTTCAGCCGCGCGTAGTTGCTCTCGCGCAATCGGCATTCGACGATCGCCTGCAGCAGATCGCTCTTGGCCTGGCCGACCGCCGCCACGTCCACCAGCGCCATCACGTCGCCCGGCTGCACTTCGTCGCCCAGGATCTTGAACACGTAGGCCACCGTGCCGGGCGCCCGGGAAGAAAGATGGGCCACGCGGGTGGGATCGAACTCGATCTCGCCGTTGGCCTCCACGGTGTCGGCCATGCGCTGCTCGCCGACCACGTTGACTTCGATGCCGGCCTTGTCGGCCGCGGCGGCCGAGGCGAACTGCACGCGCCGCTCGTGCAGCATATTGCGGCTGTTGTTCGTGGGACGCGACATCAGGGCCAGGGCCGCGCGCGTGTCGTACGAGGGCAACTGTGGCTCGCCCTTGACCTGCGCGATTTCCGGATGGCAGATCACGCACTCGGCCACGCCGTGTTCGCCGCAGAAGCCGAACTTCGGCGGCGGGTCCTTCAGCTCCTCGCGGCATTCGACGCAGATCGACTCGGGCACGAGATGTTCGTTACACCAGTCATCCGGCGCGGCCGCCGCGGTGCCGAACAACTCGCCACGGCCGGGCATCTTCCAGCCGGTGTGGTGGCCGAAGTAGAACACGCCGGCCAACAGCGCGAAGACCGCCACGTTGGCAGCGCCGTGCGAGGCCAACCAGCGCAGCCGCGCGATCCACGACGACGCATCGTGCCCCGTGGGCGGAGTACCGGCAACGTTTGGTGTGGAGGGATGGGCGGTAGCCATGATATTTGCTCTTTCTTCCCGCGGGCCATGCAGCCCGAGTGATCGGTCGACGAGAACTTTCCGCGAAGCGCACCGGAAGACGTACCGGCGGCGCTGGTCTCAGAAGCACGAAGGGCGCACACGCTACGACGGATGATAGTGCGTCGGGGTGCGGGGACTCCGCGCGAGATGCGGAATCAGCAGCGCAAGACGACCGAGGCGCGCTCAGCAAGCGCAGCAGAAAGCGCAGGCGGGCCGGAATCAAGGGCTTCGGCCGCCGACGAGCACGATGCGACGCGCCAGATCGAGCACGGCGTAACTGCGGCGAAGTGCGCGGCCGACACCTGCTGTTGATCGACGTCGGCCTTTGAGGACCGAGTGGCAACTTGCGGCTCGGTGATTTGGACGTGGTCGCAGCCGCACGGGTCGCCATCGCCGCGCGGTTGCTCTTCGCGATGCGAGTGCTCCTCGCAAGCCGTGTCGTGGCAGCAAGCCACGGCTGCCTCATCGTGACAGCAGCCGCACGTGGCCGGCCCGAAATCGACGCAGCACGCGCCATCGCTATCCAAACACAGGTAGAGCGGCGACGCGTTCCAGGAAAGGAGTTGCGTCGCGACGACCAGCAGCGATAGGGGCGTTTTGAGCATCGGGGCAAGTTGGGTCGCTCGAGAACGAATCGTCAACTCTATTCTTGTGATTCGCGATGGCCCGGTCAACGCAGGAATCCAGCGAACGACCGGCCGGCCCGCCATCCTTATTTACGTACGAGCGACGGTGGCTGTGCACGCATTGCTAGCGACCCTTTTGCGGGGATTTCCTTGGGGGTGGTGTACGGATGCTATTGCGTCGATGTACAGACGTATATTATAGTAGGAACCAGGTTCGTTACCCGCGATCCCGAGGAACCCCAGCATGATGTCCGTCATGGAACAGTTGACCGAGCGTCAACGCGACGTCTACGAGTTTGTGCGCGACAAGATTCGCAACCGCGGCTACGGCCCCACGGTGCGTGAAATCGGCGAGCGCTTCCGCATCAGTTCGCCCAACGGCGTGATGTGCCACCTGAAGGCCCTGGAAAAAAAGGGCCTCATCACCCGCGAGCCCAACATGTCGCGGGCCATTCAGTTGGCAACCGAGCCGATCGAAGACAAGGGTCTGCCGCTGGCCGGGCGGATTGCCGCCGGCGTGATGCACGAGGCCATCGAACAGGACGAACGCGTCGACTTCGAGGCCATGTTCAACCACAAGAACCTGTTCGTGCTCGAAGTCACCGGCGAGTCGATGATCGACGCCCAGATTGCCGACGGCGACTACGTCGTGGTGCGCAAGCAGCGCACGGCGCGCGACGGTCAGATCGCGGTGGTGCAAAGCGACGAGGGTGAGGCGACGCTCAAGCGCTTCTACCTGGAGAAAAACCGCATCCGCCTGGAGCCGGCTAACGCCACGATGAAGCCCATCTACGTCAAGAATGCCAAGATTCTCGGCGTGGTCGTGGGCGTAGTGCGCAAGGTCGACTAGCGTTTTGAGCGTCTGGCGGCCGCGAACGCCGGCTAGCGCGCTACGTCAACTTTGAATAGAAAGCGACCGAGGGAGAACGTGCGATTGCCGTCTCGCTTTGGCGGCTTGAATCGCTTGATGGCGAACAGGTCCGCACCCTCGACGCCGGCCACCGCGACGCGAACCGCTGAGAGCAGGTCCGTTTCCGGCGTGACGTAGACGTCACCTTCGCCCAGCCCCGCACCTACCTCATCTAGCGACGGGTCGTTGAGCAGTTCAAGCTCCAACTCTTCGCGAGGCTCGTACCCCGCGTATCGGTCTGTTGAAGGCGCGCGGGCCGCGCACAGGTCGCTTGGCCCCAGCACGTTGCGCGGAGCCAGCAAATCGGGATGCGATTGCGGGGTGGGCGCGTGGTCGGCCAGGGCGTCGGCCAGCGGGGGATTCGAGAAAGCCAGGAACAAGCAGAGGTTCAGCACGGTATCGGGAGTCATGGTGCGTCTCCGGGGAGGTGCATCAAAGGGCGAAGGACGGTGGGCTACGCGGAGCGTTCCAGTGCGGCGTTGGATTGGTTGAGCTTGTTGTAGAGCGTCTTGAGGCTGATGCCGAGCTCTTCGGCCGCCTTGGGCTTGTTGCCTCCCAGGCGCTCAAGCGTTTGAAAGATGACCTGCATCTCCATCTCGCGCAGCGTCTGCGGGGCCGAGCCGACGGCCTTGAGCGCCGGGCCGGTGGAGCTGCGTCCGCGCCGTGCGTCGAACTTGCTCGGCAGGTGCTCGACCGAAATGGCGCCTTCCTCGCACAGGATGGCAGCGTGCTCGACCATGTTGGCCAGCTCGCGGACGTTGCCCGGCCAGTTGTACTCCGAGAGAGCGCGAATCGCCTCGAGCGTGAACAAGTCGTCCTCGGGCCGGGCACCGGGGCGAAACCGCAGCACAAGGTGCCGGGCGAGTTGCTCGATGTCTTCGGAGCGCTCGCGCAGCGGCGGAATGTGGATCTCGAAAGTGTTGATGCGGAACATCAGGTCCTCGCGAAAGTCCCCTTCCTCGACCATCTGCTCCAGGTGCCGGTGCGTGGCGCAGACCACGCGCACGTCGACCGTGAACGATTCGTTTTCACCCACGCGGCGGATCTCGCCGCTTTCGAGAAAACGCAGCAGCTTGGCCTGCATGGCCTTGGGCAGCTCGCCGATCTCGTCCAGGAACAGCGTGCCGCCATTGGCCACCTCGAACAGTCCCACGCGGTGCTCGTCGGCGCCGGTGAAGCTGCCCCGGCGATGCCCGAACAATTCGCTTTCGATCAGGCTCTCGGGCAGCGCGCCGCAGTTGATGGCCACGAATGGCATGTCGGCCCGCAGGCTTTGGTCGTGCAGGGCCCGGGCGACGAGCTCCTTGCCGGTGCCCGTCTCGCCCAGGATGAGGGCGGTGCTGTTGGTGGGAGCGACCTTGGAGATCAGCTTGCGCACCTGCTGCATGGCGGCGCCGTCGCCGATCAGTTGACTCTTTCCTTCGATGCGCTCGAGGCGATGCTTGATGGCCAGGTACTTGTTGGTCAGCTCGCGCTTTTCGGACACGCGCGCGAGCAGCGACTTGAGCTCGACGAGCTTGCAGGGCTTGGTCAGGTAGTCGAAAGCCCCCTGCCGCAGGGCGGCGATGGCCGTCTCGAGCGAGGACTTGCCGGTCAGCACTACCGCGTCGGTCTGGGGCGAGAGCTCCTTGGCCTTGGCAATCACCTCGATCCCGTTCAGACCGGGCATATCCAAGTCGACCAGGATGCAGTCGTAGCTGTTGCGCGACAGGGCGGCCACGGCCGTCGTACCGTCGGGGCAAACGGTGACGTCGTGTCCCATCCGCGGCAGCTCGTTCTTCATCAGCTCCTGGAGCGATTTCTCGTCGTCGGCGAAAAGCAACTTGAGGCGATTATGCGGCTTGGTAGCGATGACTTGGCTCCTTTTGCTTCTCTGACAGAGGCAGCGAAACGCGGAATCGCGATCCGCAACCCGGCCCGTCGCTGTGGACGTCGATTTGCCCGCCGTGATCGGCGACGATGCGATAGGTGATCGAAAGCCCCAGGCCCGTGCCCTGTCCGGTCCGCTTGCGCGTGTAGAACGGTTCGAACAGGTGCTTGAGCACTTCCGCGGTCATGCCGCAGCCGTCGTCAGTAAAGACGATCTCGGCCGCCGTTTCGGTCTCAAACAGCTCGATCACCAGCCGTCCGCCGGCCGACACGCAGTCGAGCGCGTTGGTGATCAGGTTCAGCACGACCTGTTTCATTTCCTGCGGGTTGACCGGCGCGATGACCGACGCGCCCGCCGCGAACTCCAGATGCTTGTCCTGGTAGCGTCCCAGGTGGCCGACCATGTCGATCACCCCCTGGATCAGCTCGCGCAAGTCGGTGGGCTGGCGGGTGACGTCGCCCATGCGCGAGAAGTCGAGCAGCCGTTCGGTGATGCCTTTGCAGCGGAAGGCTTCTTCTTGAATCATCCGCACGTAGTCGCGAATCACTTCGCCGTCGCCCTCGGCGATGTCGGGCGCCGCGGCGAGCACCTCGTCGAGCCGGCTCTCGAGCGATTCGCCGCACAGCGCGATCGAGGCCAGCGGGTTGTTGATTTCGTGGGCCACGCCGGCGGCCAGAAAGCCCACGCTGGCCAACTGCTCGCTGCGCACAACCTGCTTGGTCCGCTCGCGCACCTGGCGGTCGAGGTCGTCTCGAATCGACTCGAACCGCGCGGTCATGTCGTTCATCGCGTCGGCCAGCTCGCCGATCTCGTCGTGGGCATCGCACCGGATGCGATAGCCGAACTCGCCGCTGGCCACGCGGCGCGAGCCTTTGACCAGCATCCGCAGCGGCTGGACGATCCAGCGATAGAACAACTGAATCAACAGCCCCAACAACAGCACGGCCAGCACCGTGGTGATCCAGGTGAGGATGATCAAAGCCCGGTACTGCACGCGCACTTCGTCGGCAAAGTCGTGCATCCGCCGATGCAGGTAGCTGGGCAGCTCGAAGGTGAGGTCCTGCAAAAGGTCGAGCTCGCGGGCCAACTTGGCGAGCACCTCATCATTGCTGAGCCATTGGCCGTCGATCGATGCGTCGAAGATTCGCTCGAGCGACGCCTCGATCTTGCGCACCGTTTCGCGCTCGTTGCTCGAATCGTTGATGTGCGAGGCGTTGGGGTTGTCCTTCTCCAGCTCGCGCAGATGCCGGCGGTAGGTCTCGAGCGTCGCGTGGACGTCGTCCAGGCCGAGACCGAACTCACGCGCCAGCCGGTCCTCGTCGAGAGGCAGCAGGTCGATGCCCATGTTGAGGATGCCCATGTTCTGGTTGCGGGCATCGCGGACGCTGCGCACTTCGCCGACGACCACCCGCAGGTCGCTGACGCGCTGGGCCAACTCGCCGGCCACGGGCAGTTCTTCGGCACGTCCGCGCAGGCTGCGGGCCAGGCTGCGATAGGCGTATACGCCCAGGAAGCCGCTGATCGAGAGCGCAGCGACGATCACCAGCAGCAGGCCGATGCCGAAGAGCAGTTTCTTGCGAATGGGCCACTTGGAGAGCAACGGCGACCTCCTTGTCGCAGCTATTGCTTTGCCAGGCGAGGGGCAACTTCTTGTTCTCGCGGCCCGCCGGGGCCGAAAGGGGCCGCAGAGTGTAGCATCAAGCGGCGTCGCCGGGCAAGACAAAGCGCGGCGATGATTTGCACTGCCGCCGACTGCATGCTGCGCGCAGCCGAAGCGATCTTGACCCAAAGCGACCAGGCACGCTAGGGTTCGCAGGCCGTCCTGCCTTCCCTCCGTCTCGCGCTTCGTGTGCGAGCACTGCTTCGCGTCGGAAACGTGCTGCATGTCCACCGCCGATTCTCCGCAATCCGCCGATACGGCCGCCGGCCCACCCCGGCACAAGCACTGGTTGTGGCCGACCCGCCGCCGCGTGATCCTGGGGCTGGTCGTGGCACTGGCCATTTGGGGCTGGCTCGACGTGCGCCGGCGTGGCGAGTCGGATCCCGAACGATGGTGGGAGCAGAAGACCGACCTGACCGTTTACACCGAGGCCGGCGCCGCCTTCTTCGACCAGCGCGATCCCTACGAAGTGACGAACCTCCGCGGCTGGAAGTACCTGTACCTGCCGCTATTCGCCATCGTGCTGGCGCCGCTGCACCACCTCGATGCACACGACCAGGTGATGGTCTGGTTCGCGCTCAGCGTGCTGATGGGCTGGGGCTGCTATCACGAGCTGGTGCGCATCGCGCGCCGCGTGCTGCCGGAAGGAACGCCCCAGGGCCAATTCGGACCGATCCCCGACTGGCTGGGATACACGGCCGTGGCAGCCGTGACCCTGCCGGCGCTCAACTGCTTGCAGCGCGGGCAGGTGGGGCTGGCCAAACTGTATCTGCTGCTGCTCGGTTTCCGGCTGCTGATCGAGGGCCGCTCCTGGTGGCGCGGACTAGCCGGCGGCTTCGCTTTTGCCCTGGCCATTACGTTGAAAATCACCCCCATCGTGCCGGCGGCGATCGCCCTGGGGCAGGCGGGCGTGGCCGCCTGGAACGCCCACCTGAAGACGCTGTGGGTCCGGGTGTCTGCCGGTTCGCTGGGCACGGTCGCGGGGTTGGCGGCGGCGATCTTGATCGTGCCCGGGTTGTTGATCGGTTGGCAGACGAACCTCGATCATCTGGACACGTGGTGGAACAAAATCGCCATGCGGGCCGAGAAGACAACCGAAGTCAAGTTTGCCGGCGACTCCACGTCGGTGCGCAATCAGAGCCTGAGCAACGCTGTGCATCGTCTGGGCAATTGGGCGCACTACGTCCTGGCCGACGGCCCCAACGACGCGGGCTCGCAGCACGCCACGAAGGACGGTCCGGTTTGGGCCATGGACGCACCGGTTGTGGATCGGGCGCTGTTGGTGCCGCGCTTTCTCGCGGCCTGCCTGGCGGTGCTGGTCGGCTTTCGGATGGGACGCTCGCAAGATGCGTTGGGACAGGCCGCGGCCTTTGGGCTGGCCTGTATCGCAACACTGGTGATCTTTCCGATCGCTCGCGGACACTATTACGTGCTGCTGCTGCCGGGGGTCGTGTTCGTCAGCCTGTGGATATTGCGCGATGGCCGACGGCGCCTGGCGCTGACGATGGCCATCATCCCGGCGGCGCTCGTGATCGCACACTACGTGGCGCTCAAGCAGGCGGGCCGCATCGGGCTGTTGGGGTTGGGCACGACCGGGTGGTATGCGATCGCCGGATGCCTGCTGCTGTGGCCGCAAAAGTCCGCAGCCGCGGGGGCAGGTAGCACCCCCGACGAGACGGCGCCGGATGCCAGCACCGACCAGCGGCCACTCGCCGCTTAGGTGTCGAGCACCGAGCTATCGCGGTGGTCCTTGCGGGCGGCCTGGCGGCGGATCTCGTTCATCATGAAACTGATCGAGAGCAGATACTGCCGCACGGCTTTGCGGTAGTCGCCGGCGGCGACGGCGGCCTGGGCCTCTTCGCCCAGGGAATTGAAGTGGCCCCAGTCGAGCGTCCAGTGTTCGTTGCGCGTCGCTTCGCGCAGTTGGGCGGCCAGAGCGGCGGCGGCCGCGGCCGTTTCGGCACTGGGCGCGGCGTCGGTTTTGGTGTGCGGGCCCGATCCCAGTGGAGCCCCCAGCGTCAGGCTGTCGCCCGAGGACGGGGCCGACATGTTTTGCACCAAGGCCACCACGGCGCTGGCCGCTCCGAGAAGCACGCTGACCAGTGCCGCCATGAAGTATTCGCTCACGGCCAATGCCAAGGCCACGAGCAGGCAAGCCGCCGTGATGCCCCACAAGGCGGGGTGCGCCGACGCGCTGGACGGGTCGGCCGGCTCGCTTTGCGATTCGCTGGCCGATTCGGTGGAGACTTGCTCGACGCGAACGGCGATGGCCGTGATGTTGTCCGGCCCGCCGCGCAGATTGGCCACGTCCACCAGGGCCCGCACCGCCTCGTTGGGCGAGAGCACGCTGAGCAGCGCGCCGATTTCCTCGTCGGACAACTGCCCGCTCAACCCGTCGCTGCAGAGCAGGAAGGTGTCGCCCACTTCCAGCGGGAACGGTCCTTCCATGTCGATCTGCACATCGTGATGCGGGCCGAGCGAACGGGTGATGATATTCTTGGGAATGAACCCAGCCACTTCGCCGCGCGGCATCTGGCCGGCGGCCATCATCTCCCACACCAGGCTGTGGTCGAAGGTGAGCTGCTCGAGCTTGTTGGCGCGGAGGCGATAGATGCGGCTGTCGCCCACGTGGGCCGCGACGGCCTGGCCGGGCAGCAGCACCAGGGCGCTGCAGGTCGTGCCCATGCCCTGAAACTCGGCATTGGCCTGGCCGCGCTGGAAGATGTTGGCGTTGGCCGTGGCCACGGCCTGGCGCAGGGCCGATGGGACCGAACCGGCGGTCTGCTTGCGGTAGGTGTGCGGGACGGTCTCGCAGGCCATCTTGCTAGCGAGCTCACCGGCCGCGTGCGCCCCCATGCCATCGGCGACGACAAACAAATGGCCGCGGCGGCGCCAATCGGCGTCGTCGCCGGCCATCGAGACGACGAAAGCGTCCTGGTTGTTGCCGCGCCTCAAGCCCACGTCAGACAGCGCCGCGGCTACCAAGGCGCCGCGCCCCTCGCCAGCGGGTTGGGCCGGTTGAGTCATCGCAACATGTGTTCTTGGACGGCGGTTGCTTGTCCGATCGCTCCAGAGACCCCATTCTAACCCAGGCGCAGAATGCATAACAGGCCCTGGGCGAGGCACATCGGCTGGCGAATCCCCCCTTATCTTATTCGATGCGCTGCTGTCATGATTGGCAACTTGCCGGCACGAATCTGTCTGGCGGAACCGCAGCGGCTGTTCTATACTCCCCGCCCGGCGCATTCGCGGCCGAAGGTCCCATCCGCATTCGCGGCACGTCCCGAAAGTCGAATTCCCGTCTACCGTGACGCTTCGCCAACCCTCGCGAGCATTGAACCGCATAGGCCGCGGCCTGATCTGGCTGTTGGTGCTGTCGGCCTGCGCAGTGGAAAGCGGCTGCGTGCAGCGGCGGCTGACGATTCGATCCAACCCGCCGGGGGCGCAGGTGTACGTCGACGACTACCCGATCGGCATCACGCCGGTCTCGACCGACTTCGTGTACTACGGCACGCGCAAGATGCGGCTGGTGAAGAGCGGCTACGAGACCATGACCGTGCTGCAGCCGATTCCGGCCCCCTGGTATCAGTACCCGGGCCTGGACTTCGTGACCGAGAATCTAATTCCCGGCGAGATCCGCGACGAGCGCGTGGTCGACTACCAGCTACAACCGCAGCAGGTCGTGCCCAACGTTCAGCTCCTGGAGCGCGGCGAGAATCTGCGTCACGCGGCATCGGGACCGACGCCGCCGCCCGTGCCGGCTGGTCCGACGATCGGCGAGCCGCCCACGCTGCGCCCCGGGTTGCCGGCTTCGCCGCCGCCCACGCGACGGCCGGGCAGCCCGTTTAGCCAGTAGGGTTCGCGCAGCGACGTTTGGCTGCCGCGCACCAAACTATTGGCTGCCGCCTAGCGGCCACTTGGTGCCGGGGCTGCGTTCGATGGCCCCCCGCACGCCGAGCAGCTCGGGATGCCGCGCGATGCGGTCGGAGAAGACGCGCACGTCGGCGATGATCGGCTTCAGCTCGCGCGTGACGCACTCGATGTTGCGCGAGGCGGCGCTGAGGTTGTTGTACAGTTCCTGGTCGGTCATCAGCTTGCCCAGGGTGCCCTGCCCGCTGTTGAGCTTACGCCCGAAATCCGAGAGCAGTCCCAGCAACTCGTCGAGCCGGGCGACCGACTGATCGACGCGGGCCACGATCGTATCGCCCCGCTCGCCGAGCGGCCCGGTCAGGCCTTCCAGGTTGCGCAGGTTGCGGTCGACGCCTTCAAACGTAGTGCGCATGGTCGTGATCGTGGTGCGGCTTTCCTCGAACAACTCGGGCAGGCCTTCGATTGTTCTGCGCAGGTTGTTGCGCACCTCCTCGTCGCCCATCACGTCGTTGATGTTGTTCATCGCCACCTGGAAGGATTTCACGGCTTCCTCGGTCTCGGCGATGATGCGATTGATCTGCTGATCGTTGTCCTCGAGCAGGCTGTTGAAGTTCGAGGCCAGGGCGCTGACTTCGTCGCCGGCCTGCGAGAGGGCCCTGATGGCCTTGTTCAAATCGCCCTGCATCTCGCTGAACACCTGGAAGGCGTTGGGAGCCACTTCGCCCTCGATGTAGTCGTTGGGCTGAATGAGCTCGTTGGCCCCCTGCGCCCTGATCGGCTGCTGGTCGCCGGGCGGCGGCTCGCCATCCTCCTGGAACGAAGTCTTTTCCTCGACCGTAGGCGGCGAGGGCGCCACAGGCGCATTGGGCGAGCGGTGCACAAACTGGATCGTGACATCGCCTCCCAACAGCGAACCGCTGACCTGCGGCACTTCGTCCCGGTAGAGCTTCACGTCGCGATCGATCTCGGCCTCGACAATTACGCCCCCCTGCTCCGCAAACCGCACGCTGAGCACCTTGCCGATCAGGATGCCGCTCTTGCGCACCGGCGTCCCCTCGCTGACGCCGGGGGCGTCGCTGAAGTGCATGTAGATCACATAATGCCGCGTCAGCACTCCCGTGTCGCCGAACAGCAACACCAGAATGCCGGCGATGATCAAGGTCGATAAGACCATGACCCCGACGCGGAAGTTGATCACTCGTTGGTCCATAGCACCGCTCAACGCTCGCCGGCCGGCTTGATGCCGGTCGGGCTGGCTCGCTTCTTCCTCAGCTCTGTTGTTCAGCCATCTTGCGCAATTCCATGAGTCGTTCGCCCGCTTCGCCGTGTACGAATTGGGTCACGCGCTCGTCGCCCGAATCGTCGATCTGCTTCGGCGACCCGTCGAAGATCACTTGTGGTTCGTCGGATCGCAGCCGGGCAAGCGGGTACAGCATGATCACCCGGTCGCCTACCTTGCGCGCGGTGCGCATGTCGTGCGTCACCACGATGCTGGTGACCGGCCGCTGCCCGCGCGTGCGCAGAATCAATTCGTTGATCACGTCGCTCATGATGGGATCGAGCCCGGTCGTGGGCTCGTCGTAGAGCATCACCTCGGGCTCAAGCGCCAAAGCCCGGGCCAGGCCCACGCGCTTGCGCATGCCGCCCGAGAGTTCGGCGGGTTTTTTCGAGATGACGCTCTCGGGCAGCCCCACTTCGGCCAGCCGGGCATGCACGATTTCGTCGATTTCCGCGCGGGAACGTTTGGCCTCGAGCAGCGGGAAAGCCACGTTCTGACCCACCGTCATGCTGTCGAACAGGGCCGCCTGCTGAAACACGAAGCCGAACCGCGTGCGCCGCTTGGTCAGTTCGGCGTCGTTCATGGCGTTCAGGTCCTGGCCGTCGAAATTCACCTGACCGCGCGTGGGACGCACCAGCGCGATCGTCGTCTTAAGCAGCACCGTCTTGCCGCAGCCGCTTTCACCGATGATGACCAGCGTCTGGCCGCGCGGAATCGAAACGTCGATCTGCCGCAACACGCCGTGGCCGTTGAACGCGACGTCGACGCTGCGCAATTGCACCATCGGCGGACGGTCCCGCGACGAATTCTCGAATGGATTGTCCTTGGCGTGCATCATCTACGTCCAACTACAACAGGTTCGATCCGTCGGGCCACAGCATCAGGTAAAAGCGGTCCGACGCGATCCCCAAGAAGAAGTCGAGAATCAGGATCAACACGAACGAGATCACAAAGGCACTAGTCGCCGCCCGGCCCACGCCCTCGGCGCCCGGGTCGCAGTGGAAGCCGCGGTAACAGCTCACGATGGCGATCGCCGCGCCGAAGAACAAGCTTTTGAACACGCCGGAAAACACGTCGAAGATGCCCACGTAAGCACGCGAGTTTTCCAGGTAGTGGTGCGAGTCGATGCCCAGCATGTAGACGCTGTAAAAGTAGCCGCCGGCCACGCCCATGAAGTCGGCCATGATCGTGAGGCTGGGAATCAGCACCAGGCAGGCCAAAAACCGCGGCACGACCAGGTAGTGAATCGGGTTGGCCCCCATGCTGATCAAGGCGTCGATTTGCTCGGTAACGCGCATCGTGCCCAGCTCGGCGGCCATGGCGCTGCCGACCCGGCCGGCCAGCATCGTGGCGGCCAGCACGGGCCCCAGCTCGCGCACCAGCGACATGTTGATCACCGCGCCCAACCGCGTTTCCAGCCCCATCACGCGAAATTGGGAGTAGCTTTGCACGGCCAGCACCATGCCGATGAAGGTGCCCGTCAGGCCCACCACGGGCAGGCTCAGCACGCCGATCTGGTAGAAGCTGGGCAGCAGCGTGTCGCCGCGCGGCCGCTTGCGGAAGATCCACGCCAGCGTGCGGAGGAAAAAGTCCAATACGTCGGTGATGGAGAACGCCCACCCAATCACCAGCGAGCCGATCCCGCCGATCCAGTCGACGACGGCTTCGACGAACCCGCCGGAACGTGCTCGGGATATCGATGAAGCTGGCATGCGAGTCCTTCCAACGCGGCGCGGCCAAGGCGCACCCTGCGCCCGGCTTCTAGTGATTCTTCGTCGCTGCTACCGTACCGCTTGAGAAAAGATTGCGGGTAAGTCGAAGACCACAGGCTAGGAAAGGCAGGAAAGGGCTACCGGTCGTCCTACCGCCTGCTGATGGCGCCACGACTGCCAGCAGCCGCTTGCGGATCGACTGCTTTCCCCTGTCAATCGTATTGGCCCGGGTCAAGCGGCGCGCCGGCGTGCGGGCTCAAAGAAACGGCCCGGCACGCTCAAGACGTGCCGGGCCGTGAAGTTTCGTGCGTGCATTCGCCCGAGGGCGGCGGAAACTACGAGGTCGCCTCGGGCGGAGTCTCTTCGGTTCCCGCCGAGGTGGCACCGACGGCCTCTTCCTCCGGCTCGCTCACGCTGCCGGTAAAGAACAGTTGCTTCTTGCCGCCGATTTCCTTCACGTCGACCAGGATGGTGTCCTTGCCCTGGAACTCGCCCTTGAGCAGTTCCTCCGAGAGCGGGTCTTCCACGTAGTTCTCGATCGACCGCCGCAGGGGGCGGGCGCCGAAGTCGGTGTTCGAACCCTTCTTAATGAGGTACTTCTTGGCCTCGTCGGTCAGGTTCAGCTTCAGGCCGCGCTCGCCGAGGCGCTCGCGAACCTTGGCCAGTTCGAGATCGACCACCTGCTTCAGGTCGTCGACCGTCAGGTGGCGGAACACGATCACGTCGTCGACGCGGTTGAGGAACTCGGGCCGGAACACTTTCTCGATCCGCTCCATCACCCGCTGCTTCATGTTTTCGTACGAAGCGTCGTCGTCGGGCTTCTGGAAGCCGAAAGCGCTCTCGTTCTTGATGGCCTCGGCGCCGGCGTTAGTGGTCATGATCACGATGGCGTTGCGGAAGTCGACGTTGCGGCCGAAGCTGTCGGTCAAGCGTCCTTCTTCCATCACCTGCAACAGCATGTTGAACACGTCGGGGTGCGCCTTCTCGATCTCGTCGAGCAGCACCACGGCGTACGGACGGCGGCGAATCTTCTCGGTCAACTGACCGCCTTCCTCGAAGCCGACGTAGCCCGGAGGCGCGCCGATCAGGCGGCTGACGTTGTGCTTCTCCATGTATTCGCTCATGTCGATCTGGATCAGCGCGTCGTCGTCGCCGAACATGAACTCGGCCAGGGCCTTGGCCAGCAACGTCTTGCCGACGCCCGTGGGGCCGGCGAACACGAAGCAGCCGGTGGGCCGCTTGGGATCCTTCAATCCGCTGCGGCTGCGGCGCACGGCCTTGGAGATCGACTTGATCGCCTCGCCTTGGCTGATGACCCGGCGGTGCAGGTCGTCTTCCATCTGCATCAGCCGCATGCTGTCCTCGGTGGTCATCCGCGTGAGCGGAATGCCCGTCATCTTGGAGACCACCTCGGCGATCACTTCTTCGTCGACCACGCCGTCGGTCTCGCGCGACTTTTCGCGCCAGTCGCGGGTGATCGACTGCTTTTTCTTCTTCAGCTTGTCGGCCTGGTCGCGCAGAGCGGCGGCCCGCTCGAAGTCCTGGTTGGCGACCGCCTCTTCCTTGTCCTTGTTGAGGGCTTCGACCTCGGCGTCGATCTCCTTCAAGTCGGGCGGCTTGGTCATGGCCTTGAGTCGCACGCGGGCACCGGCCTCGTCGATGACGTCGATGGCCTTATCCGGCAGGCAACGGCCCGTGACGTAGCGGCTCGACAGCTCGACCGAGGCGACCAGCGCATCGTCGGTGATCTGCACGCGGTGGTGCTGCTCGTAGCGATCGCGGAGTCCCTTGAGGATCTCGACCGTCTCGCTCTTGGTCGAGGGCTCGACCATCACCATCTGGAAGCGGCGATCCAGGGCCGTGTCTTTCTCGATGTACTTGCGGTACTCGTCGAGCGTCGTGGCCCCGATGCACTGGATCTCGCCGCGGGCGAGCGCCGGCTTGAGCACGTTCGAGGCGTCGATTGCGCCCTCGGCACCGCCGGCACCCACCAGCGTGTGCAGCTCGTCGATGAACAGGATCGTGTTCTTGGCCCGGCGCACTTCGTTCATCACGGCCTTGATTCGCTCTTCGAACTGGCCGCGATACTTGGTGCCGGCCACCATCATGGCCAGGTCGAGCACCACGATCCGCCGATCGGCCAGCAGCTCGGGCACGTTGCCGTCGACCACGCGCTGGGCAAAGCCCTCGACGATGGCCGTCTTGCCCACGCCCGCCTCGCCCAACAGCACGGGGTTGTTCTTCGTGCGGCGGCTGAGGATCTGAATGGCCCGCTCGATCTCCTTTTCGCGGCCGATCACCGGGTCGAGCTTGTTCTGGCGGGCTAGCTCGGTCAGGTCGCGGCCGAAGCTGTCGAGAGCCGGCGTCTTCGACTTGCCGGTCTTGGGCGACTCGCCGCCGCCGCTGGCACGTTCGCTGCCGCCGCGCTCGCCGGCTTCGGCCCCTTCCAGGCCGTGGCCCAGCAGGTTGAGCACTTCCTCGCGCACTTCTTCGAGCTTCAATCCCAGGTTCATCAGCACCTGGGCGGCCACGCCTTCCTGCTCGCGAAGCAAGCCCAGCAGGATGTGCTCGGTGCCGACGTAGTTGTGATTCAGGTTGCGAGCCTCTTCCATCGAGTACTCGATGACCTTCTTGGCTCGGGGCGTTTGCGGCAGCTTGCCCATGGTGACCATGTCGGGGCCGCTCTGGACGAGCTTTTCGACCTCGAGGCGGATCTTGCGCAGATCGACGTCGAGATTCTTCAGCACGTTGGCCGCCACGCCGCTGCCTTCCTTGATCAGCCCGAGCAGGACGTGCTCGGTGCCGATGTACTCGTGATTAAAGCGCTGGGCCTCTTGATTGGCCAGCTGCATGACTTTTCGGGCACGGTCGGTGAATCGCTCGTACATGTTGCTCTCCGTTGAGGCGGTTCCCCGCTGCGGCCTGGCCGCGGAGATATCGCTTGGTTGGATAACCTCGGTCTTGCTCGCCTGCTAATCTAATGATGCGCTTCGAATCCGGTTCGGAACGTGTCGCCGCGGGTTTTCCGCGACAATTCGCCTCGGCCCGCGCCCGGCATGTCCTCTTAGGCAGCCCGCTGCGCGTCGGCGTTTTGGCCATCTGGGGAAGGGTTGTCGATGGCGAGGGTTGCATCGGCAGCGGGCATTTGTTCCCGAGCCTCGGCAATCCATTGGCGTTCGACGGCGATCTCCCGAGCCCACGTTTGCGCGTCTCTTAATAGTTCCAATCGGGTCAATTGTTCGAGGGCAGCTTCGTACCGCCGGTTGTGCCGCAAGAGCGTGGCCAGCAACAGCCGTCCCTCGACGTCGCGAGGATGCGCTTGCAGCAATCCGGCGAGAATCCGCTCCGCCTCGAACCAGTTCTCCTTCAGGTATTCGTTCAATGCCTCGCGAAACATTGCCTCGGCCGTGGCCGCTTTTCTGGGCGAGAGTCCCACCCCGAACCAGGCTGACAGGACCGCCGAGCTGAACCAAACCAGCCCGAGGCACCCCCACGCCAGCCGCAGAAATCCGGGATTGAACCACTCCACCCAGACGAAGCTTGCCAGCACCAGCACGTTCAGCGCGACCGCAAAGCCGACCGCCAGGGCCAGACCCCACCAGGTTCCCAGATGCCACAATTGGGGCAATCCAGGCCAAAGGCATGTCATCCACGGCATCCGTACCATGGCAGAAGGCTCCCGTCCGGCTGAAGCGCCGCCGGCTGTCGACGGCATGCAACGCCACGGAATTCTAACTCTTGGAAGCACTTGGAGCAAGGCAACTGAATGCGCTGCTTGGAGTTAGACACTGGACGAAACTTAGCGACGCTGGCACGATAGCCGTACAATCGCCACAGACGTCGGCTCACGCGGTGGATTTCGACGCGAGTCCGTCTGCAACTGTCGTATCAGGTGTTGCGCAGAGGCAGACCACGGCGACACTTGGAAAAAGATGCCCCATGTCCCATCAATTTACCCCGGCCGCCGAACGAGCCCTGGCCGCGGCCGCCCGCTTTCGCTCGCAGGCGGCCGGCGACGACCTCGATTTGCCCGAAGTGCTGCTAGGACTCTTAGCCGAACCGGAATGCCGCGCCGCCCTGATGCTGGCCCAATTCGACATCGACGCCGCTGCCGTCGAGCGGCGTTTCCCCTCGCTCGAGGCTCGCGCCGCGGGCCCCCAGGGCGAGATTCGCTTCTCGCCCGAGTGGTCCGCCTGTCTCGACGCGGCCGAGGACCTGCTGCACGAGCACCCCAAACCCCTGGAGTTGGCCACCGAGCACCTGCTCTTGGGACTCACGGCCACGGACAACGACGTGTCGCGATGGTTGGCCGAGTGCGGAATGTATTGCGACGCGCTCGAAGCCGAAGTGCATCGGCTGGCCGGACACGAGCCGGGACCGTTGCCGCTGGACATCGATGCGAGTCCGCCGCGCTTCACGCGCGTCGCGCCGTCTTCCGTCGAACCGCCCCCGCCGCCAGCGGCTACCCCTGGGGAGCGCATTGCCACGCTGCGCATCATCGACGCCGCGGCGAATCGGGCCGGCGAGGGCCTGCGCGTCGTCGAAGACTATCTCCGCTTCGCCCTGGACGACCGGCACCTCACCGAAACGTGCAAGAGCCTGCGCCATGCGCTCACCGAGGCGCTGGGCGAGATACCCGCCAGCGAGCGGCACGCCGCGCGCGAAACGCAGCAAGACGTCGGCACCGATATCCGCCTGGCGGAAGAACAAACGCGCACCAGCTCAGCGGCCGTGGTCGGGGCCAGCTTCAAACGCGTCGAGCAGGCGCTGCGCAGCCTGGAAGAGTATTCTAAAACAGACTGGCCCACGGCCGCCGCGCATTTGGAGCAGTTGCGTTATCGGGCATACACGCTGGAACGGGCCGTCGACATCACGCGCACGAGCTTGCAGCGGCTGGCCGACGCGCGGCTCTACGTGCTCGTCGACGGAGGCACGTCGCCCGAGGCGTTTGCCTCGCTAGTCGAGTCGCTCGTGGCTGCCGGCGCGTCGATACTGCAATTGCGCGACAAGAACTTGACGGATCGGGAGCTGGTCGCTCGGGCACGGCAACTGCGCACGCTCACGTCTGGCACCGCAACGCTGTTCATCGTAAACGATCGGTCCGACGTGGCCGTGCTCTCCGGCGCCGACGGCGTGCACGTCGGACAAGAAGAACTCAGCGTCCGCGACGCGCGACGCATGCTCGGGCCGCGCGGCCTGGTCGGCGTGTCGACCCATTCGCTCGACCAGGCGCGGCAGGCCGTGCTGGACGGGGCCGACTACATCGGCGTCGGGCCCACGTTTCCTTCCGGCACGAAGCACTTCGACGCCTTCCCGGGTTGCGAGTTGCTCAGCGCCGTGCACGAAGAGATTCGCCTGCCGGCGTTCGCCATCGGAGGCATCACGGCCGAGAATCTGCCGCAGGTGCTGGCCACGGGGTTCGAGCGGATCGCCGTGGGCGGAGCCGTGACCGGGGCCGGCGATCCGGCGCACAGCGCTCGGCAGTTGCTTGCCAGGCTTACTCGGTAGCCGTCGGCAGCACGTCCTCGTGCGGATGCGGATGCCGGTGTGGGTGCGCGTGGTCCGACGGCAAGCTTTCGTCGAGCAGCTTCTGGATCATCGTGTCCATGCCGTTGATGGAGCGGGGATCGAACCCCATCCACACGCCGCGGACGATGCCTTGCCGGTCGAGAATCATCGTGGTGGGGTAGGCCATCTGGAACTTGAACTGCGCGATCATCGCCTGACGGCTGCTGGCGTCCTCGTCGGCATAAGTCGGCAGCGTCGCGTCGCGCTGCTTGAGAAACGCCTCGGTCTTTTCGGTCAGCTCGTCCAGGTTCTCGACCCCGCCGGAGCCGCAGGAAACGGCGTACAGGCGAAAGTCCTCCTGGTCGCCATACTTCTCGGCCAGGTCGACGATGTGAGGAAACTCCTGGATGCAGGGCGGGCACCAGGTGCCCCAATAGTTGATCAGGGTCACCCGGCCGTCGAGATCTTCCGCCGTGACCGCCTGGGCATCGCCGGTGAGCGGCTCGAGCTTCAGGTAGCCGAGACGCTGGCCGACGCCCGGCCCCTGGTCGCCCGGAAGCTCGGGACCGGGTCGCGTGACGAGCACGATGTACAGCAGGATGCCGCCGGCCAGGATGGCCAGCGTGACCCAGTAGCTGACGGGGCGTGCTTCGCGGTCGGCAGGTTGGTCAGTTGCATCCATCCGTCGTGTCTCCCAGAATGGGTGGCGTCTTCCCCACGAGAGAAACGCCATGGCGATTGAAGTCGAACAGAAGTTTCCCCTCGACGACATGGCAGCCGTCGAGCACGAGCTCAAGGAGTTGGGCACGCGGCTGGGCAAGTCACAGGCCCAGGTCGACTGCTACTTCGCACATCCCCAGCGCGATTTCGCCGAAACCGACGAGGCCTTTCGCCTGCGCCGCGTCGGAGCCCTCACCTATCTTACCTTTAAGGGACCCAAGCTGGACGCCACAAGCAAGACCCGTCAAGAAATTGAAGTTCCCCTGGCCAGCGGCGATCAACCCGCGTCCGACGCGGCTGAACTATTTGAAGCGCTGGGATTTCGCCGCGTGCTGGAGGTTCGCAAGGATCGCCGTAACGCATCGCTCGAATGGCAGGGATTTAAGGTCGAAGTGGCGCTGGACCACGTTGTGGACTTGGGCGACTTCGTCGAACTGGAGATTACCGCCGACGAGCAGAGCCGCGACGATGCCCTGTCCTCGTTGAACGCCCTGGCCAAACGGCTCAATCTGTCCAAGAGCGAGCGGCGCAGCTACTTGGAGCTGCTGCTGGAACACCAGGCCCAGCACGAGGGCGAGGGCTAGCTACGCCTGTAAGGTAGACTTTTTTCGACAAAATGTGAGCCTCGGGCAAAGTTGCTTGACTTTGCGGGCTACCCTGTCCGAAAATACCGCACGTCGACCTCGCACTCGATGGACGGATGCACCTGTATATGCTCTCACGCTTGGCACGGCACTTGGGACTTGCGGCACTGATCGCCAGCTTGGCGACCGCACCGGTCCTGGCCGCAACGCCGCGTTGCTGCAACACCGGCGCGATCGCCGGCGGCGGGAACTGCTGCTGCCGGGTCGAGTCCGAGCCTCTCGAGATCGCGACCCCCGCGAACGAGTCGACCTGCGAGGAACAGGCGCCCCGTTCGTGCTGTGCCCACAGCGAACCGGCCATCGAAGCGCCGGAGGCCGCCCAGTTGGCCATCGACTCGCGTTGCGGTTGCCAGATCCAAGCCCCGTTGCCGGCGTTGCCGGGAAGCGATCGCGCGGCGACGCGTCACAAGCAATCTCTCGTCGTCGTGTTGCCGCCGGAGGCCGATGACGTCGCGGCCGTGCAGATCATTCAGACGCGCGTCGCCGCTCAGGCGGAGCCGCCTCCAAGTTCGCTGCACAAGAAATACTGTCGCTGGACAGTCTGATGCGCTGACTCTGCGCGCGATCGCTTCATCGCGCGCATCTGCTTCGGAAGCTCTTTGTCTACGTACGAGTTTTTTCCGCAGGCTCAATAGCGCTTCGCCGAATGGGCAATTCGCGGCTGGGAGTGTGGCCCGCGGGATCGAGTCACCTTTTCGAAAGGAACCCTAGTTATGAAGTTTCGTTTGCTCCTGGCGGCGGTCGCCGCCTGCTCGCTGTTTGCGATCAGCACCCTGCGTGCCGACGAAGAAAAGAAGCCCGAGCTGAAGTGCCCCGTGTCGGGCCAGCCGGCGAAGGCCGATCACACGGTGAAGTTCAACGGCGGCGAAGTCGAGTTCTGCTGCCCGAACTGCCCCAAGGCGTTTGAGAAGAACACCGAGAAGTTTGCCGGCAAGGCCAACCTGCAGTTGATCCAGACGGGTCAGTTGAAGCAGGTCAAGTGCCCGCTCACGGGCCGGCCGATGAATGATGCCAAGACGGTCGAAGTGGCCGACGGCGTCACCGTGGCCGTGTGCTGCAATGGCTGCCTGGGCAAAGCCAAAAAGGCCAGCGGCGACGAGTTGATCGTGCTGCTGCTGAGCGATACCTCGAAAGGCTTCGAGCCGGCCGAGAAGGAATAGCGCGAGCGATCTCGCACGCGACATTTCGCTAGGGGGCGCTTCCTGTGGAAGCGCCCCCTGTTTTTTTGCGCTTTGGTTTCGCGTGCTGGCGCCGGCAACTGCACTTTACGCTGTCACGCCGCTTTTGAGATACTTCGCGCCGTACGGATATCGGGCCTGAGCAGTGGACGGGCCGACTGCTCGGTCTGCGGCGCAAGGAGCACGGATGAAGATCTTCTTTTCGGCCGGCGAGCCGAGCGGCGATTTGCACGGGGCAAACCTGATTCGCCAGTTGCGCGCGCGCCACGACGACCTGGAAGTCGTCGGCTACGGCGGCCCGGCCATGGCCGCGGCCGGCTGCCGGCTGCACACCGACCTGACGCAACTGGCGGTAATGTGGTTTCTGCGCGTGCTGTTGAACATCCACAAATTTCTGGCCTTGGCCGGCCGAGCCGACCGTTACTTCCGCCACCATCGCCCCGACGCCGTGGTGCTGGTCGACTACCCGGGCTTCAACTGGTGGATCGCTCGCCGGGCCAAGGCACATGGCATTCCCGTGTTCTATTACGCGCCGCCGCAAATCTGGGCCTGGGCTTCCTGGCGGGTGCGCAAGATGCGCCGGTTCGTCGACCACGTACTGTGCGCGCTGCCGTTCGAGGCCCGCTGGCTCGCCGAGCGCGGCTGCCGGGCCACGTTCGTGGGCCATCCGTTCTTCGACGAAGTGCGCGGTCAGAAGCTGGACCAGGCGTTCGTGCGCGAGCACGACGATCCGCGGCGGCCGCTGGTCACGATCCTGCCGGGATCGCGCACCCAGGAAGTCACGCACAACGTGCGTCACTTTCTCAAGGCCGCTCGCATCATCCAGCAGCACGTGCCGCACGTGCGGTTCGCCATCGCCGCCTTCAAACCACACCAGGCCGAACTCGTGCGCCAAGCCGTGACCGCCAGCGGACTCGAGACGCCGGTGTACGTCGGCCGCACGCCGGAGTTGATTCGCCTGGCCAACTGCTGCCTGGCCGTTTCCGGTTCGGTATCGCTCGAGCTGCTGCACCACGCCAAACCGACGGCGATCCTGTACAAGATTTCGCCGCTGGCCTACGCCGTGCAGCGGCAATTCCGCCGGGTGAAATACATTACGCTGGTCAATCTGCTGGCCGCGCGCGACGTGTTTTCCGGCGACCTCGCGCCGTACGATCCCAATGCGCCGAATGCGGACGACGCGCTGTTCCCCGAGTATCTGACCTGCGAGGACCGTTCGGCACAACTCGCCCGGCACGTCGTCGAGTGGCTGCTCAACCCATCGGCCCGGGCGAGCCTGGTGGCGCGGCTCGAGCAATTGCGACTGCAAGTGGGCCAGGCCGGGGCCGCCGAGACCGCCTCAACCTACATTCTGGACGAACTCCAACGCCGCCCCCAGCCGGTGCCGCGACCGCACTATGTGCCCGCGACGCTTCCTCCGGCACCGTCGCAGCGAACGGCCGCCTGAAAAAGCCCGCGCCGCGCTGTAGAATTCAAGCGAGAGAGCGCGGGCCGCTTCGATTCCTGACGCGAGCCCGGCCGCACCCTGCGAGGACAACCACGGCGTGATCTTCAGCGATCCCCCCCGCACCGCCTACGATCTGCACTTCAGCGTGCTGGGCATTCCGGTGCGCGTCCATCCGCTGTTCTGGTTCGTGGCCTTCTTGTTGGGCATGCGCGGCGATCCCAAGCCGGCCGAGATCATCACCTGGGTCGGCGTGGTGTTCGTGTCGATTCTGGTACACGAGTTGGGGCACGCGCTCTCCGCGCGGGCCTGCGGCTGGGAACCCTGGATTACGCTGCACGGCTTCGGCGGGCTGGCGTCCTATCGCCCCAGCTACCACAGCCCTCGAAACCAGATTCTGATTACGTTTGCCGGGCCGGGCGCCGGGTTTCTGTTTGCCGGTTTGATCCTGGCCTTTATTGCCGCCTCGGGACATCGCATCGTGATCGGATGGCCCGAAACGATCATGCCGGTGGACTTTGATCGCTACGCGTCGCGAAACCTCAACTTGCTGCTACTCTACCTGCTGTACGTGAACATTTTCTGGGGCCTGCTGAATCTGCTGCCGATCTATCCGCTCGACGGCGGGCAGATCTCGCAAGAAGTCTTCAAGCTGGTGAACCCACGCGACGGCGTGCGGTTGAGCTTGTGGCTGTCGGTCTTCGTGGCGGCCGGTTGCGGCATCTTGGTCTGGACCCGCTTGCACGACGGGCTGCTGGCCCTGTTCTGCGGCTACATGGCCTATACGAGCTACACGACGCTGCAAGCCTATTCCGGCGGTGGCGGTGGCCATTGGGGAGGGTTCCGGTGAGCGGCACGCTCGACGCCCGACGAGGCGAAGCAGAACCCCACGGGCAGCCCCGGCGGCGCGTCGTTCTGCTGGGTGCGAGCAACCTGACCAAGGCGATCGGCCCGCTGGTGGGGGCGGCCAAGAGCGCCTGGAGCGAGCCGGTCGACGTGCTCGTGGCGCTGGGCCACGGGCGTTCTTTCGGCACCAGCAGCCGGGTTCTGGGGCGACGATTGCCGGGCATCGCCGAGTGCGGCCTGTGGCGCGACCTGGCCGCGGGCGGTCCGGGCAAGACCGCGGCCCTGGTCACCGATATCGGCAACGATTTGATGTACGAACAGCCGGTCGAGCGGATCGCCGGGTGGGTCGAAACGTGTCTCGACCGTCTGGCGGAAGTCGGGGCCGACACGGTCGTGACGCTGTTGCCGGTCGACAATCTGCCGAAACTTTCGCCCGCCCGATTTCTTTTTTTTCGCACGCTGTTCGTGCCGACCTGCCGGGCCGGCCTGGAAGAGATGGTTGCCCGAGCCTACGAAGTCGACCGGCACGTCGAACGCCTGGCGCGCGAGCGCGGCTTTGCCGTCGTGCGCCAAAAAGCGGAATGGTACGGGCTGGATCCGATTCACATTCGGTTGTTCAAACGCAGCGGCGCGTGGAGCGAGATCCTGGGCCACTGGCCCGATTGCGAGGCCTTGCGCGTACCGAGCAGCACGCCGCTGCAAACGCTTTATCTACGCACGCGGACGCCCGAATGGCGCAGCTTGTTGGGCTTCGAACAACGTGGAAGAAAGCCTTCGGCGTTACTTGCCGACGGTTCGAGCGTGACGATCTACTAGGTCGAAACGATTCCGGCGCGTTCCTTGCTTTTTTCCCTGGTCGAATCGAATGCGCGTCCAACTTCAACGCGCGTTCGACGGTCGAAAAATGGTTTAGCGTCGCGCGCGACGTTCCTGCAATTGATCGCGCGGTTTTTGCGCGCTTGAAAGGTTCGAAAATTTTTCTTCCAACTGCCAGTTTCGTGTTGCACGATTCGATAGAATATGTACAACTATCGCCTAGATCTTTCCTGAACTTGGAGTGTTACAAGTCTTCTCAATGAAGACGCTCGCGTCTTCGAGAAGGCTTTCGTGTTTGTTCAGGGTAGGACTCGCTCGGAGCAACTTTGTGACTAGGATGTCACCGAGACGGATCTTGCCAAAACTTTTTTAGGAGGACGGACTGTGGCCAAGAAGAAGAAGAAAGCCGCTAAGAAGGCTCCCAAGAAGAAGGCCGCCAAGAAGAAGAAGAAGTAGGCACGATCTTCTTCGGCGGCGCTAAGACGCCGCCGCCCGCTTGCTCAGCCAAGCGGAACTGAACACAACGAGAAAGAGCCGCTGGGGCCCCTGGCCCGAGCGGCTCTAGCTTTGCGCGGCTGGCTGGCGCGCAACTCCTTGCCAAGCCGTCGCTTGTGGCCGCCCGGCTTAGAGCGTCGGCAACGGCGATTCGCTGGGGGCCTGCCGCAGTCCCCGCACCAGGTTCTTGGTCATCGAGAGCAGGTACGGCGCGGCCGTGGCATCGTCGAAGTTGTTCTGCGTGGCGCCCGCGTCGCCCGAGGTACGGATGCCGATGTTGATGGGCACTTCGCCCAGGAACGGGATGCCCAGCTCGGCCGCCTTATCCCTCGCACCGCCGGCGCCGAAGATATCGTAGCGCTTGCCGCAGTCGGGACAGACGAAGCCGCTCATGTTCTCGACCATGCCCAGCACGGGAATGTTGACCTTGCGAAACATGGCCACGGCCTTGATCGCGTCCAACAGCGCGACCTCCTGCGGCGTGCAGACGACGACCGCCCCGGAAAGCGGCAAGAGTTGCGAGAGGGTCAAGGCAATGTCCCCGGTGCCCGGCGGCATGTCGATGATCAGATAGTCCAGCTCGCCCCAATCGGTATCGCGCAGAAACTGCGTGATCGCCCCGTGCAGCATCGGGCCGCGCCACACGACCGCTTCGCCCGGCGGCACCAGAAAGCCCATCGAGATGACCTTCATGCCGCCCGCTTCGATCGGCTTGATGCGGTTGTCGGCCACCTCGGGCCGCTGGTTGACGCCCAACAGGTGAGGAATGCTGGGACCGTAAACGTCGGCGTCCATCAACCCCACGCGACTGCCCGCTCGTGCCAGGCCGAGCGCCAGGGTGGCGGCGATGGTACTCTTGCCCACACCCCCTTTGCCGGACCCGACGGCCACGACCGTCTTGGCCGTCAACCCGATCTGCCCGATCTTGGGAACGGGGCGTGTGAGGCCGGTCACGTTCACCGTTACGTCCTTAACCGCCGGCAGCTTCTCCTGGATGCGGTGCACCAGTTCGTTGCGGACGTCATCCCCAAGCACGGCCGAGTGCGAACTGAGGGCCAGCGTCAGCGATACCTGCTGGCCGTCGACCGAAATGTCGCGCACCTGGCCCGAGGAGGTCAGCGCCTCGCCGGTCTCGGCATCGGAAAGCCCTTCCAGAGCCGCGGTCACGGCTGCCTTGTCGACGTCTCCACCTGCCATTACGACCTCGTCTGCTTGTGTTCATCGTTTGCGAGTACGAACTTCCAGTAGAACGAAATCGCCTGCCCGAACCAAGGGCCAACCGCGGGTTCCGAACCGTGGCACGGCGAAGCTACTCGCGGGCGGCCGAGGGCCAGGGAAGCGATTCCCAGATTTGTGCCGCGAAGGTAGTGCGCGGCTGCGGAAGTCGGGCTGCATGACGCTCGGCCAGCCGGGCCACGACGTCGATTTCGCGCGGCGAGGTGGTGAAGTGCACGGCGCCGGCTTCGCGCAGCAGCCACTCGTGGGCCTCGAGCCCCCGCTCGGCCAGCGCCACGAAGCGGGCCATCGGAAACCGCCGGGTAGCCGCACCCAGCAGGTCGAGCATTCCGTCGACGCCGTTCTCGGGCACCTCGAGCGCGACCAGACTGCGCGGTGCCTGGCCCAGTTCGGCCAGGCATTCCTCGGGCGAGCGCGTTTCGCGCAGGCGAAGTTCGGCCGGCAGATGACGCCGCAATCCGGCGGCCCAAATACCTGCTCGTTCCAGTACGATCACGCGCGGCGTGCTGGCCCACATCAGCTCGTTAACCTCCCCCCTGCTCTGCTTGCTTGGCCGACGGCTGCTCCAACCCCAATTGGACGAGCCGGCGATACAGCCGCGGCCGCGTCAGGCCGAGCAGCTTGGCCGCGCGGCTCTTGTTGCCCTTGGCACGGCGCATCGCTCGACCGATCAACTCTTTCTCGACCCGGGCCAGGAACTCCTCCAGGTCGACCGGATCCTCGCTGCGCGGACGCTGGGCGGCGGCGGCGCCCCATTGAATCTGCTTGGGCAGATCGCCGGGCGTCACGTCGCTGCTCTGGGCCGTTTCGTGGACCTCGCGCACGACGTCGAACAGCTCGTCGATGTTGCCCGGCCACGCGTAGGCAGCCAACACGTCGAGCGACTGGCTCGTGAACCCGGCCAGTTGGCGATAGCTGGTGGCGTTGATCTCCTCGACGAGCGCTTGGGTCAACAGCGGCAAATCGTCGATGCGCCGGGCCAGCGGCGGAAGCTCGATCACCAGCGTGCTCAACGCACAGGCCAGCGCGGGCGAGAAATCGCCTGCGGCCAGAGCCTCGTCGAGTCCCGTGGACGAAGTGGCGATGATCCGCATACTGAGGGATCCGTCGCGCAGCATCTCCAACAGGTCTTCCTGCACTTCAGCGGGCGTCGACTCGACGTTCTCCAGAAACAGCGTGCTGCCCGGCGGCTGACGATCAACGCGGCTGCGCAGCGAGCGCAATGCCGAACGCACGACGTTCGTTTCCAGCAGCCCGCAGTCGAGCGGCACCAACAAGCCGGGCGCTTCCTGCATGTAGTGAATCGCCTTGGCCGCGTGCTCCTTGCCCGACCCGATGGGTCCAACGATCAAAGCGCCGGAACCGGAGCGGGCGGCCAATTCGACCTGGGCCCGCACGCGAACGATTTGCGGGCTGTTGCCGATGAGCCGGTCGGCCGCAAAGCGTCCGCCCAGACTCTGGCGAAAGCGCCGCACGCGCTGGTGCAGCAGGGCGTCGGGGCCATCATTGGAGTCTTCGAGCTCGCAGTCGTGAGCTTCGAGAATCGCGAGCACCGGGGCGCTTTCGTCGTCGCCACCGTCCAAAGGTACAAAGTGCCCGCGACGGTAGATGAGCCGGCCGTCGGCGGCCGTGCAACTCACTACGGCCGTCTGCGGCTCGCCGGCAAAGACGCGCGGAGGCGGACAGAGGCCCAGTGCGCCTGCCTCCGCGCCGGCTTCGGCATCCGGCGCATGGTACTTGCACTGCCTGCCGATGAGTTCGTCGATTTCAACACGCACCCACTGGGCACACGCGGCGTTGCAGTAAGCGATGCGGTGGTCTTCGTCCAGTACGTACACTGGGGTCGACGCATCGCCTACCAGCCGGGCCAAGTCGGATGCGGCAGAAGATAAACGAGACATGAAGATCTCTTCAGAGCCTGCCCCCCGCCCAACTATTAGCATAGTCGCCGGCTAGCTGTTGCTCCAGGATCATTCAGGCGTGGGGTGGCCAAGCACCGACGCTGACACGACTATTGCCGGTCCGGCACTCGATTGGCGACCGACTTTTCGGGGGCGCCGTCAGCTTGACGGCGCTGTTGGTCGGACGATTCTTCCAGCACGCCGCGGGCTGCCTGACTGGCACGATTGGCTTGCGCGACCCAAGGACCGGGATAGCACCCGATCGCCATCACGGCAGCAGCGCACAACGCCGTGGCCCAGGCCGGACCGCTGCCGCCGTGCGGCTCGAGCGAGCGGATGGCTGGCCGAAAATACATCACACCCACCACGCGTAGATAGTAGCCGGCCGAGATGGCGGCATTTACGGCGCCGACGATCGCCAACGCGACGAACCACCTCCAGAGATGGCTCTCCTGCGGCACGGCCGCGTCGACGCCCAAGGCGCCGGTGAACAACGCGAACTTGCCCCAGAAGCCGGCCAGCGGCGGCAATCCGGTGAGCGAAAACATGAACAGCGCAATCGCGGCGGCCGTCTTCGGCGAATGGCTGCTCAGCCCGGCCAGGGCATCGAGCGAGTCGACGGGGCGCCGGTCGCTGTGCAAATAAGTCAGCGCCGCGAACGTGCCGGCCGTGGCCACGGCGTAGACCAGCATGTAGAACAGCGTGGCTCCCACGCCGTCGAAATTGTCGGCTTCGCCGGCGCCGCCCGCCACGGCAAACCCCACGGCCAGCCCGATCAACATGTAGCCGGCATGCGCGATCGACGAGTAAGCCATCAGCCGGCGGACGTTGTTCTGCCACAGTGCCAGCAGGTTGCCCACGGTCATCGTGATCATTGCCAGTGCCAGGGCCATTTGCCAACCGAGCTGTTCGAGCCCCGGCATGGCCACGAACGCTACGCGCACGATCGCCGCCAGCGCCGCAATCTTGGGCACTACGGCCAGCAGGCCCGCATTGACGTGCGTCGTGCCTTGGTAAACGTCCGGCGCGTAGAAATGGAACGGCACGGCCGTGAGCCGGAAGGCCAAGCCCGCGACGATCAGAATCAGGGCCAACCGCGCCAGCGGTAGCATCGCCGCGGCCTGCTCGTCGCCTGCGGCCAGCGCCTGGCGGATGTCGGCCAGGCTGGTCGACCCGGCCGCCCCGTACAGAAAGCTGAAACCGTACAGCATCAGGGCGCTGGAGAGCACGCTCAGGAAGAAGTACTTCGTGCCCGACTCCAGCAGATTCGTGCCGCGGCCCAGGTAGAGAATCACGTAGGTGGGAATCGAGATCAGCTCCAGGCCCACGAACAACAGCACGAGATCGCCGGCCAGGGCCACGAGCATCAGTCCGGCCAGAATCATCAACAGCGAGCCGGCAAACTCCGATTCCTCGGCCTCGGATGTCCACCGCGAAGCGATCATCACGAAGATCAGCCCGACGCCCAGGATGGCAAAGCGGAACGACGTGGAAAACAAGTCAACGGTGATCGTGCTGGCGATGACCGGACCGTCGTCGCCGCCGGTCGGCAAGGGAGCGCTATGTTGCTGATAGAGCGCGACGCCGGCGATCAGGATGGCGGCGGCCGCCATCCAACTCCAACCCGGCCGCCCCGGCCAGAACGCTCCGGCGAGGTACACGGCCGCGCCGAACAGCACGAGCACGATCTCGGGCATCAGCAGGATGACGGTCTCACTGGACACGGTCGGCGTCCTCCTGCAAGGGTTGCGGCTGCTGGGCGAGCGCCTGGGTGGCGTCGCCAGGTTGGTCGAGCAGCGCCTGGGCCGCCGGACGCGCCAGCGGTTCGAGCGTGGGCCGCATGCGGCTCAAGAAGAACTCCGGTTGCAGCCCGATCCACAGCACGAATACACAGAGCGGCACCAAGGCCGAAATCTCGCGCAGCGACAGGTCGCGTACGGGGGCATGATCGTCGTGATGGGGCTCGCGCAGCGGCCCGAAGAACACGCGCTGCACCAGGTACAGCATGTACCAGGCCCCCAGCACCACGCCGAACACTGCCAGCACGGCCAGTACCTTGTAGAAGGTATACAGCGAAGTCAGCGCCTCGGGCACCGGGGTCCAGGCCCGCTGGAACATGCCGATCAGCACCAGGAACTCGCCGGCGAAACCGTTCAATCCCGGCAGACCGATGCTCGAGAACGTGAAGATCAGGAAGAAGAAAGCCAGCACCGGCGTGCGCCGCGCCAGTCCGCCCAACTGGCGAATTTCGCGGGTGTGATAGCGCTCGTAGGTCATGCCCACTACGGCAAACAGCCCGCCGGTCGACAGGCCGTGGTTGATCATCTGCAGCACGCCCCCCTCGACAGCGAGGCTCGTCAGCGCGAACAGCCCGAGCATGCAGAAGCCCAGGTGGCTGACGCTGGAATAGGCGATCAGTCGCTTCATGTCGCTTTGGGCCAGGGCCACCAGCGCGCCGTAGAGGATGCCCGCCACCGACAGCCCCAGAATCCAGGGGATGCACGCGGCCGTGGCCTCGGGCAGCATCGGCAGGTTGAACCGCGCGAAGCCATAGGTGCCGATCTTGAGCAGGATGCCCGCCAGGATCACGCTACCGGCCGTAGGAGCCTGCGTGTGTGCCAGCGGCAGCCAGGTGTGCAGCGGGAACAGCGGTACCTTGATCGCGAATCCGGCGAAAAGCGCCAGGAAGATCCAAATCTGATACGGAGCGGCGATGGGATGTTCGCTCAGCCGGGCCGTGAGGTCGGGGATCGAGAACGTCATCACGCCGTCGCCCGAATGGTTGTAGGCCCAAAGCACGATGGCCAACAGGCCCAGGAACGTCAGCAGGCTGCCGGCCAGCGTAAACAGAAAGAACTTCACCGCGGCATAGCGGCGATCTTCGGAACCCCACACGCCAATCAGGAAGAACAGCGGGATGAGCGTGAACTCGAAGAAGATGTAGAACAGGATGATGTCGCGCGCCGCGAACACCCCCAGCATGCCGGTGCCCAACAGCAACAACAAGGCGTAGAACGTGGCCGGGCGATCGGCGATCGCCTCCCAACTCACCAGCACGCACGTCAGCAGCAGCAGCGACGAGAGCGCGAACAGCCACAGGCTCAAGCCGTCGAGTCCCACGTTCAGGCTCACGTCCACCGCCGACGATGGCCCGAGCCAGGCGAAGTCCGACGCGGCAAAGGGCGTCTCGCCGGCGCTATAGTTCAAAACCAGCACGCCCGCGAGCACCAAGGTCACAAGCGACGTCACCAGCGCACTTTGCCGCACGGCCGCCTGCCCCTGAGGCGCAAGCGCCAACACCACGAGCGCACCGGCCAGCGGCGTAAAGGTGGCAAGCAGCAGGACGATCGACATCGCTTCCACGAAAAACACCTAACGGGTCATTGCCACGCCGCGGCGAGCGTCGGCCAGATCAACAACGTCAGCACCAACACCAGCACTCCCCACAACATGGCCAGGGCGTAGAACTGCACCAGGCCGTTTTGCAGCGGCCGCAAACGGCCGGCCACCGCGGGCGGAATCCAGCCCACGAGGTTCACCAGCCCGTCGATAAACCGCCGATCGAACCAGTAGCTCAGCCGGGCGAGCATCTCCAGCGGCCACACGAACAGGGCGTAGTAGATCGGGTCGAAGAACAGCTTGCCGTGCGACAGCCAGTACAGCGGCGACACGAGCTTGCGCAGCGTGGCCACCAGGTCCTTGTCGCCCAGGTACAGAAACGCGGCCAGCCCGATTCCGAGCAAGGCCACGATGGTGCCCACGGTGCTGACCAGTTCGTGCGAGCCCTCGACGTGACCGTGGTGGCCGGCCGCGACCGGCTCGAAGGCCAGCGACGGCGTGGCGATCAGTAGCCGGTTGAATCCGCCGGTCCAGGTGAAGTACGCCCCGACCACTAGCGAGCAGAACGCCAGGATCATCAGCGGCACGGTCATCACCGGTGGCGATTCGTGGGCATGGTGGCCCGCCTCGTGCGGCACGCGCTCCTCGCCATAGAACGTGAGGAAGAACGCCCGGAAAATGTAGAACGACGTCAACAGTGCGATCGCGGTGGCCACCCAGTAGAGCCCCTGATACAGCGGCTCGTGCTCACCGAAACCGCGATCGTAGGCCGCGGCGATGATCGCGTCCTTACTCCAGAACCCGGCAAACGGGGCCAGGCCCGCCAGCGCCAGGCAGCCGAACAGGAACGTCCAGTGCGTCGAGGGCATCAGTTTCCGCAGCCCGCCAAAGCGTCGCATGTCGATCACACCGCCCATGGCGTGCATGACGCTGCCGGCTCCCAGGAACAGCAAGGCCTTGAAGAACGCATGCGTAAACAAGTGGAACATGCCCGAGGCGATGCCGGCCAGCGAACCGATGCCCAGGCCCAGGAACATGTATCCCAACTGGCTGATCGTCGAATAGGCCAGCACGCGTTTGAGGTCGGTCTGCGTCACGGCAATCACGCCGCCGATCACGGCCGTAATGCCGCCAATCACCGCCACGACTTGCTGCGCATCGGGCGAGGCGGCAAACAGCGGTGTGCAACGGGCCACCATGTAGGCTCCGGCGGTGACCATCGTGGCTGCGTGGATCAATGCGCTGACCGGCGTGGGGCCTTCCATCGCGTCAGGCAACCACACGTGCAGCGGAAACTGCGCGCTCTTGCCACAGGCTCCCAGCATCAGAAGTAAGCAGATGGCCGTGGCCACCGTCCCACCGGCAAACAGCGCCGGATCGGCCAGCCGTGTTTGTCCCAGCACGCCGGCGATCTGCCCGGTGTCGTGAAAGTTCAGCGTGCCGTAGGTCATCCAGATCAAGAACAGCCCCAGGGCAAAACCGAAGTCGCCGATGCGATTGACCAGAAATGCCTTCTTGCCGGCGGCGGCCGCCTCGGGCTTTTCGTACCAGAAACCGATCAGCAGGTAGCTGCACAAGCCGACCGCTTCCCAGAACACATACAGGAGCACGAAGTTGCTCACCGAGACCAGCATGGTCATCGAGAACACGAACAGGCCGATGTAGCTGAAGAATCGCCAGTAGCCGCGGTCGTCGTGCATGTAGCCCACGGCATAGATGGCCACCAGCGTCGAGACGAACGTGACCATCGCCAGCATGATCGAGGTCAGTGGGTCGGCACGCAGGGCGATGTCGATCGAAAACGGCAGGCTCGCGGGTAGCTGCTCGCCGGCGACGGCCGCGGCCTGCGGCGCCGAGTCGGCCGGCAAGGCATCGGACACTCCCACCCAATTCCAGAGCTGAAAGCTCGCCTCCCAGCCCACCATCTCGGTCTCTTCGAAGGCGGCCTTCCGCACTTCGGCCAGCAGCAGCAGGCTGCACACGCACGAGCCGGCCAGGGCCAAGACCACCGGCAGATGGCTCTTCGATCCCAACACGCGCGGCCCGAACACTGCCGTGACGATCGCCGCCAGCAGCGGCAACGCCGGAATCAGGATGAGCAGTGTCGACGTGGTGCCGGACATTGGGAAAGGCGTTAGGGGTTGGGGATTAGGGGTTTGGGGGACAGCGACTTACACGTGGGTGCGGTAGCTGACTTCTTCCAGGTCGTGCTCGGGCTCGATGCCCGCGGGAGTGAGCTGGGGCCACTCGGGCTGTTCGTCCTGCGGCGGTGGCAGGCGGCGATCGACGTAGGCCGGCTGATTGTCTTCGCGCAGTTGCTGCCAGAGCACCATGTCGAGCGAGCCGTTCTTGTGAAACAGTGTGAGTACGACAGCCAGGGCGATGGCCGCTTCGCAGGCGGCCACGGTGAGGATGAAGATCACCAGCATCTGGCCGCCCCAGTCGTTGTGGTAGCGGCTCCAGGCGACGAGACTCACGGAAACGCCCTGCAGCATCATCTCGACGCAGAGGAACATCACGATCATGTTGCGGCGGCTCAGGAACCCGGCCAGACCGATGCCGAACAGCAGCGCGCCGACCAGCAGGTTCTTTTCCAACAGGGCAACTTCACTCATGGATGGCTCCCCCGGAAAGTTTGTGGAGCCGGCCGGCGATCGCCACGGTGCCCACCAGCGCCACCAGCAGCAGCGTGCCGGCGACTTCCACCGCGATCAGGTGCTTGCTGAACAGTTGGGCGCCCAAGTGGGCCATGTGCTGATCGGCCATGATCTCGCCCTGCAGTTGCTCGGCATCGAACCGGGCGGCGGGGCGGCGGGCTTCGTCGGGGTTCTGGAACACCCCGAACAACACCACGGTCAGCAATCCCACGACCAGCGCGCCGCTGAGGGCGGAGAGCGGTGCGGCCCAACTGACGCGATCGTACGAAGCCTGGCCTTGCGGCTGAGCCAGCATGAGCACAAACAGAAACGTCACCAGAATCGCCCCGGCATAGACCACGATCGTGGCCACGCCCAGAAACTGCGCTCCGTCGAACAGGAACAGCCCGGCGGTGCCCAGCAGCGACAGGGCGAACCAGATGGCCGAATAGACCGGGTTGCGAAACGTGACCGTGGCCACGGCCGCAAAGATGGTGATGCCCGCCAGGATGTAAAACACGACGTCGCCCACTACCGTGCCCAGCGGTAGCGATTGGGCGGCCAGCAGACCGAGCGCGGCGGCGGTCAGCACGGCACCGGCAGCGCGACCCCAGGCACGGCCGCGGGGCAGCGAGAGCCAGATTCCCACGGCCAGCAGCAGCGTGGCAATGCCCAGGGTGATGAGCAACGCGTTCACAGCGTGCCTCCTAAAGATTCCGAGGGCATCGGCTCGGCGTCCTTGGTCTGGTCGTACACGCTCAAAAGCTTTTCTTTGTCGAAGATCATCTCCTCGCGGCTGCGGCCCGTCAGATCAAACAGGCTGGTCAGTTCGATCGCGTCGACGGGGCAAGCCTCTTCGCACATGCCGCAGTAGATGCATCGCAATTCGTCGATCGTGAAGCTTTCGGGATACTTCTCGCGATCCTCCCAGGGGCTTTCCACCCCCACGATGTCGATGCAGTGCGCCGGGTACGCCGTGGCGAAGAGAAAGCATGCTACGCACTTGACGCGACCTTGTTCGTCCTTGTTCAGCCGATGCACGCCGCGGTAGATCAGCGGATTGCCGATCTTCGGCCGGGCCTCCGGGTAGCTGACCGTTACCTTGGGGCCCACCAGGTGCTTGGCCGTGGTCGAGAGTCCCTGCACCAGCAGCGGCAGGTACATCTTGCCCGCCAGCCCCAGCTTCGGCTCTTCGATCCATTTCACGTTCGGGTCGTCGGCTTTCATGCTTTACCTCAGCGACAGCTCGTTTTCGCTGTGCAGTAGCGCTTCGGGCTCGAATTCCGGGGGAGCCAGTGCATCGTTGCGAGGGCGATTGTCGGTATGCAGCGGAGCCAGAAACGCGGCCAACACCCAAGCCACAACAGCAGTGGCCCAGCCCACGGCCACGGCGATCCCCTTCCCCGTCGGCGAAGCCAGGATGCCGGACGTCTGCTCGTACTCGAGCACGATGGCCATCACCACCAGGTTGACGATGCCCAAGGGCAGCATCACTTTCCAGGCCAGATTCATCAACTGGTCGAAGCGAAACCGCGGCCAACTCCAGCGGACCAACATAAAGAACAGAATCACGACCATCACCTTGGTCATCAGCACGGCGATGCGGGCCAATGCCAGCGGCCAGCCGATGGACTCGTCGCCGGCAACGGGCATGCCCCAGAAGTGCCAGCCGCCGAAGAACAGGATCACGATCAGAAACGCCGCCACGACCATGTGCAAGAACTCGGCGATCAGGAACAGCAGCAGCCGGATGCCGGCATATTCCGTGTGGTAACCGCCGACCAGCTCCTGCTCGCACTCGGGTAGGTCGAACGGCAGGCGCGCCGCCTCGGCAAACGCGGCGATCATAAACACGCTAAAACCCAACGGCTGCACCAGCACGTTCCACATGCCGCTTTCGGCCTGCTCGAAGATGATCGATTCCAGCCGCAACGAGCCGGCCGCCAGCACCACGCCCAGGATGCCCAGTCCCAGCGGAATCTCGTAGGCGATGAGCTGCGCGCTGGAACGCAGCGCCCCCAGAAAGCCATACTTGTTGTTGCTCGACCAGCCGCCGAGGATCACGCCGTAGACGGCGATGCTGCTCAAGGCAAACACGTAGATCATGCCCACGTCGACGCCGGGCGCGACGACCAGCGAGATCGGCCCCTCGATGCCCGGCACCTCGATCGGCAGCACGTCGCCCACGGGAACTACGGCGAATACGGCGATCGCCGCGGCCAGGATCGCGACCGGCGCGAGCGAATACAGCACCTTCTCGACGTGGGCCGGCGTGTACTCTTCCTTGAAGATGAACTTCAACCCGTCGGCCAGCGGCTGTCCCAGGCCGAACACGCTGATTTTCGTGAAAGGTATGCCGACGCGGTTGGGCCCGCGGCGATCCTGAATCCAGGCGGCCATCCGCCGCTCGAGCAGCACCAGATATGCCGCTGCGGTCATGATCACGAAGATAAACAGGGCGATCTTCACCGAGGGCACGATGAACGGCATGAGGGCTTCGGTAGTCATGACGCGCTCACCTCCCCGGCGGCCACGCGCTCGGCGGCCTCGAGCTGCACGCCCAGTGGATCGACCGGTTCGGCCGCCTTGGCAAAGAAAGCGACCTGAGCGGCCACCTCGTCCAACACGCGGCGGGCCTTGACCAGGCTCTTCTCGCCCAGCAGTTCCCAGTAGACGCTCGCGGCCACGCGCACCCCGGCCGGCGGCCGCACGGCCCATTCCACCCTTTGCAGACGTTTGGCGAAGTTGACGTACGACCCGTCGCGCTCGGCAAACGCCGCGCCGGGCAGGCGGTACGTGGCACGTTCCATCAAGGGCGAGTGAAACATGTCCTGCACGACCAGGCACGCGGCGCCGGCCAAGGTGTCGGCCGTGGCCTCGTCGATCCAATCGTGCTTGTATCCACCGCTGACCCACACGGCCATCGCCTCGCCGCCGGAGACCGCCGAAAGCAGGTCCTCCATCGTGGCCGCCTGTCCCATGAAGTGGCTCACTACCTCCTCAACGCCGCGGCGGTTGGGGCACTTCTCGGCCCGGATCGTGAACCCGTTCTTGAACGTCTCGTCCTCCCCCACCTCGGGCACCGGCCCCAGCACGACCGTGGCCTGCGGATCGACCGAGCGGGCGTACTTGGCCAGCAGGTAGGCTTCTTCCACGGTCAGGTGTGGAGAAAGCGCGACGCCGACGCGGCCGACCTCGCGAAACCGCTCGTCGATCTCGCGCACCACCTGCGACCATTCCAAGAGCGTCGGCACGTCGCCATCGAGCCGTTCGACGTTGGTGAGCCGCTTGTCGCTGTGTACGTGGTGATAGCCGTAGCGCCCCTCGTCGCACATCCACCACTGGTTGACGTGCGGGTTCTCGCGCGGCTTCAAACGATAGACCGTGTCCTGATTCTCTTCCACGAAAACCGAGCAGCCGGTCGAGCAACCCGTGCACACGCCTGGATGTTTCTTCAGGAACCAGACGCGCTGCTGGTAGAGAAAGTCCTTGTCGCCCAGGGCCCCCACGGGGCAGATATCGACCACGTTGCCCGAGAGTTTGTTCTCCAGCGGATGGCCCGGAAAGACGTCGATCTCTTCGTGCGCCCCGCGGTTGATGACCATCAGCTCGCTGGAGCCGCTGATCTCGCGGGTAAAGCGCACGCAGCGCGAGCACATCACACAGCGATCGACAAACAGCGTCACCGTGTCGCCCATCGGCCGCTTGCGGCTGGTAAACGGCCGGATGTCGGCCCGGCGTTTGTCCTGGCCGTACTTGAAGTGGTAGTCCTGCAGGTAGCACTCGCCGGCCTTGTCGCAAATCGGGCAGTCGATCGGGTGATCGATCAGCAGGTCTTCCTCGACCATCGCCCGGGCCTGCTGCACTTTCTCGCTGTTGGTGACGAAAACGGCGTTGGGCACCGCCGGCGTCTGGCAGGCCGGCACGAGCTTGGGCACCATGCGCGTCTCGCCCGTCTCGGGGTTGCGCGTGCCGGTCTCGACCAGGCACATGCGGCAACTGGCCACGACCGACAGGCCCGGATGCCAACAATAGTGCGGAATGTCGATACCGGCCCGTTCGGCGGCTTGAATCCCGTTGAGCCGCTCACCTTCGGCCAGTTCGATTTCGATTCCGTCAATGATGACTTGAGGCATGTTCGTCCGGCGGGGTTAGTGCAACGCCACGACGGGTAGCGCGGGCACCGCGTCGGTGACCATGTACCCAGTGGGGTTGGTACGCTTGATGTACTCTTCGAACTCGTCGCGAAACTTGCGAATCGCGTTCTTGATCGGCCAGGCCGCGCCGTCGGCCAGACCGCAGATCGTGGTGCCGGGCATGATGCCGATCGTGTCGCCGATCTCGAGCAGCAGGTCCAGGTCGCGCAAGCGGCCCCTGCCCGCCTTGATGCGCTCGAGCATGGTGAGCGACCAGGCGGTGCCTTCGCGACACGGCGTGCATTGCCCGCAGCTCTCGTGGGCGAAGAAGCGGCAACTGTTGTGCAGGAAGTCGACGATCGAAACTGTTTCGTCGAGCACCACCACGGCGGCCGTGCCGAGGCCGAGGCAACCCACGCGGCCCGGTCCATTGAAGTCGAGCGGGGTGTCCAACTCGGCTTCGGTGAGCAGGCCCATGCTGATGCCGCCGGGAATCGCGGCCTTGGCCTTGCGGCCTTTCCAGACGCCGCCACCGTACTCGTCGATCAACTGCCGGCAGGTAATGCCCAAGGGGGCTTCGTAGCAGCCGGGCTTCTCGACGTGGCCGCTGAGGCAGTACAGCTTCGGCCCGTAGCTGCCGGCATCGCGCGGGTTGTCTGGGTCGGCAGGAACGCCGATGCTTTTGAACCACTCGACGCCGCGGGCGACGATCTGCGTCACGCAGCAGGCCGTTTCGATGTTGTTGACCACGGTCGGCTTGCGAAACACGCCTTCGACGGCCGGAAACGGCGGCTTGATCCGCGGCCAGGCCCGCTTGCCCTCGAGGCTTTCGATCAAGCCGGTCTCTTCGCCGCAGATGTAGGCCGCGGCGCCGCGATGCAGGTAAATGTCGAGCGAGAACTCGCTGCCCAGGATGTTCTTGCCCAGGTAGCCGGCCGCGTAGCACTCGTCGATCGCCGCCTGCAAGCGCGCAAGCGACCGCGGGTACTCGTAGCGCAGGTAGATGTAAGCCGTCGTGGCCTTCGTGGCATACGCACTGAGGATCGATCCTTCGATCACCTGGTGCGGGTCTTCCTCCATCAGGATGCGGTTGTTGAACGTGCCCGGCTCGCTCTCGTCGGCGTTGATGCACATGTAGACCGGGCCAGGATGGTCCTTGGGCAAGAACGACCACTTGAGGCCCGTGGGAAAGCCGGCACCGCCGCGGCCGCGGAGATTGCTGCTCTTGACCAGCTCGATCAGATCGGGCGGCGCCATCTCGGCGATCACTTTGCGCAAACCGCGATAGCCGCCGGCCGCTTCATACGCTGCAAGCGTATGGCTGTCGGGTTTGTCGATATTGGCCAGCAGTACGGGTTCGAAAGCCATGGGTCGTGTTCGGCGCGGTCCGCCGGGTTAATTCCCTCCGCGGATCTCCGCCAAGAGCGTGTCAGCCGATTCGTTAGTCAAGTTCTTGTGCAGCGTGTCGCCGGCCAGCGCACAGGGGGCGAAGTCGCAGGCCCCCAGACACTCGGCGAATTCGAGGGTCAACTTGCCGTCGGAGGTCGTTTCGCCGGGGCGAATGCCGGCCTGCTCACACATGTGCTCGAGCACTTCCTCCCCGCCGCGTAGCGCGCAACTGATCGAGCGGCAAACCCAGGTCCGCGTCTCGCCGTGCGGCTTGTCCTGCTTGAAGAAGCCGTAGAACGAGAGCGTGTCCTGCACCTCGGCCGGAGCCAGCTCGAGCAGCTCGGCCACCTCGACCACCGCTTCCAAGGGCACGTAGCGCAGATGACTGTTCACTACGTGCAGCGCCGGCAACGTCACGGCCTGGCGCGTGGGATAGCGCGGGAAGTAGGCCTTGATTTCGGCGATCATTTCGTCGGTGAGGACGGGCATGAAAGTGGTGGTTGGTGAGTAGTGGTTCGTGGGTAGTGAACGAGGCGTGCGTGGTCCGCTTAGCGGTCGAGTTCGGCGGCGATGATGTTGAGGCTGCCCAGCACGGCCACGACGTCGGAGAGCGTGTGGCCGCGAATCAATCGCGGGAACAGGGCAAAGTGAATGAACGACGGCGGGCGGCAGCGCGCCCGATAGGCCACGTCGCTGCCGTCGCCCACCAGGTAAAAGCCCAGTTCGCCGTTGGGCGCTTCGATCGCGGCGTAAGACTCTTCGTGCGGCACGGTGAACCCGCGGTTGGCCATCACCAGCTCGAAGTGCGAAATCGTGCCTTCGATCGTCTGGTACACCTGCTGCTTGGGCGGCAGCGTGGTGCGCTCGTCGACGCCCACGTTCACCGGGCCCGAGGGCAGATTCTCGATCGCCTGCTCGACGATCTTCAGGCTCTCGCGCATCTCGGCCATGCGCACCAGGTAGCGGGCGAAGCAATCGCCGGCCGGAGCGCAGCAGATTTTGAAATCGAAGTCCTCGTACGCCAGGTACGGCTCGTCCTTGCGCAAGTCGCGTGTGACGCCGCTGGCGCGGGCAATCGGCCCCGAGGCGCTGCAGTTGATGGCGTCTTCCTTGGAGAGAACTCCGACCCCCTTGGTGCGGTCGACGAAAATGCGATTGCGGTTGAGCAACCGCTCCATGTCGTCGAGCGTGTGGGGAAACGTCTTGACGAACTTGCGAATCTTTTCCACCACCAACGGCGTGGCGTCGTACATCGCGCCGCCGGTGCGCGTATAGCTATTGGTGAAGCGGGCGCCGCAGAGCGTCTCGAAAATGTCGTACAGCACTTCCCGCTGATAGAACGCATACAGGAAGAACGTGAACGCCCCCACGTCGAGCCCCACGGCGCCGTTGGAGAGCAAGTGGTCGCTGATCCGCGCCAACTCGGCCAGGATCGTTCGCAGGTACTTGCAGCGCGGCGTGAGCTCGATGCCCAGCAGCTTCTCGACCGCACCGTGCCAGGCGATGTTGTTCGCCAGCGGCGAGATGTAGTTCATCCGGTCGGTGACCGTGACGTACTGGTTGTAGTCGAGGTGCTCGCCGATCTTCTCAAAGCCCGAGTGCAGATAGCCAATGTCGGGAATCGCGTCGACGACGCGTTCGCCCTCGAGCAGCAGCACGATCCGCAGCGTCGTGTGCGTGGCCGGATGCTGCGGGCCGAAGTTCAAGGTCCACAGATAGTCGCGGGCCTCGGCCTTAGCCAGATCGGCGATCGTCTTGGCTTTTTCGGCTACGGTCATGGCTGGCTCTACGAGTCGCCGCGGTGCAGTACGGGGAAATTATGCCGCTCGCCGCGGCCCTGCAGCGGATAGTCTTTGCGCAACGGAAACGCCGTGAAGGCCTCGGGCATGAGAATCCGCCGCAGGTCGGGATGCCCCTCGAAGCGGATGCCGAACATGTCCCAGACTTCGCGTTCCATCCAGTTGGCACCCTGGTACAGCGGCACGGCCGACGGAACGGTCAACTCCGGCTCGTCGAGAAACACCCGCAACGTGATCCGCTCGTTGGTTTGCGTGTTGGCCAGCAGGTAGGCCAGCCCAAATCGGTGCTCAGCGTCGCGAAAGTTGAGGTAGTCGACACACGTGATGTCGCACAAGAAGTCGAATCCCTGGGAATCGCGAAAGAACGTGAGTACGTCGAAAAGCTTGTCGCGCGGTACGACGGCGCGCGATTGCGAGCGGAACTCGCTAAAGCGCAGCTCGGGAAACGCGCTTCCGGCGGCGGCGATCTTTTCGGAATCAATCATTCGCGATCCATGCGCCAGGCGTTCGGGCCGCCGCAGTGGCAGATGCTATTCAACACGGACTCCCTGCGGCAGATTGCTGACGCCGCGCGGCAGTGACACCACCGGCAACTCGACCAGGGCCCGCTTCGGTTCCTGGCGGCTGCGCATCGCGAACTCGCGGCCCGCGATCGTGCCTTCGGCCTCGATCTTGTCCTGCAGGTCGATGATCGACTGAATCAGTTGTTCGGGACGCGGCGGGCAACCCGGCACGTACATGTCGACCGGGATAAATCGGTCGATCCCCTGCACCACGCAATAAGTGTCGAACACGCCCCCGGTCGAGGCACACGCGCCCATCGAGATGCACCACTTCGGCTCGTGCATCTGCTGCCAGATCCGTTGCAACACCGGCAGCATCTTCATCACCACGCGGCCGGCCACGATCATCAGATCGCACTGCCGCGGGCTGAAGCGCATCACTTCAGCGCCGAAGCGCGCCAAGTCGTGGCGGCTGGCGCCGGTGGCCATCAATTCGATTCCGCAGCAGGCCGTGGCAAAGGGCATGGGCCACAGGCTGTTCTTACGGCACCAATTGGCCAGCGAGTCCAGGCGGCTGACGACCACATTCTCCGGTACGTCTATCGCCATCGAAAAACCCCCTTTCGCCAGGCGTATACAAACGCGGCGGCCAAAAAGACGATGAACACCAGCGCTTCGCCAAACACCAGGCCTCGGCTGGCCACCCAACCGGACGCGACCGCGCGATCGACGCCCTCGGGATTGCGGCTGGCGACGGCCCAGGGATAGAGAAACAGCAACTCGACGTCGAACACCAAAAAGGCAATCGCCACCAGGTAGAACCGCACGTCGAAGCGGCGCCGCGTATCGTGAATCGGGTCCATGCCGCTCTCGTACGGCATTTCTTTCACCCGACCCGACTTGCTGGGCCCGATGGCCGCGCCGGCAATCAGCAGTACGACGGCCAGAAGCGTCGCCGCACCGGCGAACATAAATATCGGTAAGACGGCCTGATCCATGAGTCCGTTGGGGGTGGCAAATCGCCTACTTTGTGAATCTTGTCACAAAGTAGGGCCGATGAAAAGACCCGAACAGCGGGTCTCGTGCGTCGAAAACGGCGTAAATCCAGGCGCTCTCGGAAGGTCGGACGCCTAAAAGATCGTATCGATCCCCCGGTAACCGGTCAAGCGGGCACATGCGGCGTTGAACCAGCGGCTTCCCGCCCTCGGCGGGCCCCAGGTGTCAGGCTCACCTGGTCGGAGCCGTGCCGGGCCGCGGGGGCGTCGTAGGACCGCAATCCGCCGCTAACTGCGGGCATCAAAGCGTCGCGTAGCCAGCGAGGCTCAAATAGGTATGATGACGACGCCGTTTGCCAAGACGCCCCCGAATTTCGCCCACGACATGCCCGACGTGACCAAAATTCTGTCCGACCTGGTGGCGCTGCCCAGCGTGAACCCCATGGGCGGCTTCGACGACGGCCCGGAATTTTACGAATACCGGGTGAGCGAGTACCTGGAGGCGTTTTTTCTCTCTTTGGGGGTGACCTATCAGCGGCAGACCGTGGCGCCCAAGCGTGACAACGTCGTGGCCCGGCTCGACGGCACCACCCCGCCGGACCAAGGCGGCGGCGTGCTGATGTTCGAAGCCCACCAGGACACCGTGCCCGTGACGGGCATGACGATCCCGCCCTGGACGCCGACGGTGCGCGACGGGCGGCTTTACGGTCGCGGGGCTTGCGACATCAAGGGCGGCATGGCGGCCATGCTTTCCGCCTTCGCACGTCTGGCCGATGAGCGCCCCGCCGACATGCCCACGCTGATCATGGCCTGCACGGTCAACGAAGAGCACGGCTATACGGGGGCTTCGGCCCTGGTCGAGCTATGGGACAAGGAAGACTCGATTTTTCCGCGCCAGCCCGATGGGGCCATCGTCGCCGAGCCGACGGGGTTGCAGGCGGTCGTGGCACACAAAGGTGTCGTGCGTTGGCGCTGCCACGCCCGGGGCCGCGCCGGGCACAGCTCGCAGCCGCATCTGGCGGTCAGCGCTATTTTCAAGATGCACCCCGTGCTCAAGGCGCTCGAGCGCTATCAAACCGAAATCGCCCCCTCGCTGGGCCGGCATCCGCGTTGCGGCACGCCAACCTTGAGCGTGGGCACGATCACCGGCGGCTTGAGCGTCAACACCGTACCCGATCTCTGCACGATTCAGATCGACCGGCGACTGATTCCCGGCGAGGATCCGCACGAGGCCTACCGCCACGTCGTGGACTTCATCGCCTGGGAAACCGAGAAGGATGCGGCCATCGAGCACGAAGAGCCGTTCTTGATTGGCTACGGCCTGCGCGACGAACAGAACACCGCGCTAGCCAGCGCGCTGGTGGCTGCCGCGGGCGAAGCGGGCATCGACTGCGAGACGATCGGCGTAGCGTACGGGACCGACGCGGCGGCGTTTGCCGCGGCCGGAGTGCCCTCGGTGGTGTTCGGCCCCGGCTCGATCGACCAGGCCCACACGGCCGACGAATGGGTGCCGCTCGACGAGTTGCGGCTGGCGAGCGAGGCCCTCTATCACTTGGGCCGCCGCGGCATTCAATGACAAAGGAGCCGGGAGGGCTCCCGGCTCCTTTCGTCTCGTACGGTCCGAGTGGACCGCCCCGTTCAAAGATTGGGTGCCAGTGGTGACCGTCCGCCACTCCGCGGCCGGCTCTCACTCAAGTAAGTGACTTCCACGCGTGCGGTTCTGGCACGTCGGATGCGACGGTCACCACCCGCACCCAGACCTTTCTTGTGCGCTCTGTGCTAGAACGTATCCAGAATGAAGTGGCTGCCCATGTGATACAGCCGCCCCTCGGGATACATGTTCATCCACTGCTTGTTGTAGACCGGAATTCGCATCTCGGGCGGATAGCGGTAGTACAGGTCGTTGGAGCTCTGGTAGTACTCGCTGGCCCAGAAATTCTGCGGGTAGTAGACGTACGGGTAGTGGTACAGGCGGTTCCAGTCCTGGGTGCTGTAGCTGCCGCCCCACTTCTGGCCGAAAGCCTGTTGTTGGGCCTGGGCTTCGCGCGCCGACAGCACGCTGAGCACGGCCGCGCATGCAAGCGCAAGCACAATCCGGCGGATCATCGAATTTCCCCCCTAAGGATTCCTGCCAGCGGACGAGGGGTGCGTTGTGCGGAACGCCCTCTCCATGCTGGACTGGGTCTAACTCTTACCATCGGCAAGCGTCACAGACCGCATTGAGGGAATATTCGCTACGACCGTCAACGTCGCACGCCCCCGACAGCTCGTGGAGCTAGCAGCGATTGGGCAAGCCAAGTGGCCCTATCCGGGCATTTTGCCGGCGGCCAGTTCCTTGTCCCACTCGTCCATCAGCGGCCAGTCGACGGCACAGGTGCCGAAATCGGCCATGTGCAGATAGCCGGTTAAACGCTCGATCGCCGCGTCGAGCAGCGCGTCGTCCTTGCGAAAGATGGGGCCGTGACTGGGCAGCAGCCACTCGACGTCGGAGGACCGAATGCGTTTCAGCGATGCGATAAACGCCTGAATGTCGCTGCCGTGGTGCGCGTCGATGGCTCCGACGCAGCCGTCACGGTAAATGTTGTCGCCGCTAAACAGCAAGTTTCCCAGGCGGAAGGACAGTTGGCTGTCGGTGTGGCCGGGCGTGTGCCAGACTTCGAGCTCAAGCTGGCCCACGTGAATCTTGTCGCCCTCGCCGATCGTCTCGTCGAGCTTGATCGGCGGCATCTCCAAGTGGATGCCCTGGGCGGCGATCTCGGCAAACGTCGTCACGCGGTCGCCGGCGGCCAGGGGCTCGGCCGCCAACGGATGCCCCACGACCTTGGTCTTGAGCAGTTGGTTGATCTTGGCCAGACCCTGAATGTGGTCGACGTCGGCGTGCGTGGCGACCAGCATCTTGCAGTGGGAAAGCGGAAAATCGAGTTGGCGGATGAGCTCCACGATCTCGTCGACCGTTTCCTCGTAGCCCACGTCAATCAGCAGCCACTCGGGCTCGTCGTAGATCAGATAGACGTTGCAGCCCATCCGTTCGCCGGCCTGATGGTTGATCTCGATCACGTGCGGGAACACGGGTTTCCGCTGAATCATGGCGTCTGGTCCTTCCTGCTCTCGCCCAGCGGCGCGGGCACCCTGGATAGCCGGCGGTGCAAAGCAACGAATTCTAAAAAGAGCCCGGCACAGCGGCAAGCACACCGGTGGCCGCGGCTGAGCTACGCCTCCGCAGAATCCTCGTTTTCGGCCGCCAGAATCGCCGATAGGCCCTCACGATACGTCGGATAGGCAAGCGCCACATTCAGTTCCGCCTGCATCCGCTCGTTGGACACACGCTTGTTCGAGGTGGCTCGCGCTGCCGAGGAGGAATCCGGAGCCGGCGTGGCAAACACCGGCGGAGGTACCCCGACCAGCCGGGCCAACTCCTGGTAGTAGGCTCGCCGTTCAATGGCGTGCCCGTCGGAAACCAGGTAAGTCTGCGGGGGCTCGGCTCGCTCGGCGGCCGCCAATACCACGCTGCACGCGTCGTCGACGTGAATCAGGTTCAGCCAGCCCCGCTCGGGCGCAGGGATCGGCTCGCCAGCGCAAATCTTGGCCACCAGCGGAATCCGGCCCGGGCCGTAGATGCCGGCTAGCCGCAGCACGACGCCGCGCTGCCCCAAGGGGTGTGCCCACAGTGTTTGCTCGGCTGCCAGCGAAGCGCGTCCGCCTTCGCGCGAAGGTTCAGTTGCCGATCGCTCGTCGACGATCTCGCCCTCGGTTTGGCCATAGACGCCGGTGGAGCTGATGTAGATCAACCTGCCCGTTTCCGCAGGCAGGGCATCGAGAACGTGGGCCAACCCGCCGGCATAGGTCTCGTGGATCGACGCGTTGGAACGGCGATCGTAGCCGACGGCGAACAACACGGAATCGGCCACGGGCAAATCCGCCAGCGTTTCAGGCCGCAGAACGTCGGCCACGATGCTGCAGTAGCCTTCGTCGGCCAGTTCACGGCTGCGGGCTTCGCTACGAGTGACTACGAACACGTCGTGCCCCGCGTCGCGCCATCGCCGCGCCACGCGCTGGCCCAGGTATCCGCAGCCGATGATGAGCTTGGACATGATCGGAGGTCTCGTGGGCTGACCCCGACACTAGCCCGAAGCGCAAGCGAGGGTGGTTCGTTCCTCTTGCCGCGACCCTCGCTTGCGGTTCGGGCTAGTGTCGGAGCATTTTCATCTGCAATTAGTCATCCAACCCCTGCGGTTCGACGGGTTCATCGCCGCGGGTGCGGAGTTGCTCGAGGTAGGCCGAGAGCATGATCTGGGCGGCCAGCTTATCGAGCCGCTGTTTGCGTTTCTTCTTGCTCAATTGCGCGGCCGCCAGGTGCTGCTCGGCGTCGAACGTCGTGAACCGTTCGTCGAAAAAGACGACTTCGATGCCGGTCGTTTCGGCCAGCCAGGTGCCGAACTGCCTCGCCTCGGCCGACTTCTGGCTTTCGCGACCGTCGAGGTGCACCGGCAGCCCCACGACGAACCGCACGATGCCTTCTTCAGCCACCAGGCGGCGGAAGCGCTCGGCGTCGAGGCGCGGATTGCGGCGCGTGTAGTTTTCGTAAGGACTGGCGATCGCCGTCTCGACGTCCGCCACGGCGATGCCCACGCGGACGGTGCCGTAGTCGATTCCCGCGATTCTACCCGGCGGAGGATTCACCGCGGGCACCCCCTACCGCGCCGGCCGTGCCGCACCCGGCCGGCGGGCCAGTGGCGACTCTTCGGCGATAGGCCCGATCGGGCTGCGCGATTCAGGCGATACGAAATAGCCGTTCTGCAGAAATCGCAGTGTGTACTCTTGCACCTTCTCGTCGTCCATCATGAACGTGTGCATCACCGGCAGCACGGCGAAATCGGCCGCACCGGGCAGCCGCGTAGTTTCGACGCTGACGACCATGTCGTTGTCGCCCGTGAGCAAGGGGTTGTATCCCTGTTCGTTGCCCCGGCCCCCGGCCAGGATGCCGAACTCGCAATGGGGCGTGGCCAGGTTGGCTTCGAGCCGCGCCCATTCCCCGGCCAGTTGGCTGCCCGACTTGCCGGCCACGGTATGAAACAGGCCCAGGTTGCCCAGCGCTTCGGCCAGTTCGGCGCCGCGGTTGGGCGGCCCGAGCATCACGATGCGATGAATCCGCGGATCGGGTTGCAGACCCTGCCCGGGCCGCGTGTGATCGGCCAGGTAGTGCCGCACGACCAGGTTGCCCAGGCTGTGCCCGACGAAATCGATCTGATCAATCCCTTCCAGGTGTTGCACGATGCTGGCCAGCGAGAGGGCGTGGTCGGAGACGGTGCCGCGAGTGGTGGGATAGTTGACGTTGAAGACGGTGTAGCCGCCCACTTTGGCCAGGTAGCGGCTCAGCTTGTTCATCGAGCTGGCGCTGCGAAACAGTCCGTGCAAGACGATCACGCCCGGCCCGCGCATCGGCGGCAGCGAGCGTTCGCGTTTGATTTCCTCGAGCTTGTGCTGACACTCGGCGAAGGTGCCCCAGGCGTGCCGCAGGTTGTAGCCGTCCAACAGGCGGTAGTGGTCCGTGAACACATTCCGCTGGATGTGCCAATCGTGAAAGAACAGTTCGTCGGCCCAAAACTGTTTGCCGCCGAGCGTCGGCAGAATCGCGTTCATGTTGCCGGTCGAAGGTTCGGGAGATTCCACGTCCTGGGCCTCCAAGCGTCCGGGCCCGTACAGCCCCGTGGCCAGTGCTGCGCACAGCTTCGCAAATTCGCGTCGGTGCATCCGTTCACCTTTACTTAAAGGTACTGTTGCCAGTCGCGCTCGGCAATCATCTTTGAGAGCTGGCGAATCGACTCCTCGTCGTGCTTGTTGGCCACGAGCGTCGCGTCGGGCGTGTGGACCACGATCAGATCGGAAACACCCAGCGTGACGATCAAATGCTCGTCGCCGCCGCGAACGATGGTGCCGCTGGTGCGCAGCCCGAGGTGCCGCGCCGCGATCGTGTTGCCCTCGCCATCGGTGCCGCGCAGCCGGGCGATGGCCTGCCAACTGCCGACGTCGTCCCACGCGAAGGGCGCCTCGACCACAACCACGTCCTTGGCGTGTTCCATCACGGCGTAGTCGATCGAGATGCCCTGGATGGCCGTGAACTCCTGCTCGAGCACCTGCGGATAGCGCGAGCTGCCGGCCGCCGCGTCGATCGTCCGCAGCCGCACGAGCATCTCGGGCTGGTGCTCGGCCAGCGCGTCGAGGATCGTCGAGGCACGCCACACGAAGATGCCCGAGTTCCAGTAGAAGGTGCCGGCCGCCACGTACTGGCAGGCCAGGTCGGCCTTCGGTTTCTCGCGAAAGTTGTTGACGTGGTAGATCCCGTCAGCCAACGCCTCGCCGCGCTCGATGTAGCCGAACGACTCGGCCGGATACGAAGGGCGAATGCCGAACGTGACGATCCGCTCGGGGGCTTCTTCCACCAGCTTCGCGGCCGAGGAGATCGCCCGGCAAAAATCCTCGGCCGGCGAGATCACGTGATCCGAAGGCATCACGGCCATGATGCCCTCCGGGTCGTGCCGCGCGACGGCCAGCGCCGCCAGTCCGATGCAGGGCGCCGTGTCGCGCCGGCAGGGCTCTCCGATCAGGGCGCTGGCGGGCAACTGAGGCAGTTGATTCCAGATCTCGTCCACCAGGCTGGCGTTGGTGACGATCAACACCCTCTCCGGCGGAATCAGGGAGCCGAGCCTTTCAACCGTCGACTGGATCATCGACTGGTCGCCGACCAAGCGCAACAGTTGCTTGGGGCGCGAGGATCGGCTCTCGGGCCAGAACCGAGTTCCCGATCCACCGGCCATGATCACTGCGTGCAGCATTGCGTGTCGCTCGTCGTTTCGCGCGAGCGCGTCTGGAGTGCGTGCGATTCCGACGCCCTGGGGCGGCGTAGGCTACCAAAAATAGCGCGGCTCGGTCACGGCCATTCCGGGCCGGATTTGCGCTGCCACTTCCTCGGCGTTTTGGGCAAATAGCGGGCTGATCTCGACCGGTACGCCCTCGGCCACGTCGCACCCGGCCGACCGCAGCCACTCGGCGTGCAACGCTATCATCTGCCGCTGCACGGTCTCGGGCGAGTCGAACGCCTCGCCCGGGGCGTTTTTCACCGGTGCAAACGTCCTCGCGGCGTCCACCTCGACGACGATCGACTGGTGGGCCTCGGGCAGCAGGTCGAAGATGAACCGCTCGAACTTCACGGCATTGGGCTCTGCGGGCTCGACCTTCTGCCCTTCGGGATCCACGTGGTGGACGACCTTCTTCGCCACGTGAAACGGCAGTGCCGTATCGCCGGCGGCCATGCGTTCCAGAAAAGTCAGCTCGAAGACGTGTACCGCCGTGTTGCCGGCCCAAAAGATCGGCTCGCCACTGGAGGTAGTGCGCAACACGATTTCATCACCGAGCGGATTCAAATCGCTGTATTCGAGAATGCGCAGCTTGCCGTCAATCGACACGACGTTGCCCACGCGCTCGCGCGGCTGCCGCTTGGCGACGACCTGGGTCGACAACTCCGAGGCGGAAAGCAGGTGATAGCCAAGGAACCGCGGGTCGCACATTTCCACCAGCGGGTTGTCGACCTGGCAATAAAACAATTGCCGCAGGCCACGCGTGCGGGCATCGGCCAGGCAGCCGCTGGCGGCAAACGCGCGCAAGGTGCCGCCGTGCCCGTCGGGGCTGAGCGCCAACTGGGCCTTGCCGGCCAGCAACACGCGCCCGGTGGCCGCGTCGACCGCCGGCATCGTGCCCTGGCAGAAGATCTTCACGTCTTCGCTGGGCAGGCCGAAGTACTCCTTGGCCGCGAGATACTCGAGCGTTTCGGCATGCGTGGCGGGACTGGTCATCAGGTACAGCGGAATCCGCAACTGGGCCACGCGGGCCCGGGCGGCAATCTTCTCCAGTAGAATCTGGAACAGCGAGGCCCCCGACACCGGACCGATGCCGTACATGCCCTTGGGATGCTCGAAGCCCAGCCGGCTCCCCTGCCCTCCGGCCACGAGAATGACGCCCACGTGGCCGCTGGTGAGCGATTCGAGCCCCGCCTGCTCGGCCTGCTCGGGCGAATGAGCCGGCTGGGGTTCGCCGAGACGAAACGCCGGAGGTGCCAAGGCCCGACGGGCAAGTTCGGCCCAGTCTTCGCCGGATTCTTCCGCGTGAATCAAGCGGTGCAGCAGTTCGAGGTCGAGCTGTTCGATTTGCGCGCGTAAGGCGTCTTGGGCCTCGGGCTCGAGCTCGTGCCAGAAGTCCAGCAAATGTTGCTGTTCGAAGGCCGACAGATGCCGCGCCAGTTCGTCTTTGCCGCGCGTCTCGCTCAAGAGCGTCTCCGGCCGCCGCCCATCATGGCGCCCTTTAGATCCAACCGCGCACCCAGGCCCAGGCCAATACACACAACAGAGGGAACAGGCCGAAAATCGTCAGATACGTGACGATCGTCGTCCAAACGTGTCGCGGCCAACGGGCCATACGCCGAAATCTGCAAGGGGAAACGTACAATTCCTGGGGAAGGCGAAGCTTCGCCCGCTCACGCTACACCTATTATGGCGTCTGATTCGGGGCGGCAAAGGGGCAGCCCGGGTGCAGCGTCGCGGGTGTCCCGCCGGAAAGCGGGCCTGCGGCCACGTGCAAACACTTCGCCGCACCGTGTCCGCAGCCGGTATACTACGAAGAAACCCAGGAAGCACGTCCGCCGAGAGAACCTTGTGAGCCAAACCTATCGCTGGAACGTCGCCGATCACGCGGCCGGCTACGACGCCGCGGCCGAGCACATCCACCCGCACTACGTCGAGATTCAGGATGCGATTCTCGACGAGATCGCGCGTCCGGCCGACGAGGTATTCTTGCTGGTCGATTTGGGCGGTGGATCGGGCCGGCTGGCCGAGAGGTTTCTGGCCCGCTTCCCCCATGCCAAGGCAGTGGTCGTCGACCAATCGGAGTCGTTTCTCGAGATCGCCCGCCGCCGCATGGAGCCGTTCGGCGATCGCGGCACGTGCGTGGTGAGCCGGTTGCAGGACGACTGGGCGGCCGAGTTGCCGTCGCAGGCGGCAGCGATCGTCAGCATGTCGGCCATCCATCACCTGGCTCCCGAGGAAAAGCAGCGGCTCTACGCCCGTGCGTACGAGGCACTCGCGCCCTACGGCGTGCTTCTCAACGGTGACGAAGTGCGGGCCGACGACGATGCCGAATACCTGGCCGAACTCAAGACCTGGGCGCAGCACATGCAACGGATCGTGGCCGCGGGCCGCGTGAGCGAGGCGATGGAGCCGATGCTCGAGAAGTGGCGCGTGCGCAATATCGACAACTTTGACCAGCCGCGCGAAAGCGGCGACGACTGCCACGAAAGCGTGCAGACGCAGTTGAGCTACCTGTGCGACTGCGGATTTCGCAGTGTCGGCACGCCGTGGAAAAAAGAGATGTGGGCCTTGCTCAAAGGCGTGAAATAGCGAAGAGGAGGTTCCCTTGATCGAACGCTGTGCAACGCTGGGCGCTTCGCTGGGCCGTGCCCTGGTGCCAGCCTGGCTGCTGTTGGCCACGGGTTTCTCGGCCACTGCACGCGCGGCCGCCGAAGTGCCGCTGGGGGGCGGCACGGTGGTGCGGTTTGCCGACGTGCGCGAGGGCGTTGAGGCGATCACCCGTCGCGACGACTATATCCAGCAGCTCAGCCCCTTCGATCGCCAGGTACGCCTGCAGACCGATCAAGCGGTGAGCGAGCAGCAGTTTCTCGACTTCGTGGCCGGGCACGTCGCCCCGTGGACCGAAGCCGAAATCCAGAAGCTGACGCCGCTGTTGGAAAGCCTAGCCAAGAAGATCGAACCCTGGAAGCTCGACCTGCCGCCGGTCATCCTGCTGGTGAAGACCACCGGCCGCGAAGAGGGACGCGCCGCCTATTGCCGCGGCCCCGCCATCGTGTTGCCGCAAAACATGGTCGACGGCAAAAAGGCGAAGCTTTCGAACATTCTGGCGCACGAGTTGTTTCACGTGCTCAGCAGCCACAACCCCAAGCTGCGCGAAAAGCTGTACGCCTCGATCGGCTTCCAGCCCTGCAACGTCGTGAGACTGCCAGCCGGCTATCAGGCGCGGAAGATCACGAATCCCGATGCCCCGTTAAACGATCACTACATCACCGTGACCCACGACGGATTGGCGCTGGAGCTCATGCCGGTGCTGTACTCCAACGCGCCCCGCTACGACGCGTCGCGCGGCGGCAATCTGTTTTCTTACCTGACGTTTAAGCTGATGGCCCTGGAAAACGTCGACGGCCAGCGCCAGCCGCTGTTGATGGGGCAGAATCCCGTGTTGCTCGACCCTACGAGCGTGGAGGGCTTTCACGAGTTGATCGGCCGCAACACGAAGTACATCATCCACCCCGAAGAAGTGCTGGCCGACAACTTCGTGTTTCTACTCGACGGCCGCATCGATCTGCCCACACCCCGCGTGGTCGAGCAAATGGGCGAGATCCTGCAAGACGCGAACTAGCTCCCCTGCTAACCCGCTTCCCTCGTGGGAGCGTTCACTCCGCCGCCGCGGGCCGTTCCTGGATCGAAAACTCGACCAGCACGAACGTGGCCTCCTCGGCCGGTTCGTCGAGCTTCAGCTCGAACCGCACGCCGTAGGCCTGCACGTCGCCGAGCTTCAACCGCGCCGGCGGGCCATCGATTTGCTCGGCATAGCACACCGGCACGCGTTGCATGGGCGGACAGATCGCCACGTGTGCAACGGCGTGCCGTTGGGCAGCGGCGAAATCGACCCGCACCAGACCTTCCATCACTTCGTCCGACGCGGGGCCGCGACGCACGATCCGCTGCGTAAGGCCATCGGCCATCTCGTCGTCGGCCGCGTCTTCGATCATGCCGAAGGGCGCCTGGGGCAACGGAATCCGCTCTTCTTGCAGATCTGAACCGGCGGCGGTTTGCCCATCCACGTCTCGCGATTCGGACGGTCGAAAGCGTCCCCAACTCCAGCCCTCTTCGAGCAGCAACGCTCCGAACAAGATCGCCAGCCCCAAGGCGTCGCTTCCGCCCAGAGACACGCCGACGGCCCAGATCGCCAACACGATCGAGGGTGCCGCCCAAACGACGTACGCAGCGCGGCGCGGCAGGTGCGGCCAGACCAACAAGCGCCGGATGACGAGCATCGCGGCCGCCAGCGTAACGCCCAAGACGATCAACGCGATCGGCGGCAGCGGTTCCTGAAGTGCACCGCTCAAGCGACGCACGCAAAGCAGCCCACCGCCGGCAGCCAACAGCGCAAGCGCAGTGGCCGCGGCTACCCGGGCCAAGCGCGCAACCGGAGGCGCAATCAGTCTGCGCGAGCTACGCAAGGCGGTGGAAGCGTCCATGCACCAGCAACCTCCAGCGCGGCGAATTAGCGACTAGCTGCGTGCGGCCATGGCACCGCCGGCGGCCTGCGCCAGGTCTTTGGCACGCGACGTCTGTTCCCACGTGAAGTCGGCGTCGTCGCGGCCGAAGTGCCCGCCGGCGGCCGTCTTCTTGAAGATCGGACGCCGCAGGTCGAGATACTCGATGATACCGCCGGGCGTGAGCGGAAACAGCTCGCGCACTAGCTCGCAGATTCGCTCGTCGTCGACCTTGCCCGTGCCATAGGTGTCGACGTGCACGCTGACCGGCTCGCTCACGCCGATGGCGTAGGCCAGTTGCAGCTCGCAGCGGTCGGCCAGTCCCGCGGCCACGATCGTCTTGGCCACGTGGCGCGACATGTAGGCGGCACTGCGGTCGACCTTGGTGGGATCCTTGCCGCTGAACGCTCCGCCGCCGTGGCGACCCCAGCCGCCGTAGGTGTCGACGATGATCTTGCGGCCCGTGAGCCCGCAGTCGCCGTGCGGTCCGCCGACGACGAATCGCCCGGTGGGATTAATGTGGTACTTGATCTCGCCGGTGACCAGTTCGGCCGGCAACGAAGGCTTGATGACCTTGTCGATCACGAAGCTGCGGATGTCGTCGTTGGAAACCTTGGGCGAATGTTGGGTGGAAACCACCACCGTGTCGACGCGGAGAGCGCGGGGGCCATCGTATTCGATCGTCACCTGGCTCTTGCTGTCGGGGCGCAGCCAGTCGACTTCGGTTTGCTGGCGGGCCTCGGTGAGTCGATTGAGAATGCGGTGTGCCAGCGCGATCGGCAGCGGCATCAGCTCGGGCGTGTCGTTGCAAGCGTAGCCAAACATCAGGCCCTGGTCGCCGGCGCCGGTATCCTTGCCCGACGACGAATCCTCGTTGACGCCCTGGGCGATGTCGGGGCTTTGCCGATCGAGGGCCGTCATCACGGCGCAAGTGTCGGCGCTAATGCCCATTTCGTCGTCGGTGTAGCCGACGTCGCGAATCGTGTCGCGGATGACGGTGGGATAGTCGACCGTGGCCTTGGTCGTGATTTCGCCGGCCACCATGGCCATGCCGGTCGTCACCAAGGTCTCGCAGGCCACGCGGCTGAGGGGGTCTTGCGCGAGCAGCGCGTCGAGCACGCCGTCCGAAATCTGGTCGGCCAACTTGTCCGGATGGCCCATACTGACCGACTCGCTCGTGAAGAAATACTTGCCTGAAGCCACGTGGCGATCTCCTTTCCCAGAAATTCGGGCCGCCCCGTACGGCAGGCGGGCCTCCAGAAGGTGATTGGGCATTATAAGCGTCCTGCAGGGGCGTTCGCAACTGTGCCGCTGTTGCCGCCAGCCTCGCTTCGAGTAAACGCTGCTAAATAGGACCACGAAAAAGGGATAGTGGCTCAGGCCGCGAGGGTTTGCGGGT
>ERZ869936.213-NODE-213-length-67459-cov-7.849312_pt1 | contig 67459 bp, 50 predicted proteins | sample MGYA00520876_ERZ869936 | MGnify/ENA primary metagenome ERZ869936 (study PRJEB32218, sample SAMN09650985) | biofilter metagenome | isolation source: enrty point of leading RO module | place: Saudi Arabia: Thuwal, RO plant located on Red Sea | collected 2016-02-17 ... | reverse complement strand
GGCCGAATAAAGACCCGTTTTTGTGACCAGTTTCGACAGTGTCCGACAGAATCGGCGTTGATAGGTGTTGCACGGCTTAACCGGCCGAATAGAAAGTTGTTATCCAGAACAACAGGTTACAATCGAACTCGATTGAGGCCATTTCTTCACTGAATACTGGTGTGCCCTCCGAAGGCAGGGGTCAGAGGTTCGAATCCTCTCGGGCGCGCCAATTTTTTCCTGAAGCAGTGGCTTCGATCGAAGTCGACTACCTCGAAGGAACGCAATTCGCCCTTGGGCGGCTCAAAGGGCCGCGGTTCGACCAAACACGCAGCGTTTGGGGCGGCGGCGCGCAGCGCCGCGGGGCCGAAGGCCCGAGGGGAGCGAGAGCGACCCGAGCCAATCCTGTCGGGCGCGCCAGTCGACCACTGCATCATCTGCACAACGATTCTGCGCGCATGAATCCACACCTTTGAAATGCCTGTTCGCCGCCTGCCCGGTCAGGACGCATCTGCCAGCGCCGGGATCCTCTTTCTCAGCATCAGGTACATGAACAGGTAGACGAGCATCGCCGACAGCGTCGCAGTCGCACACATAATGAAAATGCCGTCGTAGCCGAGCCCCACGGCCAGCACCGACGCCGCAACGTTCGGCCCGGCAAAATTGCCGAGCCCCTGCGCCGCGGGCAGCAGCGCGACGTAGCGCCCCGAGCGATCGACGTTGGCGAGCGTCGCCTGCTGGTAGATGTCGATGAAGATCCAGCAGAAATTGAACATGAACATGCTGATCGCGACGGTCGCGTTGGTTATGCCGAAAACGAGCATGACCACGATGCTCGATTGGAACACCAGCGTGGCCAGCAGCGGGCGCGCGAGCCCGTAGCGGTTGCTGAGCAGCACCGCGAACAGGCAGCCGATGACCGAGAACACCGACGAGATCCACAGCATCTCGGCGACCCAGTCCGGCGAGGCGGCCGTGCCGACCGTCGCGAGCTCGATATAGGTCCAGTATGCGCCGATGTTGACGTAGGTCAGCACGATCGCGGCCAGCACGAGGCGCGGCACCCAGGCCGGTACATGGCGGTGCTCGGCATGGTGACGTCCGCTCGCTTCGGCCACGTCGACCTGGATGTCCAGCGCCTGCGCCGCGGGACGCCGCGGCAGCCAGGCAATGAACGCGAGCCCGACGAGGTAGGAGCCGATCAGGACGGCGTACACGCCCTCGATGCTGAGCAGCGGCAGCAGCTTCAGTTCCAGCCCCTGCGAACCCGCAAACGCGAACAGTTCCAGGCTGAACGCGAAGGCCGGCCTCGAGTGGCCTCCGATCGTCGCGACGGCCACGCCGGTGTAGACCCCGGCGCCTATGCCGGCCGCGAGCCGCAGCCACAGCGTGACCTCGTAGGTCTGGTACAGGATGCACAGCAGGTTCGCGGCGATCGCGACCGTGGCGGCAGCGGTCGTCAGCCAGCGCCGGTCGACGCGCGCCACGAAGAACGCGGCGATCACGGCGCCGATCGCGAGCCCGCCGAGATCGGCGCCCGCGAGGCGCCCGACCTCGACCTCGCTGAAGCCGAGGTTGCGGACCCACGACGTCGAGATCACCGGCATGCCGACCATGACGGCGTAGCCGACCAGCGCCATGTAGATGCCGATGGTCAGCGAGCGCCAGTCGTCGAACTCCGTGCGCGGGCGCACGAGCGCGTTGCCTTGCTTGCTCACGGTCGTCTGTACCTCGCTGCACGGCCCGGGTACCGGGCAGGGCGGGTCTCGGCATCAGGCGGCCGCCCCTGCATACCTACAACCTGTCCCTGAGCATGTAGTACAGGACGCCGAGCGCAACCATCGGCTTGCGCAGCGCATGCGCGCCGGGCACCCGGACCGGCGGAACCTGTGCAAACAGGTCGAAGCGCTCGAGCGTGCCCGCCACCGCTTCCGCGAGGATTCGGCCGGCGATGTGGGTCACGTTCACGCCGTGCCCGGAGTAGCCCTGGCAGTACAGGACGTTCGGCGCCACGCGCCCCATCTGCGGCACGCGGTTCAGCGGCACGCCGATCGTGCCGCCCCAGGCGTAGTCGATGCGCACGTCCGCGAGCCGCGGGTACAACCGCGCGATCGAGCGCCGGTGCCGGCGTTCGATCACCGCCGGGTCGTCGCCGAAGTAGTTCAGCCGCCCGCCGAACAGCAGGCGCCGGTCCGCGCTCAGCCGGTAGTACTTCAGCACGAAGTTCGGGTCGCAGATGGCGAGGTCCCCGGGATTGGTCGCGGCGACCTGCTCGTCCGTCAGCGGTTCGGTCGCGACGATGAAGCTGTTGACCGGGAACATGATCCCGCGCAGCTGCCGCTCGAGCGCGTGGTAGGCGTTGCCCGCGACGACCACGAAGTCCGCCGTGACCGAGCCGGCCGCCGTCTCCACCCGCGGTTTCGCGCCGTGCACGATGCGCGTGACCGGCGATTGCTCGAAGAGGCGCACGCCTTCGGCAGCGGCCGCGCTGGCCTCGCCGAGGCACAGGTTGAGCGGGTGCAGGTGGCCGTTGCCGCGGTTCAGCAGCGCACCGATGTAGCGGTCCGTGCCGGTCAGCTCGCGGGTCTCCTCGCGCGACAGCAGTCGTACCTCGTGCGGGAAGCCCGCCGCCCGCAGCCGCGCGTGGTCGTGCTCGAACTCGCGCAGGTGGCGCGGCTTGATCGCGACGTCGAGGTAGCCCCACTTCAGGTCGCACTGGATGCCGTACTTCGCGACCCGCTCGCGGACGATCTCGTGGCCGAGCCAGCGCAGCTCGGCGAACAGCTCCTCGACGTCGCGGCCGTGATGCCGCGCGACCGCGCGCTCGCCCGCGATGCCGCCGATCAGCTGGCCGCCGTTGCGGCCGGACGCGCCCCAGCCGACCCGCTTCGCCTCGAGGAGCGCGACGCGGTAACCCCGTTGCGCGAGCTCGAGTGCCGTCGAAATGCCGGTGTAGCCGGCACCGACGACGCAGACGTCGGCTGTTTCGGCACCGCTGAGCGCGGGGAAGTCAGTGTGATCGTTCGCGGTCGCCGCGTAGTAGGAGGGCGGGTACCCGCTGCCGGTGCTCATGGCGCCGAGGCCGCCGAGCATGCCCTGCGCCTGGTCTCCCCCCGCTGCCGATTGGTTCAGGATTGCCGATCCAGGGAGCGCCGGAACTCGGCCGGCGTCATGCCGACGCGCCGCTTGAAGGCCGCGTAGAACGCCGAGTTGGAGTTGAAGCCGGCCGAGTACGCGATCTCGAGTACCGCCGCGCCGTCGTCAACTTCGTCCAGCAGGCGCTGTGCGCGCTGCACCCGGTAGCGATTGACGTAGTCGAAGAAGCCGAGCCCGAAACCGGCATTCAGGACCTGCGACAGGTGGTTCACCGAGCAGCCGACCCGCTCGGCCAGCGCGGGCAGCGTCAGCGCCGGGTCGAGATAGACCTGCTCTTCCTGCATCAGCTCGTCGAGCTGCGACATGTACTGCTGCATGCGCCGCGCGCAGAGCCCGGACTTCGCGTACTTGCGCCGCTGCCGCGTGCGGCGCGGCCGTGCGGGTGCGTCCGGCACGTCGTGGTAGTCGGCGATCAGCGTCGCGGAATCCTGCGCGAGCGTGATGAACTCGGCGCCCTGGCTGCTGCGCCCGGCGCCGCGGCGGCCGGCGGGCACCATGCGGTACTGGAACGCGACGGTGCGACCGTTGTGCAGGATGTCGCCCAGCAGTTCGTAGCGGTGGCGATACTGGCTGAAGAAACTGCGCAGGTGGTCGACCAGCTCGTCGTGCGTGCGCTGCGCGTTCTGGCGGACTTCGCGGTAGATGCCGTCCGGCGCCAGGTGATCGGCCACGCGCTCCGGGTCGTGCCGGTTCCACGCCTCGAAATAGCTTGCAACGAAATCGTTCGACTGCATGCGCTTGCTCCCCCGGCACCGATCTTAGCCCAGCGACGGCGCGGCCGTCATTGCGAATTGACAGCCGCCGCGCCGGCCCGGCAGATTGGCTGCACGGCGGCCGCGCGCGGCGGGCCGATGAGCAGGCACGCAAACCGATAATGACGAGAACCGACACCGTCCCGATCGCCCCGTGGATGCAGGACACGCTGCGGCAGGGCTACTCGCTGCTCGCCGCGGGCCAGCCCGAGCGAGCGTCGGAGTGCGCCCGCCGCCTGCTCGGCGCCAAGCCGGACCTGGTCGAAGGCCACTTCCTGGTCGGCCTGATCGCCGTGGAACTGAACCAGAACGGCACCGCGGTCAGCGCCTTCGGCTCCGTGACGCGGCTGCAACCCGACCACCCGGCCGCCTGGGCACAGCTCGCGCGGCTGTTCATGATCGCGGGCCAGCCGCTCCGGGCCGACGCGGCGCTCGCGAAGGCCGTCGAGTACAACGACGGCAACCCGCTCGTGCTCGACACGATCGCGTCGGTCTACACGCTGCTCGGCGACCAGCAGGAAGCCGAAAAATGGATCGAGCGCACGCTCGAGCAGCAGCCGAACAACGTCAACTACCTGGTCAACCTCGCGAACAACCACGTGTTTCTCGGCAAGCTGGACGCGGCCGGGGACGTGCTCGCGCGCGCGCTCGTGCTGAACCCGACGAACGCGAACGCACACTGGCTGCTCTCGGGCCTGCGCAGGGCCGAGGACCGCAGTCACGTCGAGGTACTGCAGCGCCTGGCCGGGGAGCAGCAGGGTAACCCGCGCGCACTGGCGTTCCTCTGCTACGGCCTCGGCAAGGAGCTCGAAGACCTCGAGGCCTGGGACGAGGCCTTCGAGGCCTTCGCACGCGGCGCGGCGGCCCGGCGGCAGACGCTGGAGCCGGACGAAGAAGGCGAAATCGAGATGTTCCGGGCCTTCGCCGACGTGTTCACGGCCGAATGGCTCGGGGACGGCGCGGGCGGCCACGAGGATCCGGCGCCGATCTTCGTCGTCGGGCAGCCGCGCACGGGCACGACGCTGGTCGAGCGCATCATCAGCAGTCACTCGCAGGTCTACTCGGCCGGCGAGCTCAAACAGTTCGGCCAGTGCGTGCGCCGGCTCGCCGACTACCGCGAGCCGCGCCGGCACTCGGCGAAGCTCGCGACCCAGGCGGCGCAGATCGACTGCCGCCGGCTCGGCCAGGCCTACATGACCACGACGGCGACGATGCGCGGCGACCTGCCGCGTTTCGTCGACAAGCTGCCGCCGAACTACCTGTACATCCCGCTGATCCTGAAGGCGCTGCCGAACGCGAAGATCGTGCACCTGACCCGCAACCCGATGGATGCCTGCTTCGCGAGCTTCAAGCAGCTGTTCGCCGACGCGTACCCGCATTCCTATGACCAGCAGGAAATGGCGCGTCACCACGCCCGCTACTACCATCTCGTGGCGGCCTGGCGGGAACGCTTCCCGGGCCGCTTCTTCGACATCTCCTACGAAGAAACGGCCGCGGACATCGAGCCGAATGCGCGGGCGCTGATCGACTATCTCGGGCTGCCCTGGGAGGACGCCTGCCTCGAGTTCCACAAGCAGAAAGCGGCCGTAGCCACCGCCAGCGCGGTGCAGGTGCGCCAGCCGGCGCACACGAAGTCGGTGGGCCGCTGGCGGCGCTACGCGGACCGGCTGGAGCCGATGCGCCGGACCCTCGAGCAAGAGGGCGTGCCGCTCGGTCCTTACTGAAAAACGGCTGCGGCATGCGCTATGCTGCAGGCCTATAGGCGCGGATTGCAGCGCGGGTCGCGCGGCGTAACCTCAACCTTGGGAAAATGAACGCGTTGCGGCATTCGTCTCGAACAGCCGGGGGGAGACAGGCATGGTCGCCAGCAAAGCACGAGCTACCGATTCGTCAACGACTTGCGCTGCCGGGGACGACGCCGTCCGCCGGCGTTTCGAAAAGACCGCGCTCGCGCGCGCCGTGTCCCTGGCCATCGTCGCCGGCATCGCGCCGGGACCGCTGCTCGCGCAGGGCAACCAGATCGAGGAGGTCATCGTCACGGCGACCAAGCGCGCGGAGTCGATCATGGACGTGCCGCTCGCGATCACCGCGATGTCCGGCGAATTCATCCGCCAGGTCAACCTCAACGACATCAAGGACTTGATCCAGTTCACGCCGGGCATCTCCGGCAACAGCAAGGACAGCTTCCTCGACTTCGTCAGCGTGCGCGGCATCCGCACGATCGACTTCGGCAACGGCGGCGATCCCTCCGTCAGCCTGTACAAGAACGGCCTGTACCAGGGCCGCACCGGCGCCGCCGTGTCCAGCATGTACGACATCGAGCGCGCCGAGGTGCTGCGCGGGCCGCAGGGCTTCCTGTTCGGTCGCAACTCGGTCAGCGGCGCCTTCAGTGTCATCACGGCCAAGCCGGACCTGCAGGAGACCGGCGGCTATGCCGAGCTCGACGTCGGCGAGCGCGGCGTATTCGTGTTCGAGGGCGCGCTGAACCTGCCGGTCAGCGACACATTCGGCGTGCGACTGTCCGGTTACCACTCGGAAGAAGACGGCTACGTGAAGAACCTGGCCGGCGGGCCGGACCTGATTACGCACGACAAGCAGGCCTTCCGGCTGTCCGGGCGCTTCCAGAACGACAGGGTCACCGCGGATGCCTTCGTCGAGATCGAGGACCGCGACCAGAGCGGCACGATCTACCGCACGACCGGCGGCGGCTACACGCAACCGACGCCGCGCGCGGCGGGCGGCTTCTTCCGCAACCTGCCCGACCCTACCGGCAGCGCTTTCGACTTCCACCACACGAACATGAACGGCGGCACGCCGGTCGCCATCAGCAGCGACGGCCGCACCGTCAACAACGACAACTCGCTGCCGAGCACGGACGAGGCGGAGATATTTCATATCGGCCTGCAGGTCGACGTCGCCCTGGACTGGGCGACCTTCACCTCGCTGACCGGCTACAAGGACCACGACTACAAGTACGTCGAGGACTTCGACGCCGCGCCGTTCGTGCTGTTCAACTACGGCCAGGACCAGGAAGGCGATTACTTCGAACAGGAGTTCCGCCTGACCTCGAATTCCGACGGTCCGCTGAGCTGGTACGCGGGTGCCTCGTTCTACGAGGAGGACATCGACACGATCTTCCTCGGCCAGCAGGCCGAGGACGTTTACTGCGCCGGCTACTGGTTCTACAGCGGCGCGACGACCTGTGCCGAGGTCTTTTACTACTACAGCTACCTCGACGCCTACAACGGCGACACCTATTACTGCGACTATTTCCTGCCGGACTACTACAACCTGCGCTGCGACGCCGCGGCGTCGCCGGACGGCCTGATCAACGACCGCAACCGCATCATCGGCAAGTACCGCGGCTACTCGACCTACCTCGACCTGTCCTACGCGCTCACCGACAGCTTCGACGTCAGCCTCGGCATCCGCTACACCTGGGACGAGAAGGAGTTCTCGCAGGAAGTCCTGCCGGATCCGGGCAACTCGCAGTTCGCCTACCGGGTGCAGACCGGTTTCTCGACGCCGAACGGCCCGCTGCGCGACAAGCAGGACTGGGACGAGATCACCTACCGGCTGGTCGCGAACTGGCGTCCCAACGAGACTGCGCTGGTCTTCGGCAGCATCACGACCGGCTACAAGCCGGGCGGCTTCGGCAGCTTCAACATCGAGCCCGGCTGCGATTCCGACACTCCTTTCGGCCTGTGCGTGGCAGATCCCGCCGTCGACAAGCCCGGCGACTTCGGTCCGGAGACCGTGACCTCCTACGAACTCGGCTATAAAGACACCTACCTCGACGGCCGTGTGCAGATCGCCGCGAACGCGTTTTTCTACGACTACGAGGACCTGCAGGCGATCTTCGGCGAGGGCCCGCGCACGGTCGTCGACAACGTCGGCCAGGTGGACGGCACCGGCTTCGAATGGGATGTCAACACGCTGTTGTCCGACAACATCAATTTCCGCTTCGGCGGCTCCTGGTTCGATTCCGAGGCAAGGAACGTCCAGGCCTTCTGCGGCAACGGCGAGATCCTTACCGGCGACCCGAACGCCTGCGAGGGCGTGTCGATACCCTGGGCGCCGGAGTGGACCGCCTTCGCGGTCGTGAACGGCAACTACGCGCTGGGCGACGGCGAGCTGTACGCCAGCGTCGCGTGGTCCTGGGAAGACGATTACCGCGGCGACTGGCCGGATCCGAGCGTCATTTACCAGCGCATCAAGGCGATCAACAACACCGACCTGACGATCGGCTACCGCACCGACAACTGGAACCTCAGGGCCTACGTCGAGAACGTCTTCGACGGCGTCTGGTACGACGGCAATTATTCGAACGACGACCCGGACCCGATCATCATCTATGCCGAGCACACGTTCGGCCCCGCACGGCCGCGGACGGCCGGGGTGCGCTTCACCTACGAGTTCTGAGCGCCGGGGCGCTGCCCGCGAGCAGGAAAAACCGCCGGCTTGCCGGCGGTTTTTTCGTTCAGGCGGTTGCCGGGCCGGTCATTCGGCCACGCCGCCCGGCTGCCCCCGTGACCGTGCTCGTCGCTGCCGGTAACGGTCGGGCCGGCGCCCCGAAGAGCATTCAGTGGTCGGACGGCGGTGTCTGCCTTGCCCGCGGCGGCGCCCAGAAGGGCCCCTTGCGCAGGCTCGCCCGGGCCATGCGCCGGTACGGCCGCAGGTCCTTGGACTTGTAGATCTCGACCCAGATCGGCCCGCGCAGGTGCTCGGAACGCAGCATCGCCAGCGCGATGTTGGCCTTGACCGCGGGCGACCACATGGCCGAGGTCACGTAGCCGATGTCTTTCCGGCAGGCCTCGCTGTCGTAGACGATCGAGCCGTCCGCCGGCCAGTTGCCCTCGATGTCGAGCCGGGCCAGCGTCCACGCCGGCCCGCGCCGTCGCTCCTCGAGCAGGGCGGCCCGGCCGCTGAAGTGCGGCATGTCGAAGTCCACCAGCCAGCCGAGCCCGAGTTCGAAAGGCGTCTGGTCGTGTTCGAAGCGCACGGTCTTGAACGCCTCGGTGAAGTCCATGAACGGCATGATGAAGCCGGCTTCGAGACGCGCCATGTTGGTCGCCGCCTCACCGTAGGGCTGGATGCCGTAGTCGGCCCCGGCCGCGTACAGCGCGTCCCAGAGTTCGAGCGCCTGCTCGCGCGCTATCCACAGCTCGTAGCCGAGGTCGCCCGTAAAGCCGGTCCGCGACACCCGGAGCGTCGTGCCGGCGAACGGGAAGTGCCGGATCTCGAAGGGCTTCGCCTGCTCGATGCCCGTGAGCCCCATCCGCTTCAGCACCGCGCAGGACGTCGGCCCCTGCAGCGACAGGCCCGCCAGCGAGTCGCTGACATCGCGTACCTCGACGTCGGCGAAACCGTACGCGCTTTGCCTGAGCCAGGCCGTGCACGGGCTGCCGCAGTTCAGCATGAAGCGGTCCTCCGCGAGGCGGAAGATCGTGCCGTCGTCGATGACGCGGCCCTCGTCCGTGCACCAGACCGTGTACGCAACCCGGTCGATGCCGATGCGCGACACGTCGCGGGTCACCATGCGGTTCAGCATCGCTGCGGCGTCGCGGCCGCGAATCTCGTATTTCTGCATCGGGCAGATGTCGTAGGTGCCGCACTGGTTGCGGATGCAGAAATACTCGTACTCGGCGTCGTAGTAGTGGTCGGCGAACTTGTAGCCGTTCCAGGCGCCCCAGGCGTCGCGCAGGTTGTACGCCTGCTGGCGCGGATGGAACGGCGACAGCAACAGCCGCTCGCCGGCGTAGGGATCAGTCGCGTTCATGTCTATTCATCGTCGAAATCGTCGGCGGGCACGGTGTTCGGGCGCCTGAGGTCTTTCAGGATCTCGCGGGCCGCGTTCGCCCCGCAGGCGGAGGACACGCCGCCGCCCGGGTGCGTCGACGAGCCGCACATGTAGAGGTTCTTCAGCGGCATCCGGTACTGCGCGTAGCCCGGGAACGGCCGGTTGAAGAACAGCTGGTCGATCGTCAGCTCGCCCTGGAAGATGTTGCCCCCGGTCAGGCCAATCTCGTTCTCGATCTCGTGCGGCGTGCGCACCTCCATGTGCACGATCAGGTCGCGGAAGCCCGGGCTGTAGCGCTCGAGCTTCGCGATCACCGACTCGCCGAACGCGTCGCGCTTCTCCGGCGTCCACGGGCCGCTCGCCAGCTCGGGCGGGCAGTACTGGATGAAATTCGACATCCAGTGCTGGCCCGGCGGGGCGACGGTCGGGTCCCAGGCCGACGGGATCACCGACTCGATGAACGGGTCCTCGGACCAGGTGCCGCGCTTCCAGCAGTCGTAGGCCCGCTCCATCGTCCTGAGCGAACCGGTAAAGGCCTGGCCGCCGCGGTCGACGTAGCGATTCGCCGGCAGGCCGGTGAATTTCGGCAGCCCGGACAGCGCGATGTTTACCTTGCCGGAGGAACCGCGGATACGGAAGTTGCGCGCTTTCTCGTAAATCCCGTCGGGCAGGTCGGCGCGATCGATGATCTTCGTGAACGTGCGCCGCGCGTCCAGGTTCGAGACGACGATACCGGCGCGCAGCTCGTCGCCGTTTTCGAGCACGACGCCGGTGGCGCGCCCGCGCTCGACGAGGATCCTCGCCACGGGCGCCTCCGTGCGGATTTCGCCGCCGAAACCCTGGAACGCCGCGGCCAGCGCCTTCGAGATCGCGCCCATGCCACCGCGTGCGAGGCCCCAGGCGCCGATGTTGCCGTCGACGTCGCCCATGACGTGGTGCAGCAGGATGTAGGCCGAGCCCGGCGACTCGACGCCGAGCGCGGTGCCGATGATGCCGGGGCTCGCCATCGCGGCCTTGACCAGGTCGTTCTCGAAATAGTCCTCGAGGAAGTCCGCCGCGCTGATCGTGAAGAAACGGACGTACTCGTAGATCTCGCGCTCGCCCATGGCCCAGAGCTGGCGGCCCAAGTACAGGAATTCGCGGATATCGCGCGGCCGGAACGAGGTCGGCTCGGGCGGCGTGCGCAGCAGCGTCTTGCGGATGAAGTTCGAGTAGCGCGTGAGGTCGGCCTGGAAGCGGAACATCGCGTCCGCGTCGTGGCGCGAGTGCCGCTTCAGTTCGAGGTAGCTGGCCTGCGGGTCGTGGTAGGCGATCAGCCGCTCGTCGCCGTCGCCGAAGTTGACCGTGCCGAGGTAAGGCACGAGCAGCAGCCCGTGGCGGCCGAGGTCGAGGTCGCGGTGGATCGCCTGCCGCATCATGCTGCAGACGTAGGAGCAGTTCGAGTAGGTCCAGCCGGCGTGCAGCTCGCGCGAGACCGCCGCGCCGCCGACGTAGTCGTTCTTCTCGACGACGAGCACGCGCAGTCCCGCCTTCGCGAGGTACGCGGCATTGGTCAGGCCGTTGTGGCCCGCCCCGATGACGATCGCGTCGTACGCGCTCATGCCCGCGACCTCATCGCAGCAGCTCGCGCGCGGCGTTGTCGCCGGCGAGCCCGGTCAGGTCGCCGGCCGGGTGACAGCCCGCGCCGCAGAGCCAGAGCCCAGGCAGCGGCGTGCGGTACTGCGCGGCGTCGTAGGTCGGGCGCATCATCAGCAGCTGGTCCATCGCGAAGTCGCCGTGGTGCCAGTGGCCCCCGGCGACGCCGTGGCGCGCCTCGATGTCCGGCGGCGCAAGGAACTCGCGGGCGACGATCGAGCGTCGCAGCCCGGGTGCGTGCCTCTCCAGCACGTCGATGGCGCGTTCGGCGATCGCGTCGCGCGCCGCGTCCGTCCAGCCGCCCTCGAGAGCGTGCGGCACGTACATCACGTGCGCGGACAGGACATGCTGGCCGGCGGGCGCGAGCGACGCGTCGTCGAGGCTCGGTACCGCTACCTCGAGCACCGGTTGCGCGGCGACGCCGCCGTACTTGGCGTCGTCGAACGCGAACTCGATCGCGTCCATCGTCGGTGCCGTCAGCAGGCGTCCGGCTGGCGAGTCGAGCCCGGTGAACCGCGGCGCCTCGGCGAGCGCCAGGTGCAGTTTCGCGACCAGCCCGCCGGCACGCAGGCGGCGGATCCGGTTCGTGAAGCCGACGTCGAGATGCCGGACCCCGACGAGCCGCAGGAACGTGGTCTGCGGGTCCGCCGAGCTGACGACGCTGTCCGCGCGGAGCTGCTCGCCGTCGGCCAGTTCCACGCCGGTCGCGGCGATGCCGTCAGCCGCGCCTTCGACCAGCACGCGCGTGACCCGGGTACCGGTGCGCAGCTCCGCGCCGGCCGAGGTCGCCGTTGCAACGAGCGCGTCGATCAGCTTCGACGGCGCCCAGGCCTGGCGCCCGCGCCGGTAGAGCATCGCCAGCACGGCGCCGTTCGGCGAGCGCGGCGCCATCCGCGAGCCGACCAGGCCGTCCCAGCCGAGCGTTGCCTTCAGCAGCGGATGCTCGAAGCGTTCGTCGAGCAGGTCGCGCGCCGGCAGCGCCGCAATCCGCAGGAACTCGTGCAGTCGCTCCCGGCCGAGCCGGCGCAACGCGAAGCCGAGCTGCGCAAACGGCAGCTTGTCCGCGAGCCGCGGCCCGCCGATGCGCGGTATCGTCCTGCCCCAGAACGGCTCCAGCGTCGCGGCGAAGCGATCGAGCAGGGCGTCGAGTTCGCGGAACGCGTCGGCATCTTCCGCCCCGACGCCCGTCACCGCGCCGTTCTCGACGACGACGTGCGCGCCGTCGCTCGCAAGCCCGACCAGGCGCGGTGCTGTCGGTAGCGCGCCGCCTGACAGGCCGAGATCCGTCGCGATGCGGGCAGAGAAGTGCGCCGCCGTGTGTGCGGGGCATGCCCGGAAGCCCGGGTGAAACTCGTGGCGCGCGGCCAGGCCGCCGGGCTGGTCGGCCGCCTCGAGCACGAGCACGCGTCGACCGGCGCGCGCGAGACGGGCTGCGCACACGAGGCCGTTGTGGCCGGCTCCGATGATGATGGCGTCGTAGCGCTGCACGGATTCATTTTCCCGGTCGCCGCCAGACGACTGACGCTAGTCAGTCGTCCCGATGCGCGCATCCGTGCCTATACGCAGGGGCCGGCAGCGTGGCTGCCGGCGCCTTCTGCGGCGCTCCGCGCTGTGTCAAACTGGCAGGCCGTCCAGACGAGGGTGCAGAGCGTGAGCGAAAGTTTCCCCGGACCGAAGACCCGAGCCGCACTCGAGCGCGGCATCCCGTTGTTCAAGAACGGCGCGCGCTTCGACGCCGAGATGGAACGCGCCGGCCGCCGCGGCTTCCGGCCCGTACGGCAGATCGTCATCGACCGGGCGCGCGGCGACTTCGTCTGGGACCTCGACGGCCGGCGCTACATCGACTTCCAGAACGGCTGGGCGACGAACCCGCTCGGCAACTGCCATCCCGAAGTGATCGAGGCGGTCGAAGCCGCGAACCGCCGCTACGGTTTCCACTACGACCACCCGCTGCGCTATGACCTGGCCGAGCGGCTCGCGCAGATCATGCCGGATAGAGCGCTGCCGCGAACCAGCTACGAGGTGTCCGGCACCGAGGCGGCGGAAGCCGCCGTGCACCTCGCGCTGACGCACAAGAAGCGGCGCTACGTGATCACCTTCTCGTCCTCCTACCACGGCATGGGACTCGCGACGAAGGTCCTGAGCGGGCTGGACTCGAAATACGGCACCTACCTCGAGGGCTGGGGCGGCGGCGTGATCAAGGCGCCTTACCCGTACAGCGAACGCATCCCGGCCGGTATGAGCGAGGAGCAGTACACCGAGTACTGCCTGTGGTACCTCGACAATCACATCCCGGACTGCATCGCCGCGCGCGACAATATCGCGGCCGTGCTGGTCGAGCCGGGACTGGCAGAGGGCGGCAACTGGATACCGTCGACGCGCTTTCTCGAGGGCATCCGCGAGATCTGCGACCGCAACGACTGGCTCATGATTTCGGACGAGGTGCTCGCCGGGCTCGGCCGCACCGGCCGCATGTGGGGCATCGAGCACTACGGCGTCGTGCCGGACATCCTCGTCTACGGCAAGAACCTGTCCGGCGGCATCGCGCCGCTGTGCGGCATCTCCGCGCGCGACGAGATCATGGGCGACAACACGGCTTTCATGTCGGGCTCGACCTTCGCCGGCACGCCGGCCGGCTGCGCGGCGGCGATCCGCACGCTCGAGATCTACGAGCGCGATGGCATCGTCGAGCATGCCCGCAGGCTCGGCGAGGTCGCGGCGGACATCATGGCCGGCTGGGAACGCTACGAGATCGTCCGCCAGGCGCGCGGCAACGGGCTCCTGCTCGGCGTCAGCTTCGGCAAGCCGGCCAACGCCGGCGAGGACGAGCAGGACTGGTGGACGGCGCGCGCGGTGCGCGGAAAAATGCTCGAGAACGGCGTCTGGGCGATCTCCGATCACGAGGACACGATCCGCATGTACCCGGCGCTGAACATGGACGAGGCCGTACTGCGCGAAGCGCTCGCGATTATGGAAGACGCAATCCGCCACGTCGAGCAGCACGGCCACAGCGAGGGCGACGCGGCCGCTTACCCGAGCGGCGTCGCGGGATTCTGACCGGCCGCGAAGCGGCGGCCGGACACCGAACGGCAAGGGAGTTCATGCTGAGCGACGACGAACTGGACGAGTGCGTCCGGGACTGGCTGCGCCGCGATCCGGACGCGGACTCGCGCGCGGAACTCGAAGGCCTGCTGGCCGCGGGCGCGCGCGAGGAACTCGCCGCCCGCTTCTCGGGGCGCCTGCAGTTCGGCACCGCGGGACTGCGCGGCATCGTCGGCGCCGGCCCGGCGCGCATGAACCGGCTGGTCGTCCGCGAGACCTCGGCCGGCCTCGCGCGCTACCTGCTCGAGACGGTCGACGATGCGGCCGACCGCGGGGTCGTGCTGAGTTACGACGCCCGTCCCGACTCGCGCCGCTTCGCGGAGGATGCGGCCTGCGTATTCGCGGGCGCCGGCCTGCGCGTCTGCCTGACGGCGGAAGCGCAGCCGACGCCGCTCGCGGCCTTCGGCGTGCTCGAACTCGGCGCCGCCGCCGGCGTCGTCGTCACCGCGAGCCACAACCCGCCCGAGTACAACGGCTACAAGGTCTACTGGGAGAACGGCGCGCAGATCATCCCGCCGCACGACGCCGGCATTGCGCGCTGCATCGAGGCCGCCGCAGCCACGGAGCTTCCGTGGCTGTCGCTCGCCGACGCGCGGCAGTCCGGGCGTGTCCGGTCGCTCGGCGACGACTTCGTCGACCGCTATTGCTCGCGCGTGCAGGCAGGCGTCGCCGCGGCGGCGTCCGGCATCGCCCGGCAGGTCAGCGTCGCTTACACGGCCCTGCACGGCGTCGGCGCCGCGCTGGCCGGGCGACTGCTGCGCGAGGCGGGTGGCGGCGAATTCACGTCGGTCGCCTCGCAGCACGAGCCCGACGGCCGCTTCCCGACCGTGGCTTTCCCGAACCCGGAGGAACCGGGCGCGATGGATGCCGTGCTCGCGCTGGCGCGCGAGCATGGCGCGACGCTTGCCTGCGCTAACGACCCGGACGCGGACCGGCTTGCGGTCGCCGCGCGCAACGCGGACGGCGACTACGAAATGCTGACCGGCGACCAGGTCGGCGTGCTGCTCGGCAGCTGGCTGCTCGGGCGGCGCCACGCGTTCACGCCCGTCGTCTGCGCCTCGCTGGTGTCCTCGCGCATGCTGGGGCGCATCGCCGCGGCTGCCGGCGCCCGCTTTTGCGAGACGCTCACGGGCTTCAAGTGGCTGGCGAACGTCGGGCTGCGCCACGAGGACGACGAGCACCGTTTCCTGTTCGCCTACGAGGAGGCGCTCGGCTACGCGCTGCCGCAGGTCGTCCGCGACAAGGACGGGCTGTCGGCGCTGCTCGCGTTCACGCGCATGGCGGCTGAATTCGCAGCGGACGGCCGCAGCGTGCTGGATGAACTCGAGGCGCTGTACCGGCGCCACGGGCTGTACCTGTCGGCGCAGCGGAGCATCGCGACGCAGGCCGACGCGCCGGGCATTACCGACCGGCTGCGCTCCGCGCAGCCGACAAAGATCGCGGGTCGCGCCGTGGTTTCGGTCGCGGACCTGGCGTCGGGTACCCTCGCCTTCGCCGACGGGCGGCGCGAGGCGCTTGAATTCCCTCCGGGCGACGTGCTCGTGTACACGCTCGCCGACGACTCGCGCATCATCGTGCGACCGTCCGGCACCGAGCCGAAGACAAAGTGCTACTACGAAGTCGTCGCGAAAATCGCGGCCGACGCGGCGTTCGACGAGGCGCAGGCAGCGGGTCGGCAGTCGCTGCAGCGGCTGGTCGATGACCACCAGGCGGCGCTCGCCGCACTACCGTGATGCATGGCCCGCCTGCGCGCAGGCCGTGAAGGAGCCGATGCTGTGAACGACAACACGCGCGAATTCGACGTCATCGTCTGGGGAGCCACCGGCTTCACCGGCGCGCTCGTCGCCGAGTACCTGCTCGAGCGTTACGGCAGCGACGGTACGCTGCGCTGGGCGATCGCGGGCCGCAGCCAGGACAAACTCGATGCGCTCCGCGACTCGCTCGGCGCCGCCGGGCTCCCGTCGGTGGTGGCGGACAGCTTCGACGCGGCAAAACTCGCCGCGCTGGTCGCCCGGACCCGCGTCGTGATCTCGACCGTCGGGCCGTACGCGAAGTACGGTTCGCCACTGGTGGCGGCCTGCGTCGAGCACGGCACGCATTACTGCGACCTGGCCGGCGAGCCGCAGTGGATCCGGCAGATGATCGACCGGCACCAGGCAGCGGCGGCGGCGAAGGGCGCGCGCATCGTGCACTGCTGCGGCTTCGACTCGGTGCCGATGGACATCGGCGTGCACTTCCTGCAAGGCCAGGCGATGCAGCGCCACGGCAGCCACTGCCGCTCGATCGCGACGCTGGTCAAGGCGATGCGCGGTGGCCCGAGCGGCGGCACGATCGCGAGCATGACGAACCTGATTCGCGAGGCGCGTGCCGACCGTGCCGTGGCAAAAGTGCTGGCCGACCCGTACGGCCTCAATCCGGAAGGCGAGCGCGACGGTCCCGATGAACGCGACCAGCGCGACGTGCGCTACGACGAGCTGGCCGGCGCGTGGACCGCGCCCTTCGTCATGGCGGGCATCAACACCAAGGTCGTGCGCCGCAGCAACGCACTCATGGGCTACCCGTACGGCCGGGACTTCCGCTACCGCGAAGCCACGCTGATGGGCCGGGGCGCCGGCGGCTGGCTCAGGGCCGGCGCGCTGACCGTCGGTCTCGGCGGCTTCGTCACGGCGGCCGGTTTTGATTTCACGCGCGGCCTGCTCGAGCGCTACGTGCTGCCGGAGCCTGGCGAGGGCCCCGATCGCGAGGCGCGCGAGAACGGCTTCTTCGACCTGCGGCTGTTCGGCGAACTGGCGGACGGCACGGTCCTGCGCGCGCGCGTCACCGGCGACCGCGACCCTGGCTACGGCTCGACCAGCAAGATGCTCGCGGAAAGTGCCGTGTGCCTGGCGGCGGACGCGCTCGATTCCGCCGGCGGGGTGCTGACGCCCGCATCGGCGATGGGCGACGCGCTGCTCGCGCGGCTGCAGGAAAACGCCGGGCTCGCCTACGAGATGCTCGACACGCCGTAGCCATCGCAGCGTCACGCTGTCGTCACAGGCGTGACGACCTGTCGCGAATTCTGTGACGGATTGCGTGATCCGGGGCATTCCTGCTGGCGGCGGGTCGTAACTTTCTGTGACATCGGCAGGTCAACCTCACGAAATCATTGATAATCCCGGCTCGGGCCGGTGCCCGGGGACCTCGCGACTGCCGTGCTGCAACAATCCATCAAAGCCTGTGTCGCCTGGCTGCTGGTCAGCCTGTCGCTCGCTTCCGCGCAAGCCGCGGAGCGCACGACCGCGCGCGTCATGCTCGTGCACGGGGTCTGGGCGTCGTCCATCTGGGAGAAGTCGGTGCGCGCCGAACTGGAGAACGCGCTCGCAGACCTGCCAGGCTACACCTTCGAGTTCGCCGAGCAGTTTCTCGGGTTCTACTCCTACGACGACCCGGCGCCGATCGAGCGTTTTTCCAATCACATCGAGGCGCTGATCATCGAGCAGGACATCGACTTCGTCGTCTGCGTGATGCCCGCAGCCTGCGAGTTCATGGAGCCGCTCGACATCGCCGATGCGCACCTCGTGACGATCGGCGCGCGCGATACGACCGTGAACGCGCTGCGCGGCCGCGACAACGCGACGGGCATCCTGACACCCGCTGCCGACGCGATCCGCGAAACCATCGGCCACGCAAGGACGCTGCTTGGCGACGATCGCCGTATTCACTTTCTCTCCGGCAGCGGCATCAACGATCGCCGCTACGCGCGGCTGGCGGAGCGACTCGTCGCCGATCACTACCCGGACCAGGCCTACGAACTGCACATCGCGATGCAGGCGAACGACCTGCGCGACGCGGCTGCGGCGCTGGAGCCCGGGCGCGACGTGGCCTTCGTGCTGGCGACCGAGGCCTACGGCGAGGAGGCCGTGTCGTTTCCCGACGGCTCGCTCGCGCGCACGCTCGCGGCCGCGACGGTGCCGGCCTTCGTCTTCTGGGACGCTGCCCTCGGTACCGGCGTCGTCGGCGGCAGCACGGTCAGCGCCGCCGGCTACGCGTCGCGGGCGCGCGACGTGATCCGGCTGGTTCTCGACGGCGAGCAACCGCCGAACCAAATCGTCAGTATCGCGGTCCCCGTCTACGACGCCGCCCAGGTCGAGCGCTGGGGGCTCGACCTGTCGCGGCTCGACGTTCCCGTGCGCCTGGTCAATCGCACGCCGGGCCTGTGGGAGACGAACCCGGCGCTCGTCGTCGTCTCGCTGGCGACGCTGGCCCTGCTTTTGCTCGTCATCGCGCTGCTGACCGGCTTGCTGCAGCTGAACCGCCGAGCCTCGCGCGCGCTTGCCGAACGCGAGCGCATCGCGCGCGAGAACGAGGCGAAGTACCGGCTGGTCGCCGAGACCAGCGCGGACGTGATCTGGACCTGGGACGTGGAGCGCCGCGCTTTCACCTACTGCAGCCCGGCGATCGAGGCGCTGACCGGCTACCGGGTCGGCGAGTTCGTCGAGCTGCCGGCGGAGCAGATCCTGCCGCCGGCGTCGCTCGATCGCATGGAACGGCAGGTCGCCGAGGCCCGCGACACCGCCGTCTTCGAGCTCGAGCACCGGCACAAGGCGGGCGGCACGGCGCCGGTCGAAGTGTCGCTGCAGGTGTTCCGGGACGAGGACGGCCGGCCGCTGCGGCTGGTCGGTGTCAGCCGCGACATTCGCGACCGCAAGCGCCGTGAGAAGAAGCGTGCGGAGCGTGGCGAGCAGCTCCGGCAGCGGCAAAAAATGGAATCGCTCGGCACGCTCGCGGCCGGCATCGCCCACGATTTCAACAACGTCCTCGGCGTGCTCACGGGGCTCGTCGACCTGCAGGCCGCGGAACTGGGCGACAACGCGGCGGCGCGCGAGCTGAACGGCCGGCTGCGCGAAGCCACCGACAGGGCGCGGCTGCTCGTGCGTCGCATCCTGACTTTCAGCCGCCAGTCGGCCGAGCAGAAGACGGACGTCGATCTGCTCCGGTCACTGCGCGCCAGTGTCGAGCACATCGCGGCGACGCTGCCCGCCGGTATCGACCTGCAGCTGGACCTGCCCGACGGCGAGGGCGCGGCCGTCATCAGCGGCGACGGCGAGCGCGTCGAGCAGGCGCTGATCAACCTGCTGACGAACGCGGTGGAGGCGATCGGGGAGGCAGGTAGCGTGCGCGTTTCCCTGGAGTGCATGCGGCCAGTCGTTGCCGAGGCTCTCGATGTCGGCCGGGTCGAGCCGCGCGACTACGCAAGAATTCGCATAGAGGACACGGGCCCCGGGATCCCGGACGATTCCCTGCCGCGCGTGTTCGAGCCGTTCTACACGAGCAAGCAGCTCGGCAGCGGGATCGGCCTGTCGATCGTGCACGGCGTCGTGACCGAGCACGACGGCGCGATCAGGGTCAATTCCCAGGCCGGGCAGGGTACGCGCTTCGACATCTACCTGCCGCTTGCAGATGCTTCGACGGCCGCGCGCGTGGCCGACGTCGCACCCAGCTCGCCGCTCGCGCCGGACCGCGACCCGGAGTCGAGGCTGCGCGTGCTGCTGATCGATGACCACGAGCAGCTGCTGGACATCGTCGCGCGCATGCTGCGGCGGCTCGGGCACCGCTGCCTGACCTGCAACGACCCGACCCGCGTGGCCGGCATCCTCGGCGAACACGGCAGTGAACTCGACGTCGTCATCAGCGACTACTCGATGCCCGGCATGTCGGGCAGCGAGATCATCGAGATGTGCCGACGCGAGTACCCGCACCTGGTCGCCTACCTGTCCACGGGCTACGCGACCCCGGATGCGCGGGCCCTCGCCCGCAGCGTGGGGGCGGCCGGGCTGCTGCCGAAGCCCATGACGATACGCGACCTCGAGCAGGCGATGCGCACGGCAGAGGCCAACAAGCGCGAGCGGCGCGCGGGTTGACGCCTGCGGCACTCGCTACAGGAGCGCGATGAGCAGGCCGGTGGCGGCGGCGGCGACGAGCGGCAGCCCGACGCGCAGTCCGATCGCGCGCCCGCCGATGAAGAAGCTCATGGCGGCTTTCGTAACCGAGTTGACGGCCGCCGCCAGCACGATGCCGGCGACGAAGACCCCGCCCGTATCCGCTTGTGCGCTCATCTGTGCGAATGACAGCGTGATCGCGTCGACGTCGCTGATGCCGGATGTCGCTGCGAGCGCCAGCAAGCCGGCGTCGCCGGTCCACTCCTCGAGCGCGCGCCCGGCCAGCATGATCGCGGCGAGCAACGCGCCGAAGCCCAGTGCGGAACGCAGGTCCAGCGGGTTTTTCAGCGACCCGCGCAATTCGAAGTCGCGCGCGACCGGCGTGCGCGCGTAGGCGATGGCCGGCGCGTAAACAATCACCGCCATTGCCAGCGCCGGCGCGAGCAGGGACTTCAGCAGCGCCGGGTTGACGACAGTAGCGACCAGCAGCATGCGCGGCAGCATCGTGCCGCAGGCAAGCAGGGTGCCCGCAGCCAGCGTGCGCTCGAGCCCCTGCTCGTCGCGCGCCGCGCGCGACAGGTGCAGCGTGACTGCTGTCGACGAGGCAAGCCCGCCCAGCAGGCCGGTGAAGACCACACCGCGCTCGACACCTCCGAGGCGCACCGCAACGTAACCTGCGAAAGACAGCAGCGCTATCAGCACGACCATCCACCAGATGATGTAGGGATTCAGTGCCTGCCAGGGCCCGTAACCCTCGTCCGGCAGCACTGGCAGCAGGACGACCGAGATCAGCAGCAGCTGCAGGCCTGCATCGAGTTCGCGCTGCGAAAGGACGCTGACAAAGCGATGCAGCCCGGGCTTGTAGTTCAGGATCAGCGCAGTCGCGACCGCCGCAGAGCCCGCAGACAGGACATTGCCGGCGACGCACAGGGCGCCGAGCACGAACACCAGCAGCGCCGCGACCAGGCTCGTGATGCCGACGTCCTCGCTGCGCTTCTGCTTGCCGAGGTACGCCGTCACCAGCACGGCGGCGAGCGCGAGAAAGCCGAAGCCTAGAGCGAGCGCGCCGAGGCGCTCGGCGAGCAGCGCGGCGACGCCGCCGAACAACCCGATCAGTCCGAACGTGCGCAAGCCGGCGACGCGCCGACCTTCCGGCGCCTCGCGTTCGCGGAAGCCGCGTTCGATGCCGATGAGCAGACCGATCGCGAGTGCCGCGCCGAGCCGGAACAGCGCATCCTGGGCGTCGATGGTGATTACCTCCTGGTCCTGGTTTCCGCAAGCGGAAGATACCGCCGCGGCACAGGATCGCGCCACTCGCACGCGGCAGCGAGCGCGTCGCCTGCGCGATGCGGCACAATGTCCGGGGCCGGGCGAACCCCGGTGCCGCCGCGGAGTCCGAAAGTACATGAAAGCCGTGCTCGTGCTGCTTCTGCCCTGCATTGCGACCGCCGCGGACGACGCACCGCGTACCGGCGAGTTCGCACTGGGCTACACGCTGACCGAGATCGCCGGGCCGGACGCGGCGCGGGCCGTCGCAGGCGTTGTCGAATCCGACGAGCCGCTGAGCTGGGAGCTCTACGTGCCACCCGCTTACGATCCGGCCGATCCTCCCGGCGTCGTCGTCTACATCAGCCCGACGTCATCCGGCGAAATACCGCCCGGCTGGCGCGAGATCCTGGATGCGAAGAACCTGGTCTGGATCGGCGCCAGCGACGCCGGCAACCGCGTATTCAGCGGCCGGCGCGCCGTGCTGGCCCTGCTCGCGCCGCGGGTCGTAGCGCGGCACTATGCCGTCGACGCCGAACGCTTCTACGTCACCGGCCTGTCCGGCGGCGGCAAGATGGCCGGCCGCGTCGCGGCCGACTACCCGGGCGTGTTCCGCGGCGCCATCTACAACTGCGGCATCGATCCGCTCGACCGGCACCCGCCGCGCGATCTCGACGAGTTTCGCAAAAACCGCTTCGTGTTCGTGACGGGGACCTGGGACCAGGCCGAGGAACCGACCCGGAAGGCCTTCCGCAACTACCTGGACCATGGCGTCGACGGCAGCCTGCTGATGGTCATTCCGAAGATGACGCACCGCAACCCGGACAGCCACGATTTCGCCGCCGCGCTCGAGTTCCTCGACGGCCGGCTCGCGGCCGCCCGCGCCGAGCTTACCCGGTGAGCCGGCCGCGTCCGCGCGCCTGGACGGTCGGGGGCCCCCGGCGATGACGCGGCTGCTCGCCGTCTGCCACTGCCCCTCGGGCAACACGCGCAGGCTGCGCGATGCGGCGCTGGACGGCATCGGCTCGCTCGGTCTCGACGACCTCGAGCTCCGCTGCCTCGCGCCGCTCGACGCCGGCGCGACCGACGTCGACTGGTGCGACGGCCTGCTGCTGGGCACGACCGAGAACTTCGGCTACATGGCCGGTCGCACGAAGGATTTTTTCGAGCGCGTCTACTACCCCTGCCTCGAGAGCAAGCAGGGGCTGCCGTTCGCGCTCTACATCCGCGCAGGCGAGGACGGCCGCGGCACGCGCGAGGCGATCACGCGGATCACCACGGGCCTGCGCTGGCGCGCGGTCGACGAGCCGCTGATCCTGCGCGGCGACTACCGCGCCGGGTTCGAGCCCGCGGTGGCGGAACTCGCGATGACGCTCGCGGCCGGGCTGGACGCGGGGGTTTTCTGAGCGGCCGACTCCGCGGCCGGCAGCGCACGACCGGCGCAAGCGCAAAAAAAAGCCCCTCCGGAGAGGGGCTTTTTCGCGCAACGGATCCGCGCTGCGGGTCTTAAGCGGCTTTCGCGCGCTGCTCTTTCAGCAGGTCGCGAATCGCCTCGCCGACGCCGCGCGCCGAGGCCGGGTTCTGGCCGGTGACCAGGCGGCCGTCGACGGAGACGGATTTCTCGAAGTTGTCGGCTTCTGCGAGCTTCGCGCCGCGCTCCGCCAGCTTGCTGCCGAGCAGGAACGGCACGATCGAGTCCTTCTCGACCGCCTTCTCCTCGGCGTCGGTGAACACCGAGAGCGTCTTGCCGTCGACCAGCCAGCGGTCGTCGCTCAGCTTGACGTTGACCAGCGCGGCCGGGCCGTGACAGACGGCCGCGACGACCTTGCCGTCTTCGTACATCTCGCGCGCGGCGCGCTGGACGTCGTCATTGTCCGGCAGGTCCCACATCGTGCCGTGGCCGCCCGGGAAATACAGTGCCGCGTACTGCGACAGGTCGAGCTTGACGAGAGCCGGCGTGTCCTCGAGCTGCTTTTTCACGCGCTCGTCGCGCATGAATTTCGCGTTGTCCGCGTCGTCGAGGTCGCGGCTGGACGGGTCGATCGGTGCCGCGCCGCCGGCGGGCGTCGCGAAGTCCACCGTGTACCCGGCCTCGCTCAACACGTCCCAGGGGCGGGCCGCCTCGGCGAGGTGGAATCCGGTCTTGTCGGCCGACGTATCGCCGGCCTTCCCGAGCCGGTCATGTCCGGTCAGCACGAACAGTACCTTGCGATGCTGCATCAATACACTCCTTGTATGTTATTGAAAACACAAAAATATTAGCATTTACTGGAGCAGCTGGCCAGTTTCGTGAAACAGGCGCCCCTGCACCCGTGAAACAGCCGGGCTGGCATCGGGTCGCGGCGCGGGCGACGATGGCGGCAGTCTCGACGGCGCGGGGGAACGGTGGACATCGACTGGTTGCTGCGCGGGGACATCGTGCCGCTCTGGCTGAAGCTCGGCTGGACCGCGATGACGCTCGCGATCGTCGTCGTCTACTGGGCAAAGCGCGGGCCGGCGAACTTCCTGTGGTTCTCGGACATCGCGCTGCTCGGCCTCGTGCCCGGGCTCTGGCTCGAGAGCAGCTTCGTCGTCAGCCTGCTGGCCTGCGCGGTGCTGGTGCCGGAACTCCTGTGGAGCGTGAGTTTCTTCGGCCGCCTGACCGGGCTGCCACGACTGACCGGGATCGCCGACTACATGTTCGAAGAGCAGAGTCCGCTGTGGCTGCGGGCAGTGTCGTTATTCCACGTGCCGTTGCTCGCCATGCTGCTCTGGGCGCCTTGGCGGCTCGGCTACGACGCCGCGGTGTATCCCCGGGTGGTGCTGCTGACCTGGCTGCTGCTGCTGCTCACGCGGCTGCTGACGAAGCCCGCTGTCAATATCAACCACGTCTACCGGTTGCCGCTGCAGATGGGCCGCGACCTGTCGCCGGTCAGACACATGACCGTGCTGATGCTGGCAATGCCGCTCGCGCTGCAGCTTCCCGCCCACTTGCTGCTATCGCTGCTGTTCGCCTGAGCGCCGCGCCAGGCACCGCGCGAACCGGTGGTATAGTCGAACGTCGCCCGCCCGCACCGCCCCGGAGGACGCTTGGAACAGCTCATCGCCCGTGCCACGGAATACGCGCTGCTCGCGTGGGAGTTTCTCAAGCAGCCGTCGATCCTGATCCAGATCGGCATTCTCGTCGTGCTGTTCCCGATTGCCCTGTTGTTGTCCCGCCGCGTGGAGCCGGCGCTCGAGGCGCAGGCGCGGCGCATCAAGGGCATGCCCGGGCTGCTGCGCCTGATCGTCGCGTTCCTGCGGCGGATGGAGTGGGTGTTTTTCGCAGCCCTGCTCGGCGTCGCCTACGTCATCACCGGCGTCCTGCCCATGCCGGAGACGAACTACCTGGTCTACAGCGTCATGCTGCTGTCGGCAGCCTGGCTGCTGATCTCGGTGATTTCGCACGTCATTCGCAGCCGCACGCTCGGCAAGATCTTCAGCGTCGTCGCCTGGGCCTACGTCGCCGCCGTCATCCTCGGGGTGTCCGACGACATTGCGGGCATGCTCGCCGGGGCCAAGTTCGATATCGGTGACACTTCGCTGTCGCTGCTCGGGCTGATCAAGGGGGTCCTGTTTCTCGGCGTGACGCTGTGGATCGCGCTGACGCTCGGTAACTTCCTCGATCAGCGCGTGCAGCGCGTCGACGAACTGACGCCGTCACTGCGCGTGCTGATTGGCAAGATCGCGCGCATTGCGCTGCTGGTTTTCGGCGTGCTGATTGCGATGTCGAGCCTCGGCATCAACCTGACCGCGCTGACGGTGCTGTCCGGCGCCGTCGGCGTCGGCATCGGCTTCGGCCTGCAGAAAGTCGTGTCGAACTTCATCTCCGGCATCATCATCCTGCTCGATCAGTCCATCAAACCCGGCGACACGATCTCGCTCGGCGAGACCTTCGGCTGGATTCGCGAGCTGCGGGCGCGTTTCGTCTCGGTCGTCACGCGCGACGGCCGAGAATTCCTGATCCCGAACGAGGATTTCATCACCCGCGAAGTGATCAACTGGTCCTTCTCGGATGAGTACGTACGCCTCGACGTGCCGTTCGGCGTCTCCTACTCGTCGGACCCGCACGAGGTCACGCGCCTCGCAATCGAGGCCGCCAGCGGCGTCGACCGGGTCGACTCCAGCCGCAACACGCCGGTCTGCTGGATGACCGAATTCGGCGATTCGTCGATCAATTTCCTGCTGCGCTTCTGGATCCGCGACCCGCAGCAGGGCCTCACGAACATCCGCGGCAAGGTGCTGCTCGCGCTCTGGGATACGTTCAAGGAACACGGCATCAACATCCCGTTCCCGCACCGCGAAGTGATCATGAAGACGCCGGTCACGGTGCAGCAGGAGAGCTGAGGCCGCCCAGCCAAAATGTGCGCCGTATCGCATCGACCGGGGCCGCGAATGCCTATGCTCGGTGGATGCAAGTCTCTGTCCGCACTGAGGGTTTCACGCTGATCGAGCTGGTCGTCGTCCTGGCGCTGCTCGGCGTGCTGGCGGCCTTCGCCATCCCGCGCTTCGCGGACCTGGGCGGCGAGGCTCGCGAAGCAGCCCTGCGCGGCATGATCGGCAGTACGAGAAGCGCCAACGCCATGGCGCACGGACTCTCGCTAATCAACCCGGCCGGCCCGAACGCACCGGTCCAGATGGATGGCGCGAACATCACGATGTTCAACGGTTACCCGGACGCGCCCGGCATGCTGCTCGCATCGCAGCTCGACGGTGGCGGCGACTTCCAGGTCACCGTGTTCGGCAACGTCGCGATCGTCGTGCAGGCCAATAACGTGCCGAGCTGGGTGAGCTGCGGGTTCGTCTGGGTGCGCTCGGTTCCGCCCGGCATACCCGTGCCGCGAATCTTCGGCCCGAATACCGGCGGCTGCTGAGTCGAGGCGCGCGGCGCCTCCCGCGCCACCCCCAAATGTTCTAGACTGCCGACAGGCGGGACCGAGGGGGAAATCGATGCGTACACGGATCATGCTGACCGGGATGGTCATTGCCGGCAGCCTCGTGCTGCCGGCCTGGCTCGCGGCACAGGACGAGGCACTTCCGCTCGGTTTCTTCGTCACCAGCGAGGGCCCCGGCGCGGGCGGCGACCTCGGCGGCCTCGCCGGCGCCGACGCGCACTGCCAGGCACTGGCCGACAAGGTCGGCGCGGGGCAGCGCGAGTGGCGCGCCTACCTGAGCACCCAGGCGAGCGGCACGACGGCGGCGGTCAACGCGCGCGATCGCATCGGCAGCGGCCCGTGGGCCAACGCGAAGGGCGACGTCATCGCCGAGAACGTCGACGACCTCCACTACAACAACGCGAATCTCGATTACGAGCACGCGCTCGACGAGCACGGCGACACGGTCAATTCGCGGGCAATGGGCGACGACCCGAATCGCCACGACATCCTGACCGGAACGCAGCTCGACGGCACGGCCTTCCCGCCGGGCGAGGACCGCACCTGCGGCAACTGGACGTCCTCGGACGAGGGTTCCGCCATGGTCGGTCACCACGACCGCTACCGCTTCACGACCCACGGCAGTCCGTGGAACGCGGCGCACCCGTCACGCGGCTGCAGCCAGGAAGCGCTGGTCGGCACCGGCGGCGACGGGCTGTTCTACTGCTTCGCGGCCGACTGAACCGGGCTCCGGTGCCTTGAGCGAGGCGCCTGTCGTCGCGATCAGCGGTGCCGCGTCCGGTATCGGCCTGGTCATGGCGCGGCACTTTCGCGGGCAGGGCTGGCGGGTTGCCGTCTGCGACGCGGACCCGGCGGCGGTCGAGTCCGTGGTCGGCGACGGCAGCGGGATCATCGCGCGAACGGCGGACGTCGCCGATGCCGAGGCGGTCGACGCCTGGTTCGATGCGCTCGTGGCCGACTGTGGCCGGCTCGATGCGCTGGTCTGCAATGCCGGCATTGCCGGGCCGACGGCGCCGGTCGAGGACATCGAGCCCGCGGACTGGCGACGCACCGTCGACGTCGATCTGAACGGGCACTTCTACTGCGTGCGCCGCGCCGTGCCGCTGCTGAAGAGCGCGGGCGGCGGCTCGATCCTGGTGACCGCGTCCAACGCCGCATTCTTCGGCTTTCCGCTGCGCGCCCCGTACACGGCCTGCAAGTGGGCGCTGATCGGTTTTACGAAGACGCTCGCGATGGAACTCGGGCCGCACGCGATTCGCGTCAACGCAATCTGCCCCGGCAGCGTCAGCGGACCGCGCATCGACGGCGTCATCGAGCGCGACGCGGCCGCGCGCGGCATGCGCGCTGAAGACATTCGCAAGATCTACGCGCGGCAGAGCTCGATGCGGTTGTTCGTCGACGCGCAGGAGGTGGCCGGGCTCGCATATTTCCTGGCCTCGGAGGCGGGGCGCAGCATCTCGGGACAGGCGATCGGCATCGACGGCCATACGGAAGGCCTGTCCAACTGGCTTGACGACTGACGACGGGGGTAACGCATGCGGGCGGCATGGTTCGAATCTTTCGGCAAAGCAGGCGATGTACTCGAGGTCGGCGAACAGCCCGACCCGGTGCCGCGGCAGGGCGAGGTACTGGTCAGGCTGGCGACGTCCGGCGTGAACCCGTCCGACGTCAAGAAGCGGGCAGGCTCGTTTCCGAACCTGCTCGAAGACGGCCTGGTGATCCCGCACAGCGACGGCGCCGGCGTCATCGAGGCCGTCGGCGCCGGCGTGGCGGAACGGCGCGTCGGCGAGCGGGTCTGGGTCTACCAGGCGCAATACGGCCGGCGCCACGGCACCGCTGCCGGCCTGGTCGCGATCGACGAACGCCGCGCGCCGCCGCTGCCGGCGCCGGCCAGCTTCGACGTCGGCGCCTGCCTCGGCATACCCGCCATGACGGCGCACCGCTGCGTGCATGCGGACGGCCCCGTCGCCGGCCAGACCGTGCTGGTCACCGGCGGCGCGGGGCGGGTCGGCTGGTACGCGATCCAGTGGGCAAAGCGCGCCGGCGCAACGGTCATAGCGAGCGCGAGTACGAACGACGACGCAGACGCCTGCCGCGGCATCGGCGCCGACGCGGTCGTCAATCACCGCGAGGCGGGCTGGTCGCGGGCGCTGCTGGACGCGACACAGGGAAATCGGATCGACCGGGTCGTCGACGTGGAATTCGGCGCAAACCTTCCCGAAGTGCTCGAGGTTCTGCGAACGGGCGGGACGATCGCGACCTACTCGTCCACGCAGGTGACGGAACCCAAGCTGCCATTCCTTCGCATGATGTACCAGGACCTGACCGTGCGTTTCGTCATCGTCTACGCAATGCCGGAAGCGGCGAAGTCGCAGGCTATCCGTGACATCAACGAGGCGCTGGAGTCGTCGGCGCTGGTGCACCGCGTAGCACGCCGTTACGAGCTGAACGAGATAGCGGCGGCGCACGAGGCGATCGAGTCGGGCCGCCTGCGCGGCTGCGTCGTCGTCGATACGGAGTGAAGCGCGGTGCCGCCGGCCGTAGCGGTTTCGCCGCGCACCGCGGTCCGGAAGGCGCCGCCAGGATTCCCGCAGGTGCCGGAGTGAGCGATGCAAGCTGACGCGGAGACCGGCAGGCGGACCGACTGGACGCTCTTCCTGGCTATCGTCGGCGTCATCGCGCTCGGCTGCCTGCCGATCGTTTTTTTCCACGAGCAGGCCGGCGCACTGATCACGGCTGGCTACGACGCGATCACGGCGCGCTTCGGCGTGGCCTACCTGCTGTACGGGCTCGCGTCGCTGCTGTTCCTGCTGTATCTCGCGCTCGGCCGTTTTGGCCGCGTCGTGCTCGGCCGAGCGGGCGACCACGTCGAGTTCCCGACGCATACCTGGGTCGCGATGTTGTTCTGCGCCGGCGTCGGCGCGGGACTGCTGTACTGGGCGGTCGTCGAGTGGGCGTACTACATCCAGGCACCGCCGTTCGGGCTGGAGGCGGGCTCACCCGCTGCCGTCGAATGGGCAGCTGCATACGGGCTGTTTCACTGGGGCATCACCGGCTGGGCGCTGTTTTGCCTGCCGGCAATTGCGATCGCGTATCCGTACTACGTTCGCCGCGTTCCCTACCTGCGCCTGTCAACAGCCTGCATCGCGTTCCTGCCGGGCGGCGTCAACAGTCGCCGCGGCCGCTTCGTCGATTTCCTGTACATGCTGAACCTGGTCGGCGGGACCGGCACGTCGCTCGGCCTGTCGACGCCGATGATAGCGGCGAGCTTTGCGGGGCTCACCGGGCTCGAACACGACTTCGTGCTCGAGGTCAGCATGGTGCTGATGTGCATCGCGATCTTCGGCACCAGCGCCTGGATCGGCTTGCACGGTGGCTTTCGGCGGCTCGCCGACTGGAACATGATCGTGGCATTCGCGCTGCTGTTCTTCGTTCTCGCAGTCGGGCCGACCATCTTCATCCTCAAGGTCGGGCTGAACAGCGCCGGGCTCGTTCTGCAGAATTTTATCCGCTTGAATACCTGGACCGACCCGGTGGCGGACTCGGGGTTCGTCGAGAGTTGGACCGTGTTCTACTGGGCATGGTGGATTGCCTATGGTCCCTTCGTCGGCATATTCGTCACGCGAATCTCGCGCGGTCGGACCATACGCCAGGTCGTGTCCGGGATGCTCGTATTCGGCAGCCTTGGCGCGGCTGCCTTTTTCATCGTCTTCGGCAACTACGCCCTGCACCTCGAGCTGAGCGAGTCGCTGTCGGTAACCGGGTTGATCCGCGAGATCGGCGAGCCCGCTGCGATTGCCGCCGTCTTCCAGTCGCTGCCGCTGGGTCAGCTCGCGCTCGCCGCGTTTTTCGTCGTGTCCGTGATTTTTCTCGCGACCACTTACGACTCCGCTTCCTACACGCTGGCTTCCGTCTCGACGCGGCGGCTCGAGGCCGGCGAGAACCCTGCGCGCTGGAACCGGGTTTTCTGGGCCTGTGCACTCGGCGTGCTGCCGATAACGCTGATGTTCATCGACGGCGGACTGCGCGTGATCCTGTCGGCGACGGTCGTCGTGTCGTTGCCGCTGATGCTGGTAGGCGTGCTGATGGCCGCTTCGCTGCTGCGCCTGCTGCGCTCCGATCACGGCCCGGGCAGGTAAATCTCGCTCAGCGCGTCAACGAACTCGCCCGGTGCTACGTCGGAGCGATTGGCAAGTACGACAATGGTCAGTCCATTGTCGGGGAAATGCGCGATGTGCGTGCGAAAACCGACCCAGCTGCCGCCGTGAGCGACGCGCCGGTGGCCCGCGTGCTCGCCGACGTCCCAGCCGTAGCCATAGCCGGTCGACGCGCCGTCCGTTGTCACCGCCGGCGTCCAGGCCTGCTCGAGCGTTGCACGACTGACCAGCAGGTTCTCGCGCAACGCGCGGTCCCAGTGGCGAAAGTCTGCGAGCGGGGCGTACATGCTGCCGGAGCCTATGATGCCGTTCAGCGGGCTCCCGTCGTCGAGCGCGTAGCCATCGTCCGTCGGCGAATAGCCGAGCACGCGTTCGTCTACCGTGGGCCAGCGGTGATCGTGAACCAGCGTACCGTGCATGCCGAGCGGCTCGAAGATGCGCTCGCGCATGAACTCGGCGAAGCCCATGCCCGAGGCGCGCTCGACGATATTCGCGAGCATCTCGTACGCGGAATTGCTGTATTCGTAACGGCTGCCGGGCGCGAAGACCGGGGCGGAGAGCTTCGCGAGCAGCCGTTCGACGTCCGCGTTCGACAGTCGCTCGGCATCGTCCGCGACCGTGTCGTAGTAGTCCGGCAGGCCGGCGGTATGCTGCATCAGGTGCCGGATCGTCACCCCTTCGTAAGCCGCGAGATCGGGCAGCCATTCAGCAAGGCGGTCGTCGTAGCCGAGGGTCCCGTCTTCCGCGAGCATCATCACGGCCATGGTCGTAAACTGCTTGCTGACCGACGCGAGGCGGAAGCGAGAGCTGGGCGCCAGGCGCCGCTCAGCGGCGAGGTCCGCGTAGCCATAGGTACGCTCGTGCAGTACCTCGCCGTCAGCGACGACGAGTACCGCCACGCCCGGCTGCACGCCGCCCTGAAACCGCGCGAACAGCGCATCGACCCGGGCGGAGCGGTCGTCGGCCGGCGGGTCTGCGCAGGCAGTGACGGCGAAGATGGCGATCGCCGCCAGGATCCTGGCGGCGGCGGGCAGACGGAGGCTCGATTGCATGGCACGTTCCCGGTGACGATCCCGACGCGCATGATGGCCGGCATTGGCGAAGCGCGCAAAGCGCTCGCAGTCGCAGCACTGCGTCGCAGCCTGCGGCGGGCCAGCCTGCCGCTGGTCTGCGCGACCCTGCTCGCGGGTCCGGCTACGGCGGAAACGGCCGAGCCGCTGCGCGTCATGAGCTTCAATATCGAGTGGGGCGGCACGCACGTCTCCTTCGCGCAGGTCGTCGCGGCCATCCGTGCCGCGGATCCCGACGTCGTTGCCGTGCAGGAGGCCGAGGGCAATCTCGCGCGCCTCGCCGGCGAACTCGGCTGGGAGCAGCATCCCGCGCATCATGTCGTGTCGCGCTTCCCGTTGATCGAACCGGATGCCGACCCGCGCTGGCTGTGGGTCGAGACCCGCCCGGGATACGGCGTGGCGCTCGCGAACGTGCACCTGCCCTCGGACCCCTACGGCGAAGACCTCGTCCGGGCCGGGCGGCCGGCCGGCGAGGTGCTCGCGCTCGAGCGCCGGCTGCGGCTGCCGGCGATCCGGCCCTATATCGACGCGCTGGCCCCGCTGGTTGCCGCCGGCGTGCCGGTCATCGTGGCCGGCGATTTCAATGCACCGTCGCACCTGGACTGGACGAAGAGCGCGCTCGAGCGCTGGCCCGAGCGCCGCTACGCGCTCACATGGCCGGTGTCGCTGGCGCTGGCCGAGGCCGGTTTCCGCGATGCCTGGCGCAGCCGCCATCCGGACGTCGTCACGGCGCCCGGCTTCACTTGGTGGGCTGCGCGGCCGCGCATCGCCGACTACAACCCGGGTCCCGGCAGCGACTGGCAGAGCCGCATCGACGCCGTGCACGTGGCGGGCGCGGTGCAGGTCGCGGACGTGCGCATCGTGGGCGAGCGCGGCGCGGCGGAGGTCGAGATCGATCCGTGGCCGAGCGATCATCGCGCCGTGGTCGTCGACCTGCGGGTCGAGGCGGTGGAACTGCCGCCCTTCGTCGCAGCGGTGCTGCCGCGTGCCGCGGCCGGCCGGCCGATGCCGGTGCGCTGGCGCAACTCGAGCGAGGCCGGCCGGCTGCGGGTCCGCCGTGCGGGCGCCGAGATCCGCGAACAAGCGCTCGCCACAGAGAGCGGCACGCTGGCGCTGACTCTCGATGCCGGCCGCTACGACCTGCTGCTCGAGGACGCGAACGGCCGGCCCGTTGCAAGCGCGTCACTCGCCGTCGTTGCGGCGGACGCGCGACCCTGTGTCGGGCTCGCCGACGCGCAGCCGGCGAGCGGCGAACCGCTGCGCGTCCGCTTTCGCAACGCGCCCGGCAATCGTTACGACTGGATCGCGATCTACGCCGCCGACGCGAGCGCGAACGACGACTACCTCGCCTGGCGGCACGCGGGTGCCCGCATCGACGGTACGGTGACGCTGACCGCCGACAATGCCGCGGGCCCGTGGCCGCTGCCGCCCGGCCGCTACCTCGCGCGCCTGCTCGAGGACGATGGTTACCGCGTGCTGGCCGAGTCGCCGCCGTTCAGTATCGCGGCCGATCGGTCCGAGTGATCACGGCGTGCAGGCGGGTTGCAATTCCATATCGTGGTCCCGCGCCTGACATTCCGCTGCCCGCGGCGCAAAATGAAAGCGACGAGTACTGCAGCCGGTCTCCGGGGCCGGTGACTCCGGGGGGAGCGATGAACGGAACGCTAGAGCAAGGCGAGGACCGCGCAGTCAACTGTCACCCGACCGGCACGTCGCTGCCGGGCCGGCTGTCGCCGCTGGCGATTGCCGTGATGACCGCGCTGAACCCGGCCCATGCACAGGTCGCGGACGACGAGGATCGCCTCGAAGAGGTCATCGTCACCGCGACGCGCCGCGCGACCAACCTGCAGGATGTCGCGCAGAGCATCACCGCGTTCACGACCGAGGACATCGAACGGCAGGCCTTCCAGAACATGGAAGACTACATGAAGTCCCTGCCGAGCATGAACCTCGTAAACCTGATGCCGGGACGCAATTCACTGGTCATGCGCGGCATCTCGACCGGCTCGTCCGAGTACCGCACGGACAGCCCGGTCGCCGTCTACCTCGACGAGCAGCCGATGACCTCGATCTCGCAGCAGGTCGACGTGCGCATGGTGGACATCGCGCGCATCGAATCGCTGCCCGGCCCGCAGGGCACGCTGTTCGGGTCCAGTTCGCAGTCCGGCACGCTGCGCATCATCACGAACAAGCCGAATTACCTCGGCACGACCGGCAAGATCACCGGCACGCTCGGTACGACGAGGGGCGGCGAGGCGAGCTACGACCTGAACGGGCACCTGAACCTGCCGCTGGTGGAAGATCGCGTCGCGCTGCGCGTCGTCGGTTTCACGACGCAGGACGGCGGCTACGTCGACAACGTGCTCGGCACCGACCTGGTCAGCGGCCGGACCAACCTGGACGTCGTCGAGGAAGACTTCAACGACTACCGGACGATCGGCGGCCGTGTTGCCGTGTTGTGGAACATCAGCGACCGCTGGGAAGTACTGGCGACGCACATTGCGCAGAACAGCCGCGCGACCGGCGCCTGGGAGACGGACGCGGCGCTCGGCGAGTACCAGATCGCGCGCTTCTTCGACGAGTATCGCGAGGACGACTGGTACCAGACCGCGCTGTCCTTCACGGGCGATCTCGGCTTCGCCGAGTTCACGGTCACGGCCGCGGACTACAGCCGCGACATCACCTACGAATGGGACAACATGGCGTACGAGCAGTGGAAAGACGCCTACTGGGGCGCCTACTACCCGCTGTACGACTCCGACTACACCTTCGGCACGATCTTCAACTACCAGGTCCAGGAACGCCGTTCCTACGAGGCACGCCTGACCTCGCAGGGCGAGAGTCGCCTGCAGTGGATGGTCGGCGCCTACTACGAGGACCTCTACGACCGCTGGTTCTACGGCGCGCTGAACCCGAGCCTGACCTCGACCACGGCCTGGGAGGCTGCCAACTACTACGCCTACTGGGCGGCTTACTACGGCTACGACGTGCAGTATCCGCTGCCGGAAACCGATATCGCCTACCGCAACACCTATCGCAAGACGATCAAGCAGTCGGCGGTCTTCAGCGAGCTGACCTACAGCCTGACCGACGAATGGTCGGTGACGGCGGGCGCCCGCTGGTTCGAGTACGACCGCGACGAGACCGACATCTACGAGTTCCCGGAGGGCCTGCCGATCTTCGGCGCGCGCGGCGAGGGCGGGGCGCATTCGCGGGCGGGCAAGTCGGACGACGTCGTGCTGAAGTTCGGCTCCGAGTACCACCTCGACGACGACCGCATGACCTACTTCCTGTACAGCGAGGGCTTCCGGCTCGGCGGCAACAACAGCACGCGCGCGGCGGCGACCGGCGTCATCCCGCTGGAGTACGGGCCCGATGCGCTGAAGAACTACGAATTCGGCCTGAAGAGCCAGTGGCTGAACAACCGCCTGCAGCTCAACACATCGCTGTTCTTCATGGAATGGGAGGACATCCAGATCAATGACCGCGCGCAGAGCCCGAGCCCGTGGTGGGCGCGCGGCACGGTCAACGCGGGCAACGCGGAACAGAAGGGCATCGAGGTCAGCGGCTGGTACAACCCGACAGACAACCTCGGTTTCGAGTTCAGCGCCTTCCTGGCCGACCCCGAATTCTCCGAGACCTTCGTCAAGCAGGACGGCGACGTGATCGAGGAAGGCATGCCGATGCCGAACTCGCCGGAGCGCAAGTACTGGGCGGCCGTGCAGTACACCTGGCCCGCGCTCGACGGCGTCGGCGGGGACCTCTGGGTGCGCTACGACACCAGCTACCAGTCGGAGACCTGGGCCAGCCTCGGCTGGATCCTGTCCAACGATCCGGAGGGCATCCACCCGTCCTGGCAGTCGAGCAACGTGCAGATCGGGCTGACCCGCGACGACGGCTGGGAGCTGTCGCTGATGGCGCGCAACGTCTGGGACGACCGCAACATCAACTGGACCTGGCAGCCCGAGTACGGCGACCTGTTCAGCGTGCCGACGCACAACCGCTTCATTAGCTACCAGCGGCCGCGCACGATCAGCCTGACGGTGCGCAAGGCTTTCGGCGAATAGCCGGGCTTATCCGGAATCGGCGAGCCGGACCTGCGTTGCCGGCCCGCGATCGGTAGCGGCCGCATGAAACTGCTGACGACTTCCGTGGTCCGTGGCTCGCAGCAGGGCGAGAGCCACGGCGGTGTCTACCTCGTCGACCTCGACGCGCGCACGGTCGAGCAGAAGCTCGACTGGAACACGGCCGACATCGACTGGCAGGGCCGCGGCTGGGACCGCGGTCTGCGCGGCATCGCTTTCGACGGCGAGGTCGTCTATATCGCCGCGAGCGACGAGCTGTTCGCCTACTCGCCGGGTTTCGAACTGCTCGGACGCTGGCGCAACCCCTACCTGAAGCACTGCCACGAGATCGCCGCCTGGGAGCGGCGCCTGTTCCTGGCATCGACCGGCTACGACAGCGTGCTCGCCTTCGACCTCGATCGCCAGGCATTCGATTTCGCGCTGCACGTCAGCATCGAGGCCTACCGGCCGCGCGTGCAGCGCTACGACCCGGCCGGCCGCGACGGGCCGCTGCAGCTCAACAAGCTGCACCTGAACAACGTCCACTGCGACCGCCACGGCCTGTACATCGCGGGCCTGCGCACCGGCGGCCTGCTGCACTTCAACGGCCGGCGCCTGCACATGGCCGTCGAACTGCCGCCCGGCACGCACAACGCGCGGCCGTTCCGCGACGGCGTGATCTTCAACGACACCGGGGCGGACGCGCTGCGCTACTGCGGGCGCGGCGAGGGCGCCGAGGACCGGGCGTTCCGGGTGCCGGTCTACGACCCGGATACGCTCACGCATTGCGAGACCGACGAGAGCGGAATCGCGCGGCAGGGCTTCGCGCGCGGCCTGTGCCTGCTCGGCGAGACGGTCGTCGCCGGCGGCTCGTCGCCGTCCACGATCACCGCCTGGGACCTGCCGGGCAACGAGCAGCTCTTGTCGGTGAACCTTACCCGCGACCTGCGCAACGCGATCCACGGGCTCGAGGTCTGGCCCTACGACTGAGCGCGCACGGACTCCGGCAGCGAGTCGATGATGTCGGCGAGCTCTTCCCGCCACGGTTGGAGCTGCTTCTCGTAACGCCGCCACTTGCCCAGCGCGCTGCGATAGATCGGCTGGCGGACCTGCTCCGAGCTCGCGGTCTGCACGGCGCGCTCGGTGCGATGGAAGTCGACGCAAGCCTGCTCGAACGGCAGGCCGCAGTGCGCGAGGATTCGGCGCACCTGGGTTTCGAGGTCCGTCACCGTGTCCTCGTAGTGGACGTCCAGCACCTTGCCCGGCAGCACCTCGTGCCAGTGCTGCATCGTGGCATGGTACTGCCGGTAATACTCTGCGAGGTCGTCCATGTCGTAGGTGAAGTTCTGGCCCTTGCCGAACAGCTGGCGATAGTTGCCGAGGCAGGTGTCCAGTGGATGCCGGCGCGCGTTGATGATCTTCGCGTTCGGCAGGACCAGGTGCAGCAGGCCGACGTGCGGGAAGTTGTTCGGCAGCTTGTCGGTGAAGTACGGGCGATCGGTGAAGCGGTGGCGGGCAGCCGCCTCGAGGTACTGCTCGCCGTACGCGCGCCAGTCCTTCGCGCGCAGTTCGCGGACGGCGAGCGGGTACTGGCAATCGTCGGGCCGGTAGCGGCCGATCGACGCGGCGATGCGGCTCAGGTGCGGCAGCTCGGCCGTGCCCTCCACCTGGCTGTGGCTCGCGAGGATCTGCTCGACCAGCGTCGACCCGGAGCGCGGCATGCCGACGATGAAGATCGGGTCGGCGGCCTCGTGGCCGTGGCCGCTGTTTTCCTCGAGAAACTCGCGGCTGAACACCCGCCGGATCTCGTCCTGGCGAATCTCCATCGCGGACGGGTCGTGCGCGACGCGCATGCGCTGCAGGCGGTTGCCGCTTTCGTAGTAGGCCCAGGCGCGCTCGTAATCTCCCGAGTCCTCGCAGGCCTTGCCGAGCGCGAAACGCATGTGCACCTCGGCGCTTTCGTCGAGTTTGCCTCCGTCGAGCTCGCGCTCCATCGCCGCGACTTCCTCGTCTTCGAAGCGGAACACCTTCAGGTTGGCCATCGACCAGTACACTTCGCCGAAATCCGGCTTCGCGCGGATCGCCGCCCGGTACGCGCCCAGCGCCTCGTCCTGCCGGCCGAGGGTCTTCAGCACGTGCGCGTAGCCCATCTGGATGTAGGGCGCGTCGGGGTCGAGTTCGACGGCGCGCGCGTAGGCGGCGACGCTTTCCTGCGGCTGGCCCGCGTGCGCCCGGGCATTGCCGAGCGCGCCCCAGGCGTGCGCGTCCTGCGGGGCGATCCCGGTCGCCCGCTCGTAGGTCTCGGCGGCCTCGTGGTTGCGGCTGCGCTCGTGCAGGACCGCGCCGAGCAGCATCCACGCGCCGAGGTAGTCCGGCGCGATCTGCGTCGCCCGGCGCAGCAGCGCCTCGGCATCGTCCAGGTGCTCCTTGTCGTTCAGGTACACGTTGGCCAGGAAGCGCATCGCGTCGACGTTGTTCGGATTCTCCCTGAGCGCCTGCCGGAAGCTCGCGATCGCTTCGTCCTTCTTGCCGCTGCGCAGCAGTTCGGCACCCTCGGCCACCGCGCCCTTGTCGGGATCGCGTTCCAGCCAGGCCTCGAATGCCCGGTCCGCGTCCTCGCCGCGGCCCAGCGCCGCGAGCGCCTGGCCGAGCTTCTTGTGCGCGAGCGGCAGGCGCGGCTCGAGGCGGATCGCGGTCTCGAACAGCGGCACGGCTTCCGCGTAGCGCTCCTGCAGTGCCAGCACGCTGCCGAGATCCTCGTGCAGCTGCGGGTGCTCGGGCGCGATGTCGAGCGCGTCGCGCAGCTCGCTCTCGGCCTCGGCCAGGCGTTCCTGCTTCATCAGCGCATGCCCGAGTATGCGCCGGTGCTCGGCGCTGCCCGGCGACGCGGCCAGCCAGCCGCGGCAGATTTCCTCGGCCTGCTGCGGCCGGTTGGCGCGCATGGCGTCGATGGCCTCGCGCAGGCTGCGCTGCTTGTCGTCGATGGCTGCCACTCGTTCGTTGCCCGGCATTCAGCGTCCCGGGTCGTAGCGGTCGAACCAGCCGACCATGCGCTCGAGATAGTCTTGCTCGTAACTCGCAGCCCAGCCGCCGTGATGGCTGTCGGGATAGACGACCAGCTGCGTGTCCACGCCGAGCGTGCGCAGCGTCTGGTAGAACAGCTCGGAACTCAGGATCGGCACGTTCCAGTCCTCGCGCCCGCCGAGAAACAGCGTGGGCGTCTGCACCCGGTCTGCACGCAGCAGCGGCGACAGGCGGTCGTAGAGCTCGCGGTTTTCCGTCGGCGAGCCGAACTCCCAGTTGTACCACTTCTGGTAGATGTCGTGACCGTAGTTCGCGACCAGGTGCGCGTGGCCCGCGCCGGAGGCTGCGGCCCGGAAGCGCGTCGACTCCGTGATGACGACGTTGGTCATGTAGCCACCGTAGGAGTAGCCGGTAACGAACAGCCTGTCCGGGTCGGCGAGACCGCTCTCGACGGCATGGTCGACCGCGCCGAGGACGTCCGGCAGGTCGGTGATGCCCCAGCTGCGGTAGATCGCGCGGACGAAGGCCTGGCCACGGCCCGTGGAGCCGCGCGGGTTCGGTTCGAGCACGACGTAGCCGTTCGCCGCGAGGTACTGTGTGCCGAAGTCGTAGCCCCAGGCGAACTGGCCGACCGGGCCGCCGTGGATCTTGAGAACGGCCGGGTAGCGTTCGCCCGGCCGGTAGCCGGGCGGCGTAGTGACGAAGGTCTCGACGACCGTGCCGTCCGCAACGGCGTAACTCGCCTTCCTTTTCTCGCCGAGACGGCGCGAGGCGAAGAATTCTTCGTTGATCGCTGTCAGGGGCCGCGCCTCGCCTTCCCGCACGGCGTGCAGTTCCGGCCCCGCGTTGCCGCGGCTCATGCGGACGTGCAGGTGGCCCCGGGCGTCGACATCCAGCGCGCTGACGTGGACCTCGTCGTCCAGCAGGCGCTCGATCCGGCCATCATCCGCGCGTATCCGCGCGACCTTCGCGCCGCCGTGGTCGTCGTAGACGACGTAAATCCACCGGCCGTCCTCGCCCCAGCGGAACTCGCTGATCCAGCGATCGAGCGGCGCGGACAGGTTGCGCACTTCGCCGCCGCCTGCCGGCCGCACGAGCAGTTCGTAGATGCCGTAGACGCCGTCGGCGGCGCTGGTCCAGGCGAGCCAGCGGCCGTCCGGGCTGAACCTCGGGGACGCAGGCACGCGCTCGTCGTCGGTGACGCGCTCGAGCCTTCCCATGTCCCCGCCCGCGTCGGCGTCGATGATCCACAGGTCGCTGCGGTAGCCGAGGTCGGGGTCGGCCTCGCGGTTGCTGACGAAGGCGACCCGGCGCCCGTCGTGCGACCAGGCCGCGTCGCTCTCGGCGTACTCGCCCGAGGTGATCGGCGAGAGCGCGCCGCTCGCGATGTCGAGGCTGTACAGGTGCTCGTCGGGCGGCGCGACCAGGTAGCCGTCGCCGGCGTCTTCCTTGAACTGCCGTCGCGTGATGACCCACGGCGGCCGCGGCCCGTCGCCGTCCGTTTCCGACGCCGGCGCGCCGAGCACCAGCAGCAGCCGCGACTCGTCGGGCGACAGCTCGAGCGCGTCGACCCCGCGCTCGAAGTTCGTCAGCCGCTCGGCCTCGCCGAAGCGGTCCACCGGCAGCTTCCAGAGCTGCGAACTGCCGCCGCGGTCGGAAAGAAAGTACAGCGCGCTGCCGTCCCGCGCCCACGCGAGCGCACCGGCCTTCGAGCTCTCCGCCGTCACGGCGCGGGCCGTGCCGCCCTCGGCCGGCACGACCCATACCCGGTCGTCCAGCAGGTAGGCGATCTGCGTGCCGTCCGGCGACGCGTGCGGACGGCCAGGCGTCCTGACCGCGTCGTGATCCTCGAGGCCGATGCTCGGCAGCGAGGCCGCGCTGGTCGCGGCGAGTGCAAGGCTTGCCAGGCATGCCAGGTTCATCCGTCCATCCCCCGGTGCAGACTCTGAACAGCGTGCCAATGTAGCGTCCGTGCGGCGGCGGCGACAGGCGTTTTGCACATCGTGAAGCGCGCGACGCATGCGCTGGCCGCTTGCCTATACTCACGGGTCCTGCCGCGGGAATCGCCGATGTGAGACACCTGCTGTCGCTGATCGCCTGTGCCGCCGTCCTCGGCGGCTGCGGAGAACCGCGTCCGTCGTCGCTGCTGATCACGAACGCGCGCATCGTCGACGGCAGCGGCGGCCCGTCGCAGCAAGGCGCAGTGCGCGTCGTGGACGGGCGGATCGCTGCTGTCGGCGAACTCGCGCGTCGCGCGGGAGAGCACGTCGTCGACGCCGGCGGCCTGGTGCTCGCACCCGGTTTCATCGACACGCACAGCCACGGCGACGACGATATTTTCGACCAGCCCGACGCGCTGCCGGCCTTGAGCCAGGGCATCACGACGATCGTCGTCGGCCAGGACGGCGGCTCCCCGCTGCCGCTCGGCGAATTCTTCGCACGCCTCGAGCGCGCGCCAGCCGCCGTCAACGTCGCCGCCTATGCCGGCCACAACAGCTTGCGCGAGGCCGTGCTGGGACGGGACTACCGGCGCGCGGCCAGCGATGCGGAAGTGACCCGCATGGCCGCGTTGCTCGAGCGCGAGCTCGCCGCCGGCGCGCTCGGGCTGTCCACGGGGCTCGAATACGAGCCGGGCATCTGGTCCGAGCGGGGCGAAGTGCTCGCGCTGGCGCGGGTCGCGGCCGCCGCAGGCGGCCGCTACATCAGCCACGTGCGCAGCGAGGACCGCTGGTTCGAGGAGGCGCTCGAGGAGATCATCGCGATCGGCCGCGAGACCGGCATGCCGGTGCAGGTCTCGCACATCAAGCTCGCGATGCGGCGCCTGTGGGGCGAGGCGGAACGCGTCGTCGCGCGCCTGGACGCGGCACGCGCCGCGGGCGTCGACGTCACGGCCGACATCTATCCCTATGAGTACTGGCAATCGAACCTGATGGTGCTGGTGCCCGACAAGGACCCGCGCAACCGCGAGGCGATCGCCGAGGCGCTGGCCGAGATCGCACCGGCAGACGGCATCCGCTTCACGGCCTTTGCGCCGCGGCCCGACTACGTCGGCCTGACGCTCGCCGACGTGGCCGCCTTGCGCGAGCAGGACCCGGTCACGACCTTCAGCGAGCTCGCCGAGCTGTCCCTGGCCTGGGCGGACGAGCAGGGCGGGGCCGGCGACGCGATCATCGGCACGAGCATGCGCGAACAGGACATCGTGGCCCTGCTGCGCTGGCCGCACGTCAACATCTGCAGCGATGGCGGCTTCGTCGACCTGCACCCGCGTGCGCGCGGCGCTTTCCCGCGCGTACTTGCGCGCTACGTCCGCGAGCAGCAGGTCCTGCGGCTGGAGGAGGCGGTGCACAGGATGACCGGCCTGGCCGCGGCGCACATGGGCTTCGCGGAGCGTGGCGTGATCCGCCCCGGGGCACACGCCGACCTCGCCCTGTTCGACCCGGCAAGCGTAACGGACCGCGCGACGCCCGAGTCCCCGGAGCAACTCGCGAGCGGTATCGTACAGGTCTGGGTCGGCGGCGTGCCGGTGTACGCCGACGGCGCGTCGACCGGCGCGCGACCTGGCCGCGTGATCCGCCGGCAGGGCGCGGAGCTTCAGTAACGCGCGTCGCGCGACGAGGCGATGCGTCCGTCCGAGACACTCAGCGTGTAGCGCAGACCGTCGGATGACTGCCAGCCGCGCAGGTCGACCGTGTCGCCGGGACCGAGGCGCAGCACGTCGATTCGTGCCAGTTCGAGCGGGCGACCGGGCGCGAGCGTGCGCGGACCGCCGTCCGTTTCGAGCAGGTAGATCCACGGGCTCGCGTGGTCGGCGGTCGCGTGCACCGTTGCGATTCCGGACGCCGGATCGATGTGCAGCGAGGTCTCGCGGTCCGCGGCGATGGCCCGGGCGCGCGGCGCCCAGCCGTCGGCGACGATGCGGCCAAGCATTGCGAGCGTCCGGCCCATGCGATCGCGTTCGACCCAGTGCTGGTCGGTGATGATGCCGCGGAGCGGCTCGAGCACCAGGAAATCGCGCTCGAGCGTCAGGTCGGCGTGCCAGGGGTCCGCGAGCGCGTCCGCCGACTGCAGGCTGGCGTCGGACAGCGCGGCATAGACGAACTCGCCGAGGATCGCCATGCCCGCACTGGTGCCGCCGACCGGGGCCGGCTTCGCCGCCACCCGGTGAATTGCATCCTCGACCGGCGTGCCTTTCCAGTAGCGGACGTAACGCGACTGGTCGCCGCCGGCGATGAACAGGGCCTCGGCGCCGAGAATCTTGCGCAGCACGAAGGGCTCTGCGGCAGCCTCGCGTGACGGGATGACCAGCGTTTCGACCGAATCGCATGCGCACAGCGAGTACACGTAATCGTTGTAGCCGGCGCCGCCCGCAGCACGCAGCACGACGAAGTCGCCGCCGCCCGCAGCGCGGCCCATCTCGACGTAGTTCGCGTCGACGTCGGTGCCGCCGCCCTGCAGCACGATGAGCCCGCGCGTCGGCGGGCTGACGTCGGCCGGATCGCCGGTCAGGAAGTAGCGGAAGTCGGCACCAGTCGCGCCGGCCTGCAGGCACAGGCAGGTCAGCAGCAGGCCGGTCAGTGCGCCTCGTGCAGGTTTCACTGCGCGCCGTTCAGAGCATGCCGGCCAGCACCGTCGCGATGCCGAGGAACGAGAAAAAGCCCGCGACGTCGGTCACCGTGGTCAGCACGATCGACGAGGACTGCGCCGGGTCCTGGCCCAGGCGGGTCAGCGCGATCGGCACCACGGCGCCGGCGAAACCCGCGGCAATCATCGCGAGCACCATCGACATCGCGATGACCAGGACGAGGCCGAAGGAGCCGCTCCAGAACCACACGCCGATGCCGCAGGTGATCGCCACCGCGATGCCGTTGAGGAAGCCGACGCTGATTTCCTTCCACATCACCGTGAATACGTGGCGGACGCTGATTTCCCGCAGCGCGAGCCCGCGCATCGTGACCGCGAGCGCCTGTGCGCCCGCGTTGCCGGACTGGCCGGCGACCACCGGCAGCAATACGGCGAGCGCCGTGAAGCGCGCGATCGTGTCCTCGAACAGGCCGACGACCGCGGCTGCCAGGAAGGCCGTCAGCAGGTTGATCTGCAGCCACGGCAGGCGCTTGCGTACCGCGAACAGCGGCGTCGACAGTGCGCGCTCGTCGCGGCTGACGCCGACCATCGTCTGGATGTCCGCGGACGCGTCTTCCTGGATCGCCTGCAGCAGCTGCGCGTGGTAGATCACGCCGAGCAGCCGGCCGTCGATGTCGACGACCGCGAGATCCGCGAGCAGGTGCCGCTCCAGCAGTTCGACGACGTCCTCGCGTGGCGTGACCGGCGTGACGGTCGCGCTGACCGGCTGTGCGAAGCTCGACAGCCGCGCGCCCGGGTCTGCGACCGCGATGTCCTGGATGCCGACCTTGCCGGCGAGCCGGTTGTCGTCGTCGACGAGGAACAGGCTGCGGGTCGTCCGCGAGCGGCTCGCGCGCAGCTGCGCGAGCGTCTCCGCCGCCGTCGCGCTGCCGCGGAAGTGCACGACGCGCGTGTCCATCAGGCGCCCGGCGCTGTCGTCGGGGTAGCGCATCAGCCGGCGGATTTCATCGGCGACGGCTGCGTCGAGCTCGCCGAGCAGTGCTTCGCTCTCGTCTTCCTCGAGCAGGTTGACGAGGCGCAGCGCATCGTTAGGCAGCATTTCCGCGAGCAGCGCGTGCAGCAATTCGCGCGGCAGCTTGCGCGCCAGCGCCGCGGCGACGTTGGGCGTCAGCCGCGTGACGACCGGCACCAGCACGGCGGCCGGCTGGCCGGCGAGCGCGCGGGCCGCCTCGACCGGCGGCATGCTCTCGATCTGCTGCGCGGCCCGCCACGGGTGGTCGAGCAGGAAGCGCCGGTTCAGCGCTTCGATCGCGGTTTCGGCGGGACTAGACATCGCCCGGTTCCACGCGGACCGACTGGCGCGGCGCGCCGCTCGCACGCAGCAGGCCGGCGCAGGTCACGCCGAGCGCGGTCAGCACGTGCACGACCAACGACGTGCCGGCCTGGCGCGGCGCGCTGCGAATCTCGTCCAGGCCGCGCCTGAGCGAACTGCGCGACAACCCGCCGACCATCGAATGCGCCCGGCCGATGACCGGCAGGACGAGAAAGCGGTCCCAGCCGGGATGGCCGACCGCCGAGGCCAGCGACGCGCGGCTGGCCAGCGGCACGACCCTGACCCGCTGCAGTTCGCCGAGCGGCGTCGCGGCGTCGGCGCGCAGCAGCCGGCCAGCCGGCACGGCGCCGAGCAGCCGGCCGCTCGCCTCGTCCTGCAGGAACACGTGGCTGTCGTCCTCGCTGTGGCGCAGGTAGCGGATCGCCTCGGCGACCGGCGTCGCTTCCGGGAAGGCCGGCACGTCCGGGTCGATCCAGGCGCCGACCGTGCCCAGCGGGTAGCGCAGTGCGTTCTTCATGCGCTGCGCACGCCGTGCCGGCAGCTCGTCGAGCAGGGCCTGGTGGCGCTCGGCCGGAACCAGACGCAGCAGCGCGACGCCGTCGTGGAAGGGCAGCTGGCGCAGCACGGCGGCGCCCTGCGCTGGCGTCATTCCGCCGAGCAGCCGCGCGCCGGTCCAGGGCGACATCTCGATGAGCACGCTGGCCGCGAGCCGTGTCGGCACCTCGTCGAGAAATGCGGCGCCGCTGGCGGGTTCGATCTCCTCGAGGACCTCGGCGGCCGAGGCCGGCGCGTGGGTCAGGAACGCGAGCGTCAGGGTCGGCCGCTCAGTCATCGTCGTCGGCCGCGTGCACGGTCGTGACCACTTCCTGCAGCAGCGCGGCCGGCACGTTGACCCGGCCCTGCGGGCCCGCGAGCACGACGGCCGTCGGTGTAAGTTCGATGACCGTGCCTTCGTGTTCGCCGATGTGCACGTGCTGGCCCGGCGCGAGCAGCTGGCGCGCCTGGCTGGCCGCGACGAGGTTCGCGACGTAGCGGCGCGCGCCGAGACCGAACGCCAGTGCGAGGCACAGCAGCAGGCCGCCGACGATGACGCCGAACAGGATCGTCAGCATCGTCACGTCGATGCCGACCTGGTCGAGGCCGATGACGAGCGCGGCCAGGAAGATCGCGGCCTGCGCGAGTACGCCGAAGAACCCGGCCTGCTCGGAGCCGGCGGATTCGAGGGCGGCGGAGACGAGGTCGCGCGCGGCGGAACTGACGATGTAGCCGGCGAGCAGGATCAGCGCGCCGGCGAGCAGTACCGGCAGGTAGGCGACGACCCGGTCCAGCCAGGTCGTGAACAGCTCGATCTGCGCGATGCGCGCCGCGGCGGCGACGGCCAGCAGCACGACCAGCCAGAAGGCGACGTTGCCGATCAGCGCCAGCACTGGCGGCGTCAGGCGGGCGCCGCGGCCGAGGCGGCCGAGTGCCGCGTTCAGGCCCTCGCCGACGCGCACGGCGAGACGCTGGGCGAGCCGTGCCAGCCGCCAGCCGATGACGACGACAAGTGCCGCGAGCAGCAGCCACGGCAGCAGCGACAGCGCGGTTTCGAGGCCGGCAGCGAACGCCGCGCGCACCTCCCCGAGGCTGTCCGACAAGTTCGACATTGCGTCCCCCTCCGCCGGCGCACCGGCGCCTGCGCCCAAGTGTTGCCGTGGTGCGGCCGGCTGTCCAGTGCCGTGTCCCGCGAATGCCTCGCAGACTTCGGCGCGACTTGTCGCGCCTCGCGGCGTAGCGGCTGCTGCCCGTGGCCCCGCTATGACTCGTCGCCGCGCCTCGCCGGTCTCGACAGTTCGCCGCCGATCGGGACGAGGTGCTTGCGCGACACGACGCTAGCCCGGCATGAAGATCGTTGCCGGGTGCTCGAGCATGCCGCGGATGCGCTGGATCATCTGCGCGGCGTCGTAGCCGTCGACGAAGCGGTGATCGAAGGACGACGACAGGTTCATCATCAGGCGCACGGCGACCTGGCCGTTGAGCACGACCGGCTTCTCGATCGCCCGGTTGACGCCGATGATGCCGACCTCGGGCAGGTTGATCACCGGCGTCGTGACGATGCCGCCGAGCTTGCCGAGGCTCGTGATCGTGATCGTCGAGCCCTTGAGCTCGCCGCGGCCGATGCTGTTGTCGCGCGCGGCCTCCGACACGCGCCGGATCTCGCGGCCGAGTTCGTCGAGCGACAGCTGCTCGGCGTGCCGGACCACCGGCACCTTGAGGCCGTCGGGCGTCTGCGTCGCAATGCCCAGGTGTACCGGGCCGTGCTGCACGATGACGTTGCGTTCCTTGTCGTAGGTCGCGTTGCACTGCGGGAACTCGTCGAGCGCGCGAATCAGCGCCAGCGACAGGAACGGCAGCAGCGTCAGGCGCTCGTCGCGCTCGCGCCCGGCGTTCAGGTGCGCGCGCAGCGACTCGAGCTCGCTGATGTCGATTTCCTCGACGTAGGCGAAGTGCGGGATCTCGCGCTTCGCCTGGGTCATGCGCTCGGCGATCATCCGCCGCACGCCGATGACCTTGATCTCCTTCGTCTCGCGCGCGGGCACCGGCGCCGGCCCGCGGCCGTTGCGCTCCTGTTGCGCGAGGTAATCGTCGAAGTCCTCGCGCAGGATGCGCCCGCCGGGGCCGCTGCCGGGCACCTGCGCCAGGTCGATCCCGTGCTCCTTCGCGCGCCGCCTGATGGCCGGGGAAGTCATGACCCGGCTGCCGGTCTCGGCAGGCGTCGGCGCGCCGCCCGGCGACCGGGTACGGCCGGCCCCGTTCGCGTCTTTCGCGGGCTTGCCGACATCCCGCCCTGCCGCGCCGTCGTCCGTGCCGTCGTCACTGTCCGCGTCGGCGGGGCCGTCGTCGGCGTCGCCACCGTCGTCGTCTGCCGCCGCCGCCGCGCTGTCGGCGTCCGTCTCGAACACGATCAGCGGTGAACCGACCGCGATCATGTCACCGGGCTCGCCGGCGAGCTTCTTGACCTTGCCGGAGACCGGCGAGGAGATCTCGACCGCGGCCTTGTCGGTCATCATCGTGCCGACGATGTCTTCCTCGGCGACGCTGTCGCCGACCTTGACGTGCCACTCGCCGATTTCCGACTCGACCGTGCCCTCGCCGAGATCCGGCAGTTTGAAGACGTATTCGCTCATCCGTGTATTCCCCCGGCTGTCGTGCGCTGTGCCGTGCTCATCCCGCGTCCATCACGTGCCGGATGCCGGCCGCGATGCGTTTCTGCCCCGGGAAGTATTGCCACTCGAACGCGTGCGGGTAGGGCGTGTCCCAGCCGGTGACGCGCTCGATCGGCGCCTCGAGCCACCAGAAGCAGTTCTCCTGGATCGTGGCCGCGAGCTCGGCGCCGTAACCCGAGAAGCGCGTGGCCTCGTGCGCGATCAGGCAGCGGCCCGTTTTCTTCACCGACTCCGTGATGGCCGGAACGTCCAGCGGGGCCAGCGTGCGCACGTCGATGATCTCGGCATCGACGCCGGTCAGTTTGGCCGCGGCCTGCGCGACGTGCACGAGCGTCCCGTAGGTGATGATCGTCAGCTCCGAGCCCTCCTCGACGATCTCCGCCTTGCCGAGCGGCACGGTGTAGTAGTCCTCGGGCACCTCGCCTTTCGGGTGCGAGGCCCAGGACACCGCCGCCTTGTCCGGGTCGCCATCGAACGGACCGTTGTAGATGCGCTTGGGCTCGAAGAACACGACGGGGTCGTCGGACTCGATCGAGCTGATCAGCAGGCCCTTCGCGTCGTAGGGGTTCGACGGCATCACTGTCTTGATGCCCGAGACGTGCGTGAAAATGCCCTCCGGCGACTGCGAGTGCGTCTGGCCGCCGCGGATGCCGCCGCCGCAGGGCGTGCGGATCGTCACCGGCGAGAAAAAATCGCCGCTGGTGCGGTAGCGCAGGCGCGCGAGTTCGCTGACGACCTGGTCGAAGCCCGGGTAGATGTAGTCGGCGAACTGGATCTCGGCGACCGGCCGCAGGCCATTGACGCCCATGCCGATCGCGGCGCCGATGATGCCGCCCTCGGCGATCGGCGCGTCGATGACGCGGTGCTCGCCGTACTTGCGCTGCAGACCGTCGGTGCAGCGGAACACGCCGCCGAAGTAGCCGACGTCCTCGCCGAGCACGACGACGTTCGGGTCCTTTTCCATGACGACGTCGAGCGCCGAGCGGATGGCCTGGATCATGTTCATCTGGGCCATGCTCAGTCCTCCTCGAGCGCGAGCATCTGCTTGCGCTGCAGCTCTAGATGCGCCGGCGTCTCGGCGTAGACGTCGTCGAACATCGTGCGCGGGTCGAGGAACGGGCCGTCGGTCATCGTGCCGTGCTTCTGCGCTTCCTTCCAGGCCGCGAGCACCTCGGCGCGCAGTTCCTTCTCGAGCTCATCGTGTTTTTCCTCGCTCCAGTGACCTTCCGCGACCAGGTGCTGCTTCAGGCGCTCGAGCGGGTCGCCGAGCGGAAAGGCCTGCCACTCGTCCTTCGGCCGGTATTTCGACGGATCGTCCGAGGTCGAGTGGGCGCCGCCGCGGTAGGTGACGTGTTCGATGATCGTCGGCCCGGCGCCGCGGCGGGCGCGCTCGGCGGCCCACTCGGTCACGGCGTAGACGGCGAGCAGGTCGTTCCCGTCCACGCGAATGCCGGGGATCCCGAGGCCGAGGCCGCGGGCCGCGAACGGCCGCCGCTCGCCGCCGGCGAAGCCCTGGAACGTCGAGATCGCCCACTGGTTGTTGACGATGTTGAGAATTACCGGCGCCTGGTAGACCGCGGCAAACGTGATCGCGTGGTGGAAATCGGCCTCGGCCGTCGAGCCGTCGCCGACCCAGCTGGCCGCGACGTGGTCCTCGCCCTTGATCGCCGCCGCCATCGCCCAGCCGACCGCGTGCGGGTACTGCGTGCCGAGATTGCCGGAGATGGAGAACATGTTGCCGCTGCGGCTGTGGTACATGATCGGCATCTGCCGGCCGTTGCACATGTCGCGCGTGTTCGACAGGCACTGGCACATCAGGTCGACGAGCTTCGTGCCGCGGTACAGGAACAGGCCCTGGTTGCGGTAATGCGGAAAGCACATGTCGGAGGGCCGGAGCGCCATGCCCTGGCCGATGGAAATCGCTTCCTCGCCCAGCGACTGGATGTAGAAGGAAATCCGGCCCTGGCGCTGAATCTGCAGCATGCGCTCGTCGAAGATGCGGGTCAGCATCATCCAGCGCAGTGCGACCTGCAGTTGGCCCGGCTCGATGCCCGGGTTCCAGGGGCCCTTCGCCTTGTGATCGTCGTCGAGTACCCGCACGAGTTCCTGCGCCAGGTGGTCGACGTCGCGCACCCGGACGTCCAGCGGCGGCTTGTCGACGCTCCCGGCCGGCGACAGCGGCAGGTAGCTGAAGTCCGGCTGGTCGCCGGGCCGCGCCGTCGGGTGCGGGATGTGCAGTCGTGACTTCGTGCTCATCGATCGGGGTCCTCAGGTTGCGTGTGCCTGTCCGGCCGGCCGCGAGCCGCGGCGCGCCGGAAGGCGGCGGGCAGCACGGGGACCGTGGATTCTACTGAAAACGGCCCGGGCCTGCCGGCCGCGGCGCCCGAGTCTCGCCAGCCGCTGCAGGCCGCGCAATACCAATCTCGTAGCAGGCGGCGGGCCTCAGTCGTCCCCGCCGATGTCGTCCTTGAAGTGCCGGACGTAGCGCAGCGTCACGAAGCTGATCAGCGACATGAGTACCGCGACCTCGTAGCGGTGGTAGGCGACGGCGACCCCGAGCAGGCCGGTGATCCAGATCGTCGCGGCGGTCGCCGTGCCGGCGACGCTGCCATTGTTCTTCAGAATGGCGCCGCCGCCGATGAAGCCGATGCCGGTAATCAGGCCCTGCAGTACGCGGGCCTCGGCCCCGGTCGTGTCGAGTACCGAGATGCCGACCAGCATGTAGCCGCAGGCGGCGACCGCGACCAGCGGGAAGGTCCTGAGGCCGATGCCGTGACTTTGCGATTCGCGGTCCCAGGCGACCGGCAGCGCCAGCACGTACGCGACGCCCAGGTGCACCAGGTTCGTCCAGATGGTAGGCCAGTCCATGTTCATGTCGAGTCCCCCGGCGCCGGCACCCCGTGCTCAGCGCGGCTTCGCGAGCGCCGTGAAGCGGCCGCCGAAAAACAGCAGCGGATCGCCGTCACGGCTCTCGTGGCGCGTGACTTCGCCGACGATGATGTAGTGATCGCCCGCATCGTGCACCTGGTGCCGCCGGCACTCCAGCACCGCCAGCGTCCCCGGCAGGAGCGGCGCGCCGCCGGCGCCGTCCACGAACTCCATGCCGTCGAACAGGCGGTCGTCGGAGCGTGCGAAGTGCGATGCCGTCTCGTGCTGGTGCTCGGCGAGCACGTTGATCGCGAACGCGTCGGCCGCGAGATACGCCTCGAGCGAGCTCGAGACCTTGGAGATGTTCCACAACACCAGTGGCGGGTCGAGCGACACCGAGCTGAAGCTGTTGGCGGTAATGCCGCACGGCCGCCCGCGGGCATCGCGGCAGGTGACGACGGTGACGCCGGTGGCGAACTTGCCGAGGCACTGGCGCAGGCCGAGGACGGCGGACGGTGGCGAGGAGTCGGGCATGTACGGGGCGACCGGGCAAAACGGCCATTCTATACCGGTCCGCTGCGCGCGCGAGGCGCCGGGTCACGCTCCCGGCAAACCGGGCGAGGCCGCCCGGTTTCAGCATGTGGACACAGAACGGGAAATAACGACCATATAGAGTTTTCCGCTCAACGCCCGCTCAAGAACGGCGGCCGGGGGCCGATACCTCGAGCACGGGGTTCGTCCCCGCGCCCGGCCGTGCTGCAGCAGTGCGCGGTCCGGTGCGTCCACCCGGCCTGGATTGCGCAATGTCGTTGAGCAGAAAAATCGCGCTGTATTTCGTCGCGCTCGGTGCCTGCCTGGCGCTGGGCACCTACGGCGCGATCAGCCTGACGATTTTCCCCGCCTTCGAGGAGTTCGAGGCCGACGCCACGATGGAAGCCATCGTGCGCGTCGAACGGACGATGGACGCGGAGCGCCTGACCTTCCAGACGATGCTGGTCGAGTACGCGCACTGGAACGACTTCCGCAATTTTGCGCTCGGCGAGCAGCCCGGCTTCGTCGAGGAGAACCTGAACCCGGCCTACTGGCGCGCGATCGGCGTGGACTACATGTTCGTGTTCGATGCCAATGACGCGCTTTTCTGGAGCATGGACACGTCGAGCGACGCGCAGCTGCCGATCGATCCGGCGGACCTGCTGACGACGCCGCTGTCAGCCGGGCACCCCCTGTTCGAAATCGCCCCGGGGCAGGACGCCGTCAGCGGCATGATCAAGTCGCGGCAGGGGCCGCTGCTGGTGGCCTCCGCGCCGATCCTGACGACTTACGGCGAAGGTCCGCCCGTCGGGACACTGATGATCGCGCGCCAGATACGCGTGGAGATGATCCAGTCGGTCGCCGAACGATCGTCTGCCGACGTGTATTTCCACCCGATCGGTGAGGAGGACGTGCTGGGCCACCCCATCGCCGACCTGCAGGCACGCGCGGAGGCCGGGGACCTGCGCCACGTTCATCGCGCGGAAGACTACATCATCGGTCACCGGATTCTGCGTGACCTCACCCGCGAGCCGATCGCGCTCGGCGAGGTCCGGCAGCCGCCGCTGATCACGTCGATCGGCAAGAGCGCGATCAAGGCCGCCATGGTGCTGATCGCCATCGTGACGGCCGTGTTCCTCGTGTTCGGCGTCGTCGTGCTGCAGCAGCTGATCGTCGCGCCGGTCAACCGGCTGTCCGACAGCATGAAGCACATCCGCGAAACCGGCGATCTCGACGTGCAGGTGCAGAAGGATCGCAGCGACGAGATCGGCGAACTGGCGCGCGAGTTCGACGAGATGACGACGAACGTGCATCTCGCGCAGCGCGAACTGGAGGCGACGCGCGACGTCGCGATCGAGGCGTCGCGCGCCAAGAGCGAGTTCCTGGCCCGCATGAGCCACGAGATCCGCACCCCGATGAACGGCGTGCTCGGCATGACCGAGCTGCTGCGCAACACCGCGCTGGACTTCGAGCAGCGGCGCTTCGCGGACACGATCTATGCCTCGGCAGACAACCTGCTGAACATCATCAACGACATCCTCGACTTCTCGAAGATCGAGGCCGGCAAGCTCGACCTGGAATCCTGCGACATCGATCTCGGCAGCGTGATCGAGGAGACCGTCGACAGCCTCGCCTCGCAGGCGCACAAGAAGGGCCTGGAACTGATCAACGACGTGGCGCCGGCGGTGCACAGCACCGTGCAGGGCGACCCGGTGCGCATCCGCCAGGTGCTCACGAACCTCGTCGCCAACGCGATCAAGTTCACGAACCGCGGCGAAGTCGTCGTGCGCGCTTCCGCCGTCGGCGGCGACGACGAGCATCTCGACGTCCATTTCGAGATCGTCGACACCGGCATCGGGATCAAGCGCGAGAAGCAGAACCTGATCTTCGAGTCCTTCGCGCAGGAGGACGGCTCTACGACCCGCAACTACGGCGGCACCGGGCTGGGCCTGGCGATCAGCCGCCAGCTGGTCGACCTGATGGGCGGCACGCTGCAGGTAGACAGCAAGCCCGGTTTCGGCAGTCGCTTCCATTTCAACCTGCGCATGCGCCGCGGCGAGGAACGGGCGAACGCGCAGCCGCCCGCGCCGCGCTCGGTGGCGGGAAAGCGCGTGCTGGTCGTCGACGACAACGCGACCAACCGCGAGATCCTCGAACAGCAGTTCGCCGGCTGGCGGGCGACCTGTCACAGCGCGAGCGACGCCGAGGAGGCGATGATCCGCATCGAGCGCTCGGTCTATCGCGGAGATCTCTACGACCTGCTGGTACTCGACGTGCACATGCCGCGCGTTGACGGCCTGCAGCTCGCGCGCGAGCTGAGAGAGGTCGAGGCCTACGCGGACGTGCCGATCCTGCTGCTCAGCTCCGTTGCCACGCCGGCCAGCGAGCAGGTCCTGAACGAGCTGCGCATCGCCGGCCAGCTGACCAAGCCGATTCGGCAGGGGCAGCTGTACGATTCGCTGAGCGTCGTACTCGGCGGCGGCGGTCTCAGCGAGCAGGTGCCGAAGGGGCGCCGCGGCGCCGTGCGCTCGCTGTCCGGGCGCGTGCTGCTGGCCGAGGACAACCCGGTGAACCAGGCGGTCGCCCTCGGCATGCTCGACACGCTGGCGGTGGACGTCGCGGTGGTATCGGATGGCGCCGCGGCGGTTCGCGCGCTTGCGGAGCAAAACTTCGACCTCGTGTTGATGGATTGCCAGATGCCGGTGCTGGACGGGCTGTCCGCGACCCGGCAGATACGCGACGATGAAGCGCGGACCGGGCGCAGCCGCGTGCCTATCGTCGCGCTGACCGCGAACGCGATGGCGGGCGACCGTGAGCGCTGCCTCGAAGCCGGCATGGACGACTATCTCGGCAAGCCGTTCACGATGGACCAGCTGCACGCGGCGCTCGCGATGCATCTCGGAGTCGGCGAGGAGCGGCCGCCACAGGAACCGGCCGTTGAGGCGCCGCCGGCCGACGACCCGCTGGACCGCAGCGCTCTCGAAGTGCTCGGCAAGCTGCAGCAACCGGGCGCGCCGAGCCTGGTCGAGAAGGTCATCGGCATCTACCTCGGCAGTTCCGGGGAACTGAAGAAGCGCCTCGTCAGCGCCATCGGCGCCAACGACGCGCCCGCTGTCCGCGAGGCGGCACACGCGCTCAAATCCAGCAGTATCAACGTGGGCGCGACGCGTCTCGCCGACATGTGCAAGGAGCTCGAGGCGCTGGCGCGCCAGGGTGACCTCGACGGGGCGGGCACACTGCGCGAGCAACTCGAGGGCGAGTACGCACGCGTGCTGAACGCGTTGCGTGATGAGCTCGGGGCGGTGGCGAAATGAACCTGCCGGAGCTCAACAGCCGCGCCGGGCTGGCGCTGGTCGCAGACGACGATGCGACCGTTCGCCTGATCATGCGGGAGGTGCTGGAGCAGGCCGGCTTCCGGGTCGTGGAGGCTGCAGACGGTCGCGCAGCACTGGAAGCCTACGAGGAACATCGCCCCGACGTCGTGTTGCTCGACGTGGAAATGCCGCACCTGGACGGCTACAGCGTGTGCCGCCGCATCCGTCTGCAGGAGACCCTGCGGGACACGCCGGTGTTCATGATCACCGGGCGCGACGACCCGGAATCGATCCAGCAGGCCTACGACGCCGGCGCGACGGACTTCCTGAGCAAGCCGATCCCGTGGACGATCATGGCGCACCGCGTCCGCTTCGTGCTGCGCGCAAGCGCCGCGCTGAACGAGATCAAGGGCCTCGTGCGCGCGATGCCGGACAAGATCTTCATCCTGAACGGCGACGGCGAATTGCACGGCACGCTGGAAGACACGCGAACCGCGCATGCAAATGTCGCGGACCTGGTTTCGAGCGGTTCCTGGGCCGAAGTCTTCCCGCCCGGCGTGCGCGACAGGCTGCGCGAAAAGGTAGGCCAGGCACTGGCCACCGGGCAGCCGCAGATATTCGAGCACCAGGTCGACGACGGCGCCGCGCACCTCGAGACCCGCCTCGTCAGCCGCGACCACAGCACCGCGCTCGCGATCGTGCGCAACGTGACCGGCCGCAAGGAAAACGAGAACCGCATCTACGAGCTGGCGTACTACGACGGCCTCACCGGCCTGCCGAACCGCCAGCACTTCCAGCAGACGCTGGACACGGCGATCGACGAGGGCGGTCCGGATGGCGACGAATTCGCGATCCTGTTCGTCGACCTCGACCGTTTCAAGCGCATCAACGACACGCTCGGCCACTCGATGGGCGACGCGCTGCTGCGCTCGGTCGCGGAACGCCTGCGCGAGTGCCTCGGCATCGGCGAGGGCGCGCCCGTCACGGACCTCGCGCGCCTCGGCGGCGACGAGTTCGTCGCGCTGCTGCGCGGTACCGACGCCGCGGCGGCGTCGGCCATCGCGAACTCCGTAGTGACCGCGCTGAGCCGCCCGATGCAGTGCGAAGACCACCGGCTGGTCGTCACCCCGTCGATAGGCATCACGATGTACCCGCAGGACGGCCGCACCAGCGAGGACCTGCTGATGAACGCGGACTCGGCGCTGTATCGCGCCAAGTCCTCGGGCCGCAATACGCACCGTTTCTACTCGGACACGATGCGCATCCGTTCCATGCACCGCCTAGATCTCGAGAACGAACTGCGCGACGCGACGGCGACCGGCCAGTTCTCTCTGCACTACCAGCCGAAGGTCGACGTGCATACCTGGTCCATCGTCGGCGTCGAGGCCCTGATTCGCTGGCAGCATCCGGAACGCGGCTGGATCTCGCCGGCCGAGTTCATCCCCGTCGCCGAGGAGAGCGGCCTGATCGTGCCGATCGGCAGCTGGGTCGTGCGCGAGGCCTGCCGGCAGATCGCACAATGGCGAGACACGCCGCTGAAAGACGTGCGCGTGTCGGTGAACATATCGAGCGAGCAGATCTACACCGACGAGCTGATGGACACGGTCAGCAATGCGCTCACCGCGAACCGCGTGAGCCCCGAGCTGCTCGAGCTCGAGATTACCGAGAGCCTGTTGATGCGCGACGTCGAGTCGACGGTCGAGACGCTGCGCGAGTTCAAGGAGCTGGGCCTCGCGATCTCCATCGACGATTTCGGCACCGGCTACTCGTCGCTGAGCTACCTGACGCGCTTTCCGATCGACACGCTCAAGATCGACAAGTCCTTCGTGCAGGACCTGCACATCGATTCCGACGACGCGGCCATCTGCGCGGCCATTCTCGCGATGGCCCGCAAGCTGAACCTTAACGTCGTCGCCGAGGGCGTCGAGATCAGCGAGCAACTCGAGTTCCTGCGCGGCCACGGCTGTCACCAGATCCAGGGCTACCTGTTCTCGAAGCCCTTGCCTGCCGACGAGCTCGAGCGCCTGGCCGGCGCCACGACCACGATCCCGGCGATCGCCTGATCCGCCCGCTTGTCGGCCCGCGCGGCGCCGGCTACTGTTGCCGGACCCCGGGGCCGGAGACGCTTCTTGCTGACCTTCGAACGCGCGATGCGCGAGCGCGACTTCTGCGTGACGGCAGACCTGCCGCTCGCGCCGGCGACGACCGTCGCGACGCTGCGTGCGGATCTCGACCGGCTGCGCGGACACGTCGACGCGGTGCAGGTGAGCGACAGCCCTGGGGGTATTCCGCACATGGCGCCGCTGGTGGCCGCCGGCCTGTGCCTCGACTCGGGCATCGACCCCGTCGTGAACCTGAGCGGCCGCGATCGCAACCGCATTGCGCTGCAGAGCGAGCTGCTCGGCGCCGCGGCGCTCGGCGTGACCAGCCTGCTGCTGACGCGCGGCGACCGGCTGCCGGCGACGCTGAGCCCGCGCGCGCAGAAGGTGTACGAATTCGGTGCGAAGCGCCTGCTGCGCTGCGCCAGCCTGATCGGCGGCGAGCCCGGGCTGCCGCCGGTCAACGGCTTTTACCTGGGCTCCGCGGTGCGCGTCATCGATCCGCCCGATGGCTGGCAGCCGGACGGCATCAACAACAAGGCCGACGTCGGCTGCAAGTTCGTGCAGACGCAGCCCGTGCTCGACGTCGACGTCCTCGCCCGCTACCTGAAGAGCCTCGTGGCCAGCCGCGTGCTGCAGCGCGTGTCCGTCGTCGTCAGCGTGCCGGTGATTACCTCGCAGCAGGGCTACGAAGCGCTGGTCGGCAGCACCCGAGGCCTGCTGTTGCCGCCCCGCTTCGACCCGGAATTCGGCGCGCAGGACGTGCGCGAACGCGGCATCCGGCTCGCGGCCGGGACCGTGGCCAGCATTCGCAGCATGCCCGGTGCCGCGGCGGTCAACCTGTGCGGGGCCGATGCAGGGGCGATTGCGGCGGTAATTTCACATCTTGAAACCCGTTCCTGACGCATCCCCGGGCGCCGGCATAATGACGTTACCGATAGTTGCAAGTTGAATACCGCATCATGCTGGACAAGGACATTCGCAGGCTGATCCGCGAGCGCCGGCCGGGCTGGTCGCTCGATCAGCGCTTTTATACCGACCCCGACATCTACCGCCTCGAGCTCGATCGCATCATCACGAAGAACTGGATCCTCGCCGGGCACGCATCCGAACTGCCCGCGCCGGGCGACTACAAGGTGCTCAAGGTCGCGAACGAGTCGGCGATCATCGTGCGCACACAGGACGGCGAGCTGCGCGCACACGCGAATGTCTGCCGCCACCGCGGATCGCTGGTGTGCCTCGAAAGCCGCGGCAACACGCGCAAGTTCGAGTGCCCGTACCACGGCTGGATGTACGACACCGAGGGCCGGCTGCTCGCGGCTCGCAACATGCCGGAGGACTTCGACAAGTCCACCCACGGCCTGCACCCGGTGTCGCTCGAGGTCATGGGCGGGCTGCTGTTCATCTGTTTCTCCGAGGACCCGCCGTCGCTCGAGGGTGCGAAGCGCGACCTCGCCGAGCCGTTCGCGATGTTCGACTTCGAGAACCTGAAGGTTGCCGCGACGAAGACCTACCCGATCGCGGCGAACTGGAAGCTCGCGATCGAGAACTACCAGGAGTGCTACCACTGCGCGACGGCGCACCCCGACTATGCGCGCATGCACACGCTGATGCTCGACCGCAGGAAGCGCGAGCGCCTGCAAAAGAACATGCTCGAACGCATGCCGGCCTGCGGCCTGAAGAAGATCGAGTTCGACTACGTCGACACCGAGGCGCGTCCCGGTGAGCAGGGTTACGGCTACAGCCGCACGGCGATGTTCGAGGGCTATGTCACCGGCAGCCGCGACGGCCAGCCGATCGCGCCGCTGCTGGGCAAACTCACGGACTACGATGGCGGCGCGTCGGATTTCACGTTCGGCCCGTTCTCCTTCATGCTCGCCTACAGCGACCACGTCGTCGGCTACGTGTTCACACCGGTGGACGAGCGGCACTCGGAGTGCCGGATCTACTGGCTCGTCCGCGGCGATGCCGAGCCCGGCCGCGACTACGACGTCGACGAGCTGACCTGGCTCTGGGACGTAACGACGCTGGCCGACGAGCGCATCATCGTCAACAACTGGAAAGGCGTGAATTCGCGCTACTACCGGCCCGGCCCGTTCTCCGGCATGGAGAGCATGGAGTCGCGCTACGTGGACTGGATCATTCAGCAGCTCGACCCCGACGCCGCCGCCGAGGCGGCCGCCTAGCCGGCCGGCCGGCCGCGCTCCGCACGTCGCCCGGCCCACCACGCGAGCAGCACGCCGGCGGAAACGAGGACGATGATCAGCGTCGCCAGCGCGTTGATGTCAGGGGTCACCCCCAGCTTGACCTTCGAGAAGATCAGCATCGGCAGCGTGCTGCCGCCCGGGCCGGAGACGAAACTCGCGATGACGAGGTCGTCCAGCGACAGCGTGAACGACAGCAGCCAGCCGGCGAGCATCGCCGGCGCGATCAGCGGCAGCGTGATGTCGAACAGGACACGCAGCGGCCGGCCGCCGAGGTCCTGCGCGGCCTCCTCCAGCGTCTCGTCCATCGCGCGCAGCCGGGACATGACGATGACGGTAACGTAGGCCAGCGAGAAGGTCGTGTGCGCGATCGTGATCGTCGTGAAGCCGCGCTGGCCCGGCCAGCCTGTCAGCTGCTGCAGGCTGACGAACAACAGCAGCAGCGACAGGCCGGTAATGACTTCCGGCATGACCAGCGGCGAGGTCACCATGCCCGAGAGCAGCGTGCGTCCGCGAAAGCGGCCGAAGCGGGTCATCGCCAGCGCGATCATCGTGCCGAATACGGTCGCGAGCGTCGCGGAGACCGCCGCGATGCGCAGGCTCAGCCAGGCCGCGGCCAGCACTTCCTCGTTGCGCAACAGCTCGCCGTACCAGCGGGTCGAGAAGCCGCCCCAGACCGTGGCCAGGCGCGAGTCGTTGAACGAGTACACGATGACCGACACCAGCGGCACGTACAGGAACGCGTAGCCGAAGGCGAGCACCGAGAGCAGGAACAGCGGCTGCTGGCGCTTCACGCGGACGCCTCCTCGCTGCCGCGCTGGCGCTGCAGCAGCATGATCGGCAGCACCAGCAGGAGCAGCAGCACGATCGCGACCGCGGAGGCCAGCGGCCAGTCGCGGTTGACGAAGAATTCGTCGAACAGCACCCGCCCGATCATCAGCGATTCCGGCCCGCCGAGCAGGTAGGGAATGACGTACTCGCCGATAGCGGGGATGAACACGAGCAGGCAGCCGGCAATGACGCCCGGCCGCGCGAGCGGCCAGGTGACGTCGCGGAACGCGGCCCAGGGGCCGGCACCCAGGTCCATCGCCGCCTCGACGAGGTCCGCGTCGAGGCGTTCCAGCGTCGCGTACAGCGGCAGGATCATGAACGGCAGGTAGGAGTAGACGAGGCCCACGTACACGGCGAAGTCCGTGTACATGATCTGTAGCGGCTGCTCGATGACGCCGGCCCACAGCAGCAGGTTGTTGATCACGCCGTAGTTGTTCATCAGGCCCATCCATGCGTACACGCGCAGCAGGAACGAGATCCAGAAGGGCAGGATGATCAGCAGCAGCAGGAGGTTGCGCGCTCGCGGGCTGGAGCGCGCGATCGCGTAGGCCATAGGGAAGCCGAGCAGCAGGCAGAAGAACGTCGCGCCGGCCGCGGTCCAGACCGACTTCAGGTAGGACAGGCCGTAGAGCTTGTCGGAGAACAGGAAGCGGTAGTTGTCCAGCGTCGCGAGCCAGCTGCCGTCCTCGCCGACCGTCGGCGTGAAGGGCGGCAGGCCGATCACCGGGTCGGAGAAGCTGATCTTGAACACGATCAGGAACGGCGCAAGAAAGAACACCAGCAGCCAGGCGTACGGGATCGCGACGGTCACCCGTTGCCAGCGCGCGCGCTTGCCGTTGCCCGTCACCGCTCCAGTACCACCGCGCTCTTCGTGTTCCACGATATGAACACGCGGTCGTCCCACTCGACGCTGTGCTCGGCGGAACGGACGCGGTTCTGCGCGCTGACCTGCACGACGCGGCCGCCCGGCAGGCGCACGCGGTACAGTGACAGGTTGCCGAAATAGCCCAGGTCCTCGACGACGCCCTCGAGGCAGGTCGTGTCGTCGTCGCCGCTCCGGTCGCGGCTGATGAAGATCTTCTCCGGGCGCACGGCCAGCGTGAGCCCGGTGCCGGGCGCGAAGTTGCCGTCCGTGTGCGCAACCAGCTCGCCGCCGGCGTCCGGGCAATGCACGCTGAGCCGGCCATTCTCCGCGGTGGCGACCGTGCCGTCGAACATGTTGATGGTGCCGATGAAGTCGGCGACGAAGCGGTCGGCGGGGTACTCGTAGACGGTGCCCGGCTTGTCTACCTGGCGAAAGCGGCCGCGGTCCATGACCGCGATACGACTCGACAGGATCATCGCCTCTTCCTGGTCGTGCGTGACGACGACGAAAGTGATGCCGAGACGATCCTGGATGCTCATCAGCTCGAACTGCGTGTACTCGCGCAGCTTCTTGTCGAGCGCCGCGAGCGGTTCGTCGAGCAGCAGCACCCGCGGCTGCTTGACCAGCGCGCGGGCGAGGGCGACGCGCTGGCGCTGCCCGCCGGACAGCTGGTCGGGCTTGCGCCCGGCGAACTGCTCGAGCTTGACCAGCTTGAGCATGTCCGCGACCCGCTCGCGGATCTCGTCCGCCGGCCGCCCGTCCTTCTTCAGCCCGTAGCCGACGTTCTTTTCCACCGTCATGTGCGGAAACAGCGCGTAGGACTGGAACATCATGTTGACCGGCCGCCGGTAGGGCGGATCGTCGGTGACGTCGCGCCCGTCGATGAGTACCCGCCCGGCGCTCGGCGCCTCGAAGCCGGCCATGATGCGCAGCAGCGTGGTCTTGCCGCAGCCGGAACCGCCGAGGATCGAGAACAGTTCGCCGGGCTGCACCGCGAGGCTGACGTCGTCGACCGCGAGGAAGTCGCCGAAGCGCTTGCTGACGTTGCGGAGTTCGATGATCGGAGCGTCGCTCTCCCGCTTGCCGTCGCTCATACGCTCCGTGGCCCCGTTCAGATGCCGCTCTTGACCCGCGCCCAGGCGCGGGTGCGCAGCCGTTCTTCCTTGGGATCCGCGGACAGCACCGGGTACATGACCCGCCAGGTGGCCTCGTCCGGGTAGATACCGGGATCGTTCAGCACGCGCGGTTTCATGAACTGCCGCGCCGTCGCGCTCGCGTTCGCGTAGTAGACGTAGTTCGAGATGTCCGCGAGCACCCGCGGGCGCAGGATGAAGTCGAGGAAGCGGTACGCGTTGTCCGTGTGCGGCGCGTCGGCCGGGATGAACATGGCGTCGACCCACAGGCCGGAGCCTTCCTTCGGCACCGTGTAATTCAGCGTGATGTCGAGGCCTGCCTCTTCGGCGCGCGCCGCGGCCTGCGCGTAGTCGCCGGACCAGCTCATCGCGACGCAGACCTCGCGGTTCGGCAGGTCGCTGATCATCTTGGAATTGCTGAAGTAGCGAATGTACGGCCGCACCAGCTTGAGCTGGGCCTCGGCTGCGGCGATGCTCTCCGCGTCCACGGCGTTCGGGTCGCGGCCGAGGTAGGCGAGCACCATCGGGAAGATGTCGGTGGGGCCGTCGAGCAGGCTCACGCCGCAGTCGGCGAGCTGTGCGACGACGGCCGGGTCGAACAGCACGTCGGCGCTGTCCATCGGGTGGTCCGGCAGCCGCGCGCGGACCATCGCCTCGTTCCAGGCGTAGCCGGTCGTGCCCCACATGTAGGGGACTGCGTACGGGATCGTCTCCGTGTAGCGCTGGGTCTGCGCGAGGATTTCCGGGTCGAGGTGGCGGAGGTTCGGCAGCCGGTCGCGGTCGATCCGCTGGAACACGCCGATCGGCGCGAGCCGCGAGGCGAACTGCGAGGAGTGCACGACGATGTCGTAGCCGCTGCCACCCGAGAGGAGCTTGACGTCGACGACCTCGGACGTGTCGTACAGGTCGTAGTTGACCTCGATGCCGGTTTCCGCCTCGAACTGCGCGATCGTGTCAGGGGCAACGTAGTCGGACCAGTTGTAGATGTTGACGACGTTCGCGCCCTCGTCGGAGTCGCCGCCCGCCACACAGCCGCCCGCCGCCAGCGCGATGCCGGCCAGCACGACGGTGCCGAGTGCCTGGCGGTCTCCCATGGCCCTGCATTTCACCACCGGCGCCGCGGGCTGACAATCGCGGCCTTACATGCCGTCGAGGCCGCGCTTCGCCAGGCCGCGGGCGATGATCAGCCGCTGGATCTCGCTGGTGCCCTCCCAGATGCGGTCGACCCGCAGCTCGCGGAAGAACCGTTCGGCCACGTTTTCCCGCATGTAGCCGCGGCCCCCGAACACCTGCACCGCGCGATCGGCAACGCGGTTGGCCATTTCCGAGGCATACAGCTTGGCGATCGAGCAACGCATGTGCAGCGAGTGCAGCGGTTCGCCGCGGTCGTGCGCGCGCGCCGCCTCGAAGGTGACCAGGCGGGCCGCCCACAGCTCCGTCACGCTGTCCGCCAGCATCGCCTGGATCGCCTGCTTGTCGGTCAGCGGCTCGCCGCCGACCAGCCGCTGCCGGGCGAAGGCCGTCGCCTCCTCGATCAGCCGCGCCGCGGCGCCGCAGCAGCGGGCCGCAATCATCAGCCGTTCGCGCCGGAACCACTCGCGCGTGTAGGCCATGTCGCCGTCGCCGCCGACCCGGTTCGCATCGGGCACGCGGACGTCGCGGAAACGGTAGGTCGGGTGGTGCGCGGCGTAGGTGTGGCTGAAGGTCGGCGTCGCGACGATCTCGATGCCGGGCGTGCCCTGGTCGACGAGGAACAGCGCCTCGCCGCCGTCCGGCAGGCGCGCCTGGAACCAGAAGAAGTCGGCCAGGTTCGCGCTGGTGACGAACCACTTCTCGCCGTTCAGCAGCCAGTCGTCGCCGTCGGCCACCGCGCTGGCCGTGAGCGCCGCGACGTCGGAGCCCGGGCCTTCCTCGGTGATCGCGTAGCAGTCGTGCTTCTCGCCGCGGGCGAGCGGCTTGACGTAGCGTTCGAGCTGCTGCTCGCTGCAGGCCTCGAGCATCCAGCGCTGCGGCTCCGCGAAGCACCAGCCGAGCGCGTTCGTGACCCGGCCGAGCTGTTCCCAGACCGCGACCTGCGCCTCGATCGACAGGGCGAGGCCGCCGTGCTCCACGGGCAGGTCCATGCGGCTGAAGCCGAGCTCGAGCGCGCGGGCCTTGTTGCGCTTCTCGAGCTCCGGGGCCAGTCGCCCTTCGTTCAGTTCCGCCTCGACCTCGTGCGGCTCGAGGTACTCGTCGGCGAAGTCGCGGGCGATGCGTCGCCACTCGCGGGCCTGCCCGGAGAGTTCGATGTCCATTCGTTCGTTCCTCGCTCTTCAGTCGAAATGCCGTGGAAAAACGGCACGCAGGTAACTCCGGACCGCCTCGAGCGCCCGGCCCCGGTCGAACTGGCGCGGGTTAACGAGGCAGGCGAGCCACTGGCCGTCGGTGAGCGCGGACAGCGCGTCGGCGACGGTCCTGGCGTCGTGCTCGTAGCCACCCTCGTCGATCACGGCCCGGCACAGGCCCTCGAGCGCCTCGCCGTACGCGCTGTCGCGCTGCTGGCAGATCTTGCGGTAGGTGGGCACGGCCTTGACCTCGCCCCAGAACGCGAACCAGACGGCCAGCTTGCGCGGCTCGCAGATCGACGGCCGCAGGTCTGTTTCCATCAGCGCCAGGATCCGTCCGGCCGGATCGGGGCCGGCGCGTTCCAGCGCCTGCTCGAAATTCTGCCGGTACTCGTCGGCGAGGTAGCGCAGGGTCTCGGCCAGCAGGTTGTCCTTGCTGTCGAAATGCAGGTTGACGATGCCCTGCGACAGCCCGGCGCTGCGAGCCACGTCCGAGAGCTTGGTGCCGCCGAGGCCGTGCTTCGAGATGCAGCGGATCGTCGCGTCGATCAGCTGCTGCCGGCGCTTCGCGCGGTTCTCGGTGCGTCTCGAGGTGCTGCTCGCTTTCGCCGCCACGGCGCCTCCTGGCGCGGCTGCCCAGTGTCCCGAGTTTGCCATAAAATGAATGGCCATTCATTCATTTTTCTGGACTCGCCGGGCCGCTTCGTGAGAAGCTACGGTTCTCGCGGCCCGCGGGAGGCTGTATGCGGTGTCTGAAAAAATCCAATAAGCATTTCCGGAAAGCCATCACGCGCCTGCCGCTCGGCGTGTCCTCGAACTTCCGCTACTGGGGCGACGACCGCACGATCTACGTCCGGCGCGGCAAGGGCGGGCGTATCTGGGACATCGACGACAACGAGTACATCGACTACCGGCTCGGCTACGGGCCGGCGATCCTCGGCTACGCGGATCCGCGCGTCGACCAGGCGGCCCGCGAGGGCATGGAAGTCGGCGGCGTGTTCGCGCTGTCCACGGAGATGGAATACGAGGTCGCCGAGCGCATCAGTCGCATGGTTCCCGCCGCCGAGCTCGTGCGCTTCTCCAACTCCGGCACCGAGGCCGTCATGGCCGCCCTGCGCATCGCCCGCGCGCACACCGGCCGCGACGGGCACATCTGCGTCGAGGGCGGCTACCACGGCGTGTTCACCGAGGTGCTCTGGTACACCGAGGTCGAGGAGTGGACGCCCGACGACGGCGATCCCGAGCTCATGCCGTTCGGCGACGGCGTTCCCGAGATCGTCAAGCCGCTGTTTCACACGGTGCCGCTAAACGATGCCGATGCCCTGGAAGCCACGCTGAAGCGGCACCAGCGCGATATCGGCGCGTTCCTCATCGAACCGATCATGGGCAATTGTTGCGGGCTGACGGCCACCCGCGAATACATCCACGCCGCGCGCGAGCTGTGCGACAAGTACGGCGTGCTGATGATCGTGGACGAGGTCAAGACCGGCTTCCGGGTCGCGAAGGGCGGCGTGCAGGAACTGCTCGACTTCAGGGCCGACATCTGCACCTTCGCCAAGGCAATCGCGAACGGCTACCCGATTTCGGTCGTTGCCGGGCGCGAGGACGTGATGCGCAACGTCGGTGACGGGGTCGTCCACGGCGGCACGTTCACGGCACACGGCGTCGCGCTCGCGGCGGCGAACCGCACGCTGCAGATCCTCGAGGAAACCGACGCGCTGGCCACGGTCGCGCGCTACGGCGCGGACCTCAAGGCCGGCCTGTCGAAGATTCTCGATGCACGCGGCATCGAGCACAGTTTCGTCGGCCACGATGCGCTGATGGGCCTGTTCTTTTCCGCCGAGGCGCCGGCCGACTACCGTGACTGGGTCAACACCGACTACGAGTTCTACGACACGATGGCGCCGGTGTTGCACGACCTCGGCATCCTGGTCGAACCGGACTCGCGCGAGCCGTGGTTTTTCTGCGAAGCCCACGATGTGAAATGCCTCGATGAAACCCTTTACAAGTTCGAGCAGGCCGTGGACATTACGATCGACAAAATTTCGGGCAGAAAGCAGGCCTGCGAAGCCTGAGCGCTGCGGTATACCGGGGGGGGGTTCTTGTCGAAAACCTATGATGCCATCGTCGTCGGCGCCGGCCACAACGGCCTGACGAACGCGGCCTTCCTCGCGAAGGCCGGGCTCGACGTGCTGTGCGTCGAGAAGAACGACTACATCGGCGGCGCCGCGGTCAGCCGCAACCTGTACGAGGACTGGATCTACTCGAACTGCTCCTACGTCTGCTCGCTGCTGCGACCCGAGATCTTCCGCGCGCTGGAGTTGCACCGCCACGGCCTGCAGGTAACGCCCTACGGCGGCGGCGTGACCTTCATGGAGAACGGCGACTACTTCGGCAACTACTGGGACCACGAGGTCCTGCACCGCGAGTACGCGCGCTTTTCGAAGCACGACGCCGACGCCTACGAACGCTACTCGGCCGACGTCATGCGGCAGTGCCGCTTCATCCGCGACACGCTGCTGCGCACGCCGCCCGACCCGACCTCGTTCCGGCCCCGCGACCTCCGCGAGCTTGCGCACATCGGCGCCAAGTTCTGGGAGATGGGCGAGGACCGGATGTACGACACGATCCGTTTCTGGACGATGAGCGTCGCCGAGTACCTCGACGAATACTTCGAGACCAACGTGATCAAGGCGGCACTCTCCGGCAGCGGCATCATCGGCACGGCCCTCGGCATTCACTCGCCGGGCACCGCGTATGTGCTGCTGCACCACTACATGGGAGACGTCGACGGCAACGTCGGCTCCTGGGGCTACGCGCGCGGCGGCATGGGTGCCGTGTCGAAATCGATCGCCGGCGCGTTCCAGGCCTTCGGCGGCGAGCTGCGCACCGATGCCGGCGTCGAGCGGATCGTCGTCGCCAACAACAAGGTCAAGGGCGTGGCCTTGACGACCGGCGAGGAGATCGACGCGCGCATCGTCGTCTCCGGCATGGACGTCAAGCGCACGTTCCTGAACTGCATGGACCGGAAGGACCTGCCCGAACCGTTCTGGAACCGCGTGAAGAACTTCAAGATCCGCGGCTCCTCCGGCAAGCTGAACATCGCGCTGGACGGGCTGCCGAGCTTCCCGGCGCTGCCGAAGGGCAGCCCGCTGCTCGACGGCGACATGCACTTCATCGACTCGATGGAGCGGATGGAGCGCGCCTACGACGACTGGAAGGCCGGCACCTGGTCGAAGGATCCCTACGTCGACATGCTGATCCCGACGATCAACGACCCGACGATGGCGCCGCCCGGCAAGCACTTCATGAGCTGCTTCGTGCAGTACTGCCC
>ERZ869936.212-NODE-212-length-67482-cov-7.819998_pt1 | contig 67482 bp, 104 predicted proteins | sample MGYA00520876_ERZ869936 | MGnify/ENA primary metagenome ERZ869936 (study PRJEB32218, sample SAMN09650985) | biofilter metagenome | isolation source: enrty point of leading RO module | place: Saudi Arabia: Thuwal, RO plant located on Red Sea | collected 2016-02-17 ... | reverse complement strand
AACGGAAACGGCCACGGCAACGGAAACGGCCACGGCAACGGAAACGGCCACGGCAACGGAAACGGCCACGGCAACGGAAACGGCAATGGCCAAGCATAGCCTGCTGGAATACAAGATCTGGGGCAAGCAGCACGAGTTTCGCCATACCGATGCCTGGATGCGCGGCTTTGTCGGCGGCCGTGGTACCGGCAAAACCAAGATCGGCGCACTGGACATGATCCTGCGCGCCCGCGCGGACGAGCCTTTCATGGCCGTCAGTCCGTCGTATCCGATGTTCGAGGAATCGACCTGGCCAACGTTCGTCGAGACCTGCAACGAACTGGGCGTCCTGAAACGCGCCAGCAAAGGCGGCAAAGTCCCCCGCGCCGTTTGGTACACCCAGGACGGCGGCGAGGCAGAAGTCACTTTCCGAACAGGTGAGCGACCGGAAGCCCTTCGTGGCCCGTCCAAAGCCGGGCTGTGGCTGGACGAGTGTAGCGTGATGACGAAGTTGGTTTTCGATCTGGCCGTCGCGACGCTGCGCTACAAGCAGAGCATGGGCTGGATCACGTTGACCTTCACGCCCAAGGGCCGCAGACACTGGACCTACGAGGCCTTCTACCACAAGAAGGAAACACCCGAGGGCACCGAGTGGGAACCCAAAGACCACAGCGAGACGATCGAGCAATACGGCAAGTATTGCCACCTCGTGCAGGCCCACACCCTGGAAAATCCCTTCCTACCGCCAGACTTCTACAATCTGGTCCGGGCCCAATACGGATCCGGGCTGGCGGAGCAGGAGCTGGGCGGCCAGTTCGTCGACCTGGAGGGTCTGCTGTTCCAGCGGCACTGGTTCAGTCTGGTGACCGAGGTCCCCAAGGAAGCCGATCGAGTAAGATATTGGGATAAAGCCGGAACCGCGGCAGAGGACAACCCGGCGGCCAGTTATTCGGCAGGCGTCCTGGTCGCACGATGCCGCAAGACCGGCCAGTATTTCATTGAGGACGTGGTACGCGGGCAATGGAGCCCGATGGAGCGGGATAAGGTGATGCTGCAAACAGCACGATCCGACGCGCTGAAGTACGACAACACCGTCCTGATCTATTCGGAGCAGGAAGGCGGCAGCGGCGGCAAGGAATCGGCCCTGGGCACCAAGCGGCTACTGGTCGGATTCCCCGTCTATACCGACGTGGTCGGCGGCAAACAGAAACGCACCAAGGACAGCATGATCCTACCCGGACCCGCCAAGGTCCAGCGCGCGTATATGTGGCAGGCCGCGGCCGAAAACGGATTGATCAGTATCAAGCACGCGCGCTGGAATGAGGACTGGCTGGAGGAAGTAACCGCCTTCCCCGAGTACGCTTTCTCCGATCAAGTGGACGCGACCAGCGGCGCCTTTAACAAGGTGACCAACAACAGCATATTCAGCGTGACCCACGCCACGACCGGCGCGATCCCGCAGGAGACCGGCAAACGTTTCGGTGTGCAACGAGACACCAGCAGCAAAGCAGCGCGGCGACCCGTCAGCGCACGACGACGACGAGGCTACCGAACATGAGCGACACGCAACGGACATTCACGGACGGCGCATTCGAGCACTTTATGATTTGGGCCGACTGGTGCGAGGAGCAGGGCGACGATCCTCGCGCCAGGCACCTGCGCGAACTCGCCCAGCTAATGCGCGACGATCCCGACAAGGCCCTGGAGATAACCACGACCGCCGGTAATATCATCGGCAATGTCAAAAACCCAGAAGACCTGCCGCGATACCTAGTAGGGCACCTAGAGGCCGTGAAACAAACCGAGCAGGTACCAGTCCCAGGTAACTGGGAGCGCTGGGCTATCGAGCAACAGATAGACGATCGCTGGCGGATCACCGCCCCCGTGGGCGCGGTGATCCCCGAAATCGAAGGCCTGCGGCGCAGAATGCGATCCCAAGCCCTAGAGCACTTAACGACCGTGGCAGGTGACAGTCACGCCACCCACCGCTTTATCTGGGAGACATACGAGGACCAACGACAACGCTGCACAGTGATCCGCCTGGAAATGCAATATTTGATTCATCCAGCCATTCGCAATGAACCGGCCCAGGTGATCTACCCCGAAGCCTTCCGGTTAATGGACGTGACGACATGACCAAACGCCTCAGCGCCGAAGAAAAAGCACGACGCAAACGCGAGCGAGAAAACCGCCGTCTGGAAAAGAAATCGCTCAAAGGACTGCATAGTCACGTCCGTAAAACGGAACGCAAGGCCGCCCAGGCCAAGGCACGGAGAACCCGGCGAAAGTTTTCCAAGACGCCCGTGGGGCGACTCGCCAGGGGCGTCTATCAACAGGCCCGCACCGGCAACCAGCGGAAGATCAAGCGCGCCCTCCGCGAGCTAATGGATCCCGGCACCATGCGAGCGATCGAGCGCGCCGGTAGCGTCGAACGCTACGCCCTGGAGAAAACCGTCAAGGCGGCCCTTAATCGACTTTGGAAGGCGCTGGGCCCGATCGGTGCGACCATTAAGGTCCTATTCGAAGATAAGCAGCGCAGCGGCGGCAGGGCCCTGGAGAATCAGATCGAGGCAGCCATCGACTTCTTGGAGGCCTTTGGTTACGACGTGTCCCAAGCGCCACCGATCCAGGCCGCCCAAGGCGACCCAGGAGCAGAGGATGCGATCCGGCTGGTGGATGAGGTGATCCCCGAGCTGGAGGCCATGGCCGAGGAGATCCCCTACGCCACCGAATTGGACGTCGTGGAGGACATCGACGAGCACCTGATCGACACCCGACTGGTGCAGCGGCCCACCGGCGGATTCACCGAGGAGGCCGAGGGGCTGACCGAGGAGATTGAGACGCCGGAAAGCTCTAATGTGTTTTCGATTCAGTACGACGCCTTTTTCGGCATCCTCTACGTGACCTTTAAGGCAGGCGGCGAAGCGATCGGCACCAAAAAGGCCGTCAACAGCTGCAAGCCCGGCAGTAAACCCTACAGCATCGGGATCCGCGCCCACCGCCGCGGCCCCACCTACGCCTACGGCGGAAAAAATACACCGATCCCCGAGCAGGTTTGGGATTCGTTCGTGCGGGCCACATCGAAGGGCCAGTTTGTCTGGAACGAGTTGCGAATCTGCGGCACGATCCACGGACACCAGTACCCTTATCGACTGGTCCAAGGGGACGCCTACAACGACAACTACGTCCCACGCAAAGCCACAGCCAAGGGATTCCGCCGCCGGGCCCTTGTGTCCACCGGCCGCGGCGCACGCCCCGCCGCCTTCAGCACCCTGCCGGAAAGACTATTCGGCACGCCCGACCGTGGACAGCCTAATACTGGCGCCCCCAACACCGGCGCCCCCTAGCTTTGCAACGATCGGCCATCCGACCTAGAATCTATTGCGAGCGTGGAAACTCAGATCCTCTAGGGGTGCAAGAATGCCACGCGCGCAGGACCTCGACACCACTTTCTACGTTCTGCGCGGCTGGACAGCGATCGCCCGCGTAATCGGCCCGGACGGCAACGTGGCAACACCCGGCAGTACAACGTCCATTCAGGCCATTGTCCAGCGAGTGAAAGCCCCAGGAACACCCACCCACGACGCCGCCCTGACCGTAGGGACCGTCGTTAAGGATCCCCTGGTAACCCGAGCCGATGATTCGCGTTGGACCAAGGACGACGTGGGCTACAACTTCATTGCGGAGTTGCCCGCGTCCGCTTTTCCCTCGCCCGACCACTACGTGGTGGAATTCCGGTTTACGCCTTCCTCCGGTGCCGATTACAGCGTGATCTACAAGGGCGGCGCGAAGTCCACCTACAACGGATAACTCCATGCCAGTATTCGATCTAAATCGAGTCGTCCAATTTGGTCCACAGGACAACGGTGGAATCGGATCCAGCAATCCCAACCAAGCCCTGGCGCGCCCCGACTTCGGCAGGCCAGGAGGCGGCTACAATCCCGACCTCAACCAGTATCCGGCCCGCGTGATCAGCGAGCAGGCGCAGGATCCCAGCAGCGGAATCCCCGGCAGCCCGCCCAACTTCGGCCGGGACATGGTCCCGCATATCTACACGGTCCAAGGCCGAGTAGGCACGATCAGCCGCGTCTACCGACCGGCGGACGAAGCGATCCGTAACAGCCTCGAAGACGCCCGCTACATGCGTAACGAGTGCGGCATCATGGAATGCCTGGAGGCCCGCCAACGCGGCACGGCGCTACTGAAATGGCACCTGGAGCCCGAGGACGCCAAGGATCCCGCCCAGGAGCAGCTGTGCGAGGATTTAACGCACATCATCGACCGGATCCCGCACTTTCTCGAATACCGCCGCAACCTGCTGGAGGCACTTTGGTATGGCAAATATGCCATCGCGCATATCTGGGGCATGGAAATGGTCGGAGGACGCTACCGCAAGACCATTAAGCGATGGAGCCCACGACACGGCGACAAACTTGTCTTTCGATACGACGACGGCACTTGGGCCTACGATCCCAGTCAGATCGGGATCCGCATCGGCGCCGGTTACCAGACCGAAGATAAAGGGCCTGACTTCCTTGGTGGCCAGCGGCGAAAGATCGAGCCCACCGACCAAGGACTTGCCTACTTCCTGGACGCCTGGGAGCGCGAAAAGCTCATGGCCGTCCACCAGCACATCATCGAGGATGGCGCATACGAGGATCCGCTCCAAGCCGGAGCTGTCACGGGCGTGGGGATCCGCTCGCGGATCTACTGGACGTGGTATCAAATGCAGGGATGCTTGGCGTTCTTGCTGGACTACATCGAGCGCAGCGCCCTGGGCGTGGAGATCTGGCGATTCCCGGCGGGCAACCCCAAGGCCGAGGAAAAAACACGCACGGCCGCGGAGGAACGGATCGGCGGCGGAAGGTCGATCATCCTCGTCCCTGTCCCCCAGGGCGAAGATTCGCACCTCTACGACGTCCAGCACATCGAGCCCGGCATGGCAGGCGCCAACGCCGTCCGCGAACTGATCGAGGGCTATTTCGCCCACAAGATCAAACGCTACATCCTGGGCCAGATCCTGACCTCGGAAGCCGAAGCCACCGGCCTGGGCAGTGGCGTGGCCGACGCCCACCTGGGCACCTACGCCGACATCATCCGCTACGACGCGGTGAAGCTGGGCGAGACCCTGACCACCGATCTGGTCAGACCGCTCAAAGCCGAGAACTTCCCCCGCTATCGGGATTGCCATATTCGTTTCGTGATCGACACCGAAGAAGCCGACAGCGATGAGAAACTCGGCGCCTACGAAAAGGCTTGGAATATGGGCCTGGAGGTGAAGGCCGAGGACGTCCGCCAGCTGATCGGATCCAGTCGCCCCAGCCCGGACGACGAGACCCTACAGAACCCACAATTCAACCAGCCCGGTATGCCGGGCATGATGGGCGGAGCCCAGGGCATCGGCATGGACTTCGCGCCGCCCGGATCCCCGCAAGACCAAGCCAAAGACGTGGCGCAACTGCAGGAAGGCCTCGCCAACCCAGGCCAGGAGGCGCCCGAACTGTACCCGGAGAACGTGGCCCAGTTTGCCCAGGAGCAATTCGCCGCCCAGGAATTCAACACCGCCGATCGAGGCGGCCCGGATCCGTTCGTCTTCGTGAAGGACAGCAAGCAGGCCTACAGCAGGATCGAACGAGAGCAAACGACCAACGGCGGATTCCATTACACGTTTTTCAATCCTGGCCGCTACGCCGTCACGATCGAGGGCGGCAAAGTCGTCTACGCCAAGAAGCCCAACAAGGGGCAATTGACCTTCAACTGGAACGAAGAAGATCACCCCCGCGACCCGGACGGGAAATTCGCGGAGAAGGAAGGCGGCGGCACGGCCACCAAACCCAAGCGAACCAAAGAGCAGATCCAGGGCGAAATCGCGGACCTCGCTTGGCAGCTGGACGGCGCCGACGAGCTTGAATACGAGATCATCGAGGCCGACATCCGCGCGCTAGAGGAAGAACTCGAAGGCCTGGACAAGGAACCGAAGCCAGGAGAAGAAGAGCCAGGACCGGAAACCGAACCGGAAACCCCGCCGGAAACCGAAAAACCCGGGGATACCCAGGAAACAGCGGAAGAAGAGCCGGAACCGGCAACCCCGGCGGCAACAGAAACGGCAACCAACGAAGCACCACCAGCAACCCCTCGCGGCGAAGCAGAGGCCAAGGCCAGGGAACTGGACGAGGACTACGAATTCGCCCGCAAGAGCGCGATCCCCAACGCAGGCGAAGACCTCAAAGGATCCGCCCGGCACATCCGCAACCAGTGGACCGACCTGGAAACCGCGGAGAAGGAAGGCACCGCCGAGGAGCTGGTGACACGGGACAATCTATTCAAAAACGAGCCGCACGATCTGGCCGCCAGCGCAGAAGACAACGCACTGACCGCCCTCGCCATGTACTGGGGTCTGAAGAAGTTCCCCAAGACACCCGGCTATCGCGACGACGGCGGAGATGCCAAGGATCGCGAGCAATACCTGGACGCCTATCGCCGGATCAAGGATAAGGCCGAAGAACTTGCCCGCAACGAGGAGAACCCGATCGCGGCGATCAAGGAGCTGAGGAGCGAGATTGCCCAAACCGTCCGCGACCTGCGAGGCATTGAAGGAACAGGCCTGATCGCAATGTCCGCCGCGACCGACCCCTACAACAAAACCGCCAACTCCCTGATTGCCACCCAGAACGCGCTGAAGACCTACGGCCGCGGCGGCATTATGAAGGACTTCAATAACTTCGGTAAGCAGATGGAGGCCGCCTACGGAGCGATCCCAGGTGACGACGAGAGCCTGGAAGCCAAACAGGAATACATGGCCAACCTCACCAGCCACGCCATCGACGTAATGGAGGGGATGAGTGTCAACAAAGCCTTCGGTAAGACGGGCGGTGGCGCGAAGAAATGGTCCAGCGCGGACGCCTACGTGAAACATGCCGAGCGAGTAGGAGGCCCAGCCATCGACGCCGACAGTGCAAATAAAGCCGTATCGCACATGACCGAAACCCAGGGCATGCGTGGTATTCAGTGGGGCAACTCGGTTAGCGACGAAGAACGTGACCACCACGCCAAGATGAGCGCCGAGGCCTTCCTGGACCTGACCGACGTCTTAGGTCTACCCGAATCGGCGGCCAGCCTAGACGGCACCCTGGGACTAGCGATCGGCGCCCGCGGCCGTAGCGGCGCCATGGCGCACTACGAACCGACCAGCAAGGTGATCAACTTGACCCGCAAAAACGGCGTGGGATCCCTCGCGCATGAATGGGGTCACTTCTTCGATCATCATTTAGGCGGCCACGAGATCAAAACCAAGGGCACCGGCAAGCGAGCCAAGCAGTCAGCCGCATACTACAGCCAGAAGGACGTCCGCAGCACCGACGACCCGATGGCCAACGCCTTCCGCGGCCTGCGCAACGCCATGAAGGAGTCCGGCTATATGAAGCAGGCGGCGCAAGAAGCCGCCCGGCAATCCAACCCCAACTACTGGACCAGCCGGGAAGAAATGTTTGCCCGTTGTTTCGAGCAACACATCCAGCACAAGCTACGCCAGGACGGACGCAAGAACACCTATCTGGCCGGATCCAATGGACACCCGCTCTGGCCAACCAACGAACAATCTGCACAGATGGCCCCACACTTCGATGCGATTTTTGAAGCCTACAAGAGCAAAGAATGACCAGCGAAGACCTGGAAAAACTCGCACGAGCCTACTACCGGGACGAGTTTGCGCGCCACGCCAAACAACTGGGATTCAACTGGACCGAGGAGCCAACGAAAGAACGGGCCGGAACGAAGGACCTGGAGAAACTAGCCAGGGCCTACTACGGAGAAGACTACGCCAAATACGCCAAGGAGATGGGACTCGACCCAGACGAAGAAGACGAGGACACCCTGGAGGAGGAACTGGAGGAGCCCCTGGAGCCGGAAACAAAACCCGAGCCCAAGCCGAAACCAAAGCCAAAACCGAAGCAGGAGAAGCCGCCGGGAGACGTGAAACCGGCGCAGGTGATCCAGGTGCTAGAAAAGCTGGCCCACCTTATTCAATCGCGCCCCAACCGGGCCGTGATTACACACTCGGACGGCACGACCAGCACGATCAAGCTGGATTGTGTCGAAAGCTAGGAGACTGGCATGGCAGATTTGCATAGATACGATTGCCGCGTTCAGGGCACCACCGTCCACGGGAACATCCAAGCCCAGTCGGTTCAACAGGCCAAGGACGAGGGAGAACTGGACGTCCAATCGAGCTTTCCGGACGTTGACTTCACCCAGGCGACTCAAGCAACCCTGATTGAGGAGAATACTTCACCCGGGCCACCGCCACTAAATCAATATGAAGTAACCACCCTTTGGCGCCGAAACGTCATTATCGACACAGAGGATAAACAGCAGGCGCGAGTGGAAGCGAAAGCCGATTCGAATCAAGGGATTCAGAACTCGCTGGTGGTTCAGTCGGTACGCTTCTTAAAAGAGAAAACGGGCGTCAGTACCTAGTCGAAGCAACGTCTAAAAACAGAAAGGCAGCGCAATGAGCTGGAAACTAAAAGATCCCGAAACGGTTCCCACGCGGTGGCTGGAACTCAAAGACGGATTCCACGGCTGGGGCGACAACGCCGCAGCTGGTATAGGCTTCGCCCGCAAAGCGGACGCGGACGCTTTCGGATCGACCATTGACGAGCCTACAGTATCCGATTCGGTGGGAGCTGCCGGAGATACCTGGGTCCTGGAACGCGACGGATCCAGCCCGAGCGAGTACCTAGCGATCGATATCAACGGCCGCTACGAGTACGTCACCGACGCCAATCAGGCCCTACAAATGTCGTCGAGCGGATTTGCCCGCAACGTCAATCTGATCTTCGACAGCGACCCCAACCATACGGAGCAGCAAATTATCTAATGCCCGAACGACCCTACACGCTTGTCCTCCAGGTCAAGGTGGATTCCGAGACACCCCTGGAGCGCGCTAAGGTACTGGCCGAACTCCGCAACCGCGTCACTTTCCCAACATTCGTTGAGATCGACGGCGTAAGGTACCCGCTAACCGAATTGGAGATTAGCGAGTAATGGCTGCAGTTGCGGTAACAGCGGACAATGCCCGTATTGACGCGGCCGAAGCGATCACTAATTTCGCATCGATCGGTGCGGGACCGGGCGTGGTATTGGAACAGGACGTTTTCTACCAGGGCAATGCGGCATGTTCGCGGAAAGGGTCAACCAGCGTTGACGGCTTAGCGTATGACGGCACGATCCCCGTCCAGACGCACGACTTTACCGCGGCCCGGCGCTCAACCTGGATGGCGAAAACCAACGTCACCACGCCCCAATTGCTGAATGACCAAACCGTCCCCGGCTTGTTCTACCGGATTGGATCCTCGTCTTCCGACTACTACCAGTACGACGTCCAACTGATTCCTCCCGGCGGCGGGATCGCCGACAACTATCCCCCTCTAACCAGCTTCGTGATCATGGCGGTGGATCCCGCCGTGGCCACCTGGAGGGATGGATCCAGCGGAACGCCTTCACTTTCGGCAATCGACTGGATTGGACTTGCCACCGATCAGACCGGCAACTCGAAAACGGAAAACGTCGTTATCGACGCCGTCGACCACGGCTACGGCTTGAATCTAGTCGGCGGCGATGGCGGCGATGCGGACGGCGTCTTCCAGGACTTCGTGGACGAGGACGAGGGGACAAGCGGCAATCGCTGGGGCTACGTTTTCACGATCTCAGGCATTATCTACGCCCAGGGCAAGCTGACGATCGGAAAGACCGCCGGGCAAACGACGACGGCCACGGTATTTCAAGATTCTGCCCGGGTGGTCGCGTTCCCGCATAACCTGACCGCGCAGGGCTTCAATGGATTCGACATCGACCTGGGTAACGCGACAACGGACGTCGACTTCACCAACTGCACGTTTATCGGCGCGGGCGAGAATAACGAACTCCACTACTTCGACACCGAGCTGGACGTTACTGGCGGTGGTACCGACGCCATTGATATGCACGAGACCCACGAGTACCAGACGGGCGACGCCGTCCTGTATTCCAACGAAGGCGGATCCGAGACATTCGGGCTAACCAATAACACGGTGTATTACCTGGAGGTCACCGATAACGATACCGTTCAGGTCCACACAACGCGGCTAAACGCCACCAATGCAGGCACGCCGATCAACCTGACGCCTTCGGTGGCCGGGCTAGGAGAACGGCATTCTTTCCGTAAGCAGGTCGATACCCGGCCGGAGCTGATCGTGACGGGAACAGACGGCGCTTTCGACGCTACCGGCTGCGCCTTCAATCGCTTCCGAAATATGACCTGGACCTCGGAGGTCACTTTTACCGATTGCACGCTCCTTGAGCCGTTTGATATCGACATCAACACCGGAACACTCGACAGCTGCACCGTGGACTCCGCGGTCCTGGCCCCAGGCGAGGCGGCCGTCCAGAGCACAACCCTGGCGAATATCAGCGATTGCACATTTATTGCCAAAAGCAATATACACCTTGCCGGACACGCCATACGGATCAAGAGCACCGGAACCTATGCGTTTGACGGCAACGTGTTCACGGACTGGGGGCCAGAAGGATCCAGCGGAATCGGCTGGCAGTTCCACACCCAGGACGACGTGGACGCCCTGAACAACGAGATCGACTACACCGCCCATGGAATGACCACCGGCGATCCGATCTATTACAACGACCAACCCGGCAACAGTGATAGCATTGGCCTCACGGACGGCGACCTCTACTATGCCCGGGCGGTAACCGCTGACGCCTTTTCCATTCACCTCACCCGCGAGGCGGCCGTGCAGGGATCCAACCCGGTTGGACTGATGGACGGCACGAGTGGCGAAACGCAGAGCTTTTACTCGGCCTATGCCGCGATCGTCAACGACAGCGGCGGCCTCGTGACGATCAACGTCACCAACGGCGCCGCCATGTCGATCCGTAACATCGGCGCTTCGACCACAACGGTCAATGTTAGCGTGACCCTGGAGATCAACGGCGTCACCGAGGGCACCCGCTGTAGCATGATCGGAGACGGTGGCGCGGAGGACGGCGTGGAGCTGTTGGCGGCCTATGCGGATTCCACCGGCACCGCGAGCGGAACCTTTGGCGGCGCCACACCGCAAAACGTGATCGTGCGGGCCCGCAATGCCGGGATCATCAACGCCGCCATCCGGGACGACGGTGGTGCCTTTACCGACTACACCGACGAAGCCCGGGAACAGGTCGGCGCCGACGACGTCAGTATTTTTACCGCCAGCGCGCAGGTCAATGACGCCTTTTACTTTGGCGGCATTGACGAGTTTGAGGAGATCCTGGCCAACGTCAGTAGCGCCGGATCCGGCTACACCGCGGCCTGGGAATACTGGAATGGAGCCTGGGTCAGCCTGACCGTCGACTCGGACGGCACCAACGACTTCACCACCAGCGGCTGGAATACCGTGGAGTTTTCCGCACCCAGCGACTGGGCCACAACCACCATCAACAGCCAAGGGCCCTTTTATTACGTGCGGCTGCGGATCACGGCCATCGGTACCAACGCCGCATCCGCCGAGTACCTGACCCTCAATAAAACAACCAAGTACCTACCCTTTAATTCGACCGGGACCATCCAGTCCGGCTCGGGCCTGACCGTCACAGCTGTCTGGATCGAGGACGTCAACAACCCCTAATTCGCGTATACTCGGAGCAGTACTAAGCAGAAGGAGTTTTCCCCGTGGCCATTCAAGACGATTTTACGATCGACTACGTTGATAAACGGATCACCTATACGACCGCTTTCGCGGACGACCGACCGCCGTCCATTTACACGGTCAACGAGCTATATTCGTTCCTCCAGGACGAATTCGACGAGCCCGCGCAAATGGACGACGAGATCCCCATGAGCGCGCAGACGCCCACTCAATTCACCATGCTCTACCCGTGGTTTATTGACAACGAAAGCGTCAAGGCTTTGTATGGCGGCGTCCTACAGACGTCCAACTGGACTAAATCCGGCACCGAGGGCATCACCGCCCTGCGGTGGCAGGATGCCCCGACCAACGCCCCGGACGAGGGCGAACTGGGCACGACCTTAACCGGAGGCACCAGTGGCGCCACCGGCGTAATGCTCAAAGTGGACGCCACCCGCCAGATTGTCTGGGTCCGCAATACCTCGGCCGCCCAATTCGCGAACAACGAAAACGTGACCGGCACGGACACCGACTTCCAGACGATGACCGAAGCCGGTTTCCAGACGGGCGAATCGATTTGGCCGAACCTGTTTTCGGTGGGCTCCCTGCAAACCGAGACGGAAATTTATATCGGCCAGGAAGATGACCAACTGGGCGGCACGGCCTACCACGACGCCGACGCCGACAGCAAATTCGAGCGCCGAATTGAGAAGCTGGACGAGTGGTGGGATTCGGACGTCGACTTCGCCACCGGCAGCCCCAACCTACTCGGCGGCGCCGGTCACTTTGATATTCTTGTCCTGACCCAGGAGCTGGGAACACTGATCGACGGCGGCCGGTTGTTTGCCGGAGCCCGCCAATTCACCAAGATTTATTCCCACTTCGAGCTGACCGCCAATGCAACGGGTAACTTCGTTGTGCCGTTCGCTAGTGTGGGTGCTGACCTTAACAGCGCGGCAGGCCCCTATAATCAACTGTTTGACAATAGGACCGGCAACGACCTGGAGGTGGGCGACGTCCTGGAAAATGATTCTGGCGAAGCGATCCCCGGCCGACTACGCGCCGTCGTCACGGCGGTCACCGGCGGAGCCAGCGCTACGGGTAACTTTGACTACTACCTGATCGGTGAAAACGAACCACTGACGACCACCGACCGCACCCTGGTCCAACTGGCCGACAACACCGGCCTGGACGTCCGCGGCGACACCACCAACCTGGACACGATGGGCGCGCCGACCGTGGTGACCAACGGCCCCAGCGACGCGGCCGGGATCACCGTCACGTTCGCCGACTTCCAGGTGGACGTGGACGAGGATTCAACCGACGAGGAGTACGCCTGCCAGATCGACTGTAACAACGTGCCCCTGGCCCAGGTCTATCGGCGGATGCAGTTCCTGACTGCCCGCGGTAACCAGGACGGTACCACGGCCGACAACCAGGACGAGCTGCTGCCCAGCGGCCATGCTTCACTTAACGAGGCGGGCGAATTCTACCGCGCCGTGGGCGATATTGTCTTTTCCTACGACGGCGGCCAGGGGACGCAACCGACCGAGGGCGATCTGGTCACCAACGGATCCGGCGCCTATGGCGTGGTGACCTCAATCACGGCCGGAACAACCGGAACCTGTGTATTGACGCAGGTCAAAGGCACCTGGGCCGACAACGACACCGTGGCCGAGATCGACGCCGGTGCATTGAACGACGTCACAGTGATGGGGACGCCCCAGACAATTGTCGATAACACAGGTGCGCCGTTCGGCACCTTTGCTGGTGGTCGCTGGTTCTTGGCCCGTGGCGTGGTGCTGACCAACGTGCCAGCGGCCGATGCCAACAACTGGGAGACCGTCGACCTAGACGGCAACAACAACGAAGGCGTGCGCCGTGCGCCGCCTGCCGTTCGCACAATCACGTTCGCCGGGCTTGTTGCCAACGACCGCGCCGCGATCTTCGAGGTCGACACCGCGGGCGGTGTTGATATCACGAAAAATCAAAACGGTGTAGGAGCTGCGGGTGCGGCCATCTCGGATACCAGTATTCCCCTGGATTCGACGGTGGCCCTAGACGTTCCCGCTACGGGTTGGATTCGTGTGGTTGATGCCTCCGCCACCGATGGCACGGAATTCCGCTACGAGTACAGCGCCGTTTCCGGGACAACGGTCACGCTCCGCACCGGGGCCGGATTGACGGGCGACACGACAGGATCAGAGTCGGCGACCGTCCTGACGGACACCGGCGCATTTACCAACTTCGGTACCGATGGCAATTGCAAGATCGGTATGGAGATCCGCAACGTTACCACTGGTGACATCGCGGTGATCCTGCGGAAGATTGACAACGATTCGATTGAAACCACGCCGGTGTCCAGTAACTGGCACAGTGGCGGAACCGCAGACAGTTGGGAAGCCAACCAAGTGGTGGTTGCCCTGGTGGATGCGGACACCGTCTACTTCCCGTTTATCGACGACGTGGCCAGCGGCACGTCTTTATCGAAGAACGTCAAATACGTCCACGACACGGACCTGATCGCCCGGGCCCGCTTCAGCGACCCGGACATCGGCGGCCAGCGTATCTTGCCGTTCGAACTCAAAAGTGTAACCCTTACTGATGCGGATCTAACCGTCACGGCGATCCGTACCGACGACACGATAGCGAGCTAATGCGGTGGTGAAGCAAGGTAGGCTTGTCGGCGCCCGCGTGTCGATAGGTAACAAGGAGGAGATGCTCCAACAGCTGGCCGTCAGCTTGGCGGAGCACTTCTCCAATGCCAGCCTATTCCAGGCGAATCACGAGGCCTTTCGCGATCGGGCGACCGTGGACGAAGCCAAGGCCCGGGAGCTGGACAGCCTGATCCTACAGGTCGATGAGAGGCGCGCCCTCCGCGAGGCCCAGGCCCGCGGCGAGGACGTCCAGATCAAGGAGCGGCGGATGGATCCCCTAGACACCTACGACCCGACTGCCCTCCGCATGCAACGCGATAAGCACCTCCGGCAAGCCGAGGAATTCCGCAAGCGATCCCTGGAGGAAGCCGATAAGGCCCAGGACTCGCGCAAGGCTGCGGAGGATACCCAACGCAAGATTATCGAGACGCGGGCGGCCAAGGATGAATATTTTGATCTCCGAAGGTAGCCCATGGCATTCCGCAGCGACGTCACCGTCTGCTATTCGATCAGCCCGCGGTTGATCATAGTTGATGCCCCGTCCACAAATATCACGATCCAGGACCTGCATGACACGGTCCAGGAGATCGACCAACGGCAGGAGAATCTAAACCGGGCCAACCTGATCCAAACCAGCGGCGGCGCCGATCTGGGCGGTGGATCGTTCACGGGATTGACGAGCACGCTGCAGAACGCCCAACTGGCGTTTGAGCGGCGCGTCAATCTGCTGGAAACTGGCACGATCACAACCGCAAGTACACCCGGCAAATTCGTCTCGGTGATCGACTCCGCAGCATTATTCCAGACCAATTTGGTCCAGCGCGGCGATCTGGTCGTGAACAAGGCCGACGCTTCGCACGCCGAGGTGATCGAAGTCGTCAGCGAGACGGAGTTGAAGGTGATCAGCCCGACCGGCGGCGCCGAGGACGACTACGACGTGGGCGAGGCCTACGAAGTTTGGGAGGTGGTCGAGTGTACGATTGACGGCGGCAACTTGGTGGCGGTCGATGACGTCGGCAGCCCGATCACGCCCGTCTTCCCCACATTCGGCGTATTTGTCTCGCGGATCCTCAGCACCTCGGCCGGACTGACCGTGGGCGCCCCAGCCGACTTTGTCAGCGCACTGAGAACCGAGGTATTCGACGGCCAGACGTTCGAGGATCTGCTGACCTACTTGAAAAGCTGGGGATACGGCCGGTTTGTCGAGACCAGTACCAACGTATTCGATTACTACGACCACGCCGGGGCGACCGTCCTCTTTACGCTCACCCTTACCGAGGCGGGCGGCTTAGTCAGCAGAGCGAGGTCCTAATGGCTTCCATCGGCCGATCGATCGCCACCGCAGGCTGGGCGTCCGCGACCCCGCGCAATAAGCGAATCGGCGTGGCAGGATGGCTATTGGCCGCGGCGATTATCGTACCGCCAGGCGCAGGCGGATCCTTTGGTCTAATGTCCTGGCCGCCAGATTGCAGCGAAGAAGAAAAACGAAAACGCGACGAAGCTATTTTTGTCGCGCTGATGATGCTAATGAGGGAGGTCTAACTGATGACAGCCACCCGCCAACAGGTTGACCAAGCAGCTGCAGACGCAGCGAGCCCTACCGAAGCCCAGGCCGAGGCAGGTAACTACAAAATGGGGCACATACAGATCCACGGCCTTAACGTCACGATTGAGAACGCCAAAGGCACCCACCGCAGACCCGAGTGGCCCGCGTTGAATTGCCACTACGGCTACGTGAAGGGTACTAAGGGCCGGGACGGTGATCACGTAGATGTTTTTATTGGCCCCCACCCTGAATCCGAGATCGTCTACGTGATTGACCAGGAGAGCCCTAGCGGTCGCTTCGACGAGCATAAGGTGATGATGGGATTTACCCACAAGCACGCGGCCAAGGAGGCCTATCTTAGCAACTACACCAAAGGATGGCACTGTGGCCCGATCACGCCGATGACCATTTCGCAGTTTTGCGGATGGCTGGATGACGGGGATACCAAGAATCGAGTGGCGCCCCAGGTTAGCCGATACGAAGCCGAATGGCGAACGGTCGGCGGCGGCGCCCCCGCCATGATTGACACCGACACCGGCGAGATCCTAGCCGGTTGCCCGGGCCTGGAAGGCGAAGACCTGGACGAGATCGGCGAAGGCGAGAGCGAAGCAAGCCGCGACCGCCGCGAGGACAAGCAGGACGCAGCCGAGGCCGCCGGATGGGAAAGCCAGGAGGATCAGGACGCCCGATCGGCCTGGAATGAGGCCCGCGCCCATGCGCCACGAGACGCGATTGTCCTCTTGAAGCTGGGCGACACCTACCACGCCTTCGACAAGGACGCACGGCAGCTCCAGAGAGCCCTACAGATGGGCGACGGCGAGAAAGCCGAGTTTGACTCGGAGGCCTTAGACAGGCACCTGGAGCAACTGGTGGCGGACGGCCACCGGGTGGCGATCGCCGAACGAACCGAGGAAGGCGGCGCCCGGATTGTCGGCGACGACGCGAAAAAGGAGGCCCTGCGCGAAAGCGGCAAGAAGGCACCACCCAGGAGACACTACAACGCCCAGGTACGCGAGGCCCTCGGCGAAGACGTGGAGGAAGGCCTACGGGAAGCCTTCGAGGAGCAGATCGCCATCCACTGGCAGCTGCGCGCCGAAAGCGCCGAGCAGATCAACCACGGCATTAGTGAAACGCTGGCCCAGGTGGGATACAAAACCCGGCTGCAGCAGAACGGCCTGATCCAGGCCTTGCGGAAGTCGGAACGCGACTACGACAAAATCGAGATTCACGGCCAGCGAATATTCGACGTGATGGGGGACTACGCAAAAACGCACCATCCCTACATCCTGGGCGCCGGTGATGCCGAAGGCGCGGAGCAGGTTGACGCCGAGCAGGCACTGTTGGAGCGAATCAAGGCCGGATTCGAGCCCGAGCTAGGGCAGCCGTCCAAACGCCGAGCGATCCCCGACGACGTGATGGACGACGCACTAAGCTGGCTAGCCGACGTAGAGCAGCAGTCAGCTGACAACCGCAGCGCGGAAGCGGCCGCGATCGGCGCGGACGAAAGCAGCGGCGAATGGTGGGACGACGAATGGCCCGAGGAACGCGAAGCCAAGCTAACCCAGGAGCCCTGGGAGCAATGGGGGCAACAGACGCCCAGCACGGACGACGACGTCCCCTACGCCCGCCAGGGAGACCGAGATCGCTACGGACTGGCTGAAGACCTGCAAGAGGCCGATGACAGCCACGGGGCTTCGGTGGCCATCAAGCAAGGACCCGCGCGAGGCGCACCTGGGCCAAAGGGATATCTCCGCCGCATCGAACGCGGCGTCTACAAATTCATCCGCGACCCCGAAACGCAGTTTGCCATCTGGCTGACCCGAGTACCGACCAGCGCCGCCAATATCTGGAAGGCCAGCCCGATCCAATACAGCGAAGACGGCCGCCCCACCGTCCACGAGCCGATCCTGGCCAGGACGACGCTACGCCAAACCGTGGCCGCGATTCGGCAGGCCCTGGGCGAATCCTGAAAAAGTTTTCTCAAGGGGTTGCTTCCCTGTATCCGAACGTATACAAATAAGGGTGTGGGAAACAACTAACCTAGTCCTGGAGGAAACCATGAAACGCTATAAATTCCGCTACTTCGCACTTGTTGACGGCCACGCGATCATCGAGGAGGAGCGAATGACCGTCAAAGCCGCTAAATGTTGGCTGTTTATCGAGCAAGCGATTGAGCAGCACACGCGACCGGGGGACACGATCAGCGCGACCGTGATCAAGCTCGAAGGCCCAGGTATGGGCGAATTCGATCGAGTCTACAACAACGTCAACGGAAAGGCGGTTCGAGCACGATGATCAGCCAAGCCAACGCCAATATCGACGCCCGCCTCTACCGCCCGCCGCGAATCGAGTCCTACGAGGTGGGCAGCCATACGCTCTACCGCGTGGCTGACCTGCAGCCGGTCGAGATCACTAACGAGCAGGGCCGCGCGATCCGCAGCCTGGAGGCGTCGATCCAACCGGCCGACTACCCGGCACCCGAGCACAACCGTCAGCGGTTAGTGGTCGCCTGCGGCATGGGCGTCGATTCGATCGCCATGCTGGTCCTGATGTTTCTCCGTGGCATTGTCCCGGACATGATCACCTGGGCCGACACCGGCAGCGAGCACGAGCACACCTACCGCTACCTCGCCGTCCTGCAGCGCTGGCTGCGAGCCGTAGGCTTCCCGCCTCTTTGTATCGTCCGCCGACGCTGCCCCGACGCCGGACACCGAGGTCTGGCCGAGCAGCTTTGGAAGAATGAGCAGATCGCCAGCCCGGCCTATCACGTCAACCACAGCTGTAGCGTCAGTTGGAAACTAGAGCCGCAACGAGCCTATCAGCGGCAACTGCCCTGGCTCTGGAACGTGGAAGCCACGCCATTGCAGGCCCTGGGCTTCGAGGCGGACGAGGAAGGTACTCGCAGCACCGGCGCCGTCAAAGAGGCAATCGGCATGGAAGCGGGCGAGAGCGGCCGCAAGAGTGTCCGCTACGCCGTCGACAACTCTACCGACTACGAACAGTGGTACCCGCTGATCGACTGGGGCATGACCCGCCAGGATTGCGTGGACGCTATCGAGGAGAGCCCCCTACCGCAACCCGGCAAGTCGGCCTGTATCTTCTGCCCCGTGGCCAAACAGTGCGAACTGAAGGCCATGGCGGACAATGAGCCGGAGGCCCTGGGCTTCGCCCTGGCCCTGGAGCAGAGATTCCTGGACGGCCCCAACAACCTCGCCAACAAGACGGCCGAGGAAGTAGCCGCTATCGAAGCCAAGGCCGAGCAGCGACGCAAGGAGCGAGCCGCCAAGAAGGACGCCCAGCGAGCCGCTGCAGGCCTGCCACCGATCAAGCGACGACCAAGGAAGGCCAAGAAGCTCACCAGCCCCAAGGGCAACCGAATGGGCAAAGGCACCTGGGCCGACTGGATCCAGGACGAGGACGACGGCCGTAGCTTTGTCGGACTGGTCGCCGATCCCAACCTACCGCAGTTGGACCTGGGAGAAAAAACCCAGAAAATGCTTTGGGCCGCTTGACGGCCCTGTATCCGTTCGGGTACAACTTACAAGTGAGCGGTGGCCGTGGGGGCCACCAAGAGCTGAACCTGGAGAAAATCATGAGCGACCTAACAATCAAAACGCCAGCCGGAACTTTTACGCTCGACAAAAAAGACGCACGCCACGAAGTCGTCAACGGCCTGGACGTTTACACCTACGACTCGCAGTCACTACAACGCCGCGAGCGTAAGCTACGAGAGCTGGCCAGCGATCTGGCCGACATGGTCGAGGCCGGTCTGCTGACCGACACCCAGGCCAACGAGTGGCACGCCAAGAAGGCCGACGACTGGAAGTGACCAACACCTGACACCGGGCGCCCGTGGGGGGCGCCCTCTTTTTCCTGGAGGTACTCATGAGAACGCGGCGAGTCGCAAACCTGCGAGTTGGTGAGCAATACCAACTCCTCACCCATCACGTGGGCGAGGTGCTTGTCACCTTAACCCACATCAATCCCAATCCCTCGCCACGCATCTGTGGCATCGACGGCCGGTGGGACACCACCCCGTCACACCTCGGTCGTGTCTACGACCACACCCAAAAAACATCCTACCCGGTAAACGTCCACGACCTTTACCGGGTTCAATAACCCATTTACGTCCGGGCGGGGGCAACCCCGCTGGGACCCTGGAGGAAATCATGTCGCGACTAATGCAACGCCACCGACTGGAGCAACAAGCGTCGAGAATCCTGAAACGCGGGCCGGATGACCTACCTGAGTACCAGCGTGTTTGGGTGTGCAAGGCATACGCTCAAGCAAAGCTAATGGATGCTGAAGATGTCGCCGACGTCGATCTGGCGTGTGACTACACCGGCGACGGGAGAACAGGCGGTTCTTGTTGCCGTGTGCTGCCTGCTGGATATCGAAATCCCGGACGATTACGTGTTATGAAAACCATCACCATCACGCTAGCGCTGCTGATCGCAACCATCGCCGGATGCAAGCGCACCCTGGCCGACAAAATCACCAACGCCATTGAAAGGCAACGACATGAAGACCGCAAAGAGCGATGACCTAAAGCAAGCCCGGCAAACCATCGACAAGTTACTGGTGTTGTTGCATGGAGGCAGGCCAGCAGATCCCCGGGACTGCGACAAGTGGACGCGGGTGATTGTCCGCGCGGAACGTTTGAGTATGCGATTGTTGCGAGATGAGATGGAGGAAGGCGAGACCTGGACCAACGAGGACCATGCTGCGCCTGGCGAATTCTGTCCAGAGTGCGAGGACGTCCATTGCGAGCCCGGAGGACATCACGAGTGGAACGAGGAAGACTACTGTAATCGTTGCGGCGCCGACGGCCGCGCCTAGCTAGTTGTTGTTTTGTTTCTCTACGAAAGGTTTGTTTTATGAAGCGTTTTAGTTTAGCTGTTGTTTTGTTGTTGGCTGCGGTAGCTAACGCCCAGTCGATTGCGATCGAGTCACTGAACCATTACGAGGTGACGATCGACAACCAGTTGCAGTATGACGATTTTGTCCTGATGACAAGGCTTACGAATGCCACAGCCGCAACGCACGAGGTGTATCTAGAGGTTGTCGTGTACGACTCCCTGGATATTGAGATCGAGCGAACGCCGTTAGTGAATCTACGGATCCATCAGCAGCAAGGCGGGTTTTTGGGCACGTTCGGCCAATGGCAAAGCGACGACCACCCAGATGGTCAACACGCCCAGGCACCGAGTGGGGGCTACTATACAATTGAGGTACTGCTAGTCGACAAGGCCACGGGGGTTGTCGTTAGTGCCGAGATGCAAATGGTGGCGGTTTAACTTCCCAGGGCGTGGGAGGAACAATACCGGCTTTGCCTATCGGGCTGGTATTGTTATGGCCCCTCCCGCGCCCACCTTTTTTTGAAACTCGCTTGACGGCCTGTATGCGTTTGTATACAACTATGGGTAAGCGGTGGCCGTGGGGGCCGCCGAGCAAAACCTGGAGGAGTCAAAAATGAGCGATCTGAAGCAAGCGTGGGACGCAGCGAAGGCCGAACGCCTGAGCGTCTTTTCTTACCGCACGCACGTCAACCCAACCACGCGATCCTTCCTGGGCAACAGCTGGGACGAGGGCGCCGTCACTGTAGACGGGTTCGACCCGGCAACAGACTACCTTGGAAATACCATCAGTTGGTACGAGTGTCGTCCGTTGGATCGCAATCTGGATGATGAGTTGGTCCGCATTTGGTGGGAGGGTGAATAAGATGGAAGCCGAGATTATCTACGAGCCGGAGCACTATAGCGTGGTGTGTGGCTGCACGATTCCCGCGTCTTGGACGGCGTTTATCTTTTCGGAAGACGGGGACGCTCTGCCTAAATTCCCTTGCGGGGACACTCGCGACGAAGCCGTTAAAAATGTTCGACGGGAATTTCCCGGCGTCAGAATTGTCGGTGAGGAGGTATCGCCGTGATTACATTCGAGCGCCGCGGATATTGGAGTTGGGATATTCTGCTGTCCGGCAACTTCGCCGGAACCATCCAGAAGACGAAACGGGGCGACGGGTACGCCTACGACGAACTGGGCGACCGAATCTACCACGGACCCATGGATTTGGAGGCGATCGCCACCGCGGTGATCCTTCGCGAAGCCCGGGCCAGCGTGGCCCGAGGCTGGAAGCCCAGACCCAAGCACGTGGTGGTTGTCGGCCGCAATCGATCCGACCCCTCGCGCCGCTGCTTCTGCAGCTGCGGCACCAATTGGCTGATCGCAGACAACAGCAGGGGCCCGTACGAGTGCCCTGGCCGCGCTACCGCAATGACAAGGAGCAAACTGTGATTATTTCACGAAGCTACGCCAACAAGCTGGTACGCGAAGGCAAGGCGACCCTGGACGGCGGCTGCTGGGACAACGGCCAGCGCTACCAGATCGTGATTCGCCACGATATCCAGCGAGTCGACCACTTCCCGCTATTTGACGGACAACTCACCAGGATCCAGGTAAGGAGCGAACCATGAAATCGAAAGACGGACACACCCTGCGGCGAGGCATGACGGTCTGGATCCGATTCGGCGGCGAGTGCCCCGATCTGGTCAAGCGAGGCACGTGGCGCGTAGGCAAGCGGACAGTGGAGAAATTCGGCACCTCCCGCGTCCGCCTGTCTGCCGGAGCGCATAGCGGCTGTTACCGCCTGCCCGCAGCACCCGACTCCGCCGAAGACCACGCCCGCGGAGTGACGACGACATGATCCCATGGATGATCGCGATCTGGCTTATCTCGGCGGTTGTTGTCTATTGGGAAGTCAAAAACGCGCCGCTAATCGAAGACGATGAGCCGCATTGGATCGCACCGAGCAGCACCGAGCAGCAAGAAAAGAAAGTCAGGGAATCTGCTTGACGCCACTGTTCCCGTTCGGATACAACTAAGGTCTGGCGATTGGCCGTGGGGGTCAGCGCCGGAAACCGCCCCGTCCTGGAGAAGACATGACCGACATCAACAATTTCATCGAGATGATCGAGCGGTGCGGCCTGGAGTGTACGCGACATTCTCCAGGCAGATGGCGAGGTAAGATAAACCGCCTCGGAATGGTCGACTTAGAGGTGGCCGACGAGGTCACCGTTTACGGTCATTTCTACGATGAGCTATCCGCGTACTTCGACGCCGAGGGCAACCTGATCACGATGGAGTCGCACGTGGTTTTCGGCGCCCCGACCGGACGAGTCGAAGAACTATTAGCGAGGAGCAAGGAATGAAAACCTTCTGGACGATTTTCTGGCGAATCATCTTGCTGCTGATCGTGCTTATCTGGCCGATCGGCGGCGACCCGACAAACCCCTGGGACGAGTAAGGAGCGAGCCATGCAGGCACGACGCGAGCGGCTGGAGTTTACTTGGCATGACGCGATCGAGACCCGAACGCGATCCTACGACGTGGAGGTGGAGGTGGACTACTACGTCCGCGAACCGGAGGACCTCTACCGCGGCGAGGAGTATGTGGAAGTCGCGCAGATCCGGTTTTGCGCGGCTTCTGTGACGACCGAGAACGGATCGAGCGCTCGGCTAGTGGATCTATCGCCCGAATTCCGCCAGCACTTAGCGAGCAAATTCGACGCGGCCTACCCGGACATCCATCACGACTGTCAACGGGACCTGAAAGCAAAGGACTAAGAGACAAGGAAGCCAGGGCGCCAGTAGGAATCGCCCGCAAGGAACCCGGGATAAAAACGTGGAGACCCAACGGGGGTAAGCGTAACCCTGGACGGATCCAGGGGGGCGGGCGCCCTGGCAATTTTTCAACGAGGTGAAGCAATGAAGTGTGACAGGTGCAAAAACGGACCGCGCGAAGTTGGCCTAACATTCGGCATCAATGGCAATGCAAGGGAGGTTATGGTCTGCTGGGCTTGTTACGAGTTCCTCTACTCGTATATCGCCTTTGCTTTCGTTCCAAGTGACAACGAGGTGACGCAGTGAGCAAACAAGTGCAGGAAGTGGTGGCCCGCATCAAGGCCGAACGGGAGAAAAAGGGCCTGAGCCAATCCGAGGCAGCCCGGGAGATGCAAACAACGAGCCAGTACTGGTGTCAGATCGAGGGCGGCACCAAGACGCCCAAGCTGGACCAGTTGATCCGCATGGCGCACGCCGTGGGCCTGGAGCTGACCTGGAAGCTATCGCGACAGAAGGCGAAGCCCAAGCGAAAGAAGCGAGTCCGATGACCTGGATCACCGATACCTTGGCAGTATACGCCGAGTTGATCGCCCGGCATGGCCCAGACAGCAAGGACGCCGCGGCGTTCCGGCAGCAGGTCGGGAACCAACTGGCACCCATGGCTTTCGGAGAACTGGAGGAACTCATGGATATTTCGGACAAACTGTACTACGCATTAAGGTCCAGGACATGAAGCTAATCGACGACGCCCGCGCCGCTGGTGGCCTTAACCTGATCGTGGCGCACATGGACGACGAGGTCCTATTCGCTGGTGGCCTGATCCTCCGCCTGTTGGAGGAGAAAATCCCGCTTCGCCTGCTTTGCGTGGTGCATCCCTGCTATTGCAATGCGTGGCCCGCCAAAGACCCGCGCGAGTTTACCCGGATTCGAGCCAGGACCGAGGCCTGGAGAAAGGTCTGCGAGCCGGATGGGATTGAAGACAAGGTCCTAACAGGCGATCAGTGGGTCTATCGCGTGGCCGAAAGTCTGGCGGATTGGATCCTGGCCGGACGTCACTTTCCGATCGTTACGCACGGCAGGGCCGGAGAAAGCGGGCACCGTGCCCACGTCGCGCTGCATCACCTAGTCCGGTCCATCGCGACCGCCGAACAGCTGGAGGAGAAAGTCTGGGTATTCAGCCGCGCCTCGATCCGAACGATACGCTACGACCGAGAAGCCAAGGAGGCACTGCTGGCCCACTACCGCGAAGGAGGTCACCGGACGCCCGTCTGGGATCCTCGCGGCAATTCGATCTACAAGCCCTGGCTGGAAGGCCAGGAGCGATTTTTGGAGCTGACATGAACGACATAAGGAGCAAGCGCGAAGCGTGCGAGCAGAACATCAAGCTGGCTGAGGCGGAGGTGATTCGAGCCAAGGCAGCCCTGACAGCCCTGCAACACGCCTGCCCGCACCCGGCCGCCAAGAGCTTCCGATCAGGAGACTACTCTGGCGACACCTATACGGTGTTTTCCTGCCCCGACTGCGGACTGAGGACCGAAAGATGACCCACGAATGGATTAAGAGCCACCCGGACGGATCCGCACACCTCCCCGTGGTCGCCAATTGGCTAATCGGAGCCACCAGCCGCAAGGATTGGATCCTGGACGCAGGCTGCGGCAACGGTGCCCTATGTCGCCTGCTACAGGAACGCGGCCACGACTGGTTGAGGGGCATGGACATCGAGCAGTCGCACGTAGCTGCTGCCCGAGACGCCGATAGGTCTGGATTCGGGTGCGCTTTCTATTGCCATGACTTCCTGGCGGAGCCGGTCGGCAAGCCACGCATCTTCGCCGCGATCGCCTGCATGGGTTGGGCCCACACCAGCTGGCCACCCGATCCCGACAAGGCCCGGGAGACACTGCCGCGGCTGTCCGAGGCCGCCAAGTGGTACATCGCACCGCGCGGCTATCTACTGATCGACTGGCCAACACACGCCTACGAGTTTACTCCCGAGGAAGTCACAAGCCGGGGATGGATTCAATTCAATGTCCTGGACGCAGCTAAACCTGTTTACATTTTCAGAAGGGAATGACCCCATGCCCGAGGCAAAGCAAAAGCGAAAGACAGCCCACCGGCTAACCACCTCAGAGCACACCGCCGTGCAGCTATGGCTGGCGGCTAACGTGGACACGTATCGGCCATCCACTGGGCGGCATAAGACGATGGTGGCGGTGGCGAGGCTTATCAGTGACGAACTGCGGGCAATACTACGGGAGAACATCAACGCCACCCAGGTCAAGACCGACTACGAGGCCGCTTGCCAATTGTGGCCGGAGAAGAAGCTGGGGGGCTGGGTCCCCGGCCGCGACCCAGCCCAGCTGGCCAGGGAGAAGGAACTGGCACGAAAGGAAAAAGAACAACGGAGGCAACGACTAAATACCGAAAATTGGCCGACCAAGTTTGTCATTGACTTCCTGGACCTGCAGATGCAGATGTACGACGCGCTCAACGCCGTGCTGGCGACTTTGGACCATCCGGCCGTCCCACGGCAACTTGCCTACAAGGCGGAAAACCTCCGCCAATACATGCGGATTCTTTTGTCCGAGCAGGAAGACGAGAAATACAGTAACGGCCAAGGCAATCTTTTTGACGACCAGGAGGAGGACGCCGATGAGTGATTACGAGAACGCCGCCGAGGTACGCGAGGCCATCACAGGGCTTGAGATAGCGGTGACCAGGGCGGCAAAGGCGATTGTCCGCGCGATCATCCATTCCGCGCCCCACGGCTTCGACTCCGACACAGATAAAGTTGCTAACGAGATATTCGAAGAGGAGGGACTGTAGCTGTGCCTAGTATCCGCGCAGCCCAAATCATTGCCTGGGCCAAGCAATTCCGACCCAACCCTGGAATCGGCGCCGAGATCGGCGTCAACACCGGCACCACCTCGGCCGCGTTGTTGGAAGCCTTCCCGCAAATGCACCTGATCATGGTCGACCCTTGGGCGCCACCCAGGCCCGGCAACAGCTACTATCGCAGCGGCGACCGCATGAGCGAACAGGACCAGGATTGGCACGACGGGTGCAAGGCCGAGGCCATGCAGCACACCAACCGCTACAGCGAACGCCGCAGCGTCTACGAGGTCGGCAGCTTGGAGGCCGCCCAGTTCATCAGCCCGAAGACGCTGGACCTGATCTTCATTGACGGCGACCACAGCTACGAGGGCGTAGTGGCCGACATCCAGGCATGGTGGCCCAAGATGACCGAGGGAAGTGTCTTCAGCGGCCACGACTACAACCGCCCAGCCGTCAAGCGAGCCGTGGACGAATTTGCGGACGCTTGGGAGTTGGAGGTCACCGAAGGCGACCACGCGACCTGGATGGTGATCACTCCGCCACCACGGGCCTACGGCGACCCGCTCAATGCCGAGTGGAGAATAGGCGAGGAACGGCCCGGACTCTGGAGGAAGACGTGAGCAAAAATCTGATTGAATCCCTATTAGAAAGGTTCCCCATGAACGAAAACGACCCACTAGCCCAAGCGCAGCGAATGATCGTCGCCTTAATGCTCCACGGCTACAAAGGTAATGAGGTGCGGATTCCACCGGAGACCGTGGCCGAGGCAGACAAACACATCCAGTCCGGCCACGTGCCCCACAGCTTCACCGACCGCGCCGGTAGACTGGTGGTAAGGATCGACTAATGCGATACCACGACCATGGTCAGATCAATCGCCACCCCGACACGATCGTCTGCAACTGCGCAGAATGCGGCGAGTTGATCGTCGTCGGGATTGGGACCGGGACCGAAACTGGACTTAGGAAGGTCCATCGCATTAAAGGCCGCCCGTATTGCTCGGAGTGCATCCAGGTGCTAGATCCCCCGCCAGGACCTTCGTGTCCGGCGGAACACCACGACATTAACTACCACGGCGGCCAATTTCACCGGGGGGAATGGTGAAGGCGACCACCGAAAAAACCACATTCGGAGTGGTATACGAAGCCCGAAGCCCACACGGAGGAAAGCATGAAGATCTACCGGACGGAATCGGCAGAGGGGACCATTATTATCCGAGCCAACCAGAAGGCGGAGGCCAGGAAGATCCTGGAGGATCACCTGATCGAGATCGGCCGCGACGACCTGCGCCGCATCATGGGCGATCGTCTGCAGCTGGACGCGCCGCACTGGCAGGCCAGGGTTATCTACAGCGGCCTGGAGAAATAAATGCGACAATACCGGCACCAAACCGCAGGCGAGTACCTGGAGGCCCAGAAGGCCACCTACGAGCGGAAAAAGGACATGGTCTGGTTGCAACCCCATCACGCCGACGTGATCGCCGAGCAGATCCACGAGGAAGACCTGGCGCAGGCCGCTGGGATCTGCCACGGCGTCCGCAGCGGCGCGGAGCTTGGCATGCTAAGCCGCCGCCTGGACCTCCCCCACGTGATCGGCACCGAAATCGCCCGCGGCTACCACGTCGCTGATTGGAATCTTCGCCGCCGCCCCGTCCTCAAGTGGGACATGCGGAAGCCCTACGACGACTGGCGGGGCCGATTCGGCTGGGTCTATTCCAACAGTTTGGACCACAGTAATGACCCGCTGATGACCGTAGAGGTCTGGATGGACCAATTGGTCCCAGGCGGTCTATTAGTGGTCCATTGGAGTCCCGGCCACGACCATCCCCGAGGACCAGACGCCGCCGATTGCACCATGGCCACCCTGGACGAGTACGTCGAGATCGTGGCCAAGGCGGCCAACAACGTCCGCACCGTAGGTGCAGTAGAAAACCTCAAGATGATTGACCATGTTCTGGTCCTGGCCAGGAGAATGACATGAAGCTCCGCATTACCGCCAGGATGCAGAACGCCCACCTCGGAGAATACGTGGACGCACACGGCGGCCTTATTCCGGCAGGCAAGGAGCTAGACATTAGTTCGGCTACCTTGTCCGCATGGCTCAACTTCCGGTCGCACCCCGTCCGCCGCCGCCCGGACGGCAGTCTTTATATGCGCCCTAAGTCTGCGGAAGCCGTCCACAAGATATGTGAGTTTCTCGGTAAAGCGATCGACGATGTATTCACGCGAGATTATGCGCTGCCGGTTCTTCGAGGGCATGACCATTGAGGAAACCGCAAGGGTTTTTCAGTGCACCCGGGAACGAGTACGTCAGATCGAGAGTAAAGCGATTCGCAAGCTGCAAAACGTTAAATTCAGCAAGCTAGGAGACTGGGAGCAATGAACCAGACCCCAAGCGAAACCATCGCCGCCCTGGCCGCCCAGGTCCGTCGCTGGTACCGGGAAGGCCAACGCGGCCGCGACAAGGTGGTGGCCCAGCTGCAGGAGGCAGGCCAGGACGAGATCGCCCAGGAGATTCTTCGCTGGTTCGACCAGGGCAACAGGCGATTCGAGCCACTACTGCAGCGAATGGATGAGGCGGCCCAGGAGGAGGATCGCGATCTGAAGATGGCCTACATCTGGCGGGATCGCTGGAAGGACCTCGCCAAGCACCAAAGTAGGCTACTCACAGCAATGGAAAGGAAATTGAAGGAGCAGAATGGATCCGCATAACGACTCCGTGATCTACGCGATTCAAGGAACATCCAGCGGCCTGATCAAGATCGGCACCAGTACTCGGCACGAGATGCGACTGGCGTCCCTCGTTGCCCAGGCAGGCCAGGACTTTGACATCCTGGCCATATGGAAAGGAACCGACGTCGAGGAGAAGGCACTGCATGAGGAGTTATGGCGCTGGCGAGTAGGATACGAGTGGTTCTTGCCGGATGATCAAGTGGTCGGATGGATCCACACCTGCGCATCTCGCAGCGAGACAGTAGACCATTCCCAATTCTTACGAGTGGCCCAGGATAAATACCTCAACAGCAACTGGAAGGCCCAGTTGCGATTCGGCCAACCCGTGGAACAAGAGACCAGGGACCTAGAGGATCGCGTGGACCAACTGGAGAAGGATAACGAGAATTTACGCAAGGCGATCGACCTGTTTCGGGACGCTTTGATTCGGGCCGAGAGTAGCGTGGCCGTAGCCGAAGCCGCCAGTCAAGCGATCAAGGTGATCCACCCTCACCGGGACATCCCCGAGAGAGGATACAACGTAACAAAAAACGGAATCAACTAGATGGATATCTGCGAGGAATGCAAAACCAAACCCGTCGAGTACAACCGCAACCCCGTCACCGGGCGCCCCACACCGGCGCGTGGCTGGTGTAAAGATTGCTACGAGCGACTCAGCCAGCGATCCCAACGAGACGCCAAACCCATCCGCAGGGAATACAAATGAACAGAAACATACCAAGCGTACACACAGAGCGAGATGCCTGGGGACGGCTTCGTGTCGGCCAGATATTTGAGGCCCACGGCGAGCGATTTATCAAGTTTTCTTATTCATGGGCAGGCCCCAATTCTCGGAACTTAGAGGACGCAGGCCTGGACGATGACCGCAGAATCGTGTCCTTCAACCATGACGAAGAAGTAACTGTAGAGTATGCCTGCTGGCCCGACGACGAGGATTAACCAAAACCAAGGGCAGCGTTCCTAGGCAGGATTTGCGATTTTCAGATCAACGGAGATAGCAAACGCTGGATCGTTTCCGGCGCGCTGCCACCTTACATAGGCAACGACATGAAATTCACCAAACAGCAACGAATCGCGATCAGCTACCCGGCAAGACAAGCGGAGGACTGAATGATGCAGACCAGGATCCGCGACGGCATGGTGATCCGCTACGACCCCGAAGCTGAGTTAATCTACTGGGGCCCTTATGTGGCCGATCTAGTCAGCCATGACGTTCGGCCAGCTCCCCCAGCGATGCGGACCCAGGAGACAGCAACGGCCGTCGAGCTTATGAAACTCAGCGTGCTGGCCATGGACTTCCATGACGACAAACCTTTGCTAGAACCGATCGAATGAAATTCACACCCCAACAAAAAACGGCGATCTGCTACCCCGCCAAGCGGGCGGAGGATTGTGTCCACCATCGATATAGTTCGGCGTTCGTCTCCGGGCCGCTGAAGGTCACAACGCTGCTAACGGTCAATGTCGGCGAGGAGTGAACGGAATTCTTCCGGGGCCGTGCGCTCTGGATGGCTTCGGTAGCGCTACACAACCCCGGCCTTAACTACATCGTCCAATGGGGCTACCGGGAGCGCAAACAGGTCCACAAGATCGCCCGGCGCACCCTCAAGGGCGTGGGAGTACCCGGGACCGATCTGGTCGAGGAGGGGCGAGTGGCCTATATCATCCGCCGGTTGTGTACCGACAAGGAGCGGAAGCTGGTGGATGAGGGTTATTTAGAAATCGGATGAGCGCAGATCAGCCGTCCAGTAACAGGTGAATCGATGATTAGGTTGGAGCTAAGGGGACCAGGAGCATGTTTCGGGGGTGTGGTCAACTGCATCCAAGAGGCGCTAGAGTCCCATGGAGCCAAGGTGTCACTTGACGACGAGTGCCCTGAGTACCAGATCGATGGAACACCGGAAGACCTCAGCCAATACGAAGTGCGATTCAAAATAACGCACCTGCCATGGGGTGGGTGAGCGCGGACGCCTAGTCCTGTAACGAAAAGGGGAAAATGATGATTGAGGGATTGAAAGTTACGGTGAATGGAGTTGAGTTACGAAGTCTGTGCATGGATCGCGCTGGCCATCATCGGGAGCGAGCGAGGGCGTACCAGGAACAGATTGAAAGCATGGGCGACCTGGATCTTGCTGTGGGAGCTGGCAAGTTCAGCAACGGCGATCCACGGGACGACCTTAAAGAGCAGAAAACCGGGCACGACGCGTCTGCTGCGGAGATGGCGTTCATCGCTGAGCATCTAATTGAGGATGAGAAATACCTGCTCGATCGGGCCGATTTGGCCAAGCTGGGGATATGCAAGCGGGCGTATTAGTGAGCGCGGACGACTGGTCCAGTAACAGGGGGGATGCGATGGGGATATTTGACGCAGAGCAATCGTTAGAGCGGCTAATTGATACGGGTTACTTTGACTCGCAATACGCGAATCACCCGCTGTTTTTGAAGGTCGCATTGATGCGTTCGGAGTTGATGGACAAGCGGAAACGACTGGAACACATCGAGCGTAAAGTGCGGCATGGCTGCGCGGATGCACTGTGTTCGGATTGCGACGGAGAGTGATGCAATGTCGAAAGAAGCAAACGATTTGCGGCTGATTGCTGCCGAGATCATTCGCAAGCTATGGCTCGCTGGAGAAACAACGCAGCTTGAGCTACTACAGGTGCAAGCGGCACGCAGCTTGGAAGAACCATACGATCCGGCACGGCACGAAGCGTAGCTGGAGCGGCAGTCCAGTAACAATATCTATTTCGTGAGGTCACGAAAATGATCGGTGGTGCGATTGATTTCGAAGAATGCCCTTTGCATCGCAAGCGTGGTCTATGCCGCTGTTTGCCGAAGTGTAAAGTTTGCGGCTACGGAAAACACACAGCCATTCACGGCCCTCGGTGCGGCGAGCAGCCAGGGTCGGAGCCGTGGGGCCATGAGTTTGAGCCAGAAGACGAGCGCGGATCGACTGTCCAGTAACGGGAGTTGAAAATGCACGATTGCAGCGTTTGCGGGTGTGCGTGTTACTGTCATGGCGACATCGACGACTGCCCAGTTGAGGATCCGGCCTACGCCTACATGATGTGTGAAGGCTGCGGGTGCGAAGAGGACGAGTGGCCAGACGAATACAAAGACGAGTAGCTGGATCGTCGGTCCAGTAACAGGTGAAGCATGACGCTTGTGGATTTTTTCGGCATTGCCCTTATCTTCTTTGCCTGCGGCTTCATTGTCCGTGGGGTGATGGAAGGTCAGGGCGGGTGAGCGCGGAGCATTGATTCAGTAACGAAAACATGAACGACCTAATCGGCCGACTGGAACGAGAGGCACGCAGCAGCCGCGTTGAATGTGCCGACCTGCTTGACGATGCTGCTCGCCATATACGCTTGCTGGAGCGGCGACTTCTGCGGAAGGACGAGACGCTGGAGCCCATGCGAGCATTGATCGAGATGCAGAAGAAGCGCATCGAATTCCTTGAAAGCCAAGTGAAAAATCCTTAGTTCAGTAACGGGGGTGACATGAGCGAAGGTTGGTTGATTGTTGAGGACGGTGCGGACGGTTCAATGCTGCTGGAAAACCCAAAAACGGGAGCAAGGCGGCGGATCTGGCCTGTGAATGACCGAATTAAGCAACTCGAAGAGGAACAGGCTGCTTGGCAGGCCACTGATGGGATCAACTGGTATGCGAGAGCAAAGCATGTGGAGTCGGAGCTATTGCACGCCACGAATGCCTTACAGCAGGCGTGCGATCTGTTTGATGCGGATAACTTAACGACCCAGACATACCTACAAAAGTGGCTGCGGATTGTGCGGAGCTGCAGAAGGGTGTTACCGGACCCTTAATCCATTAACGAAGGAGATCGAGACCATGAACAGACGAACGACACTACTACTAGTCGCCGCAATGTTTGCGTTAGCAACCGCCGCGAGCGCACAGCAGACCAGTCGCGGCTTGAAGACCGTCACACGGGCAAGGCAACACAATACGCGAGCCATGCCCGCCTACCGAAGTTACCGCCAATACGGTTACGGAGGGCGAGGCTACTACTACCACAACGGCCAGATTCGCCACCCACAACTCGACTGGCGTTGGCAGGCCAAGATGCAGGCGCACCGTCGCTACGCGGCCGCTAAGTACCGGGCACGTCAACGCAACCTCGTCAAGCGGATCGCACAGCAAAAGCAGCGAGCCAAACGCTGATGGGGACGGCGAACGACATGACGGCGAACCCTAGCGATCCGCTATACTTCAGGCATGGACGCCGCCGACTACCTGGACGAATGCTGGGTCTGCCGCGAGGAATTCCGACCGAATACCGGGGTATCCCTGGAGGATAACGGGATGGAGATCGTCTGCCGCGCGTGCTGGAACGAGATCCCGAACCACTGGCGGATCCTTCTTTGCTGGTTGTTCCGCGAGGCGGACGAAGGCGGCGCGGGGATTAAGAACGTGCTGCTAACCGCGATCGAGCGGAGTGGCTGGCCGATCTCACCGCCAGGATCGAATTAGTGAGGAAGATCGCCATGGATCAGATCGACAAGCTGATCGCCGAGGAGAACGCCCGGCTTCGGGCTGAAGTGGCACGTTTGCGGGCGGAAGGACACCGCAGTCAAGTTATCCAACTGGTGGAGCTGGCGATCGTCTTCGCCTTCGCGATCGCACCGTTCTGGATCGCGGCCACTGATCGCCGAGACCTGAGCGAACTGAAGGCGTCCTTAGTGGGCGCAGCGGGATTGACGATGGTCGGACTCTACAAGGTCTGGAAGGGCAAGCACACCGACGAGGATAAAACATGAATGCGTTCGCGTGCATGCAGCTACACCCGAACATCCAGCCGCACCTGGGCGGCCCGTCGCTTTGGCAGCCGCCGATGAAAACCTGGATGGAGTTTGTGGCGGAAGAACTGGGGTGCGAGCATCACGAACTGCGTTTGTGTCGTCAGGTCGACGAATCGGGCGTCGAGCGATGGTGGTGGGAAAAGAAGAAGGAGAAAGCATGATCAAAGTGGGGCTAAGCACCGACCACCCTAAATGCTCGCAGGCCGAGGTCCTCAGCTGGATCCAGACGCAGAACCTACGGCTAGAACACGGGATCGATCTCAACCACGGGCTGCTAATGGAGCACCATGACGCCTGGATCATCCAGCAGACGGTCCTGGAGCATACCGACGGCGCCCAACTGGCGGCCGCGGCACGACTGAAGAAGCCGGTCATCATGCTGGAGCGGATCGACGGCAGCCAGATCACCGGCAAGGCCCGCAAGCGAATCAACCACCCCAACGTAGTCGCCGTGATCAAGAACACCCTGGCGAGGCCAGAGCAGATCCACAACGAGACCAGCGGCCGGATCCACATGAAACTGGGCTTCGGCTGGGATAACGGCACGATGGCCAGGATCCCCGAGACGAGCCTGATCAAGCTGGTCACCGGCTACACATTTGCCAGCTACCGAGGCGTCCGCGAGCGCAACTGGGATTGGACAGACGGCGACCGCCGCACGATCCGCGCCAGCTTCGCCGGAACGGTCACATACGAGGTCCCCGAGATCACCAATCACCGCAGCGATCTGGTGGAGATCCTGAAGGCCACCGAGGGCTGCTGGGGAGAAGCCGGGCGACCCCTAGCGAAAGACGACTACACCGAATGGATGCGGCGATCCGCGGCCGTCGTTTCTCCCTGGGGCTACGGTGAGAGCTGCTACCGCGACTACGAGGCCATCCTGGCGGGCGCCGTGCTGATCAAACCGGCCTGCGCCTGGGTACATGAAGCCACCGGCATCTACCGGCCGGATGCCAAATGGGCGCCGATGGTGCGCTACTGCAAAGCCGACTGGTCGGACCTGCCCGAGCATATCGAGGCCGCCCAGGAGGTCAGCGAGGAGGATCGCAGGCAGGCCAAGGAGCGGATGGTGAGGCTGACGGACATCAACGCCGTGGCTTGTCGTATTGCCGACATCGTCAAGGCCAGCGTAGAATCCTGGCAGGCAAAAGCACCCCTTCGGAAACTTTTATCGGGAGTATGAGCATGCGACGATTGGCCATTGTGATCCTTACCCTGGCACTATTTGCCGCGACCGGCGAGACGCAGCAAGCCGAGGCAGGTTGCCGCGCGCGACCCCTGGCACGAATAGCCCAGCGATCGGTCCAGCGCACCAGGGCGATCGGTAAAGCCGTCCGCGCACGACTGGCGAAGCGAGTGGTTCTACAACGAGCGCGTGCCTTCTTACGCGGCTGCCGTTAAACTAGCAAGCCGTAGAACGTGATGCCCTTTGGTGCGTTATGTTTGACGCTTTCGGACTCGGCCTGCCTAACCCGCGGGCCTTTTTCATAGCCATGGGTACCCCGGGGCCGTAGTGAGACCCGCAGACTTCCGGCTGCGGCCCCGGGCCCTTCCTTTGCTTGACAATTATGCCCAGCGCCGACAACAATGCAGCAGACGCTGAGGCTGACTTCGGCCGAGCCGTCGACCGAGCCCTGGCAGAGTGCCGGGCCAAAATCGGTAAGCTGCATCGCGAACACGGGATCGAACTCCACGGATTTGCGAGAGTAACCGTTTACTTCAAGCGAGGCCTAGTAACGGGCCACGACATAGAAGCGAAAGAGACCCGCCGGAACCCGGCATAACACATAACCCAGATCGAACTCTAAGGGCTGTACTTCCAAGCAGGGAGGTGCAGCCCTTTTTTTATTGCCCATGATCAACCCCAACCCCGTCGAACGCTTCCCCGAAGAACAGTTTGTCCACGTCCCCGGCGTGGTGGTTTTCGCCGAGCATGAGACGGAGGACAGCCAGGGCAGGCCGCAGAAGTACGACAAGCAGGCCCTGCAGGCGATCGTCGATCGCTGCAACTACCGCATCGAGGACACCGGCGACTACGCCGTCCTGGTCAAAGGCCACACCCCCGATGATCCCGATAAGGATCAGCCGGACGTGCTTGGCTTCGTGGGCAACTACCGCTTGGGCGTGATCGGCAACAAGAAGCCCCGCTACGCCATCGTGGCCGACGAGTGGCACTACGCCGAAAAACACGACGAGACACGCAGACTACCGCGCAGATCGGTCGAGGTCTGGATGCACCCGGACATGGGGCAGCGATTTTTTGACCCGATCGCAGCCCTAGGCGCCGAAACGCCTCGGCTCGATCTGGGCGTCAAGTTTGCCAAGTCGGAAGACGGGCACACCGTGGAGAAATACAGCGCGGTGGCACCCGCAGGCGCCAACACATTTACCGAAACCTTCGAGGCCACCGGCGCCCAACCGCCCGCGGCCCCGCCAATCGCACCCCAACCCGAGGAGCCAGCCGTGCCAACCGGAGAACAGTTAGAGACCACGGGCCAGGGGAACCAGCTTCCACCCGCCGCGCTACAGCAGATCGTGGCCGCCTTCAACGAGCTCGATTTCGTCCAGTGGGCCAAGTCGAAGATGGCGGAAGATGAAGCCGCCACGGGAGTTGGGGAAGAACTCGCACAACCAGGCGCCGAAGCCGTTCCAGGTGCAGAACCCGCCGCAGAACCCGCCGCACCCGCCGCAGATCCACCCATGCCCGGCGGAACCCTGGAACCAGAACCACAAGCCCCAGGCACCAACGGCGGAGTACCCCAGGAGGAAATGATGGCTGGGCAAGGCGCCCCGCTGATCCCCGCACCCGAACAAACCGACGCACCGCCGCCACCTTTCGCGAAGCCGCAAGCCTATGCCGCCGCGCCGAAGGAAGACCAGGAGCCCATGGACGTGGACACCATGGAATACGAGGGCGAGGCCGAGGACGACGAAGCAGATACGGCAGACAGTCCAGCCGACGAAATGGACTACGAGGCCGCCGACGAGGACGACCTGGAAGTGAACGAGCCACCCACCGAGGACTACGAGTGTGAGGGCAAGGACACGGACAAAGAGGACTACATGGCGGACGACGAGGACGAAGACAACGAGGTCCCAATGACCAAGCAAGCCGAAACTACCGACGTTGTGAAGATGTCCCGCCAAGACCGGCAGGCCGAGCGGGAAAAGTATCGAAAACTGGAAGCCGAGAACAAGGCGCTGCGCGAGGAAGTGGACAAGTATCAGAAGGATCACACGGAGCTATCCGATCAGGTCCAGATTCTGGTCCGCGACAAGAACGACGCCCAGCGCGAGAAGGCCCTGCAGGAGCTGTACCAGCGTCGATCCTTCGACCTGGACGCCCAGCTGGACAAATGCCTCTACAGCCGCGGCAGCGAAATGGGCCCGGAAGCATTCCAAGCACATTTGGACACGATCGCGGAGCTGGCCAGCCCCAGCCCCGTAGGTCAATCGGTCCCCATGGGCGAGCTGCCCACCGCCGAATCCGAGCAGTACAAGAAGGAACGCGACATCTCCGACGCGGCCATGAAGTACGCAGACGATCAGCGACGCCGCGGCAATCCCGTGACGTGGGAAACCGCACTAGCAGCCGTCGAAGCGGCTAACTAAGCCACCGACCGACCGACCGAGGCGACCTAACCCCCAGCTAAATAAGGACACAGAACGTGCAACCGAATCCCAACTATATCGCCAGCGGCACCATCCGCCCCAGTCGGTTTGTCCACGCGACCGACAACGATTTCGAAGTGGCCGAGTCTGGCGCGAACGAAGCTATCGCGGGCATCTCCATGGAAGGCACGCGCACCGCACCGATCCCGGACGTGGCCACCAACGAGGCGGCCCAGGACGGTGAAAGCCTTCACGTCTACGGCCAGGGCGAAAGCTGCCTGCTTGAACTAGGCGGCACCGTCAACCCCGGCGATCTGCTGAAAAGCACAGCGACGGGCACCGGCGAAGTCATCACGTCCGGCGCGGCCCTGCAGGAGATCGGCGCGAAAGCCCTTGAGGGCGGAGTGTCCGGCGAACTCATCCTGGTCCAAGTCCAGATCCGATCCGGCGGCGGTACCGTCGACGTCAGCTAACCGAGGCCCTAACCCTTACCCCAAAGGCGGCCCCGGCCGCGTGACTTTACGAAGGAGATCAAACCGTGCCAGCCGCATATCCCAGTGGTGGAAATACTTTTGTGAAAGATCATCGAGCAACCGGCGGGTTGGTCGTTGATTTTTCGAGAAACGTGAATGACTTCACGCTAAATCGCTACGTTCAAATCAGGAACGTGGACAAGGAAGCCGGGTATTACCTGGAAATGACGGTCGAGGAAGCTGGCCGCATCATGAACGTCGACTTGCGTGATTATCTTTGGTACGACGGCGGTGAACGGCCGTTGCGTCACGAAGGTACCGAGTCGTTTGAATTCAAGGAGTACCGCACGAAGCGGTACGACTATGGGTTTAATCTGGGCGACAAGGCCGCTAATCAGGCCCAATGGGACATTGTCGGGCAACACTCCCGCATTAAAGCCCAGCAGGCGATGACCGGCCGCACCCAGTTAGCTGTTACGCAGCTGACGACCGCGGGTAACTACGCTGCTGCCCACACCAGCGCCGTTTCCTCGATCAGTGGAAACACGGGCAACTGGGGAGCCAGCACGACGCAACGGCAGGACATCAAGCGGAGCTTGAACCACGCCGCCAACACGATCATCAAGGCCACGCTCAGCGCGGTCAAAGAGACAGATCTCAAGCTGGTGATCGGCCCGGATACCGCAATCGAAATGAGCGAAAGCCAAGAGATTGTGGACCACATCAAACACTCGGATCTGGCCCTATCGCAGGTCCGCGGTGATCAACAATTCGGTAATCCCAATGCGCGTTTCGGGCTCCCGCGAAAGCTGTACGGCTTTGACGTGGAGATCGAGGACGCCGTGAAGACGACCAGCCACAAAGGCGCGACGGAAGCCAAGAGCTACGTCCTTGGGTCCGGCGACGCGATTATGCTCAGCCGACCCGGCGACCTTGTGGCATCCAGTGGTGGCCCGTCCTTCAGCACGATCATGGTCTTCGCTTACGAAGAAATGACCGTGGAGACCCTCCGCGACGACCGCAACCGTCGCCAGGAAGGTCACGTAGTGGACGACGTCGCCGTGGTCATGACGGCCCCCGCGACGGGCTTCTATTTCACCTCAGCCGTGTAATTAGAACCGCCGCTTTGCCCCCTGGCCGTTGAATCCACGCTCTGGCCAGGGGGCCTATTTTCCCAGCCGACCCAGGAGGCCCGAGGACCATGGCAGTCTACGCTACCGCCGCCCAATGGTTCGAGCGGCACGACGTACGGCATATCGGCCAGCTGATCAACGACGACAACATCGAGATCAACCGCCTCGATCTGCTGAACGACTCCACCGTGGCGACCCTACTGCAGGACGCTAGCGGCGAAATGGACGCCGCACTGCTGACCGCGCAGCGCTACCTAGACACGGACCTATCAGGACTGACCGGAAACGCGCTCAACCATCGGGTCAGGATCTGCTGCGACATCGCCATGAGTCTCGCCTGCGATCGCCGCACCGGCCACGACCCCGAGGTGGCCCAGCGACATCGTGAGCGAGCCGAGGCGCACCTGGAGAAACTCCGCACCGGCGTGAATATCTTCGACCTGACGGCCCAGCAGGAAGCCAGCAACCCGACCGTAGACGGCCCGACCAGTGTGGACTACCAGCGGCAGAATCTGCTGGTCGATCGGGCCCATCGGTACTTTTCGAATCGCAAGCAACGCCTGCCCACCGACCGAGGTTAAGCCATGGCTGAACAGATCAATGTCGCCCGTAAAACCACCGTCCTGGTCGATCTGGCGGACGGCAACGGACTGGTGACCCTGGGCACCGGCGCCGATATGCCCGTGATCACCGACGAGGCCTATTGGTTTGACGTACCGGGTGATTCGCATGGTGGTCCGCAAGGCCCGCCGATCGATATCCAATACCTGGGGCAGGTCCGCCGCGGCCGCGTCGAGATGAGCCGCTTCGACAACGTGGTCTACGAGCGGATGAAGTCGCGGATGGCCAATACGGCCGATGGTAACACCGTGGCAGATGCCGACATCGGCAACCTGATGATCCAGGATTCTAAGACGATCCGCGTTTTGTTCCGCTCGACCAACCGCGTGCGCAACTTCCCGATCGCGTTTGTGCGGGATTCGATCGAATTGCCCCAGGGCACCAAGTACTCCGGCCTGCTGATGATCTTCGAAGCCCATCGCAATCAGACGACCGGTGTAATCGAAAACACCCTTCCAAGCTAAGGAGACGCCCGTGGCAGGAGTTGATCTATATACCAATGGGATCGCGGTCACACCGAACGACGGGAGCGATCTGGGTACCCTACCGGCCAACGGCCTGGGTTGCCAAGCTGCCGGGACCGTAGCCGTACACTTTCACAACGAGAGCACCAGCGTTACCTTGAGCCTAACCCCGGGGGTGATACTGCCGGTCAAGGTCGACCGCGTCCTATCGACCGGCACCAGCGCTACCGGGATAGTGGCGTACTACTAACCCGAGAGCACCCTGGTCAAAGGCGGGCAAAGCAATGACATGGTGGAAACCCTGGACGTGGAAGAAAGAGCAGAGGCTCCCCGAACGGGAGCTTTTCGATTATTGGGACGGAACCCAGCAGCGCAAAGCGGACCCCCTGGCATGTTGGCGAAAAATCTACAACCACGAGACGTATCGCCACGACACGCACCCCTTGCTAATGGACGAGGGCGACCAGGAAGCGATCGAGATTGTGCTGGCGATGGTCCGCGAGGTATTCGACGTAGAGGAGTGGGACGGCGAGAGTGGACTGACCCAAGGGGAGACGATCGACCTATTCATCGACTTCCTGGAATACCTGGACAGCGTAAAAAAAAACACATCGCCTATTGCGACACAGCCGCCGCCTACGGCATCGACGTCGCCCACGTCGAACGGACAGACCCCGAGCGATTCCTCGCCCTCTACCTCCACCGCCACCGAGCCGATGCCCGAAGGGCGAACGTAACCCGCTACGGTGTAGCCACGTGGTGGGAACGCCAGCAGGGCGGCAGCCTGGACATGGCATGGTTCGAAGCACTCAACGAAGACCCTGCGCTGGCCAAATACCAGCATGCGCACCATCTGGCCGACATTGCCGAGGCCAGGGCTTCCAGTGAACCGAAGGGAGAGCTGTAGGCCATGCCAATGCAATTCGCTGGACTCGCGGCGATGGCCGCACGACTCGGCCCGCTACTGGGACGCACAACATCCAGAGCTGCAACGGCCGCACGGACGGGCGCTACCCTCCACTCCGTCCGCGAAGCCGCACTAAACCGATCTTTCGGCGACATCATGGGCGGCAAGAAGTCACTACACCAGGAGGAGGACCGGATCCGCGAGGAGGAGAAGGAACAAAGGGTTAAGGAAAAAAGCAGGCAGGCCCTGGAGAAGATGACCAAGGCCGCCCTGGGCAGTGTGACGGCCCTGATCGGCATTCCTAAAGCCGTCCAGGCCCTGGGACAAGCCATCGCGGCCCGAAACGCCGAGCTGGCGAGTTTTGGTGGGACAATCTCGGCCGCGACCCAGCGACTAGAAGCCGAGCGAATGGGCCGCCAGGCGCGACTTGCCGCAGCCACCGGGCAATCGGCCGCCGACCAGATGCAAAGCCAGAGCCGCCTAGAGAACGCCCTGGCACCTTGGAAGATGGCGGGCCGGAATATCGGCAACCGGCTTAGCGAATTCGGCAACAATATCATGAGCAACGTGGCGGAGACCTTCAATAATGCGCCGGTGGTGGGCGAGCTAATCAAATGGCTGGCCGGACAGGAGCAAAAAGCCGAAAACGTGCCCATGATCGACTTCCTGGCCGACATCGCCGAGGGTAAATGGAAGCCCGGTGAGAAGAAGAAGAACGACGGAGGTGTGAACCGGCCGCTATGAGCACCACCCTTTTCTACAACGGCGTGACCCTCAACGACTGCTGGACCAAGAGCTTTACCCAGCGGCTGGAGATGGACGAGTCGAACACCGATCTGCTCTATCACATCTTCACCGTCCGCGTGCAATCGATCGCGATCGCCAACCCGGACGCCGGTCTGGGCGCCATTCCCCGCCAAACGCCGCAAAATGCCGTGGACGCCCTGGCCCAACTGCACGCCCAGCTAATGCACCCCCGTGGCGACTTCCGCTATGACATCAACGGCGTGGTGCTGCTGAAATCCAACGCCGACCCGCGCAGCCTTGATCGCGACGTGAACAACGGCCCCAAGCCGCGGGACCTCGATATCACGCACATCGCAGGATCGAAGGCAATCCGCATCGAATTCGAGATTGAGATCGCCAAAGTGGTCTGCGGCCCCAACGTTCCTACCTCCGACCGCTACGGTAATCCGGTGGTACCTGGCAATACCCGGCAGGTCCTCAACAATCGCTGGTCGCTTGAGGATACCCTGGACGAAGACTTCTTTATGACCCGGACCTGGGACGGCACGTTGCGCGTCGCCCATAGCCACTTCAGCCCTTCGAACTACCGCCAGATCGTGATTCCACCACTGCAGGCCGGTTACAAGCGGATGATGGGGAAATTCATCCAAAGCCGCGACGGGCTACAGCTGCGGTACAAACTGACGGACAAGCAGGTCCATGCAGCACCGCCGCCACCCGCCACGCGCTGGAAGGCGCATTACAGCGAAGGCGCGACGGCCGGAGGCGCTAAAGGCCACGCCGAGGTCCAGGTGACGCTATGGGGTCCACCAGGCGCTTCCAAGCGAGATCTGCTGACCACCGCGCTGCGCGTGACCGAGACCCGCCTGGGCAACATTCGTAAGAACTTCGCGGTTCAGCACGAGGGCAACGGAAAGGTTTTTCTGAACTCGGCCACCGTGACCGAGCACCTGGACACCAACAGCGTATCGGTCAACCTCCGCGTGACGCGCGTAGCGGACGCCCGGAAGTACCTCAACCTGGAGGTCAAGGATCGCTTCGGCCGGTTCTTGGACGAGGGGCGGAACAGAATCCGCGACTATGACCATTTGTCGAACCCGGTCCCCGACACCTACGACAGCAACACGCCCGCTGGATACTTCGCCGCCTACCTGCAAACACCATGCGACGAGAAGCACGGCTTGCCCAACAAGCTGCCGATCCCCAAGGAAGGCCGTTCACCGGGCGAGGACAACGAGGAGCCGGATTACCGTACCTACACCACCAGCGAATACATCCTGGACGATGCCCGCTCCCCCGTCAGCGAGGAGCAGAGCCAAAACGTCTATACGCACATCGAGCTAGAAAGCGAGTACCAGACCCGCCGCGGTTGGTACGGTATGCCCGTGGCCTTATGGGATCCTGATGCCAGCGAATCCGGCGAAACCACCGATGGCCCCGAGAACGCGGCCACCGCCAAAGTGGTGAAGCTGCACCAGCCAATCACCCGGCGACTGATGCGGATTACCGCCGAGCGAGTAGGCACGTGGCCGGAGCTGCCCGAACCGGAGGAGGTGGTGGTCGATCCCAATGAGATCACCGAGACCCTGGTTTACGACAAGATCAAGCTGGACGCCCCCGAGCTAATGGCGGACGGCAACGTGTTCTTGTTCCGCGCCGGAGGGTTCTATGTTTACCAACTGAGCCGCACGCCAACGGCGCAGGAGAAGCTGATGGCCGGGGCGCGCCAAGATCAGGGATTCACGCCCGAGACCACCACATTCGACGGCGCGAAACACTTCACCAGCGGCAAGATCACCGTAGCGGACGAAGCCCCACCGCCAGAGGACGAAGAATAATATGGCCATTACACTCACAGGACCGGACGGCCTTTTCACTCTGTTGGGCCGTATCTTCTTTGCCCAGGACACCCTGGACACCGCGCGACGGACGACGGTGCCGGACGAAGTACTGGACATCATCACGCAATTCGAGAATGTTACCGAGACGCTGGACCTGCAGCGCACGATCGAGGGGCTATCGGACGCCACCGAGCAGTGGCAGGACACCGACATCCTGATGAGCCAGCTAACCCAAACGGCCTCGGACCTGATCGTCCAGTACGTCGAGGACGACAACCCGCAGCCTGACCGGCAATTGCGCACGGCGATCCTGGAGCTGATCAAGCAGATGGAAGGCGCGGGCGGCGAATCCAACCCCGACGACGACGTGGACGCCAGTGCCGCGGGCGTGACCGTGACCCCGGCCGCCGGAAATGTCGGCAACCACGTCCTGCGCGTCAGCGTGACCAACGGCGACGGCCGCAACTGCGAGCACGCCCTGGCCGAGGACATCGAGGTGGCCGTCAACAGCGAACGCGGCAACGGTTCAATCATCCTCCGCGGTGAAGAAGCCGAGCGAAGCCGTTTAGGGTACCGCTGGCCACGGGGCAGCGGCCTGCGCTCTACCTTGGGCGGTGTAACCGGCACTAACAACCTGTTGCGCAATGGCGGCATGGACACCGAGGAAGCCCGGCCCGACACACCAGACGACTGGGTCCTGGAGACCGGCACTATCGGCACCACGGTCAAGATGACCGTTTACGAGGAACAGACGATCGAGATCACGGCCACGCCCACCAGCGGCGACTATGTCCTGATCTACACCAGCGTGGACGGCGACGTCCAAACCACCACGCCCCTGGACTTCGATGCGGCAGGCGGAACCGTACTTTCCGCGCTGCAACAACTGAAGGGCCTGGAGAATATCACCCTGACCACCACGGGATCCTCCCCGCTATTCACCCACACCGTGGTCTTCGAGGACATGGATCCGCCCGGCAACGTGGGCCAGTTGACCAGTTCCAACACATTCGACGCAGGCGGCATTACGCACGCCACCACCGTGACCGGCAGCGAACACGTCTACCGCGACAAGGCCCTGGAGTTTGACTCGGACGGCGCCGAGCTGACCAGCATCAAGCAAGACGTAACGGGATCCGTATCACCGCGCGAAGTGCTGGCCGTGAATGCCTGGATGAAGGTGGACGCCTTCCCGGCCGCCGGAGTGGTCACGATCGACTTGGTTGACGGCCAGGGCACCGTGATCCAAAACGCCCAAAACGTTAATCAGTCGTTCACGATCGACCCGCAAGCCGCGGGCGATCTATCCACCACCGAATTCTCCGCCGTGGGCGGTTTCTTCCAAATGCCGGAGGTGTTGCCCGAAATCGTCTACTTCAGGATCCGTATCTCGACCGCGATCAGCAACACGGCCAGCCTGTTTATCGACGAGGTGGCCCTGACCCGAGCCCGTGAACTGTACGGCGGAGGACCCTGGGCGGCCTTCTTCGCCAGCATGACCGAAATGAGCCCGGACGATACCTGGAACGTGGCCGTAACCAACGACCGAGCTGGACAGATCCAGGAGAAATTCCTGCAGAACTTTGGCTTTACAGACCTTCTTTTGCCCTCGGATAATGCCGGGGGTGAGACAATCGCGGATACACTGATCGCGTAAGGAGGAGACCATGACCAGCTGGGACGACGTGTTAAAAGCAGCCTGCACCGAGGCCGACGTAACCCTGGATGAGAGCAACCAAGCACTGCGCAGCGCCGTGGGCCAGTTTCGCCGGACTACCGAAGGCCACCCGGGGAACCGCGAGGAGATTGACACCAAGCTACTCGCGATCGTCATGGCGCACGCGGATGGAAATGTCGATGCGGCAAAAGCCTTGACCACCGAATGCGTGGGCCTGGGGATCGAGGCCATCGGAGAAGCCAACAGCGGCACCAAGATACGACAGGCGGGCGCCGTCGTTATGATGGAGATATTGGACCTGGAAGCACCACCGGAGCCAGACATAGACGTCCCGGTCGCACCGATCGGAGACGTCACGATTGTGGAGACGGAGCCAGCGGAGTTGATTGTGGACCCCCACATCCCGGACATAGCGGACGAGGGGATCCAGATCATCCACGTGGACGAGGACTTCTACCTAGACGAAAACGACGAGTAGCTTTTCCCTTCAAGGAGCGATAAATGAGTTTCGCAACCGAACTAACCGCGGCCCTGTTGCACGCCGACGCGGCCTATCGTGCCGACCTGGACACGGCCTTCACCAACCTGGAAAGCGCGCTCAATACCGAGTGGGTGACGGACGCCGGAAACTCGGCCACCGACGCCACGTTTATCCAGATCCAGAGCGACATCATTGACATGGCGGAGAACGTCGCCAGTCAGTTTACAGATCAGTAATCCATGACCGCAGACAGGACGACCCAGGAAACCATCCTGGAGCGGATCAAGGAACGCCTTGCCGCTAGGATCCCGCAGTTTCAGGACGGCGCTTTGTTCTACAGCGACGACCCGAACCCGCTCAAGATCCCGGCCGGGGACGTGCTTTGTTGTCTAACGCCCGGCACCGGCAACTACGACCAGAACCATTTTGCTGGTGGTGGTGAGGATACGCTGACCGAGGACTTCAACCTACTGGTTACGCTCTACCTGCGAACCCACCTAGACCGCACCGACCAGCTGGAGGCGGCCATGATGGGGATCGAGAAGGGCTTGATTAGTCGGTATAAGCAACGCTTATTGGCGGCCTTATTCAAGGACGAATGGACACCCGGCGGCGTGGATGCGACGGGAACAGCGTTCGACCTGACCCGCAACATGATCAGCCCCGTGAGCTGCACAGGACCTACGGCCTATGTGTCGGCAGCCGGAGCCACATACGTCCGCATGACCCTGGCGGTATCGATTACATTCGATTGGGATCTGGCGGCAGAGGAGTAAAGCGGCGCGATGCTTTGCCCCGGTACGCCGTCCCAGGATCCGGTTGACCAATCCCGCCCTGGGGCGGCTACCATGGGGAAAGCATGAAACGAATCCTAATCCTGAGCGACGTCGAGAACCATTGCTTCGCACACCGCGCCGCTGCCCTGCAGAAGTATGCCCCCGAAGACATCGACATCGAGGTGATCCACTACGGCGGCCGCGACATCGCCAGCATTCCCTGGGATGAGTACGATCTGCTTTTCTGCTTGCCCACCAGGATTGGCCTGGAGATCCGCAAACTCTGGTCCTTGCAGCATTTCATTCGGCGCCCGCCGCTAGTCGTCAGCCATAACAGCGGAATCGGCCGCCGCCACGATATGCTGCTGGAGGCGATCCTGGGCGCCGACTTCGTGATCATCAACAACTACGCCGCCTGGGCATCGGTCCAGCCGTTTATCCGCGACGGCCTGTTTAACGCCTTTAACATCTCGAATGGTGTTGATCGGACCATCTTTTACCCGGACGAGCGTAAGCCGGACCCCGGCAAGGCTACCAAGGTGCTTTGGACGGCCACGGACATGAAGGCCCGCGGTGAGGACGACATCAAGGGCTATATGGCCACCCTGCAGCCGCTGGAGTACATGCTGGCGCGATTACCGGAGTATCACCCGGAATTCCCGGTGATCGATAGCCACAACGCCAGGACGGCCGAGCAGATGCGCGATTGGTACGCCTCGGGCGACATTCTGGTCTGCGCCAGCCGCGCCGAAGGCACGCCCAACATTCTGCTGGAGGGCATGAGCTGCGGATTGGTTCCGGTGACCACACCCGTGGGCAACGTGCCCGAACTGATCCAGCATAAGCGGAATGGATACATCGTCAGCGAAAACACCGTCCATGGCTTCCACCAGGGCCTGGACTACGTCCGCGAAAACCTACCGAGGATGCGAGCGGCCGCGCTGCAGTCGATCGCCAGCTGGGACTGGAAAGTACGATCTGCTTGGTTCTACCAGCTGTTTCGTCGTATCATGGCCCGGCGGACCCTATTGCCCTACACCTACCTGCGCGAGGACCCGGCCAAGCCATGACAACGCGCCGACTGTCCTACGCAGATTACGATCTGCTGCTGGAAACCTACGCGGTCCAGTCGTTCATCGAGCAGCAGCTGAATCTGTCCGACTGCTACCCGGTCGCCGAGCCGCACCTCTACGACCCGAAGATCAATTACCCGGCCCATCCGCCCGTCAAACTCAATACGCTGTACTGGCCGCAAGGCGCCAGTCGCTGGGCCTTCTTTGCCGGACTAGTCTGCGAGGAAGACGCTAACAAGATCCAGGACGAGATCGAGGACACCGCGGCGCAGGACCTGATTCTGGGCGACAAAGAATTCCAAATGTGCGCCCTAGCGCCGCGGCCGATCGCGGGCGACTTTACCCAGGGGAAAACCCGCCTGTGGTTGCTCCCGCTGGTGGACAAACGCTTCTGGTGGCAATTCGAGAATACCGGCGACCTGGAGCTGGACGGCGCCACCACGTGGGAGACCTTCCTGCTAACGCTGTGCTCCCAGTTGGATGAGTCCCCTGAAATCGATGGGATCCACGGCGACTACGGCACACCGCACCCCGACGCCTCCCGCGATTATCACAACGTCCCCAGTTTGCTGGACGCCGCGGTCCATAGTGTCGGCATGCGTTTCCTGGCTTACCCGGACGGCACCTACCGCGTCCGCGACTGGTCCAATTCTCGCGACGAACTGCTGATAAATGTGGAGGGGCGAGAGCAGGGCCAGGGCAACCCAGAGAGCGATAAAAACCGAGAAAACTCGGGCGTGGGACCGATCCTGGCAGGCGGCCTAATGTTGTATCCGCAGGATTACGACAAGCCGGAACCCGGCGAGATCCTGGCTAACGCCACGGTTCCCGAAAAGGTGGCCGTTAGTTTCCCCGAGCTGTGCGACAACGCTCCGCGATTGGACGAAGATCGCCACGAGATCGTGAAGGAACTAAGCGACCTACCAGCCGACGAAACGACCATTGTCGCGTCCGAACAAAAGCCGGGCAGCGTGAAGAATATCCGATCCTGGGCCGGAGCGAACTACATCCAGACCAACACCACGGTCCTGGACAACTCATCGGAATTGGACGACCTCGCGACCCGGATCGCGTCGGATTACTTCCAATCTGTGGAGAACCATTTCGACATCAAGTACGGTTGCATTCGCGACTGGGAGCCAACCGGCTTCGACGAGATGACGATTTACACCTACGGCCGCCTACGCTCCACCGAGGAAGGGCCGGATATTATCTGGCATGAGTCGCCCGTCGACGTATGGGACGACGAGGAAGGCCCCCGCGAGGTCTCCACCCGCGTCTATTCCTGGCCGATCAATCAGGGCATCGAGGAGCAGCTGAGCTGGGGCGCACCCGTCCACAAAGGAACCCGCTGGGGAGAAGCGATCGAGGACGACCAGGACGCCAATAGCGGCGTGACCGGCCACAACTGCCGCTACGTTCGCGTTAATCCCGTCGACAACTGCGAGGGCGACAATCCCGACACCGGCATCACGCACATTGTGATCCTGCCCGACGACGTGGAGATATCAACCGGCGACGTCTTCCCCTACTGGCCAACCTTCGATTGCCGATGGGTGACCACCAGCGGGCAGTCATCCTCCGGCGTCGAGATTATTCGCTTCCAATTGACGGCCCCGCTATCGCTAGGAGGAACCGCCACCGCTACCGTCTTAGCCTGCAGTGGCCCCGTCAGCGGCACGGTGACGGTGGAGGACTTCACCGCCGCCCCGGGCAAGTTTCGCGGCCCATCCGGCTACCAGGGCGTGGCCTACAAATGGCCCGAGGATACCGGCTGCAACTGGACCATCGTGATGATGGAGCACAAGGCCATCTTCGTGGTCGGCGACATGACGACCAGCTGGAGCGGAGCCGCAGGCGCGCGAGAGGCCACGATTACCGTCAATGACTGGTGGCAGGGCAAGGATCCCGGCGCCAGCGTCCAGATCATCGACCGCTGCGATCTGTATTTCCATGTCTCGCCTACGTCAGGCAATCCATGCTTGGCGGGCGCCTACGACGAACAGGAGGACAAGTACGTCGCCATCGATGGCTCGCAGCTACCAGTGGCCGACGAACTATGCGCGCGGACCCTGGGCCGCGGAACGATCGTTGGATGGACGAACGCCACCGATAACGGCCCCATCGACCCATTCGATGAGATCAACGCCAACCTGGACACAAATTTGCGGATGTTCGTCGACGACAACGACGGCAAGCGGGCGATGATCTCAATCGACCCCAGCTACTACGCTAATTCGGTCATGTGGTCCAACGCCGTCCAGGTGCGCTGGACACGAAAACCGCACATCGGCCGCTACCTGATTGTCGGCGAACATGCCGCCCAGGGCGGAGACGATACCGTCCAAAGCTACCTAGAGCTGCAATCGAGCGCCGCCAAGTCGACCCGCTGGCGGCTGATCTCGGACGGTGACGTACATCAGGACTGGCTGAGCCCTAACGATGCCCCTGGCGTAGCCGCCAATCTGGTGGTTGGCGACGTGGATACCGTTGTGCTTGAAAACTGCGTCAAGTTGTACTGGACCGAGCCTGGAGTGGGTGACGGCGCGGGTGGCAATCAGGATCCTGTTTCGCTGATGGCTTACGACGGATCCGAGTGTCAATTGACCTTTGATCGCGGCGTCCTGGTCCGCATCATCGATAAGAAAGACGACAGCGACAAATTGACGCCACCAGCTGGCGATGGCGATGCGAATTGTAACCTGATCACCGATTCCGACTGGGATCCCTGCGAAGACCCATGACCAACACCGGACTGGCTAAGTATCTGGCCAAACGCTTCGCCCACGTCGACAGCAGCGTAAACCGCTCCGAGGCCCCCAGGTCCCGCGATTCGCTGCCCGTGGGCGCACTTTGGGAGCTAACCGCCCAAGGCCGTCATGGGATGACGATGTTCTACCCCGCCTGGAGCCTGTTGTATTACACGATCCGCTGCCGACTGATGCCCGACAGCGAGGGCCTGCTGATCGAAACCGGCACCAACCGCGGTATGACATCGCTAGTGATCGAGCAGGCCCGCCTGGACCTCGGCGCCGATAAGCTCCGCCTGCTGACCTTCGAAATCGATCGGCAGAATATCAAGGCGGCCCGAGTCAACTGGAAAAGCGCCGACCTGGGCCAGCAAATCGAGATCGTTCCCGGGAACACCCTGGAAACCATCCCCCAGCACGTCAACGAGCCTGTACCGTTCGCCTTTATCGATTCCTGCCACGAGACCAACCACGTCCTGGCCGAGGTGGAGCTGCTGCTGCCCTGGGTAATCAAGGCCAAGGGATTGCTTTACTTCGACAACACCAACAGCGGCAACGCGGCCGCCGGGAGGGCCCTGGACATCCTGGTGGAACGGCACGGCGGCGACCTGATACACTTCCCCAATTGTTCCATCACAACCCCAGGCAACTCTATCTGGGCACCTCAAGCGTAAGGCAAAGCAATAATGCGCAAGATGCAGGTGACCGCCCTGACCCACGTATGCGGAGTAGGCGGAGGCGATCAATTGATCGCCAATGTTTTCCAGCAGATCCGCAACGCCGAACTGACTCACTGGTACACCGAGATATACGACCCCGGCATGATGGCCCGCGCCGAGGATATGCTACATGGGACGCAGATCGCACCGCTGCCGGGCGGAACCTACAAGGGCGACGAGAAGCAGGAGACGTGGCGAGCCAAGATGGTAGCCACCTGCAACAAATCGGACATCGTCCTGACCTGGGGATTCCTACAACTGCCGGACGTGGCCGACCAGATCACGGCCCCGATCGTCCAGTTCGTGCAGGGAGCCAGCGCCGGAACCCAGGCCAGTGACACCAAGCTATCCGCTTATGCGGACTTCCATATCGCCGTCTCGCACGCGGCCAGACGCTGCTTGCCGCCGCATTTAGACGTTCCGGTAATCTATAGCGGTTGCGACCCCCGCCGCGTCGTGCCTGCCAAAGGCGGCGGAATTCAGCGGCAAGAGTGGCACGTTCAAGACCACCACAAGATGCTGCTATTCATCGGCCGACTGGTACCCGGCAAGAACCCGCAGGCCCTGATCCAGGCGTTGACCTGCCTACCCGAGGAGTGGATGGGCGTGATCATCGGCTACGGCCCGCAACTGGACGACCTCAAGACCGAGGCCTGCAAATACGCACCCGGCCGCGTCCACTTCGTGCCCGATCACCAGATGCACATCGGAGACGCCCTGGCCGCCGCGGACGTCGTCCTGGTCCCCAGTGACACCGAGGGCGACCCGATTGTGATCCATGAGGCCCACCTATCCGGTACCCCGGTTGTTGCTAGCGACATCCCGGTGATCCAAGAGCAAAGCCAAATTTTCGGCAAGCTCTGCCAAACCGTTCCCGTACGCGCCGCGGGCGACGTCCTAGCCGATGCGATCCTAGCGGCTGTAGATGGCCCAGAAAGCCGGGCGATGATCACACGGGCCCAGGCCGCTGCCTGGGGATCCTTTACGACCACCGCCGCGGCCGCCAAGTGGTCCGAGGTCCTGGAGACGTTTCTGGCCAAACACCGCCGCCAGGCGCTGCACCCAATGGCCTGGCGCGCCGAAGGAACACGCCCCGAGGTGGAGCTGCCGACCCCGACACAAATCCGACAACCGGACACAAAACGGACACAAATCGGACACAAATCGGACACTGTCAAACGGCTGCACATCGTCTATGACACCAGTGGCTGGGCCTACGACGCCAGGGCCCGCCAACTGGAGAAACACATGCCCGAGGGATGGGTGACTAGCTCCGCGCCGTTAGACGGCGGTGGCATGCCCGAGGACTTCGATAAACTGGACGTGATCTTCCTGATGGTGGCCGGTCGAATCCAATCCCTGCACGACTTCTACAAACAGCAGGACGTACCGCGGCCGAACATCGTTGTTGGTATGAACACCGGCCCCGATCGCAACCGCGAGGCCTACACCCAGGCGAAGAACGCGGGCGCCCTGGTCATCCACAACAACCGCGCCAGCTACCTGCATGGGGTCAACCAGAACGCCCCTGGAGAAATATCGGATCGCGACTTCTGTATCCCTAACGGCGTGGACCTCGAATTCTGGCAGGAGAACGTGGCCGAGCCGCAACTCAAACCCGCCAGCGAACGCAGGCCCCGGAAAGTGCTTTGGTGTGGATCACAACTGCACGCGAAGCTGAAGGGCTACGACGCCATCGAGGCCTGCCGCGAGCCGCTGAAGGAGATGGGGTGGACCCTGGAGACGATCCTGGCCGATAGCCGCGGCGATACCTGTACGGTCAACTTCGGCAACGGCGAGGAGCAGATCGCTCGCTACGACGCCAAGCAGATGCGACGCTGGTACCGAGGCGGCGCGATCTTTGTCGTCACATCCCAATCCGAAGGTACGCCCAACCCAGCCCTGGAGGCCGCAGCCTCGGGATGCGCGTTGACGGCTACCAAGGTGGGAAATATCCCCGAGCTGATCATTCCCGGCGTCAACGGGAATTACATCCGCGACACCAGTACCAGCCGGATCATGGCCAGCATACGCTGGACGACCAAGAACCTGGACCGCGTGACCAGGGGAATGAAAAAGACCATTGCGGAGTGGGATTGGCAGCCCCGCGTGGCCCGCTACTACGAGATCTTTCGCTACGCCGTCGAAGGTGGCGAAATGCCACCACCAGCCGACCTGCCCGGCGCACTGGAGCTATGCCCCCCCGCCAAGACAGGTGGATGACGCTAAAACCCACAACGATCCGGGAGATCGGCTAAAATGCAGAACCTGCAAAACCACGATAACTGTACCTGCCCGACTTGTTCCGCGATCTCCTGCCTCAAATGGACGCACGACGTGAATATCCTTTTGATCGAGGACGCCGCGACCTGCGCGAAGCTATTCTTGTCGCAGGTTTCCGCGTTTGTCCCCGAGGAGAAGATCAGGCACGCCAGCAACATGGCCGAGGCCTGGAGCTATTTAAGCTGGGCGGACGTCATCGTCCTGGATCTGCAATTGCCCGACAGTACCCTGGACGACACCATCAAGATGATTGGCCAATGGAGCCCGGTTTGGCCGATCGTCGTCTACTCCAGTTACGACAGAGAGGGGGTGATCCAACGGTGTATAGCCGCCGGGGCTAACTCGTTTGTCGCCAAGGACGGCGTAACAGTGATCCAACTCCACAACGCGCTCCATGCCGCCATCGAACTAAGCAGCAGATCCCTGTTGCAGACAAAGATCCTGGCCATTGAAGCCGCCAGCCGGGAGCTGGTCCTAGAGACAACGCGAGGAGCAAAGGCAGCAAATGGATGATACTAGCGACAGCACTTTCATATTTCGACCAGGGAGTCACCGTGGCGGTTCTGGCCGCCGGAGGCGTGGCAGCCGCCTACATCATTAAACGCTGGGTCCGTACCATGGACCTACTGGAAGAACGCGACAAAGAACGCGCCAAGCGAGAGGAGGAAAACACCGAAAAGCACCGTAAGGCAATCCTGGAGATTGCGGTCAAAAGCGCTGAAGATCGCACCGAACTGATGGGAATCCTACAGAGCCTCAGCGAGGCGATCGCGGCCATCAGCGAAGCGGTCAAAAACAACAACAATCCCAACTAAGGCAAAGCAATGAAATACCTTCCCTATGCCCTGATCGTCCCCGTGATGCTGTTGCTATTGACGGCGCTGCTGCAGGCGGACGAGATCATCGTGCGGATTCCCGCAGGCACCAACTACATCAAGATCACCGGCGACAATCTGAAGGTCACCAAGGCCACGGTAATCGACCTGGGAACCGGCGATCCTCCCATTGACCCCGGCACGCCGCCTACCGACAAGTTCGGACTGGCGAAGTTTGTCGACACCGAGGCGGACAAAGTCGCCAAGGAAGACGACGACACCCGCACTGGCCTGGGATTGATCTACCAGCTGCTGGGAAAGCAGATCAAAGAAGGCAAGATAGAAAAGCCCCAAACTGCAGCGACGGCGGCTAAAACAGCCGTCGATTTGTTTCTCACCCGAAGCAAAAAGAAAGCCGAATGGCAGGCGTTTCGTAAGGCGCTGGAGGCAAAACTTGAGGGACTTTCGCGAGACGGCAAGATCAAGACGGTCGCGGACGTGGGGCAGGCGTATGAGGAGATAGCGGCCGGACTGCGCCAAGGCCAGGACGAGTTTCTCAGCCCCGAGCTACTGGAGCTGATTCTGAAAATTATCCAACTGGTTATGGAGTTACTGGGGTAAATATGCCTGATACAAAACTAGCGAAACGCTGCGGCTACCTACCCGGCGTATCCCTTTCCGACCTGGACAGCGAGGCGGCCATGATCGAGGCGCCCGAGCTGGCTGATCGCGTTTGTGGACATCCTGACCACGGAGATCCCGAGATCGCCGACGCCGACCCGGCGGATATCGCCCGCTACCTCGATTGTTCCGAAGCGGAAGCCGATTTTCTCAAGGCCGCCCATCAGCGGATGGTGGCGGCGCAGGAAGCGACCGGCCGGGGTAGCTTCCCGGCCGGATGTTATCCCGATCTGTATCCCAACAACCACGCGGCCAAGGTCTTCCTTGACTTCGACAGCTTCCCCCAGCACTACACCCGCGCCGTTAAGGCGTCCGAGCTGGAACACATCCACGACGCAGGCGTCTGGGGCACGCGCGAGGAGATCTTCGACCTCTACGATGGTAAGCCGATGCTGACGGTCGCGATGGAGCTGACCAACGAGACCTATCGACTAGTCGGATGCGCCCACGTAATGACCACGGACGGCCCCAACGGCAAACACAATATCCACATCAAGGCCGAACGGATCCCGGGCAGCACGATCGGCTACGCCTATTTCAATAACCAGACCTGCCGCGACCACGTCAATCAGCGGATTGATTCCGGCTGGCAGCCGAGCCTCTACCGCTGCGCCTTGCTACTGGCGCACGAGTGTGGGCACAACCACAACCTGGAACATACGTTCGCCAATCAGTCCCACCACCACGGGATTATGTCGTACAACTGGTCGAATAACTTCTGGGGATACTCGACCGGCCGAGAACCGCACACATTGCCGTTAGACCCGGCCCTGCGCGTGCTGAAGCGGCATTATGGCGGCGAGCCGGTACCACCGATCGACGACCCAGATACACCCGACCCGCCAGATCCGCCCAATCCTGACCCGCAGATCGTTACGGTGCGCGTACCCAGGTTGCCGGTTACGATCCGGGTACTGGGTACCAACGACCCGGAAGATCCGCCGGTGATCGACTTCTAGCCTACAGGTTCGGCGACTTGCGTTTCCTGTGCCTGGATCCTGGCTTGGACCTCGGCGCGGTTAATCGCGATATGCCGCGGCGCTTCAAAGCCAAGGCGAACGCGGCCGCCGCCAATGTCCATAACCTTCAGAGTAACGTCGTTTCCGATCTGGATGACTTCGCCCGGGCGTCGACTCAAAATAAGCATGATGGCCTCCAAGCCAAAAGGATATACTGGCGATGGTCCCACCAGGGACCGCCCTATGGACCATACGCTAACACAAGGGACCGCGTGGACCAATGTCAGTTTCGACCGCCGAGCGCAATATTCTGCGCAATTTTGCGGATGAATTCCCATTCTGCTGGGCCTGCGGTAGCCCACATATGGCTACATTTACAACGGGAAACACGCCGCTACTTACCTATCCCCGCAGCCTGGAGATCCACCACATTCTCGGCGGATCCGCCCGCAGACCCCACGATCCCCGCAACCTATCCCGACTTTGTAAACTCTGCCACGACCTCGCCGGGGGCGCCACGATCCGCCTATTAGGCCATCCACCAGGAGTGACGAAACCCCTGCCTAACTTGCGGCTAGACCACGTCCTCTGGCTCAAGCACAAGGCGGACCCCGAGCACTACGACCGGAAATTCCTCAATGGTCTACGGTCCCGCGCGCTGCCGCCCATGCGGTCCACGCCTACATGGTTCACGGAGCAAAGGACTAGATTCGGACATTGCGGTTGGTAGAATAGAGAACCTGCTGATTCCCTCCAGGACAGCACGCGAGGACGGCCCACCCCACACAATCGGGCCGTCCTCTCTTTTTGCGCCTACCCTAACTTAGGTTAGGACTTGATGAGGCCGGGGCACTATGCGCTACGCAAGCCATTAACCCACAACAGTATGCGCTAGATATGCGCACCCCTTGGCGCATATGCGCCAGGAATAAGTAGTGACCTACGAATGACCTACGAATCGCCATTCGTACCCCCTCTATTGGCCTCAAAAAAGGCTACATTTCGTGTAGCCTCCATGTTTCTCCACATTTGACTTAGGCCTGAATTCAAATTCAGGTATTTCTGAATTTGAATTCAGATCGGGCATGACCAAACGTGTCACTCGCCCGGACTACCATATGGACAACCGAGGGACCATTGAGTAAAACTGTAACCGTGGGGTTAAAACATGGAGGGGATCAGAATGGAATTCTCTGAGCTGCTGTCTTGCGTTATGCAGCAAACCCAGGCAGCCGAAGGCCTGGAAAAACGCGAAGGACTACCCGCCTGGACCTTTACGGATTTTGCGTGGTACCACCGCCAGATCCAGTATCTGTCCAACTCTATGCTGGGCGTCTTCCGCCAGGACGGGCCGGAAATGTTCGCCGGTCAATATGTCACCGGCACCATACCGAAGAAGGACACCAAGGCATTCGCCGAGGGGCGCCGTCGCCATCTGGCGATCCTGGAGCTGGATCTGTTCCAAATGCTGGCCGTGCCGATTCCTACCGAAGCCCTGGCCAAGGATGGATCCCGCAAAGGCAAGGCCTGGGATGCCTTTAAGGCCGAACACGAGGCCCGCCTACAGCCCCTGGGCCAGGAGCCCATTTTCCTCAAACAAAGCGAGTTGGCGGAGATTTATGGCCAGCGGCAGGCGATCCTGCGCGACTTCGGGCCCCTGATCGAGAAGCCCGGCGCCGTGGAATCAAGCATTTTCTGGCGATGCCCCGTTACAGGTGCCTATCTTCGCTGCAGGCCGGATAAGGTGATCGACTGCGGCGACTATTGGCGCGTTTTCGACTTCAAGACCGCGGCGACGACAAAGCCGAGCAAGCTGTACTATCACGTGCGCGACTTCGGCTATGCCAACCAGCACGCCCTTTACGAGGACGGCCTGATGGCCATGGACGGTAAACCCGTCCGCTTCGCCTTCCTGGCCTGCGAGAATACCCCGCCCTACAACCCCGTCGCGTTTGAATTTGACCCAGATACCGTGGCCGCTGCGCGTGAGCGCAATTATCGCGACATCGAGCGGATCGAGTGGAGTAAGGCCACGGGCGTCTGGCATCACCCTAACCGCGATCGGATCCACACTTTTCGGATCCGGCCGCATTACTTCGAAAAGGACCTAGACGAATGGCGGAAGCATTAAATCCGGTCGACAGGACGAAAATCACCTGCTCTAAAACTGGACAGGAGTGGCCCGCCACTATCAATGGACTGTCAGGCTGGAGCGACCACGCCGATGGATGCCCCACCTGCATCTACGAACGGCCTGGGGCTTGGGTTACCAACGCCAAATTCAGGCTGATGTGCGAATGGTGGAATACTCATTTCGGTAATGACACCTTGGTTCCTTTTGAGCCGGAAGCCGGAAGACGAAGCGGAATGAAAATGCGGCCAGACATTGAACAGCGGATCCGATCGGAACATGCTCAGTTGCTGGAATTGGAGCGGCTGGCGTACCAGGGCGGGCATGGCCGGACGGCGTTAAACCCCGATACCTGCGAAATGTGCCGAAACCTACGAACTCTGCGGGAAAAGGTCGCCAGGGCAGACCGGTTGGCCGTTGCGATCATCACCGGGCAAGAGATCAGGCGATAGTTACTTCAACCTCTTAGAAAGGGATACCCATGGCAAAGCAAACGAAACCCGACAACAACAGCGCGGCCCTGGCTCTGCGGAATAACAAGGACGCCCTGGCCCAGATCGACAAGGTGGTGGAGGACTGCCAGCTGTCCAAACTGGTCGATATGGGGACCATGGAGCAGACCCTGGTCCTGGCCGATGGCATGCACCAGTTGCGCCAACTTTTGACCGACGACGTAATGAAGGCCGTCTCCGCCCTGCAGGGCACCCGCCTGGGCTTCAACACCGACCGTAAGGATCACGCCTCGGGATACCCGATTCCGGTGGTCCGCGATTGTTTCATCGAGGCCACCATCCGCGGCTTGCGCGCGGTGGGCAACGAGTGGAACATCCTGGCCGGTAATTGCTACGTGACCCTGGAGGGCCTCACGCGCCTGGTCAACGAGGCCACTGGCGGCACCTACGCGCCCATCATCGGACTGCCACACACCCAGCTGGATCGTGAGGGCCGCGGATCCGCCCTGATCGAGGCCCATGCCACCTGGGAGATCGACGGCAAAAAGGACAGCCAGCACTGCGATCCGGCCAAGGAGGACGGAAAAACCGAAGCCGAGAAGATGGACACCCGAATCCCGGTGAAGGTCAACAAGGGCATGGGCATCGATGCTATGCTGGGAAAAGCCAAGCGTAAACTGTTATCTCTGGTCTGGGCCAAGATCACCAAGACCCACGTCCCCGAAGGCGATCCCGACCCGGATGATTACATCGATATGACCCCAACGGCAGCCGAGGCGACCCAGGAGACCAATAAACCCAAGGACAGCCTATTCGAAGGCCTGCCCGAAGATCAGTAGCTTGTTTAACTGTATTAACTGAAGGGTAGAGCGATGGAAAAGAATGAACTGATTGTTAGCGACCGACCTTCACCGCTGGCGGCGCATCCAGATCCGGTAATCGAATCTAAACGGCTCGCATTACAGCGGATGATGGACCTGCACAATCGCGGGTTTAAGCGGGTGGACATCCAGTTGCTGCAGATGCGTAGCCCATTTGACGACAGCTACCCAATATTTGCCGTCCAAACGATTGACGATTACGAACGTCACGTAGGTGCGAATGTAGGCAGCACTGGATACTCGACTGGTGGACGAACTAACGTCTTCCGGGAGGTTTTGGAGGGATGCCAATTTGCAGCGGGATCGGCTACCCCGAAGGGCTCGATTCCGCAGTCAGCGAAGGCGTTGGTGCAACAGCACGGCCGCGAGTTCGACAACCTTTACGTTGTGTGGGACGCCTCGCGCGAGTGGACCTCACCAACGCCAGCGGAAGTGGCAACAGTCAACGCGGCCGCGGATCCATTGATTCTAGGCGATGTCGATGGCGTTTGGTTCTGCGTGGCGAAGTGGGACCTAACGAAGCTAGAAAGCTATTTCGTGGAATAGGAAACCAAGCGGCGGTGAAACGTCCCGGAGCTGCCTATTCTCTCAGCCCGGGCTTTATTAGCAGTGAAGTTTGTTTTGCGTTTCACCGTCGCATCGTTACAATCGCGGGCGTCAAAACTACGAAAACAACCCCGCACCAGCATGAACCCCTTTGTTCTGTCCGCCCCGGCGGCTGGCTTTCGTAGGCCAGGACAGCAGAGCAAGGGGGTTTTTTATGGATTCTCGCCGTGGACGGATTCATCAAGCTGCACCGGAAGATATTCGAGTGCGAGGCGTTACGGGGCCAGCCATCCACCGGATGGGTATTTCTCTGGATGATCTCGGAGGCCAAGATCAAGCCGCAGCACGGGCTACAGCGTGGCCAGCTGAGGCATTCCGCCAGTTTCATCGCGGAAGCAATTGGGATCAGTCTACCGACCGTCAAGCGGGCCTTTCGGCGACTTCAGGAGGCCGGAATGATCGAGAGGGACGGCCGGGGGTTTGGGATAAGTGCGGTAACTACGATAGTCAATTATGACCTCTATCAGTCGTATCAAAATGATCCGAATGGCGTATCAAATTTTACCCATACATGGGATCAAAATGACCCGAACGATGATACGAACGGTGATACCATCGGTGATACGAACGGTGATACCCAACTAGAAGAAAGAGAAGAAGGTAGTAAGAAGGAAAAGAAGAATAGCCCGACGCCGAAAACGGCGATCGAGCTGACGGGCTTCGTCTTCGACGTGATTGGGAATCAGGAGGACAAAACCTGGACCCTGTCCAAGCCGAACTACGACACCCTGGTAGAGGCCTATCCGGCGGTCGACCTGGACGCAGAGCTGCGGAAGATCCGCGCCTGGGTGATCGCGAATCCACGGAACCGAAAAACCCCCAACGGCATGCTGCGGTTTTTGAATAACTGGTTGAGCAAGACCCAAAACCAAGCGGCGACACAAAACGGCCAAGGCAAAAAGCAGATAAGGCTCCAAATATGATCAAATTCGAAAAGCAAAACAGCATAGCACAGATGACAAAGGAACTTTGCGCCCTGGTCGACGCCAGCGCCGCCGATCCCATGGATGGTCTGCGGATATCCTGCCATGTAGCCACCTACATGGTGACGCGGCGAATCAAGGGCATGGACGACCAGCGGCGCGATTGTTTCGTCGAATCGATTTACGAAATGGTTTACGAAACCGCCCAGGAGATAGCCGACGATGAACCCTAGGCAATTCAACAGCTTCATCGATGAGTACCTCGCGGCCTTCCCGGCGACGGCCGAATGGTTGCAGAAACAGCAGAATCCCACGGCCACGCTAAAGGTCTGGGCCCGAACGCTGCGCAACACACCCCTGGAGATGGCCGCGGCCGTCCTGGATCGCATGATCGACGGCGACCTCGCGCCCGTTCCGGCCTACGAACGCGACCAGACGGCCCTGCACGTCCGCGCCTGCGCCGCCAGGATCAAGACCCGCCAAGCCGAGTTGGAGGAAGCACAACAGTGGCGGGAGAATTCCACCGGCGCGATGGACCTCGCCAAAGGCATGTACGCCGGGCGCGCGTTCCGCTACGCCAGCACCTTGGCTAAACTCAAGCAGAAGGGCGACCACGAGCGACTGGCGACCCTACCGACGTTTGACCAATACTGGGCCAGCCTGGAGGCGGCCGATCGAGCCAACCAGCCACTACCCGAGCTGCCCTACGAAGATTGGCGGCGCGACTATCAGGCGGCAGGGGGAGATATTTGGACAGCGACACAAATAGCCCAACAGGCGGCCAAGTTCACCAGCCCGAAGCTACTCCCGGGCCCCGGAGAATAACGCTCACCGTCGACTGCAAGCCAATGGGTAAGCCCAGGATGACCCAGCGGGATAAATGGACCCGGCAGGTCCGACCCGTGATCGCCCGCTGGCGGGCCTGGGCGGACTACCTGCGACTGGTCATCGCCCGAAACGTAGGCTGGCGAAATATGCCCAACGCCGAAGAAGTGGTAGACTTGTCCTGGCGGGCGACCTTCAAGGCCAAGCGAAAGGCCGACCGAGGGAAGCCCCACCGTAAGAAGCCAGACCGCGACAATATCGACAAGGCGATCCTGGACGTGCTATTCCCCGAGGACAAAGGCGGCGACCAAGCCATCGCCAAGGGCACCCTGGAAAAAGTCTGGGGCGAACAGGACGGCCTGGAGATTACCCTGACAATCGAGGGCAAATAGGAGACCGACCAGTGATAGTTGAAATTCACGAAACGTTTATGCATGACTGCTCAGGATTCCCTGAAGGCTTTGCAAGGCCGAACAGGTTTGTCAAAGGTGAGCAGCATGACGTGCCTGATGATATCGCTGATTACTTCAAGCGAGCTGGTTGGGCTTCTGAGGTTGGCGGACAACCCGTGAAGCCAGATCCGACAAAGCCGGTACTCGTAAAGCCTGATAATTCGAACATCGGAGTTTCCAATGGGTAAACTTGTCCACGATGACGTGCTTGACGCGGCGCTAAACGAAATAGCGACGGCGACCGAAATCTACCTTTGTACGGCCGAACCCACGAGCCGCGCTAACGCCGATTCGATTAGCGTAATTCCGGCCCACACGATGACGGGCGGCGATTACACAAACGCAAACGGCGACACCAACGGCCGAAAGGTTACGGTTGCGGCCCAAAACGGCTTGACCGCAGACGCGACGGGAACCGTTGACCATGTTGCTCTGTGTGACGCTACCGATTTGCTCTACGTGACGACTTGCACCGGGCAAGCGGTAACGAGCGGCAACACGGTCAATATCGGCGCGTGGGATGTTGAAATTGCAGACCCGACATAGGTGACCAATGGCAGATATTACCGACCCCACGGCAATTGCCTACTGCAATGAATCGGTGCGCCCTGCTGCCGATCTAATTGCGCAAAGCTACTACCTTGCCGATCAAGTAAAGACGCAATGGGATGCACTCGGCGGCGATCAAGCGGCGCTTGATGTGATGGGTTCAACCATTCGTGAGGCAGCCGAGCGAATCGATCAGACGTACCTGCATTGCGTCAAGCAATATCGACGATGGTTCGCCAACGGAATCAACGTTCTGATTCCAAACGATACCGCCGACGATGCGATCATCGACGGCGCACCCAACGGCGGAAGACCGGCGATCAATGCCGATGACGTTTACAACCTCGTTGACCAGATGGGCGAGTTCTACGGCTGGTTGAACAACGGAACATGGTCGTTTGATGTGACTGGCGACCGCGCCGAATGGGACACCGTGTTACAGATGACCAAGCCGACGCTCGTCCTTGCAGAAGCAACCAACTTCACGAACCGATGCGCCGAACTACGCACGCAGATGGAAGCGAACACCAACGCCAAGTTAAACGAAGTGCTTTCTGTCGCCGTTAATCCGGGAGGCAACTAATGGCCGAGCTGATTCGACCCATTATCACGTTCAACACCGGCACGGGTTCGGATACCGCAGCAAGCGGCGCTGGTCCAGCAATGGCGCTCAGTGGCACGGGTGCAAGCCTAAACGCTACAACAACCGTTGACCTGTCAGCGGATACACCCGATCTCTCCGGGGTTGCAACCGATGGCAGCGCGGCGATCTGGGTTGATGCCTCGTCAGGCAGGCAATGGGGTCGCATTACGGCTGTCGACAATGGGCTAGACACGGTCACTGTGCATGCAGCATTCACGGTCACCGAGGGTTCTAGAAACTGGGGAATCGGCGGCAAGCGTGATGCCATCGATGCAACAAGCAACCTCAGAATTGCGAGCCCGGATGGTGAAAGCGGCTGGCAGTGTGAGCTCGACGATGATCAAACGATTTCGGTCGTCATCGACGTAGACGTAAACATCCGCTACATGAGCAGTACCTTTGGCACCCGGAGAACAATCACACAATCAAGCGCGTCAACTGCCTGTTTTTCTGCGGATACCGCCGACCTGTGGCTGCGCGATATCAAGCTACAAAATTCGAACGGCACACCAGGCAATGGTGTAAACAGTATTGGCGAAACGGTCACGATAGAGAATTGTGAAATTGGGGATGCCACGAATTCTCTCAACAACGGACTTTCGAGGTCATCAGGAACCGCGACATGGTACATCATCGCATCAGTCATTCATGACTGCGATAACGACGGGATTAATTCACAAAACGGTGTCAACTGCTACGGTTCGGCCATTATCAATAACGGTGCTTTCGGCTGTGAAATTTCCTCAGGATCAACGTTTGTGGATTCTGTCATACAGGGCAACGCTTCGGGTGGGATTCGTCGCTCAGCGGGCGCTCCGGCCTTGCGAATCTGGAATTGCACGATTGACGACAATGGTGGTCCCAACATCGATGGTGTAAGTGGCGCACTGCAGCCTTTCGTTGTTGGTAATACACAAATCACTCACGCGGGAACATACGGTTGGGACGGTGGAACCGGAACTACGAGTTGGCCGTCTTTATTTGCGCCGCTCATTAATAACAACTGGCATGGCAACACGAGCGGCAACACTGATTCCGCTGGGATTCTCGACCATATCGGCGACAACGACACCGAAGACGATCCCGGCTATTCGGCAGGTGACGCGGACATTACGCCGACGCAAACCGATGGCGGATATCCACAAGCAGGCGACCTATTCACCACACACGTTGTCCGGTCGTATCAGGACATTGGCGCAATCGACGTACAAGGCGGAAGCGGAGGGCTCATCCCCATCCGACGATCTTTAGGACTTTTGCAAAGGTAGCAAGATGGCTGTCATATACACAGCTTTTGAATCGATCAGCATATCGTCTGACGCAACGCAAGACCTGTGGTCGTTGATGGCACCATCCGACCGAAGGTTGCGATTGCTAGGTTTTGAGATAACCAGCTCGACGCTTACCGCAACGCTCTTAGCGCTGACGTTGCAGCATATCAATGCTGTGGGCTCTGCCGGTTCAACGGCAATAGAAGTTGATGCCGACAGCGGAAGCGAGGAGACAATAGTTGGCAGTGTTCGCACGGGCGACACAACACCCGGCACAGCCGACGGCGAGTTAATGGCGTGGGAGTGGGAGCAAGTAGGCCCAGTGGGGCACATTTGGACTCCGGAGATGGCACCGCGGATTGCCTTGTCGCATGGGATCGCGCTCAATTGCCGAACAGCTGCTGCATTTACGATGAGCGGATGGGTCTGTTGGGAAGCAATGTAAATGCCATACGTCTATCGCGACGTTTTTCGCTATCGCTACCTGACACCGGCGCGACGGTTGCCGGTCGTGCTATTCCCATCTGGCGCGGTCTCCATCACCGTTCAAGATGCTCTGCACTCGCACACTGCAGATCAACCGGCGATCACCCAGACGCACGAGATCTCCGTTAATGAATCGCTGCATGCTCATGTCGCCGATTCTCCAGCAATCACACAGACGCATGTGATTGTTGTTCAGGAGGCTCTGCACGCTCACGCTGCGGACTCTCCCGCGATTACGCAAACCCATGTCATTGCGGTTGACGAAACGTTACACGCCCACGCAGCGGATCAGCCAGCGATCTCCGTGGGCGTTTCGATCGATGTGCAGGAAGCGTTACACTCGCATGCCGCTGATGAACCTGCCATCACCCAGACGCACGTTATCAGTGTCGATGAGGCACTGCACGCCCATTCGGCCGACTCGCCAGCGCTGACGCAGACTCATGTGATTGTGGTCGACGAAGCGTTGCACGCCCATACCGCCGACAATGTGACCCTTGTGTCGTTGGCGGGAGGATTTGGATACTGGGAGCAGGCCGACTCCTTCGTCGCTGGTATCGTAGCGGCCGAGGAGTGGACGGCAGGAGCCGAAGCGGCATTAGGATGGATGGCCGGGGCAATTCAATATCAGGAGCTATAAAGCATGAGCAGCGGCGAAAAAGTACGTGAAGCGATTAAAGACGTGATCCGGGCGGTCGAGCACTGGAGGACCACCAATGAACCGCGCAACGTGGTCAACTGGAACGGCAGGCAAGTCAAGTCGATCAGCGACACCGTGATCTATGCAGTCAATCATCTGCAGCAACAACTGCAAGACGACTTCCCCAAGGAGGATTACCACACCGTCCTATCCGCCGATCGGTTCGTGAATCGGTTTCACGACTGGCAGGACGATGCGATCACCAACCCCGAGGGGACCGACCCTGGAGGATCCCGCAAACTTTGGGAAGTCTACGACTCCGCCGACGTGACCAACCACGTCCCCGTCCTTACCAAGGCCGCCGAGCCGCGACTTTGGGCCAGCGAAATGAGCCCCAGGATCTACGTCGACACCCAGGGCGTCGGACAGCGGCAAGTCGCCAAGATTATGGGCTGGTACACCGAGGACGGCGACCCGGACGTCTCAAAGGTCAACGAAGAACTACAGCACCCTGGCAAGCACTTCGATCCCGAGACCCACGTGACCCCCAAGGACCAAGAGCGCGAGGACGCCCTGGCCGAGCTTTGGGAGCAGCGTAAAGTCGAACGCCAGGAAGCAGCCACCGCGGAAGCCGAGGCGGCGCCGGTCACGCCCGAATCGCTCGACACCCTGGTCCAGCTGCCCGGCATGAGCACCCGCCAGATCCGCAAGATGCTACCCGACGTAACCCTGGAGGAGATCCAGGAGACCTGCGAACTGTATCAGGTCAGCCTGACCGACCTGCCCTACGTGGCCCCCGATCGCCCGCGGACAATGGTCGAACAAGAGGCCGCCCGCGAGGAAGAACAGCAGAAACAGCGGGAACACGGCGAGGCCATGGCCGCGAACTGGTACCCGGAAATTGCGGACGACGAGGAGCGAGCGATTAGAATGTATGCAGACGGCCTCAAGGCCGCGCAGATATTCGAAATTCTGGTCCGCCACCAGGGAGGCGAGGCGGCACCGAGTCGGGAACGGATCGCCCTTTGGATCAAAAACAAGCGGCGACGAGACGAGCGGGCTTCGGCCAAGGAGGCCGCCGCCGCCGAGTAACGCATGGCGAAGAAAAAACCGGCGAAGAAACCGGCGAAGCAAAAACAGACGCCGAAAAAGCGCAAGAAACCGATCAGCAACAAGTCGAATAGGTCGGGCCACGTCGATCCTAAAGTGGAACAACGGCGGACGGAGGTGGCCCGGCTCTATCTGCGCGGTATGCGAATGGACGAGATCGGTCGCCAGCTGGGCGTCGTTAAAAGCACCGTCAGTAGCGACATGGCCGCTTGCCGGGAGGAGTGGCGACAGCAGCGGATTCTCGACCTCGATCAGATGATGGCCGTGGAACTGTCCAAGATCGACGCCATCGAGGTCCAGGCCTGGGAAGGCTGGGAGAATTCCCTCAAGGACGCCGTCAGCGTCAAAAACATGATGACCGCGGACGGCGACGAATGGCTGCAGACCACTCAGGCCGGACAGGCAGGTGATCCCCGTTTTCTCAAGACCGCCCTGGACTGCGTTGATCGACGTTGCAAGCTGCTGGGTATCGACGCCGAACATTCCAACCGCAACAGCGGCGGCCCGGTGGTGGTCGAGATCGTGGTGGAGTCCCGCGAACAGATCAAGACCCTGGAGACGTTCGAGGAAGCCGTCAGCCGCAGGTCCGGGCGTTTGACGAACGGAAACGGCCACGGCAACGGAAACGGCCACGGCAACGGAAACGGCCACGGCA
>ERZ869936.211-NODE-211-length-67637-cov-11.833136_pt1 | contig 67637 bp, 86 predicted proteins | sample MGYA00520876_ERZ869936 | MGnify/ENA primary metagenome ERZ869936 (study PRJEB32218, sample SAMN09650985) | biofilter metagenome | isolation source: enrty point of leading RO module | place: Saudi Arabia: Thuwal, RO plant located on Red Sea | collected 2016-02-17 ... | reverse complement strand
AGCAGCAGCAGCAGCAGCAGCAGCAGCAGCAGCAGCAGCAGCAGCAGCAGCAGCAGCATAAGCAGCAGCAGCAGCAGCATTTAATTGATTAACGCTTGCATTTCCTTCGGCAAAATCGCGAGCAACTTTTAACGCTTTTTTACTCCGACCATCTCTCATCAAATGAACCACTAATTCAGCACACTCTACCTTAATAAGCGTTAACAAGCGTAAGTCAACTGCTTTTGTTTTTTGCAAAAACCACAACATCCAGTCGCCGCGCTCACACCTTGTCCAGGATGTTTTCAGATCATAACCGTTTTCATCAACCCATACGACTGCATCTTCACAAGCTTCTAAGTCATGCAATTGCTTTAATAATTCTTTGCTTTTCATAACTATTTTTTTTCTTGAATAATGGTTCGACACAAAAATGCATCTTATTTGCTAAAAAGGCAAGTCATTGTCGTCTAAATCCCATTCGTCTGGTTTTGCTTTACCCTGTTTCAATAGGAATTCATTCTTAATTTTAAGCAGGGCACTAACACCTTCTTTCATAAAGTGGCCGCTTTTACCCTCTGTGTCAAACTCCATGTTTACTTGTCCAGGGCGACCGACTCTTTTCCCGTCGCGAACTTTGTAAAACCATAACAAGGTATGTGTGACCTTTAATTCTTTGTTCATCATCAAATGAACAATCCAGAAATTGTCACTCGCGTTGTGCTTCATCCCCCCGCCGTGAATCATGTGTGGCAGAGGGGGCGGAAGTGCTGTTTTACTGTTCGCACTCTTTGGCGGGTTAGGGTGGTCAACATAAAAACAGACATCGTACCCCCTGCAAAAATTATGCTCAGACTCCATTACATCTATCCAGTACAAGTCTTCTCTGCGCACATTGTCTTCGCTTCTGGCAATCTTAAACATTGGGTCTTTATAAAAGCAGGTAGCCCCATATTTTAACCGAAAATATTCTATCCGGCTATTGATATATTCGTGGGTAGCCCTCTCTCTTTCTTTTCCCGGCTTAAATGGGGGCTTCATTATTAAAAAGAAGTTGTCTTTAGCCCATCTTATGGCTTCTTCGTATTCTTCTCTGGTAGCCCTTAGTGTAGGGTTGTCTGTGATTGTCGGTTTACCTAAGTAAATATTAGCTATATCTTCATAAAAGTTCTCAGGAGGCATATCTTCATCCGCGAAGCAGGACCACTTCAGTCCATGTTTTAGGCTAATGCAAACTATTAGCCATCTGATGACCGTTCCTTTGCCTTGGTTGGGATAGCCCATTACGATGGTCATTTGTCCGCGAACAATTCTAAAGTGATTGTCAAACCACTCAACTCCGGTGCTTAATCCCTTTGGACTACCTTTGTCGTAGTATTCCAGCATCTTTTCCGCAATTTCCTCATCTAGCGTTACAGCTCCGGAAATCTCGTACTCTTTTGCTTCTTCTATCGCCTTTTTTAGTGTGGCAATTTTTATCGGTTTGTCGTAGGTGTCGTCCTGCCAAACATCATTAGCGTCTTTGTATGGTTCGGGAAGTGTGGCAATAAAGCTTTTGGTTTCGCCCACTCTGCGTATAATTTGGGACTGGGTGTATTGACCTGGCGCATCTTTATCCATCATAAATATGTGCTTCTCTATTTTATCCAGTTCATCTGCGCAAGTTCTGATGCAATCCAGTTTCCCCCCTAAATCATCGCCAGGCTGACCGGCACCCTGATCTATGGAGATTATCCCATACTTTTTATGGAGTCCTGCATCAATCAAAGTATCAACGTCAACCTCCCCTTCTACCCAAATACACACCTTCTTTCCGCTTAATGAGTCTAAATTGTACAGGATGTGTTCTGCTCCTGGGATTTGGCGAAATGATTTAACCCTTTTTCCTTCAACCTCATCTTCTATAATCCATTTTGCATTGATTCGTTCTCCGTTGCGAAAATAGTTGAATGTCACATTGCCGTCTTTGGTGACTGACCATTTCTGTTCTTTTACCGTTTTTAAGGATATTCCGCGCTTTCGGGCAAATTTGATCATTGCGGGGTGAACATCGATATCTGTCGGTAGTTTGGGTGGTCTTCTGTATTCCTTTTTCTTAAAGCTTACATTGCCAGAAAAGTCGCAACTGGCAGATTTACATTGATACAGTCCCTTGTCAATGTTTACGGATAAGTCTTTTCTTTTCGCGTGTTTGGGCAAGTCTCCACACCTGGGACACTTTGTTTTTACCTGGCCCCCTTTTCGGGGTAATTCTATCCCTAGTTTGCGCAACTCAAAGTAGTAACTCATTCTTCTTCGGTTATCTCAAAAATGATAATAAATAGGTGGGTTGTAAGAAAAAAAACAAATCAAGTCAAATATCTCCATCTAATTTGCCTTTAGTCCGTTGGCTTCATTGTCAATATTTCCGTTTTCGCTGTGTAGCCCTTGATAGCCTTTCCCTTTTCGCTTTATCCACCAGGTTTTAGCTTTTCCCATGTGAATATCTGACGAAGTAACAAAAAACGCCTCTTTCTTTTAGGGCCTTGATTATGGATTGCTTATTCTTCCATTTCATCTGTCTTCGGGTTTTACATATTCTATGCCAATCAGTTTAAATAAATCTATTTCTTCGTGTACCGGAATTAATTTGTCTGTCACTGACCGGTGTAAGTATCCGTCTTTGCCGTAGAAGCCTTTTCTTTTCCATGTTTGCGATAGTTTTTTTGAAAATTCAGCACTTCCTGTCCTGATAGCCAGAATGTATCCCCAATTGACTGGATCGCATAAAAATAAGTCTAGCTTTATACCTTCAGGAAGTATCCTTTGGGTGTAGCGAGTCTTTTTGCTTTTTTCGTTATGGAAATTACCTTTTACGCATTTCCATTGGTCACAAACCTTGACTATACCGGAAGCAAACATTCCTGTTTCATAGGGCTTTGGAATAGCCACTATTTCGATATCTCCTACGGTTTTACACTTTCTTAAAAGGCTCCCCGCTATTTGTATTCGTTCGCAGTGCGGACGAAGTTGTTCAAGCTTGTCGTTTGCGATTTTGATGGCTTCTTCGTATTTCATCTAATGGTTTTTTTCAAGATGCAGACGCATATTCTCTGCATCTTTTTTTATTAATGCCATTATTACTTTTTCTCTGCCTTCTAGGTATTCAATTCTTTGTTCGAGTTTATTACTTTTTGTTGCAACTATAATAATCGCTCCAAGCCCAAACACCAATCCAAATGTAACAACAAAAACAGTAGAACGCAATCCTGCTATAATTTGTACCTCGTCGCTAAGTATTTTCATTTTAATTGCTTTAAAAGATTATCAATGCCTCTCCCATCTTCGATGCTTGATCCACTCGCCCATCCGCTATAGGGAAAGAATTTAATTAGTTTTCCTTTGTGCATGAATTGTAACTGATTCGTACTTACTTTTGTGACTTCAAAGCCCAGTTCTTCGAGTTTTGTTTTCGCATATTCCATGCGCCTGGGTTCTAATTTCTTCTGTCGCTCTTGGTTTAACCTTGCCATTATATTAATATTTCCTGAACAATGGGCCGATCTACGGAATACTCACAACTACTCAGGAACCCACAGCTCAAGCAGGTTTCCCAGTCCCTGATAGGGTAGGGTTGAAACTCTTGCAGTTTTTGCTGATACCTCAGAATTAGATTGTGATGGGCGGCTAAGGCACCATCCGTTACTCCTACCCGAATAAGTCTCACCCATCCTGTCTTTCCAAAAACAAGAAAGTAAAACGGAATAAGAACACCTGTTGCCTTGAAAAAAACATGGATATAGTGTTTGGCTTGGATCATCGCGTCTTGATTGTACTCAGGCTCTGCCCAACCTTTCCATTTGTCGTCTTTGCGCGTTTCGGTCCATTTTATGTCAAACAAGCAAAGCGATGTCTGATTAAGATTAAGCGTCGAAAGGTGCTGCGGATCTTCAAACAGCGCAATCAAATCGTAGTGCGCCTGGTCAGTTCCTGCGGTAATTTCCCCCTGGATGCGAACCGGCTTTATTTGAAGCTTTTTCATTACCATTCGGGCTTCTTCTATTTGGTTGTCTAAATCTTCATGCCACTTGTATTTCCCCCCCCTATTGGTTAAAGGAAACGGTTTGGGGGGCTTTCCGTCCCTGGTTGCCCCAAGTAGGTGGTACTCAAAGTAAAGCCCCTTGTTTAAGACTCCTTCGGGGTCAGAGTCGTCAATTTGCTCTCCATTCTGATAGATTCGACTCCATCGGATTTTACATTTTGTATCATCGAAAAAGCCCTTAATGGCACTTTGGGTGACTTTTGGTCCCTTTGGCGCACTTTCTGCAGATTTGTCTATTTTGAGAAGAATTTCCTGTACTTCTTCGTCTAGGGCTGACGGGGCCGGTTCAACAAATGTTGATCCGGATTCAATTAATTCGCTCATTGTCAACTTTATAATAGGATAAATCCTCTGTTAATCGATTTAAATATCTTCCGAATTTTGGCCCCAATCTTTTCGCGGCCTTTTTTAGTGCCAAGGATTCGGCGCTGGTAGTTGCTATGGCAAAGCTTTCTGCTTTAGGTAGCTTCTCAATTTGTCCGGAATGTGGATCATACACTTCAAAAGAACAGGTTGATGTTCCGCTGCGCTCTATCCATTCGTTTAGCTCGTCATCCCACACCCTGAGTACCCCTACAAATGTATAGGTGTTGTTTACAATAAAAGATTTGACGTGAACAAACGACCATCGGAAAGAAAAGACGTCATCCAGCAAGTCTTCTATGTGCTGAATTGGGATTGATTCCCTGTCATTTGGTGGAAGCTCTGCTTTTGTAAGCTTTTCGTAGGTTATTACGAGTTTTTTATTTAGCCTTCTTATTTTAGCTGCCAATCCCGGCAACCCTTTTTTATTCTGACTCATGCTTGTAATCTGTAATTTTTATAAATGATTCATATTTATTCAGGTATTCCAATTCTTTTTGGATGCTTTCGGCTTTTGCTGAAATTGAAAATAAATCTAACCCCCTATCATGAATTTCCCTTTTGTATCGCTGCTTTTCGGCTGAAAGATCAACTTTATGTTTTAGTTTCAATTCTTCAACCTTATCCGCAACCGTTGACTTCATTTCGCTCCACATTGTCTTAAAAGACTGTCCTTCGCTAAAATTTAAACTAAAGCCAAGTTTTTGAATGGTTTCATTTATCTTAACTCCGTTTTCTTTCAATACCCCCTTTGTGTCAGTGAAAAAAACACCGCTTTTGCCTTTTCCGTCATTTTCGCTCTCCAGTGGTTGCACCCATATTTCGAACATGAAATCTTCTGCACCTGCTTTTCTATCTTTGTGCGCGAGTTTAGCAGACACATATTCCGGCAAGTCGGATAAGCCAGTATAAGCCTCTTTAGAAGGATATTTTGCAAATTCGTAGTCTTTGCCTATCCCGAATGCGTTCTGCACGTAGAACGCTCCTGATGCCCCCGAAAAGGCTTTTAAATTATCCATTTACTTTTGCTTTTGACCTTGCTATCTTAAATAGTTTTGCTGTTCCACTTTTTTCTTCTGCCGCCATACACTGAAAGCGCCACTCTTTCAGCGAGTCTCCACTCTCATAGGCGTATGTTTTAATAAACAAGTTATTGTGGTAACTCAAATGATAAGCCCACTTCCAGTGCTTTCCTGTCAGTATTGCATGTAGACGAACAAATTCCAGGGGGATTTTTCCGTAATCAAGTGGTGAATACGATTGAATTTTGTCCAGCATCAATTCTTGTTGGTTTAATTCTAAAAACTCATTAGATTCAACCGTGTCAAATGAAAATCTTACTTCAAAGATGTGTGTGCAATTCTCATTAGCGCACATCACGGCAGATACTTCATTGGCCATTGAACACTCCGGACAAATCTTACACCGTTCTTTTTCTTCCTTTTCACCGTTTGACTGCTTGCTTGTTTCCAGTGTAAAACCATTCGCGTCATAAAACCGGATAGGCCCATGCCGGAAAGTGTTGTCGCCGTGATCCAGAACAATACAATGTGTTTTACCGGGATAAGGGCGCAAGCCTCTCCCCACTACCTGCACATATAGGTTTAAGCTTTTTATTGCCCGGTTAATGATGATGGTTTCTACTGCAGGCACATCCGCCCCTTCTGTGAACAGGTCAACATTATTTAGCACCATGATTTCCCCTCTTTTGAACTGTTCGTATCTTCTTCTCCGCAAGGATTTTGCAGTGGTGCCGTCTATATGTTCAGAAAGAATGCCCGCTTCATTGAAGTGTGCATTCATCTTTTTAGAGTGTTCGATATTCACATTGAAACAAAACGCTCTTGTTCCTGCCGCGTTTTTCTGATAATTTGTGATCACTCCATCGTAAAGCACACTTTTATCAAAAGCATCAAACATTGAACCCTTTGTGAACTCTCCGTATTTGCCAATAGAAATATTCTCCAAATCAGCCAAGGCTGATGTGTCCGGATAAAAAACCCTGGTATCTACCAAGTAGCCCCGGTTCATCAACTCTGAAATCTTAATAGGGTGGATTAAGTATTCAAAAATATCACCTAGTCCACGTCCGTCATTACGAAAGGGGGTTGCCGTTAATGCGCTGATTTTTGCATGAGGATAGCGCTTAATAATTGACTCGTAAGTGTTGCCCTTAGACCGGTGGCCTTCATCAATGAAAATTACATCAAATTCGGGCAGGCTATTCAAGTTAAGTGACATCAAAGAAATAACCTGAACCAATCTATTCGGGTAGGATGGCTTGCCACTCTTAATAATTCCAGGCAAAAGCTGGAACTGACTTTTCAATCGAGAACTAAACTGACTGACTAATTCATCCCGATGGACAATAACCCCCACTTTCGCCTTCTTATTCACAGCCCTGTATATTATGTGACCGGCAGTGGTGGTCTTGCCCGCGCCTGTCGGAAGGCAGGCAACCACTCGGTTATACTTTCTCCATGCTTCGTATAACTGGCTGATTGTATCTTTTTGGTAATCTCTTAACTCAACCATGCTTCGTGAGGTTTGTTTTTGGTTAAGTGGTAATTTTTGCTATGCTCAAAATCAGATGAACCTTCCCTGATTTTATCCCAAAACACTTTGTCCAGGTCGTAAAGCTTTCTGGTGGCCATGTGGTCACAGGCAATACTGCTATAGCCCCGAAGTTCTCCTATTGCCCGGTAGAATTCTTCATCATCTGCGCAGGCTCCGGGGCAATCGTAATAGGCCCTACCTTGCAACAGTTTTTGAAGTACCGTTTTTAATTGGTCATAAGTCAGGTTGTCCATGTGCTTGCGCATTTCGCGCTTAAATACAGCCTCACTCCATGGGGGTTCTTCATAGGCTAAGTACTCATATTCTGATGCCAGTTCGTACAATTCCTCCACCTGATTGCTCATTTCTTTTTTGGAATTGTAACTGGCCGGATTGGGGGCGACTTCTTTTTTGTATTCATCCTTCAAATAGCCCAGGAACTGGGGAAAAGAAGTTTTGATTGATTTTTTGATGTGTTGGTGGACTTCTCTTTCTTTTTCTATTATCCACCAGTAGGCGTGTTGCTTTCTCAGGTAGTCAATATCGGGAATGTCCATGCCCCGTTCGTCAGCTAGTCGTATAATCTTCGGATTAGAGAAAACAACCCGATGTGCGCTCAAAAATCGCTGTCCGGAAAAAGTCTGGTCAATGGTTTCGATATCCGGCAGGGGGGTGGGGGGGGATGGTTGTTCTCTATCAGAGTCATTAAGTGCCAACTTGTAAAAATCACCTACCTCTACACTACTACTTCGAATAGTAGATAAATTATTTGCTTTTAATGTAAGTAAGTAATAGTATTTCTGTAAAGAAATACTTATATATATAGTGTGCAAGGCAAATGAGACTGCATTTGAGACTGTTTGAGACAAAAATGAGACTCCTTTGAGACTACCCCAAAAAGGATGAATCACCCCTACAAATAAGACAATTGTGTTATATGACCGATGCCCAAAGACAAAGGTTAAAATCAAATAAAAAACAATGCTCAAAACAGGGATAATATGGGCAGGCTTTTTCTTAGGGGGTGATTTTAAGGACACCAATTGCGGGTTATCGATTTTTAAGAATTCGATGAGGTCCGGATGAGGCAAGAGTTTGAATTCGGACTGATCGATCCAGCCTTTATCGACAAATTCGCGCTTAATACGGAAGAAAGTGGCCCGGGAAATGTCTAGGATTTTGCAAATTTCGACGGTAGAATGAACTATTCTGTCAAAATTTGACGTTTCAAATAGGAAGTTTATAAGTTTTCTTGTATTTTTGCCGTGTTGTTGAAGCATTTTTCTTGTATTTTTGATTTAACAATACACTTCAAGACAGCCTACCAGCTTTCTTGAGTAATGGTTTAAAAAACATAAAGGGTTTAGGTTCTCCACCAGGCCCTTTATTTTTTTAAACCATTCTCAATACTGGAATTACCATCTTCGATTAAAGTAAGAACATTGGTGATTGCAAATTTACTAAAATTTGTAAATTGTTGCGTGACATTATTTAATGTGTGCGCATCGTGCGCAAAAAACATGATCCCGGATTCCTTCTCAGTATAGAAAAAATAAGGCTGCAATTCTTCCTGAACCACCAACCGAATATGGACTTGAGCAGATAACAGGTGTTTTTCCTCATCTTTGTTTTTAATCGCGGCTATTCCTTTGAAGGCAATCTCAAAAGACTGAATTAGCGTTTTGATTTCCTTAAAGCGTGGTACACGGTTCGTCATCTGCGCATATTTAACCGACTCCGCACAAGGGGTTGTAAATCCCTTGTCTTTATTTTTCTCTGCTATTTTACGACCGGGAGCGGTGAGTGCTGGTTTCCATTCCACAATATCCAATGGTTGTGTTCTTTCATAGGGAGCAATCCGATACACCTTGTTGGCACCTATATCCTCAAACACAAATCTTTCGGTATATCTTGCGCCAAAAACCACATTACCATTCCTTAGTTTGATGTCAACGAAGTCGCCCTTGTTTGGTAAGGTGAGATAAACAGAATACCATGAGTGTTTTATGGCTAATTCGGCGTGAGGCGACTGATATAGTTTTTGCCATATTTCAGATAAATCACAGTACAGCCACTCATTGACCCCGGCCCTGTTGATTTTGATAGTTCTGCCGGACATTCTCTTTCGCCCTTTAAACCAGTTTCCAGTCCAGTGGCCAATATAGAGGCTGCTATCTTTTGTCAGGAAGATTATATTTCTCCCCTTTTCGGGAAATTTCATTGTCGTAGTCATGAGTAATGGTTTAAAAGCGCCGGGAAATAAGAATATTCCCCGACATTGGATTTATAAAAACAGCAGGATATTACTTAACCTCCTTTAATAAAACATCCATATTTTCTTCAATATATGCCTTCAAATCTCTTTGCAGATTGTAGTTGTCATAAATATAAAGTAGGTATGATGCGGGAACTTGGCTCAAATGCTTCCCCTTATGCTTGCCGAAAGGCATTATACTATTGTCGTCCATATACTCGATTGTAGACCTTTAACCAAAAATTGAATTCACTCTTATCCATCGGTATCAACCAGTCAGAAAAGTCTTCTCCTGAAAACCCTTGTAGTCTCTTAACTATTTCTGCCAGCGGGTGATGTTCGTCCGGGTATTTCACCAGTGCCTCATATTTATCTACTGCAGCACTGCCAGACGACTCTACAACGCTACGAACCATTTTCATCTTTTCAACCAACTGAGTTTCGTAAGATAAATCAAAGTGTGCCTCTCCATAGTTGGCTATTCCTCCACCACATTCTTTTGCCCAGTCTTCGGCGGATTTGATTTGGACCAAATCAATGTTGTGAAACTTCAAATTCAAAAAGAATTCTACTTCTTTATTTATTCGTTGATCACGGGTCATTTGTCTAAAAGGTTTACTACAGGAGACTCCCCGTTAATAGAATACCTTACCCCAAGCGAAGCCCTGGCCCATTGGCGGGCGTTAAATTCACCGTAAGGGCTTTTAAAGAATAGTCCGGCTTCTCCACTAAGATAAAAAGTAAGTGGACCTATCTCGAAGGGAAAGCGAACAATTGGCGAAATGGAAATCGTCATCACATCGTTGCCGTTGTTGCTTTGGTTGTCAAAGTATCCTCCATTGAGGATTAACCAGAAGTATTCTGAATTGGTGATCCCAAAACCGAACTGGTAATGCAGGAACTGTCGCTTCCATTTTTCAGGGTGCGGAATAGATACCGAATTGTAAGAAAAACTCCCCCTAACGGCGGGGTGAATGTCGTAGTAATCGTCATGCTCTGGATGAACAATAGCGGCGAATTCAAAAAAACCACCTCCCTTCCATGTTGTTTCAGAAACCGGCGCAACAAAACCTCCGGCACCAGAAAGGAAATCTACAATTTGACAGTGGGCTTGCGAAACAAGCGTCCACAAAAGGAAAAAAACGATAATTTTTTTCATTATCCTGATATTTGTGAAATAATAAATCCTATGATAATAATGGCGCCTAAAATGTGCCAAAATGAAATCTGAACACCTGCTGCATCAGAATATCCGATCACTTTACCGTTTTCGTCGAGGTGTTCAACCATGTACCGTGTTTTTGTGTCGGTGTTATTCTTCCCCCTCGCGGTTTTGATTAGTCTCTTGGCCACGGCTTTTATTTTTTAAAAACTCAATATAATCTGCGGGATTGGGGAGTGAATCCCGGACTATTTTGTAATATTTTTTAAAAGCTCTCCTTGCCTCTTTTGCTATGCGCCTTGTTTCGATTTTAACAATCTTGACTGAAGCAGGCACAGGAGTCTTTCGTATTTTGTCGAAAATATCGACAATCAGTTCTTTTAAGAAATTAAGCATAAGGTGGATTTGAGTATGGTTTATGAGGCAAAAATAAGCCTTAACTGCGAATAAATCAAGTTTAGCCCTTATTTAGTGAATTGAACATCTGGTATTTGACCAGCCAAAATATGCGCAACTTCCCGGTTGTTGAACCCGTAATCTTTAAGATGAGAAGCAATCGATTTATCGTTTACCCCCAGTCGCTGCGCCGCAGAAACATCCCTGACTATTTGTTTGAACACTCGCTGATAAGCTTCATTGCTCTGATCATAAGCTTTCTTCAAATCTTCTTTGGTTTGTCCTTTTTTAGATTTAACCTTATTGAAAATATATCGAGCATCACTTTTTGCTTTACTCCAATTACGAGCCTTAAATCCTAGTTGACGGTTAATATCAGTAGATGTTATTCTAATTCCTGCATTTGCAAGTGCTTCATATTTGGGATTTAGCTTTCCGTAATCTTTATGAGACTGATCTTGAAAAGATTCTACTAATCTGCGAATACTGCGCGAAGATCCAGGCTCAAATGCCTGCATGATATAAGCCATAGATTTTTCTAATTTCACACTAGGTAAGTCTACATCATTATAGACTTTACCTCCGTTGCGCTTTTTATTATTGTAGGCTTCATCTATATGCTTGAGCAAGATTTCCTCTGTAATAAATGGCCGCAAGATACTATGTAGCGCTGTCTTTAAATTTTCATTAGTTGGCCCGTCCCCATACATGAAAGCATAAACCGGCTGTTTGAGCATAGCATGGGGGTCCATTTGTGTCAAATTGATGTAGGTAAGTGCGCCCTTTTCGTCCGGCAGGTAGACTATCTCTCCATCTTTATCCCAATCTGGCATAAAATTCCGGTAGTCGTCATCTTCGTCACTGCCTATTCCGAGCAACAGTTTAGCTGTAGCCGCAGCAACTGTTCCCATTGCAAGAGAAGCTCCCATACCGATAAATCTGGTGATACCTATATTCCTGGTTTGCGGATTTTTGATTTCCTGCCTTGCTAAGTGAATCGTGTTAAAGGTTGTTCGGAGCACTTCGTAAGGGAATGAAATAAATGTTCCCATCAAAGGAAACCTTCTCAAATTTTTGGCCCACTCAGGAATAAGTGAATAAGTGGGGTAAGTCATTCTCACAATCTCCGCACTACGCTTTTCTACATCCTCTTTTTGCGCAGGATTTAACTGATCGAACTTTGCACCATAAAGTGCTTTGGCATATCGGGCTTTTTCGTTTTCGAAAGCCATTATTTTGAAAAAGTCGTCTTCTGCCTGGTATAGATTTTCAGCAAGCTTTTTGCCTTGCTTGGCATAACGAGCATAGCGGTTATCAGAAAATGTGTCTATATCAAAAATACCTTGACCTCCAGTTGCGTCTTTAATAACATCTCTTAATTCTCCGGCCCGGGGGGACTCGTAAAGAACTCCTAACTCGACTAAGCGATTAAAGTATTTTCGTTCTACATCTTTGCTTGCATTTGCCCCCATATTGGCACTAATTGCCTGTATAGCCTTAAAAGCGAATTTAGGGCTATGGCCATTAGCGACCATGAACCCGATATTACCTATCACGTTTCGAATGTGAGTAGAGTGGCTTAGAATGGTTTTCGAATACTTTACCAGTCCATTAGCCTTCATATAAGTCTTTAGGTATTTTGGCGCGTATTTATCCCCTAAAGCCCGGTCAAACGACTCTTTGATTTCTTTTGAGGTATAGTATCCATTTAATGGAGAAAACGTATTGGCACCTTCCGCTGCAAGCGATGTGGTAAAGCCGGGTTTCATGTCTTCCTCTTTAAACAAGAACTTCCCTTCTCCGACTTTGAGGACTTCTTCTAAAAAGGTGTGATTGTGCAGGATGGCCGCAATCTTAGTAGCACTACGGGCATAATTAACCAAAGGATCTTCGTATTCTCCGTAAAGTTCTCGGATTTCTTTAGGAATATTCTTTCTCTTTCTGAGAACCTTTAAGTCTTTGGAGCCCTCTTTACCTCCACTTACTAAAGCCTGTGGTGCTTCTTTGTTTACCAGTAAGGATTCAACAAAAGCAGGGACATTTTTTAGTTTCTTTTCTAAAAACTCTAAATGTTCTTTTTGCTTATCGGTTAGGGGGTCTTTCTTAGATTTAGCCTGCAACTCTGCAAGCCTGGTCAACTCTGCTGCCGTTAAATCTTTACCGTCAGCGTTGAATTTGACTTTAATTTCTAAGTCAGTCAACCTTTGTCGCTCTTGCTTGGTCAAAGGGTCTTTACTCTTGTAAGCATCAATTTGAGATTGGATATCATCGCGAACAAACGCCACTGCCCGGTTAAACACATCAACGGGCACTTTGTCTATCCATTTAGGGTCATCAAAAACCTGGTAGGACCGACTAACGTACATCCCTAGATTTTCAGAAATGGTTATATCTAGCTCTCCATCTGTAGCGCCGGACTCTATCAGTGCCCGACTCAATGAATCGATGTGGTTGCGCAATCTAAATATAAAAGGATGAATGCTTGCGTCTATCTCAGCGATATCATACAAATCACCCTTTAATGCGCCATCGATCTTTTTCAGAATTTCAGGGCTGGGTTTGACATAAGCTTTTTTGATTGCCTTTCTCAAAAGTCTGGCATTTTGCTGAACTTCGCGTTCTACGCGGTTTAGTTTGCCATCTTTTTGAAGTTTAAGGCTAAAGACTTCACTTGGCATCAAACCGCGTGCGCGAAACTGCCTTTTAATCCATTCGGAAAATTTTCCGAAAGTAGAAGATACGTCAAAGCCTAAGATTTCCGAGAACTGTCCGGCGACAAATCCTGGTCCGAATCCTGCGTTGGATTCGTGTTGTCTAATGTGGTCGTCCAGTCCTTTATCTGACTCTGGTTGAGCAGGTTTATCAAGATTAATTCTTTCATCTTGTGCGATTTTGTTTAAGATTTCTTTTCTCTCTAAACTACTTTCTGCAAACATTGATCCAGATGAACTTTCAGCGCTCACCAGATACTGTTCAATATCTTTTTTGAACTGAATTTGCGTATGCTCTAAAAGTTGAGCCATCATAATATCGGCAGCAGAATATTTGTCTTTACCTCCAAACATATCCCCTTGTGTCATCCACTCAGACAGCGTTTGTCCAGAAGACTGTAGTTCGTTGTGGATTTTTACAGCATTGGCCAGATTATCTTTTAGGTGATACTCTGCGCCCAAAGACTGAACCTTCGTCAATGGCACTATCGATTTGACTATTTTCTGGCGTAAGCTTTTTAGCCCTTCTTGGTTTAAAAGCTTAACGGTATCTTCATCTACTACTCCGGTAATAAGTATGGTTTCCACTAAATCTTTGCCTTGTTGGGTTAAATTGCCGGTGTCAGAGTCTACATAATCGTTTAAGTCGCTAGTCTGGATAACTCTATTTTTGATAAGCATATCTATAACCTCAGATATAGCTTTTCGGGATTTGTTGAACTCCCACATATTTTCAAAGCGTTCGATAACCCCCCCCACGAATTGTCGTACATTATCCGGAACGTTTCTTGAAACCGTAATAGCTTTATCTGTTTGTGATTTGGCCTTTTTCTCAGAGGCGTTCCATTGTGCAAAAGTAACTGTTGAATAGTCAACATCACCTTCTTGTTCGAAAATTAAAATAGGGTTTTCTATCCCCTCAATGGAATCAATGCCTTTTTCTTTTGCAGATTGTTCTAGTGCCTCGAGATACTTTTGATCTGTACCTTTTTTAGCGGCCAATTGCCGCGACATAGTGCGGTTGTTTCCACTTAATACCACGCCTTCTTCGCTAACTACCGGGGTGTCTTGCAGTGCTCTTTGGTCAAAATTTCCGGCCATTTTATTTACTTCCCCCTGTGCTACCTTATCGTTTTCATAATCTCGGTCATTAGCTGTCTTCCCGTCTACGGTGGGAAAGCCTGTATTCATTTGAAAGGTTTCGGGGTTATGGCTTGGCGTTAAAGTGTTGGCGTCAACAACCTTCCATCTACCTTTTACTGATTTACCTTCGGGGGTGACTCTGGTTCCGGGTTTCCCTTCTGACTGCTTGGCTCCGGTATAGACGGTTGCCCTTTCGAGAACATTATTGTCGCTACCTCTTTCAGCCTTGGGGGTGAAAGATGCTTCATCATCAATTTTGCGCTGAACGAAATTCCTTTCATAGTCTTGAATTGTCGTTTTGAAATTTTCTAACGATTGAATTGTTTCTCTGGCGTATTCACTATCAATTTCTTTTAACTTACCCTGAACTTCCTCTACCCATATGACGGCCTCTATCAACTCGTCTTGAGTAGCTGTTGTCATATCGTCAAGCACCTTGTCTACCGCCGCGGTTGAGGTGGTGTCAAGGAGTGTATTAACCTTATCAACCTCTTGGTCTGTACTACCTGTTAATTTAACAGCAGCGTTTTTCACATCTGATTCAAACCGTTGTCGTTCTTCTTCCTTCTCTAATTGGTATTCGTTGGGGATTTTGTTTCTTTCTATATCTACCTTTAGTGCAAGATCGGGGTCACGAATAGTCTTTTCTTTGCCATCTTCTATTACGGTTAAAGAAACTATATCGCCTTGGTCATTGGTGTTTACTGATTTAAAACCAACCTTCTTGCCTCCGATATTGATTTGATCTGCTTCAACCTGAACCGGCTCTATTGAAGACTGCTTTTCCGCGGGGATTTCAACAATTTTCTGTCCGTCATCAACGACTAGCTGCCCACCTTCTTGTTTTAATGTTCCTGTGAACCCTTCAAACCGAACTGTTTGACCTAGCGGTAAACTTACCTTTTCTTCACTTTCGGTGTCAATGTTTTCGTTTAGCTCTTGCGGTAAATTTACCTTTCCGCCAAGTTTCTGGCTCTCTATGGGTTGATTTTCTGTCGTTTCTTTTTCTTCTTGGGTTTCGGTTGGGGTTTTCGAATCTTCAATCTTTTCTTCTCCATATAGGGTTTGGCTTATTTGATCATCAAGCTCTTTGATCTCTTTTTCTTTTTGCTGCTTGACTGCGACTATCTCGCTTGTTTCTGCTTCTTCCCTTATCCTATTGGACTCTAAAAGCATTGGTATAATTTCCCTGCGTTTTTCATCACTTTGATCTTTCAGTTTGCTTACCTGGTCACGAACCCTGTCTATTTGTTTGATGCGAGTTTCGGCTTCCTCCGGTGTTAGCACTCCTTGCTCAACCATAGTCTGAACATGAGCAGAAAAAGCTTCCGGTTTATCTACTGCCAAGAGCAGAGCATCTTTAATACTGGCATTATAATTCTGGATATTTCCTCCAAGTGCGGGCAAAAGCGAAACGACCGGCGTAATGATAGCGGCATCGCGGGCCTCATCCCAGTTAAATTTTGTGTCAAAATTAGAATCGGTTAGTGCATTGAATCCAGTCTTTACAAAATTAGTGTAAACCTGTTCGAAAACTGCTTCTTCCGCAACTTCTCCTAATAAATCTTTGGCAGCGCCTTTAAGTGTTGCGCTTGCAATGTTATTTACATTTAGTTTGCCCGCGGCTTTTCTGGCCGCTTCAAAACTCATTCTTCCTGCATTGGTTGCGCTACCTTGTACCAGTTTAGATTCAAGCCCTCCTACGAAAGTGTTGATTGCACCAATTCCTGCCGAAGTGATGAGTGCATAACGGGCCGCATTGCCAGGAGAAAGCCCGTTTTCGATAGCTTCATCGTAGGCGTTAGCCTGCAATTGGTGGGTTACAGCCAGGAGGGTCCCTGCCTTGGCAGATGTTTTCATCCCGGCACCCAGTCCTTTAACAACTCCTGAATAACCGCGACCAATAGCCATCATCATAGCCAAATCAGCGGTCACATCAGCTACAGTGCTCAGTAAAACATCGGAACCTGTAAATCGTTTTTCTGACTTTACACCACTTTTATTAAAGCGCTCTTCAAAATTATCATCAACTTCAACAACAAACCCGTTGTCATCACGAACATTTTGAATCTTGCCGTTATCAGTTATAACCTGTTTTCCTTCGAAATTAGCTACGTTCTCATATAATTGACGTTGTAACTTAGACGGCTTGGGAAAGTCTGTCTGAACACGCTGTGAGGCGTCTTCTGCAACAAAACCCAGTGCTTCAAATATCTTCCCTTCAGGTGTTATACCGATATTGGTGTCTACGCCAAAGGCTTCTGCTACATTTTTGGGGAAAGCAGCAGTTTGGTGGATGAGTTTACCCATTAAGCGACTACCCCAGTTTAAAGTGAGTTTTCCTATCTTTCCCTCTTTGCTCCACTGGTCCACCGTTTTTTGACGCTCTTTGGTCCAGTGTTTTAAAAAGGCATAGTCGGGATTAGACTGTTCTAAATCCTTATTTGCCTGGAAAGTGTTTTCCAGTGCTTTATCTGCTTTTATGATTTGAGAAAATTCCGGATGGCCTAAAACCTTATCATATTTGTTCTTGAATTTCTCCCGGTTTTCTTCTGTATCCTCTTTTATTAATGCTGCCTCATCTTCTCTTAGTTGGTCAAAAATATCATCACCGAATTCGCTTTTGATGATGCTCATGGCGTACTCCTTCTGCTCTCCTGCTCTTTTCGCATAAGCCATAAGGGATGCGAAATCTTCTTTACCCTGTCCTTCCTTGGTTTTTCTGTTACGAACCTGTTTGTCAAGCAAATTCGGTTCTTCTTCTTCGCGCAAAGCATATCCTGATTCGAAAGGGTTTTCTTCGCCTGTAATAGAATAAGGAACGGGCCCGTCTACGCTGACAGGCGTTTGAACGGCAGTAGATTCGCTTGCCGTTTGCTCAGGCAAGATATTTTGCTGGATTATATCAACTCCTTCATCGGGTGGTTGAGCACCTTTTGGTGGTACTGCCTGAAGACTTCCTTCCTCTTTGTCGCGCTGATAAGCAGTTTTGAGAAGGTCAAAAAACTCCGCAGTGTTCGAAGGAACCTGGTTTTGATTAGAAGAATTTTCCGCAGTGGGGGCATCTGTCGCGGATAAAGTATCGCTTGATAGATTGCCAGAATCTCCATCGTGACTTTTTTTTTTGAAAAATTGACCAATAAAGTCGTCGTAACCCTTTGTATAGCCAAGGTTCTGTGTCATGTACTGGTGTAGTTTGCCTTTGTTTTCATCAGTGCTTAACTGATCGACAAACTCATCATAGGTGCCGACAAATCCTTTGTCGCCAAGACTCACCATCTGGTCATAGAATCCCCTGTATGGTACTAATTGATCATTCATTATAAGTCGCATTATTAAAATCTAGGCTTCCCCCCTTTGAGGAAAATAGATTGTTGATGGCACCTACCGGTTCAGAGTCCAGGTCGTAGGGCTTATTGTTGTGCTTTTTAAATGAAAAGTCATACATTTCATAAAGCTTTTCTTTATCCCCTTGTTGCGACAAGTCGATAATCCTTACAACGGCATCTTCGTCCGGCAAATAAACAGCATTACCCCTTAAAAAGACTGGCAGTAAATTATCGGAAAGACTCCAACCTTCTTCTTCTCCAAATGTAATAACCTTACTGTCCTGTATTTCTTCATCAAAAAGAGGTTTGTTCTTCATGTCCTCTACCGCCTTGCCTTTCATGTACACCATCACCTTGTCTCCTTCATGCTTGGTTTTATAAACCTCCAAATCTTCCCCTGGTGGCTTGTATCTTCTCAGATAGTCTGCTGCCTCTTGCCTGCCTGATTTCAAATCAGCCAGCCATTTCTTTCGCTTACCGTCATATTCTTTTTTATCCATACCGCCAAGTTTCCCACTTTCGTCTGCTGTTCTTTCGTAAGAGGTCTTTAACCTGTTTCGTATCATTCCTTTGTACCTCTTGAAAACACCCTCTACCGGATCACCTGTAATCCCTTCTGCTATTCGTGGGTCATCTAAAAGCTTTTCGCGAATGGCTTCCCTGATAGCTGAATCACTGACACTAACTGAAGTGGTGGTAATATCCCCTTCCTCTATCTTGCTTCGTTTTGGGGTAAGGGTAGCCGCAATTTCGTCTAGCGTTGTTTTTACACTAAACGGCTTTTCCTGCGCATTCCAGGTATTTGCATCGTTAATGATAGCTTGCTCATAAATAGAGATTCCGTTTAAGTCGGCCTGATGCTGTAGATTCTTTTTCTGTTCTTCACTCAATTGCTGGAATTTTGCATCATAGCTTTGTTGAAGTTCCGTCCATGTTCCTGGGTCTTGAATAACCATTGCAGCATATTCTTTGAGTTGATCTTCACTAACCGGTGCCCCGTTGTTCTTCCGAACCAGGTCTGCCATGTTGTTTTTATGGTAAGTGCCTATCTCTTTTAAGGCCCTATTCTTGGTTAACTGCGGAACATTTAAATTTTTATCGACAATATCATTTAATGAGTTGTTATCAAAAAATTCCTGAAACTGGCCCCATCCGGAATACTTGTCTTGATTGGACTGGTAGAGCGACCGACCTTTATCATATGCCTCTTTTAACTGCATAGAATAGTCGCCCATAGTGCCAAGTTTCTCCCATCCTTCCTGAAATTTCTTGGTTTGCTCCGTAAAAGTATTAAAAGGGTCAATTCCTTTACTTAATAACTTGGCACCCTCTTGTATCACACCCCCAAAAGCATCAGAAATTTCTTGCTTATGCTTGTAAAAGTGTTCAGGCATCGTCAGTTTGCCTAGTTTGTTTGCGGCTTCTGATAATTGCTTTTTTCTTTGTTCCTTGTCCAAAAGCGCCTGCTTCATTTGAAACTGTTCACCCGGTTGCTGGCCTAGTGTGGTAGCTAGTCCGGTTCCTTGTCTGCCTTGGTAGAAACGTCCATTCATGGTGTCTGAAAATATTTGGCAATCGCCTGGGCTACCTGAAAAGCCTGAATTGACTGTTTATCAAGTAGTGATCGATTATCATTCTTGGCAAAAAAGTTATTATTACCCGTAATTGTTGAAGCAATTCCATAACTATCTAACCCACTCATCACATTTGTCAGTCCTGCCCCGAAAATATCACGGCTTTCGCTAAACCTGTCTGCCTCCGGCCCCGCCACATTGTACTGGAATGCTTTATCCTTATAGGCCGCTTTTGTGCTAAGTGCATCTTGGTAGTTTTTAAATTGCCTGTCTTTGTATTCTGCACTGGACTGCTGTAAATTAAGCAGTGCTTTTGACGCCTGGGCCTGAATGCTTGGCAGTGCAGCTAAAGCATCACCACTACTTTGTGCAGCCGCTATTTGATTAGACGTGACTGTTCCGATATCATCTTTAGCTTTTGCATACCCCGGCATATCGCTGCGCATCCTAAGTGAAGACATCGCCAAATTTCGCTCCACTTCTTCGGGGATTTCGTAGGGTGTCCGCTTTTGAGTAAGTGCAGAAATCCCCCCGCCGATAAGCTGTGCGCCACCGATTGCCGCTTTCGTAATTGCCGCTATTGTAATTGGGTCCATCTATTGAAAATTAGAATCTTGGTAATAAATAAAAACCTTGTTTACCTCATTATCAAGTGTTGCATCGGCAAATTGTATCTTAATTTGAGCAACTTCTCCCTGCAAGATACGACCATTGTACAACTTTTTCACTGTTTGTTCTGCTCCAGGTAGAGAAGACCACTCTGTTGTCGGGTCTGTTTCATCTCTTAAAAATGGAGCAAAAAACCTGCCTTTTATGCTTTCCCATATCGGTAGTGGCACTTTTGACGTGTAATTAAACGGCACTCCATGCGTAGAGGGGACAATTATGCTTGGGGAAAAAACGCTTCGGTTACTTAATACAGACAAGTTTCTGAAAAGCTTTTTAGTTTCTGGCTCCTGATTGGCGGCGATCACGAAGTAGGCTTCATTATTGACGGTAAAAAAGGTAGTCCTGTTGCCCCCGTATTCCTGCTCCCAAGGTAGCCCACCCTTAATAGAGTACCACTTGTTTCCCAGTTGTGCGAACTGCTCCGGGTCTAAATCACACGTTCCCACCCAACCATCTTTGCTTGGGTCAAAGATTACTGTTTCAAAAGTCTGATCCGTTTTCTGGAAAGAAACAAATAAGTAACTGTGCTCTCTGACAAACTGCGAGATAATCTTATTATCACTACTCAATAATTGAAATTCTTCGCCCTTCGCGTTAAAGTATTCAAACCACTTATAAGACGAGATAGGGAACATTCCGTTATTGGCGTATCTCCAGTAAATCCCTTTATGTACGTCAAACCCATAAACAAAGCCGTCTTCTTCCTCTATGCTTTCCGGATGATGAGTGCCATAGTCTGCGCGAAGTTCATTGGCTATGTTTAGCAGTTTGTCTGTTCTGGATAGTGACCGCGAATTATCTATTGTCAGTATCTGGTCTTTGCTTACATAGATGGGCTGTGATTTGTTTTCACAAATTGCAAGTAACACACTGCCCGGTGTACGCAATGCCTTTATAATGCCGTATTCCTGGTTTACCTGAATAAAGTCGGTTCCCCTGAACTGGTTAAGCCCGTTTAATCCGGAAAAAGGCGTGTAAACCCCTGACGTTCGGATTCTGGAAAACAAGAACCGTTCCTTGAAATAAGGATCTGGAATGTTAGCTCTGCCTAAATTATTGACATTTGAGGATTTGAATGCGTAGTAGTGCATTCGCTCTACATTATCAACATTAAAAGGATTAGGGGGTGCTGCTATGTCAAAAAACTCGACATTGGTTCCAAGTATGGTGTCTCCGTGAAAATCGAGCGTATGGGTCGCCTGGTGCGCCCTGGATGGGTCGCCCGGATTAACTATGTCGTAACACTCTGTTACATCGTATGCGATCTCATCATCTACCCCTTTGGGCCTGTAAACTTCAGAAAGAATGTACTGCGATCCCGCCATAGAAAAGTTAGGGAAGCTAGCGTCATTTTTAATAAAAACCTCGTACCTGGCAACCGCTGTTGCTCCCGTTGTTCTTACCCTATAACCTGCTATTGGGAAATTGAATGGTTGAAAATCCGTACCCGGGGGTAAACCCGGTACGCCGTTTCCTCTCAAGAATTGGAGTCTATCCCCCCCCTCTACCAATATGGTGTGGTGATCATCAGTTGTAAAGAATAGTTCTAAAACTCGCTGGTCATACTCAGGCAAAGCATCAGACGAAAAAACAAAACCTATGTAATTAGCATCACCTGCCGCAAAGGTAGTGCTGGTGGGGTTTTCACTTTCATGGGTGATTTTCCAGTAAGTCACCTCTATTATAGGGAATTGAATGTAAATCGACTGATTAAGGTTTTTACTTCTTAATATCCTATATCGTTCTGCTATAACGGGGGGGGTAAAGTCAAAAGTGAAATCTATAATAGGATAGCGATACTGCACTAAAGTGTTTGCTGTAAACGGAATTTTGGTCCTGCCCACATATTGGGCTGGACCACTTCTTCCAAAACCATCTTCGTACTGGATATACCATTTATAGTCTCCGCCCCTTTTTAAAAAGAAATAAGTGGTCTGTTCGTTAGGATAAGTAGTTGTCGGTACGGCTCCTGATTCAGTTTGTACTATATCGGTGTTTGTTGTATCTACTGTATCAAAGCCCTCTAATCCGGCACCTATTGCGAATCTTACGTTACCCTCCTTGTCGCTTATTGATTTTAATACTCCCGCAATGCGCGGAATAAAATCAAAGAGCCCTAGTGCCTGAACATCGTCTGTTGAATTTTCATCGCTTGGTATAATGGAAAATGAGGCATCGTTATAGAATTTCCAGTCATGCGTACCAATCTGAACGCGGGATATATCGGTGGTTTCAATTAGTCTCCATGGTTCGTTGTCGCCATATCTGACAGCAACCTTTAGTTTTCGGATAAGGCTACGCCAATCATCAGAGTTTACCAGGTCGTCGTCAATTCTAATGCGCAACTCGTTGTATTCGTCCGTAGGAAAACCTTCAATATCAAAATTTGAAGGCACATAACTAATCGGGCTCCACTTGCTTTCCTGGTCATCCCAGTATATGTACTTGTACCGAAACTGAAAAGTTGAGCCAAACAGGTTGTTTTCTATATTAACCGTTGGTTCTATCCTGTAAACACCTGTAGGTGCGCATTTGGGGGGCTTCCTTAGTAACGAAAGATAATCTTCATGCCATGTGACAGGATAAGCGTTTGTTACGGCAAACCTTATATCATCGGTGACAGAAGATGTAATAACAATTCGATTGCCCGGGGTTGTAGGCGTGATGATTAGGTATCGGTCTAGTTGGATGATGTCGTATCCCCCTAAAGTAGTTAGTGCCGTATTTAGGGCAGTAAGCAGTCCGTCTGGATCACCAACATGGCCTGTTGAGGTATAGAAAACGGTAGGCCCGCTAATGTTTACACCATTGTGGTCTGTAACCTCCAAAGAATAGGTAGTACTGGCGGCTCCGGATTGAGTGTCTACGGTCAATTCAAACTCGTAAGTCTTGCTCGCCAAATTAGTAGCCCGGGGAACATCTATTATTTTGGGGAAAGTGCCGGTAATAGACAGTTTATCTGTTTGTCCGTCCGTCCAAGCTAAGAATCGCCCATCAATGAACTCTATGTGTGTGATATATCCATACTGCGTAAAATTTAGCACACTGGATTGAATGACGACTTCAGTTGCATTGGCGTTGAACGGATAGAGCCGAACAATTAGGTGATTATTATTAGAATTCCAGATAAACAAAAAGATACTTTCACACTTTTTATCCTCTTTTCGGCCTATACACCTATTTATGCCAGATGGAAGCGCTAAGCTTACAAGGTTGTTGCCCTTTAAATTGAATCCTTTATTGTGGCGGAAAACCATATTGTGAGCAGTGATGTAATCCCCCCGGCGAATATCGACAATATTCGAATCTTGATCAGCAACGCCGGTCGGTTGCCACACTTGAACCTTATGGTCAGGGTTTATCATCTCTTAATTGCATTGTATCCCCTTATGGCATCTGCCAACTGCTCGGGGCTTTCCCTAAAAGTTATATCATCAATCATGTTCATTTCCGCCAAGAACTCCTGCTTGGCAAAGTTTGCTGCTGATACGTTTTGCCCTTGTTCCATCCACTGGTTTACCCTTTGAAAGATAGCCCCAAAATACATGGTCGGCACCTGCTGAAAGGCTTCCCTACCCGCAATGGGTTTAAACCTAACCACCACTTTAGTTCCTGACTGGATATAGTGACCGGAATTGAATATGATAATGTTTTTTTGAATGTCGTATTTCCATGAGCCTCGGTCTTTGATGTCATTCTGATACCAATAGGCTTCACCATATAAGTAGTGATAATCGCCGTAACCGTGATAAAGACAGTAGCCTTTATTTGAAGTGTTGACTTTAGCTTTTTCACAGGAACACTCAGGAATATTTGTTGTCAGCAGTTCGGTGCCTTGGTAAAGCGACGGGTCGTAGGGAATTGTGATAAGTTCTTTGCCTTTGACTAGGCAACCTACCATTATGGGAATATCCTGAGTGTCAGAAAGCGGAAGCAGTAAGTTTGCTGGTAGTGTATATTCTTGGTTTTGAAAGTCTGGAAAAACGTGAATAGACAATTGCTCTATTACCCGCCTTGTTGCCCGCATTACAGGGATATAGTTTTTTGCTTGCGCATCTCCGCGCATCGCACAAATATCCCTTACTATGTTGTCAATGGTATCAACTTTCATCGCGGGCATCGTTTAATTCATCACTGGGCACAGCTTGCATTTTCAAAAAATAGTTTTCGCAGTGTTCCAGTAAATTAGAATATAAATAATCAGGCAAAGGAACTACATCGGTATTATTTAACGAGTCTACATCAAGAATTACATTTGCAATAACTTCATTTACGGTGCTTTTGTGATAGCGCAAATAAACCCTGTCTACTCCAGAATAATTCTCATACCAATAATAGGTGGTGCCAGTTTCCTCCAGTCCGGTAGTCTCAGAAAAAGAGTGAGCTTTTTGAAAGGGGCGTCCTTTTAAGGGATAGATGTCACCGATCTGTGCTTCACTTGGCAACCTGGTAACATTATTTGGCAGTTCAACATAAAAAAGGTCACGAACGGTATCTTTTTTAACGTCAACTTTATAACTGACATAATAAGCACTATCAGAAAAGCTTTGGTGGATATCTACTCTTTTGGCGCGAAGTTCCATCACTTTTCGCCCCATCACATCCTCATTGATAACGGCAGGAATTGCTGCGCCCAGGTACTTTTCGATATCGGCCTCCATGACCGTAATTTCACTATCGGGATTAACCTTGCCGCCATGCACCTTTAAAAAACACTGCCTTATCAATTCTTCTTTTGTGTACATTATAATACAGTTTGAAGATTAGCGCTTGCTATGATCTGCTGAACAATAGGATTGCTGCGAACTGTCATTCCCGTCAACCACAAACAAAGGTCAACCATGTTGTCGAAGTCTTTATCTAACCACTCCGGATGAATGGAACTTCCTGCGTCGTAGTTTTCTACCTGATTAACCGTATCAGGCGTTGTGGCCCTGACTATTTCGTTGGGATTGCGAACATATTTATGAATAAATTTACCCGTTAGTGTAGTCGGGTAAAGCTTAATTTGTCCTGCCTCAATAGTGTAATAAAGTCGTCCTTTCGCAAAATTTGCTCCCCTGATTGGACAATCAACTATATCTTTTATCTGCGAAGGGCGAATATAGTCTGCGGGTTTCTCTAATATTTGAACAGGACCTGATGAGTCAGGGTTCTCACTATATTGATAGCGAGAGCCCCTGACATCACTCCTAAAATCCTGTTGAACGGGATAAGCCCCATTTGAGAGGCTTAGGATAGATTCTGTGATAAACGGCGACAAGCTATCAATGACAGTTCCTGTTTGCTCTAGTTGCTTGACGTAGTAATCCATTAACTTGGACTGCGCCAAGTTTTGGATTCTATTAAAATCATCATTACCGAAGTGTCCTCTTTGTGACTCTGTAGATAATGTTTGTACCGTCTGATATAGTTTTTCCGTGTCCATTATGGATTAAGCGGTAATTGCCCGGTTATTCTCTGATCATCGGTGTTGTTGTATCCGGAAACGGCATCAATGTACCAGGCTCCGTCCGTATCGCGGTAGAAGGAACCGACACAACCTGCTGTTTCATTCCATACAGGGATTCTTCCTTCTGTATCTACATCAATAACCAGTGTGTTTTCGAATATCTTAATTTTACTAGGTATCGGTGCTGCTCCTGCTGTTATTTGCTTGGTAAAGGCTCCCTTGAATTCTACGTGCCCGTTTAACAATCGGTAGTAAACGCCATTACCGGAGGCTTGCTGATAATCACTGTCATAATCTGCGGGACCGATAAGTGTCCATGCACCGGCAACATTAAGCGATGCCAGGAAATCAGCCTCTGTTCCGGAATTTCCCTCATCCAGCCACACCTGATAGGCACTATCTCCCGTAATATAGACAGTACCATCCGGTGTAGACAAGATTCGTGGTTGGGTTGGAGTATCGCAATCACAATCGCAATCAAAAATTAATGCCTTCAGTTGCTCATACAGGGACTGCTGCTTGCGGGCACTTTTCTTATAGACGTGATTATTGTATAAGGAAAGTGTTGTCATCAATTGTAAATACAAGTCCTTGTCGGCATCTGACACTTCCGATACACCACCGGCTTTTTGAGCTTTAGCGTAGAAGTCGTCATTAATTTTATCTATGCAGTCGATCAGGTCACAAAGGTCAACATCGCAGACAATATCCTTGGACTCATAGTATGTTACATTTTCCAGTAAATTATAAGTAAAATTGCCATCTACGGACTGCGTAGAAACGTCAACATCCAGGGTAATGTCATAAGCGACATACTCATACGATATATCAACCGTAATCTGTAGGTCCGCCGTTGTTGTATCTGCCGGTGTTGCAACGTTGGGGATGTTGGGGTGACCAATGCGCAATTCTCTACTGCTAATTGTGTAAGAACCGTAATTGGTTTGATCCTCTATGATTAATTTATTAACGAAGCAATCCATTTTTACATCAACGCTTGGAATTATGTTCTGCGGCACCAAAGGCTGAAAGTCGAAAGTATTACTTTCTGTTTTTTCGTCAAGTCCTGTCGGTGTTCCCTCATTTTTAAGGAATACACTTACAGTATAATTGCCCTTGGCGAAATCTCCATCCGTGGTCGTGTCCATATCCACGTAGATAAAATAATCCTCGGGTGGTGATGGATTGCGGTGGTCAAAATCCGGAGTTGTTTCCGTGATGGTCTTTATTGTGGTTAACGGGCCTACTACCCCGATTTCAACCGTAGTGTCGGGACTTCCGCCAAAATCAGCACCGTCATTTAAAACGGTGATTTTCAATTTGCCGTAATTGGCATCAGCGGGAAGAACGATTGCGTCAACAGTGATTAACATTGTTATTGTTTTTTATCAAAGAAATTGCGGACGCGATTATAGGTTAGTTTACCCGGCTCCAGACGTTCCAGCATTTCTTTTTCAAAGCTTTGAGGATCATCGAGTTTTGCGAGTGCTTTGCCGCCCACCAGTTGGCCGTCAACAATCCAGCTAACCACATTGCCATCAATCTCGAGGTCGGGGCGAATCATGTCCAGCATCTGCTGCGGGGTCATTTCTTCGACCGGAACACTTTCTTCGGTTTCGTCAGCCATTAAGGACTCAAAGGTGGCGGCAAATTCGTCGGTTTCAGTAAAATCATTGATCTGCTTGGTTTCCAGTGCTGATTTTAGTGTTGGGATCACCTCTGACAAGTTGGTGGAAATATAATTTCTTAAAGCAGCGACCGGCTGTAATGCGCCAATAGCCACAATAGATTCACCCCCGAAGTCTTGGCCCCATGCCCAGTGCTTGTTGCTGCCAGCACCCAATTGCACAAAGATACGTTTGTCAATAGCACGCGCAATCATTCCGTACAGTTTGGTTTGTGCAGAAGTCGCGGCCTTTTGGAAGGCTTCCGGGTTTATATTGAGCATATTTACCAGCTCTATCCTCAGTGTATTTGCGTCCTTATCATCTACACTCTGAATGGAGATGGTATTTTTGCCCCTTTTCATGTTTATTCCGGCAGCTACTGTTCTCAGGGTGTTTTCATCCCAACTAAAAATTTGAGATTGCAGATCAGAAAGAATGCGAAGTTTTGCCACTTCATGCTGCGCTTTTACTTCTGGCAGATTCAAATCCCACCGAGGGTTTGGCCCCACAAAAGGCGAAGATTTACACCAGGGATGAACCATGTAAAAGATGGCCATCTCCATGTCAGAAATAGAGTTGATAACTATTTCTTTTCCAACAAAAGGTGTTGCAGTCTGGTCGGTGTGGGTCGGCAAATAACGGAAAGAATTATCGGGATTGCGCTGCCTTTGTTGGGCATAAATCAACTCTACAGAACCATTCTGGTTTCGCAGGTTTACCGTCAGGGGAACCGTAACACTATTAGGGTGCTTTTCGCCCCCGTTATGAATGTCAGGCTTCACCCTGGTTGAAATCATCTCGATCTTTTTTCGGTCAAGAATCTGGATTCCAAAGAGGTCTATGGCATCTTTAACTGATACCATTTTCTCCTTGTATTCTTGGCCTTTATAGTTACCTGTAATAATTAACATCTTTTAATTTTTTAGGAAATTAGGAAGTGCCTAGGGCCAATGGCCCCAGGCTATAATTCAGGTCAGATTATACTGTAGTAACCTCAACCATCTGGTTGGGGCAAGCACCATGGAAACTAATTTCAGCCACAAGTGCATCCGTTCTACGGTCAAATCCGTCAGAAACGAACAATTCACTGAAATTAGCTCCGGCACCAACGATACGGGCAGGCATAGTCTCCCGGCTCAGTTCACCAAGCTTTTTGTATTCGTAACCAATAAAGCAACCTTTGCCGGTCGTTACAGGATCGGTAGTGTAACCAATTGGCGTAACGATACCGGAAGCGGGGAAAGAATACAGGCTGGAACCCATGCCTTGCACGAAATTGAATTCATGCAGCATTTTAAAAGCATAACTAAACCGTCCTTTGCGAATACCGCGAAAAGCAATATTCAAAGCAAACTCGGAAGCTGAAACGGGTTGCCAGTTGTCGGTTGGCTGCATAGACTCAGTGTAATTCAGCAAATCCTTAGTAAGAAGTGCGGCCACATCATTATCCAGTGAATTCAGCATGGCGTTTTCAATCTCATTAAAGAGATTCTTTCCTGTCCAGAAACAAGCATGGCGTGTACCTACACGCTCATCTTCCAATTTGTTGCCAATTGTATCGAAATCTCCAATGGCGAATGAACCGGCAGTGTAGCCATGGCTGTTACCATAGTCTTCTACAAAGGTGTAAAGCCCTTCGGTAGTATGAACAGGAACATCAATACCCACTTCGCTTGACAACTGTGTGGAGTTATCACCTTGCTTGCCAAAAAGCAAAGCACCATTACAGTTTTCTTCAAAATTCCACTTCATGTCATTGTGTACTTTCAAATAGAAAGCACCGGACTTGCCCTCAACGGGGTTGAAGTAAGTCTGGTTGGTCAAAGATGAGCCGGTGGCACCAGAGGCGCCTTTGATGATCTGGAATCGGTTGGTGTACTTCGAGATGCGAGGAACCCTTCCTTTAGGAAGTCCTGTTCCTTCACCCCAAGCATTAGAGATGATGCCGTATTTCTGTCCAGCGGTGATAGCACTGTCCAGGTCATCGGTAGTGCTAATGGGTTCAATGGTTAATCGGTGTGGGTCAAACGTAGTGTCTTTGGTTTTGATTCGGCCAACCATCCCGTTCGGGAAGCGAATTAATTCGCCTTCAATGGGATAAGATGCCTTCACTGCGCTACCGCTGGCAGTAAAAGAGCCGTCATACATTGATGTGGCATCCAGGGCAATAACAATGTCATTGCCGACCCCACCTGCGGGGGTAACAATGGAACCAACGTGCACCAGGTTTTTACGCCAAGGTGCTTCCCAGTGGCCGGTCGTCGGTGCTGCTGTTCCACGGGCAAAGCCCATAGATTTCAGCATCAGGCGAAGGCCCGGGCTGTGGTTGTGTCGTTCAGAGAGCGCCAACAGTTCGTTAGGTGCGTAAATATCGTATGCTGTAACCACTTTTTGTGATACAGTATTTCCGCCTACATCGCCAAAAGCATCAACTACAAAGTCGAAAGGTCGGCCAGTAGGATTATCAAAAGCAGGACTAAAAGCCATGTTTTAAGGTTTTAAAAATGCTCACCAGCGGCAACCTGGTAAGGATTTGTTTTAGGAATTTTCTCTTTTTCTTCCTGCGGGGGCTTTTTGCCGGATAGCTTTTGCGTTGTTTGGGTTATGGCAGCACTCGCCACTTCGCGCAGAATGTTTTCCATGTTTTTGACAAAGAACATATTTTGCGCGAATTTTTCCACTTGTGCCCATCCGTCCTTATTTAAAGGGATGGAATTGTTTACCGCGAAAGAAAGAGCTTCTTTTAAATACATCCCTTTCTCTTTGTCTGTTGCGTTGACATCCAAAGAGAAAGGGTCTTGCCCTTCAACCTTTACAGTTAAAGGCATCGGCTTTGTAAAAAGGGAAGCGTCCAGCACTTTACCCCATTCCTGTGTAGCCAGTTGGCGCGATTGTTCGGCCTGTTCTTTGGCCTTTTTCGCATCCGGATTGTCGAAACTAACCTTTAGTTCTTCAATCATTTTTGCTGCTTGTTGGGCGTCCAGTTTTTTCTGATAATTAACCTCCGCCGTGTTGGTCGGATTACCATCTTCGTCTACCTCCGGTTTATACTTTCGGTCGAAGAATGCGTCAATCTCAGAAACCGTGGCCGCTGGGTTCTGCTTTTTCATCATGAACTTGATCTTTTCTTCATCGCTCATCGCGGAAGGATCAAGCAATTGGGCTTCCCCAAAACGGACAACTTCTTTCAGGTCGGCACCCTGGCGCAGCATAGTGTCAATTTTTGCTGAAAACTCGTTATGGAACGGGCTTAATTTGGATTGTTCTTCCAATGCCTGAACCTTTGAGTTATATTCATCCAGTTGACTTTGTAAGGAATCCACTTCCTTGTATCGGGCTAATGTTTGATAGGCAGAATCCCACTGCTCGGGAATTTCTTCACCGAAAAATGGTTTCAATATTTCCTGCCAGCCTTCCGGCGCATCAGGGATACTTACTTGTTGTGGTTCCTTTATTTGATTCAGGAGCTCGTCAGCTCCCAGTTTTTCATTAGACATATCTTCGGATTTTAGTTTACTAAACTATCAGTGACCGCTTTGCCTACTGTGCTGGTTTGAATTTCTTCCAGGCGCTGCTTGTGTTTTAATTCACTCAACTGCCTGGTTTGATCAAACTTCTGTGCTTCATGCTGGTCTTTGCGATCATATTCTGCATTTATTTTCTTTATTTCTGCCTCCACCCCGGCTACACTTGCTTCAAGATTGCCTCTATTATTGGACTCTATCTTTTCCATTTCGCGCCGGTGTAGTTCATTTTCTCTGCGAGAAACGGCTTTGGCTATATAATATTGAGCCTTGCCTACATCTCCGTCTTCCAGCAGTCTCATTATAAAAAACTTATCTGCCGGGGTTATCATTCCTTTTGTTTCCTTGTCGATCAGTTCCTGATTGATGAGTTGCAATTGATAAGCAGTAGGGGTTACAGTCAATTTAAACTCCCAAATGTGTTCGAGAATGCGCTTAGTGACCTTCTTTTCCACAGGAATGCCGAACAATTGCGGGGTGGTTAGCTCTACATCCCCGTTTAAAACGATTCTGGACCACCGTGACAAGGTTTTCTTGGCAACTGTGTGTGCTAACACCTTTTTGGCGATAAAGAGTTTCCTCATCGCGTTATTTGCAGCCGTATTCATTGATTCTATCATCGGCTTCAACATTCGGTCATTTTGAGATGTGCCGTCAAATATCGGATTTAGGCCGGTTGCTTCTCTGATTTGGTCAATCTTTATTTGCGCTTCCCTGAACAAAATCTCCAAATCCTGGTACATATTATCACTCATAAACTCTACAGGTTTACCTTGATACTGCACTCCAGGTTGAAACTTGTTAATTGACTCAACCACCAAAACCCCGGTGTTATGGAATATTTTAAGTAAATCGGACAGGGAATAATCTACATTTCCAAACCGAACCGTTTGTTTTAATCTTGACCGGTCAATGACCATTTTGTTAGTGGTAAACTTTGAAATAGCATTTCTTCTTTTCAGAACCGCTATTTGTAGGTCGTCAATTAAAGAGATACATCGCTCAACTTTAGAGACTGTTCCCGTTGAAATGACTGTAATTGGAAGCGTTTCGCCATCTGAGTAGGGCACTTCGCCTGACTTATAGACATATTTGGTGCCTATTACCCAATTGAGTTGGTAGACGGTGTTGACTCTTTCTGTTGCGATCATTTCTTCCGGATAGCGAGAAGTATCGCTTTTCGAAATGGGTAGGCGCTGGTCATTTCCCATAGGCGACTTGCCTATCAGGTAGTAAAGTTCTTTTTCTCCCTTGAAGTAGCAGGTGAATACAGAAACCCCTATGGGGTCGTAAGGGTAAGCACCTGCTGAGTTCTTATATTGTTCTCTGTTATGGTAAGATGCCCAGTGCGCTTCGGTTCCGCGATAAACCCCCTTATTGTGTTGGCCGAAATTGCGATGAGATTTCGCTATCAGGTAGAGGTCTTTTTCGTTCAGGTCAGATACTTTTCGCAAGGTAGCTACTGACATATCTTTAATATAACCTCCAAAGGACATATCCCGGTGATCCAGATATTCTGAGTATCCGAAAACACCCTTATCTGGATCGATATACTCTAAAACTTCACCTTTATCTGTTAATCTGTGCTCAAGTGCAAGCATCCCGATTTCGTAGATATCGGCATCCAGCATTGCTTCCAGGTTGTCTTCATAGATAGAATTGTTTAAGACAGAATCTACCGCATCTTTGGCCTCTACTTCAGCAGCAAAAGGCAACCCTCCCAATTCCATTAAGGTATCTACATCGTTTTCGGTATCTACGTAGGTCATATCGGGCTTCCCCGGAGGCGACATACCTAAAGCCTGCTCCATTTGCTTGACAGCAGGATTGGTGTATAGTTTCATTAGTGCCGCCGTTTCCTGCTTGGATTTTATTGCCTTACCATCTGTGGCAACGGGGTGTGGGCGGAACTTATAGTCACTCATTGTGGCAAGGGCCTGTTCCTTGAACTTTGGCATAATCATGATATTAGCATAACTAATATTCATCGTCTTATTGCCAGCCTTGTCTTTTTCTGGAACCCACTGTCGATATTTGTCTGGCGACTGAAGACCATTGGAATAAGCGCGAAGCTCTGAAATTGATCTGCGCAATACATCGCCACCGCTGGAGAATCGAGAATAATCAAGAATACCGTTACTCAATATAGAGCAGCGGTCAGTTGAATAGAGTCCGAAGAAATATTGAGCAAACCGCATATAATCATCATCAGTAAAACTGGCGCCGGACGGCTTGCTGATCTGTCCGGAACGCATCTGCTGGGCCAATTTGCCCTGATCTTTGTACTGATAAGACTTTTGCATAACTATTCTTACATTGCCCAAGGGGCTTCTGTCCATTCTTCTTCGTGTTCCTCAACCGCACTTTGTAAAGATGAATCCATAGCGCCTAAAAGGGCATATCCCCATGCTACGGTTGAATCTCGGTCGCTCCTGTTGTCCATGTTGAACTCCCTTGCATCTTCTAGCACCTCTAAGTGCTTATGAACATTCGGATAATTCGACAATATAAACTTTATTGCGTTTACATATAAGTGAATGATGCCCGTACTTGCTGCAGCGCCCACATCCGCTTGAGTAGTTTTACTCATCGGATTGTTAAAAGTTTCAATTGGCCTCAACTGAATAAACGGGAATAAATTCAATTCGGTCAAAGTGTTTATCAAGAATCGGCCTTTTTGCGTTTCTATAAACGCAGGTACTGAATAATAGAACAAAGTTAATAAAACATGCTCAATTATTTCTGCTTCTGATCCAGGTCTATTTCTGTAAGTACAAACGGTTTGGTTGGTGATCATATCCCAATCGTTGATCACATTGCCTGCGGGATCAAACTCCAATCCCTTCTCTGCGCTGAAATCCAGTCTACGATGAACATTGATTGCGAGGTCAGAACCGCTGCCTTTTGTGGAATCAATAGGGTCAATGCCACAAGAGTAAATGTGTCCAGAAGCAGGCGCCAATCCACCATCATTTACATTGCGGGCATTAGGAGTAACGGGATGCTGCGAAATTTCCCATAGTCCGTTAGGGTCGTCCATCCATTGGACTTTCCCGAACCTTACCCCATTCATCCACATTAGATTACCTCGCCTTGTTAATGGGGTGGCGTACTTTTGTCCGAACGGATCGGTATTCTCCCTTAATCGCTCTAATAGCTGATCTAATAACTGTGGATACAGGATGCAGTCTTTTGCCGGTGTAACCAGGCTTTCTTTTACAGATGCCGGTTGCTTTCTTTTTAAGTCTACAATTCGGTCAAACTGTCCGGCTTCCTCTAGTTTTTTTAGTGTAGCATTTCTTCTTTTGCGCGCTTCTTTCCTTTTATGGAATCCGTACTCATCAACCTTTGCGGCCAACTCATATCCCCTGAACAGTCTAAATAGCCCATTTAGGGTTCGTCCGTTTTCATCCAGGTTATTTATATCTGCATCATTCCACAATTTTCTGCATTTTTCTACTGATTTGCCTGAATCAACATCTTCTACCGTAGTGGTTAACTGGAACTTTCCAATAATATCAGCATCATTGTGCATGGTCATTGTCTTGGAAAGGATGTCTATTTGTTTGGTAACGTTGATTTCTGCAACCTTCATTTTACCGGCCTCATCCAGATAGGCTATTCTCCATCTGGAGCCATCACCGGCTCTGGTAACAGAAGGGAATGCCTGGATACCTGATTCTAAGCCAAGGCTAATTTGGTCTTGTAAAAAAAGGCTGGACTCCTGCTGCTTTCTTTGTTTCTTTTTTGTTTGAACATCCGGGGAGTAAGAGAAATCCAAAAAACTGTCCGGAATGTCCATACCCCGGTTTTTGGGCTTAAAGAAATAAATCATCTTACGATTAGCAATTGCTAGTCGTCGGAAGTTCTTTTTATTCTGGTCGCCGGAATAGTTCTGCATCATGCAGTTCGACTTCCTCCACCTGGTCGCCTCATCCCAACACACGTATAATGCCTTTTCGGTATCGCCTAGTCTCCGACACTTAATAATAAAATAGCCCATAGCATCGGGGTGATCTCTGACATATTCCCAAAAAAGAAAGAATTCTAAAGCCTCGATCCGAAAGGTAGGTAAAGACCCTGTTTCCATAAACCAATAGCTCATAAAGGGGTACATAGAACCGGGAATGTAGAAGGGACGCCCCTTGATATACTGCCACTGTCCATGTTCGCGCTTATGGTATTCTGCCTCTACATAGGCGCGTTCTTCGCTCTTTTTCCATGAGCGAATATCTCTTGGCACTATGTTGCGCTGAAATTTCTGGTGTTTGCTGGAAAGATCGGAATTAAGGATAAGCCTATCTTCGGGTTGTTTAGGCAAGGGGATTTTATGCTCCCCGATTTTCACATACCGGGGATTGTCGTCGTATTCTTTCTGATAAAGCTCATGGGCTCTTAAAAACATAGATAAACAAGTGAAAACACCGGATTAGCTTTAGCGTTTCACGCCTCCCACTGCCATCCGGTGCAAATCTCACGAATGTTAAAACCCTATTATCCTTACTGGGTTCCGTTTTGGCCGTCCTTCAAGCCTTTTAAATAGGCTTTCCGGGCAAAGAGGCGAATGATACAATAAATTCCTTTCAGTCCGTTGTTGACATCGTAGGCATCTTCTTCGGGCAAATCAGAAAGTTCTGCGCTGGTATCCTGGAAAAGACGCTCTACGTCATCATTGCTGATTACGGACGCTTCACCAGCCAGGTCAAAATCTTCGACTGCCTTCTGCCATGCAGGAACATCATCAAAAAAGAATGTTACATCGGCAATAGTTGCCCTTTTATCGGCTGCAGCCTGGTAGATTGAATTGATAGTGCGCTGCAAAGCTAAAGCACCATCGCGAGTTTCGTTTGACATATCTTAGGTTTAGAAGTGAATAATCTATTGTTCTTCGGTGTCCTTGTCCGGAATATCCTCATTGTTCGGAGTACGGACATTTTTCACCCTATCGATATTATATACATGGGTAGGGGTGAATTTCAGGTGGTCCGGCCAATCGGGTCTATTGTATTTGCCAATCCATTCAACCGTGGGTGACGGGCCTACTACGTACTCCCGATAAACGATGCGGCTATCAGCAGATTTTACAATGTATTCGGGCAACGCTCCCCCACCTATGGTATCAGTCTGAGTACTCGTCCAAATTACATCTACATAAAACCCGTCCAGACGGACAGTTTCTTTGATGAGTTCCTTCATCTTGACCTCCACCTCTTTTTCATGCTCATTTGATTGTTTGATCAAATTATAAGCACCTGCTCCGGAACCAAACAGCCCCAGCACAATGGCTGCGACAATAGGAAGTGTTCTGGTATAGAAGAAATTCTTGTCACTCATTTTTTTAAGTTTAATTATTAATCTTCTTTTTGTCAAAAAAGTATAGCCATGCAGCCAGGTGTAAAAGCATCAGTGCTGTAGGAAATGCCATTGCGCTGCTTATTCCTTCTATGTAGAAGGCAAAGGCATATATGCCTGTGGCGTTTCCCAGCATTGCAGAACAACCGATGGCTATTAGTAGTGTAAAGATAATCTTCTTTTTTAAAAGGCGAAGCAGCCCGGCCTGATAAAGCAGTATGGAAAATATGGTCATTAAAGATGGCGTGTCTTTCAAAGCAGATAATACAGCAGATTCATCCTCAAAAGATGGAAAGAACGATGGAGGTTGATCAAGTGCAATGCTGCTCATTAAAAAAACACACGTTGTCAGGATGCACCCCACTAAAAAGGTTTTGTGATGAAGCTCTTTCATCACTCCCGCCAGAGCAGAAAGAAATAGACAAAAAGCGGTTCCGAATTTTATTGTCGCATCTCCACTGCCAAAAGTCAATAAAATGGAGTCTGGTTGAATAAACCAAGCGACCATTTGTAGGAAAGAAAAAGATAAAACGATTACGAGTAAAAAATTTAACCTGAATGCTTCCAGGCTTAGTTCTGTCTTAAAAATAAAATTCGCTACTGTAGCCATTTCTTTATCTGATTTTCCAGCGCCTTGATCATTAAGTCTGTTACATCGTCACCTTTTTTCGAAAGCCCTGTGAATATATTAATGAAAAAATCGAACACGTATTTCCCCGAAGCACCTATTATTAAACGAGAAAACTCGCAGGCTTCATGCCTCATTTCAAAAAAGGTGCAAACCAGATTACCACCATAATAGGCTCCAATCCCCGCATAAGCGCAAATTAAAAGGAGTTTTATTATCGTGACGGTTCCTTGCTTTTCCTTTCCCAGTGCTATTGCTACTGCAGAAAGGATTACAAAGATTAAATATACATCAATATTCATGAGCGTTTTCTAACCAGGGGGAACCTAGCGAAAAAAATAAATCGTTGCTATTACTGATTTGTTATCTGTACGATGTCAATATTCCCTGTAACGTTATTGGGCCTGAATTGCACCCTGTCATTTGCACTGATTGTTTTGTTCGAGCCTATATTAATATTACCTCCTGTATTTAATTGATTAGCTTCGGTAAAATACAAATAGAAATCACCTTTCATGCCTCTATTTAATGTTCCGTTGATTCCCAGGTTGATGGTAGAAATATTAGTAGCGCCTTGCACATAGTATTCATTATAATCTATACCCTCAATAGCAATTGTCGCTGCTGCTGTTATGGTATCAGGGCTCACCCAAGGACGAAACCGAAACTCATGTGAGAATGTGGCACCGTTATTAAATCGCACCTTGTCAAAATCGTTATTCTCTCCATAGATGACGGGATCAACCGTAGATGGATCGATGTCAAAATAAAGTGTGTCACCAGGCGGCGCCCAACAGTCTTCAAACCCCACCCTAAGTCCGGCGGTTGTTCTTAACTGCTTGGTCATAAACTGGGTTCCATAACCTCCGGGGTACAACTCTGTTTCAAAACCTACATTGGTAAACTTCACATCCAAATTGTAGTCACCTGTCTCTGCGAACATTATAGGAACATCATTAGGCAGCCCTGCTCCGATACTGGAGTTTAAATATCCTTCTATATGCCCGTTCCTGAAATTGTAGATAGCCTTTGTCGGTGTTCCCGAATTAATAGGGGGCGAAAATCGCATCATTTGGCTTGCAGCCCTTAATGAATCTGCGAGAATATCAAAGTTGTTGATTTCAGCAACAATTCGCGGCGCAGGCGAAAACAAACAACTGATCTCAAAAGGTGAGTTCTTAAAACTCACATTATCCATGAATATAGATATGGTACTATCCCCTGGATGACGAACATTGTTTGTTCCTACGTTTTGAGAAACGTAGAATGAGTTTATATTCGTAAAATTAGAGTTTGTGATTTTTAAGTCGCCATTAATCAAAACGCCCCTTATTCCTCCACCTGCAATTCCAGATACTGTCATGTTTACGTTGTCTAGCGTTAATCTTTCTGCCAGCCTGGACGAATATATGCCCGATGCGTATATTCCGGAATCATCTGTCCACTCAAACGTGACGTTTTGGAAGTATTGAGTAATATTTGTTGAATCCACCGCATCAAGCCCACCTCCTGAGAAGAATTGAACATTAACCCCCGGACAGTTTTTCAACTTGGTGAAAGCCACCTCAAATTCTTGCTGTGGATGAGTGTATATTGGTCGGCCTCGCCCGTTTCTGGAGAAAACAGTATAGTAATGAAACGGACCGACATCTTCAATTAAAGAGTTGGACAATTTAAAAGTTCGTATGGTTCCAAAGTTCTGAAAGCCGGTTTCGGCAGACTTCATTCCATTGTAAAATATTTTATTGTAATAAGCCTCCCAGTCTCCAGCGTGATAAATGAATCCATCCCCACCTCTTGCGTAGATTTTATCCATCTCGATTCGCCCCTTTCCCAAACCAAAAGAAAGCAGTTGCCTGTTTCGGGCATCTACATTCCTAAAACCCGTTCGGAGAATACCTTCTATACTAAAGTTTTCCCAATAGAAGTTGCACTTATCCCACAGGTTTGTGGCCCTTGGGTCGCTGTAAGAAATGAAACCGCCCAGGAAGTTGTTGTCTGGTATTGTAGGGTCAGTAACTACGCCCAAAGTATCAGTGTAGCACCAAAAGTAAAGCTTTGACTCTTGGCCCTGCCCTCTTATTATGAAATCCCTTTCGCCTATATTGGAGTCATCGCCGTCATCATAATAGAAAGGGTTGTTGTCTGCGCTGGCTAACCCCCTGTACATTGCATAATCGCCCTTTCCAATAAATACTTCTATGCCGGTATTCATCACCAAATCAGCAAGTTTGTCAATCTTTTCTCTGTTGTCTTTGCCGTAACTGGCTATCAAACCAGCCTGCGGACTTGGCGATGTATAATTAATATCAGCCTGTGTTGCAGATGATACATTCGTGATGGTAAATGCACCCCCTACCAAGTGCATAACCGGCACCCATCCGCTTGTTGTTGTATAAACGAAGTAGTGTTCGCTTGTGAGTGTATCTTTGGTGCTGTAATCACTCGGATCAGTTACAAGCGCAATAGAATTCGCTCCGGGCGTTGGCAATGCCGCATAATTAGCATAAGGAGAAGAAGCGTCCCATTGTCCACTTGCCTGGAACTTCGCACCAAGATCAAATAGCTCTTGAATATAAATTATATCGCCTATGTCGCTTGCTGTAAAAGAGCAGGTGGGACAGGTTACAGTCGATGAGGTTACAGATACTGTTTTATTTGAGACAACATCCCCCCTAATTCCATATTGCTTAAAACTAATCAAATCCCCCACAAAACGAAGAAATCCGTCTGCTACTGGTGTGGTATGGATGGTGTCTACGTACCCTGAATAGGAAGCCCCTTCATAGTAATAGGTAGCTCCACCTCCATCGCCTGCGCTATAAAAGCCCAAGGTTTGAAGTGTTACCCCTGGATCATGGTCGCTTACCGCAGCAGCAACCATTTCTGAGTAAGTGTTATAGGTTTTATCGGTGGTTAAATTAGACTGCATAACCACCAGGCGTTGCCCAAACGAAATTTGAACAAAAAATAAGATGAAAAAGGTCAGGTATCTCATTAGTTCTTTATTGCTACGGTCCACTGAAAGTTTAAATTTGAAGCTGAAGTTACTGCTGTTCCTAAAGTGATGTTGTACACTCGCATGGTTACTTCTGTTGCCGTTATGCTCGAATCGTCCACCACATAAACATAGGGCTCTCCCGTTCCTCCGGATGCTGTGACAATTACATGGTCTGGCGTAAAAGGCGCTCCGTGTGAGAAAGTGACATCTCCTGAGCCATCGCTTGCTTCCGTTGATGTGTTCCCCCTCCAAACCGATCCGGTTCCTCCGGAAACTTCGAAATCTCCATTGATTGTTATTTTGTCGTTGGCAACGTCCGTAATAAAAATGTCCGCAATCGTATTTCCGTTTATCCCAAAATTGTAACTCACTTGGTCATGGTTAATTGAAAACTTTGAGTTGCTGGCGAAAACTAAATCATTAGTATTGTTGTGGATACTTAAAATATTATTCGTTGTTCCGGAGCCGTTATTCGGCCCAATCATTGCCGTTGATCCGAGAACACTCCCCCCAATTCCTCCATGGTTTCCAAATTGCCAACGCCCTCGGAATATCCTTCCCCAATCTGTCTCCGTAGGCGTTCCACTCACCGCACCCTTGAAATATAAACCGCCGTCTTGATGTGTGGCGGCAATAACCATTTGTTGAATACAGCAGCCTCCATTCCCCTGGAAATATATGCGTCCGTACCTGGTCGCATCCACTTCGCCACCTATGGCTGCTTTATAGGCATCGCCTCCAGCAGTAAGGTTTATCAATTTTAAATATCCGTTATCATTTAACTGTGCAGATAGGGATGTTGGTTCTATATAAGTGCCGGCATCTGTCCACAACGAAGCACCAGCATCATCAGCAGCCCAAACCAAACTGTCTCCTGCTGCGTCATACTTTAACACCTGATTTGCTGTTCCGTCTATTCTTGGCAGCCCATATTCCGAGTATTGAATATCTCCCCCCGTCCTTTTTTGAAGGAATGTCCCATTACCGGCTCCATCGTTGATTCTTGTTCGAAGAAATGTTGACTGCCCGGAAAGCCCCAGTGTGGTTCCTGTTGCCCCTCTCAAAAGTAAGCTTGTTGCTCCAAGTATCCGACTTCCTCCGTCAAAGTTTTCGATGGTTATAGAGTCAACAGGCGTTACCCCCCGAAGGAAAGTATTCACTACATCATCGCTATCATAAGCGGTGTGAACCCTTAATCCCACTTTGGGAGTTCCAGCAGATGAGTTCAGGTCTATGTCTATTCGTCCGGAACCGGTCAGGTCTACATTTCGCACCTCATTTATGATACTGTCAGTATTGTAAATGTTCCTATGATTAGACGGGCCTGCTATGGTAGCCGTAGGTGGAAAAACGCGAATGTAATTACCTTTGTCTACCATAACTGCAAGGTAAGCTGTATCCGAATCGGTAGAATAACCGTAAGTGGTAGTGTCGTTTTGAAAGTACTCGCCACTGGCTAACCCCAATGAATCCACTATAAACCCGCAAGTAACCATTCTGAATGTATCTTGATGGATACTATCCACAACTATTCCGGAAGCAGAAAAAGCATCATTAGTGCCCACTAATAATCCATATTCAGTTGCGGTGGAATCGTAAACTACCTGGTAGGTGTCATCTAAAAACCCATGACTAGGTTGATATATCTTTTGGATGCAGGTAGCATCACCTGCGCCGGATAATCCCCCCGATGTAGCAAAGGTGCAATCTGCAAGTGCCGCAGAAACAGTGCTGAAAGGATCAGTAACCGTAATTGGTCCACTTAGGCCCTTGAGGAAAAACCTGGTCAAAATGCCATACTTCCTAACCTGGACGATGTATTGCTCATTAAGTGCAAATTCCACCTTTGTTTCATTGTCGGTAAATTTATGAAAGGCACCGTTGGAAAGAGCTACGACCTCATCCACTGTTTCGGTGACAAACAAAAGGTAAGATGAGGCGTTATTCTGTAACCTTGAACCACTGGATGAGGCATCCGGGTAGATTAACATAATATCGTTAGTATTGACAACGGTTGAATCTCCACTGGTTTGTTCAACAACAAAAGAACAGCAGGATTGCGCTTTTGTCAGGAAAGGCAAAAGCAATAAAAAGAGGGAAAGTACATATTTCATAACTATTCATTTTCGACCCACGAAGGAGTCTTAGCAAACATTTCTGCATAACCGGCAAGGTAATCTTCTGCAGCAGCTTCCGCGATGAGCCCTTGCAAATACTCATCCTGAAAGATACGGGCCTCTAACTCCATAATGCGCTTATTTAATTCTGGAAGCTCTTTCCTGAGCATAACGCGCTTTGAAATAGCTTCTGTGCTCATATCCACTTCTCTTAAATACGCATGATTCTGGCTAAGGTTCACTTTTAGCGATAACCACTCCTGGTAATCATAATCGTTTAAAGCATAAAAAACAGCTGTCATTAGCGACTTGAAAGCCCTCCCCTGAATGTCGAATTCAACCTTTACTTCGTCATTAGCGCCTATATCAAAGAACTCAAAAATTTCCGTCCACCGCTTTGCAATATTGCGCTGCTCGGCAAAGGGGCTTTCTCTGGAGCAAAAGGCAATAACTATACGCATGAGTTTATCCCAGTCTTCATCACTCCATCCCCTTTGAGGAATGACATCAGAAAAGACGGGGTAAACTTTCCACATCTTTCCCTTTACGGTTGGGTTATATGCGCAGTTCGAAAAATCCACTAACCCTTATTAAGACGAGGCTTTTTCTCCGTCTTTTTTTTAAGACTGGCGTTTTCTTTCTCCAGTCTTTCCAGTTTTGCTTTAGCGGCATCCAGTTCTTTGCGTAGCTTTTCAGCCTCTGCATTGTGCGTCACAGATGGTTGTCCTTCTAAGGCTTCGGCAATAGATTTGAAATCTTTAAAGAAATTCCCTTTTAGCCATGCAATAGGTTCATGTCTCCATTCGTCGAAGTCTTTAAAGTCCGATTCGAGTTTGGAAGACAAGACAGCGCCAATATTGTTTTTGAATTTATCGGAAAAGAAAACGAGGAAATCAGGCGGGTTATTGCGAAGGAAAACACCGTGAACAAGTCCTGCTTTATTTTTGTGAAGCTTTTCGAAAACCTTTAACGGGTTTTTGGCTTTGCCGGTCGTGGAAACCTCAAATTCTTCGTGTGGGTTAGCCAGGGAGTAAAGAAAAGCAGATACAATGGATTCGGATTTGGTCTTATTGACTTTGATCATGGCAGTTTTTAAAGCAAATATATCCTTTATTTCCTTACATGCCAAGTCTGAACAGCACATCTTTATGCTGTATTCGTATTAATGGATGCTTACCTTTGTTTAATTTATTGTACAATGGCCACTCTACCCTGACGGCCATTTTTTCATCAAAGAAGATGTAATCACCATGCTTTAGTTTTCCTATGTTGTCTTTATACCCATCCAGATATTTGCATTTGGGTCCGATGTACCGTATTTTCCCGTAGCCTTTATGGTATTTGTCTGTGCTGACTTTCATCCCCGCTATATCTTCCATTAAAGGAATACGTTCAATTAAGATATACCCGTTTGGGCAAAGTACCTGATCTTGCCGAACAATACAATAGATATAATCATAAGGAATGAGCAGGCAATCGCCAATTCTATCTTCTTCGTTATCTACCTGCATAATGTAATTATACAGTACCTGATCGCCCTTTTTTAACTTTATGGTTGGAGAAAACTGAAGGGAGCGCCTATGAAGCAGATTATTTCGGCGGATATTCTCCTGAGATTTGACCGTCAGTTTAGGCATCTTATTAAACACCAGTATTGAGGGGGGTTCAATAACTTCTCCCCATACCCCGGCCTCAAACTGCGGATTGACAAAGTTTGCAGATTTCAACCCAATGTTATTAACCAGGTTTTTTTGCGGTCGAACTAGACAGTGATTAACTAAAACCATAACCAGACATCATCAGCTAAAACAAGTGCCACCTCTTTTCCGTTGTAGTCAAACTTTTTATTTCCCACCTTGGGAAGTAGTATTGTGTGACCTGATTTAATTTTCCGACTGCGGGATTTAATTACTCCGGCAAAGCGACTATCCTTATGGTTAGCTACATTGATCATGCCTCCTAGTTTTTCATCCTTTAACTGTTCGGGAAGTATTTCAACCAGGATTACCCCCCGCTTGAGTTTTATTTTACTGGGTAGCGCGTGCTTTCTCATTGACTTTTACGATTTGGAAGTATTTAGTTCGAATAATTTGAGTAGCCACACTTGCCGCATTAGTGATTGCTGACTGAATAGACAATGTAGCATCTAAAATGCCAGCATCAAAAGAATCGATTGTTTGAATCTGACCCTCCTGGAATGTGATCGTTAATCCTTTGTTTGCTATGCAAAGATTAAACAAATCATCGGCTTCTGCGCCGGTTTCCGCATTTTCTATTATTTTATTAAAGGCGGAACGAACTAAATCCTGGTATCCGTGAAAAATGTCTTTTGCAGCTAATGGTATAGCCATTCCTCCCCCTGGCACTACTCCATACTTGCAAGCAGCAAAACAAGCCAGTTGAGTGTCGTCAATTGCTGTTTTGGTGTTGGATTTTTCCATGTCGGTAGGTGCGCCCGCCTTTATTACCCCAATGCCGGTAGTTAATCGGGCAATGCGGCTACGGTAGATTTGCTCCATATTGGGCTCCTTTTCAATTAAGGCTTCAATTGCCTTTACCCTTTTTTCGATAAGCTCTCCCAGGATACCCTTTTTGGTGATTTGCTCTTTGTCAAAATAAATCGCAGTACTGTTTTTTGTGGCCTCAATCTTCAGGCACGAACCAAACTCGTCGTAGTCTTCACCAAAATCTTTAAGCCGGTCTCCGCTAAGAACGTCAAATACGCGGTCTGTTTGCGTAACAATCCGGATATCTTCCAGTACCTGTCTGGCTAAATCTCCCGAATGGGGTGTTCTGATTACACAGACCGGATATCCTCTTTTGCTGTTCTGGACCAAAGTAGCCAGAGCATCGCCATACATGGCGTTGCAAAAAATAACCAGGGGGCGCTGTGGTGGCAATCCTTCGTTGTGGCGGGCATATTTGCGGTTCCATCCCTCTAAGACGCCCTGTAGGGTTTCTATTAGCTCTATTCGGTCATTAATGATCACAACAAGCGGGTTTTCGTATTCGCACCTGTTAGGGGCATTAAAAAACCCTTCGCTGACCGCCCCTACATCTAAAGAGTATCCGTTTCTGACTTCAGTTTCAATGTAGTCCATATTGGACTCCTGAACCTTGATCATTCCGTATGGTCCTACTTTTTTTATCATCTCCACAATGGGAAGTGCAATATCTTTCCGTCCATCCGCGGAAGTAGTTGCTACGGCGGATAATAAATTAAAGTCGATTTCCCCATTAATAACAACGGGCCGGGATATCTCGGTCAACTTCAAATTAATATTGTCAACAAACTCTTTCATTCGAACTACCGCTCTGGATGGGGAATGCTTATCGGCATCTTCCAACCCTGCTTTGATGAATTCAGCAATGAGTAGTGCTGTTAAAGTTGTTCCATCTCCGGCTACTTTTTCGGTTCGACTACAGGCGTCAATGACCATTTTAGAGCCTAGTGCTTCAAAAGGATCTTCATAAGATTGCCAACGGGCAACACTTACCCCGTCTTTTGTAGCCAGAACCTGGTTGACCGCATCAATGATAACGTACCGGCCTTCAGGCCCCATCGTAGAAGTGATTCGGTCTACAACCTTTTCTATGGCTGCAATAATTATGCTTTTGTCTGCTGTGTCGGTTAGTGTGTACATTGTCTGATTTTAGAAGTACATTAATTAGCGGCGCCAAGGTAAATATTCGCGGTGAACAAACATCTCACAACCCCTTGGGAATTTGTCGTAGTGTTCGTATGGTCCTGTTTGTAAATCACCGTTATCATTAATAAAGCAATAGCTTTCTTCTTTGTACTTATTGACAACTCTTGGGTTTTTGGCGTATATATTTTCTGGCCGGTTTTCAATGAGCCAATTCTTTAATTCTTCCCAAGTGATCGGTTTGTATTCTACTTTGAAAAGCTCCAGGTTTAATCTTGCGATTTCAGCTTTCTTTAGTTCAATTTCTCCCTGCAATATCTTTATTTTCGCTCTAATCTCAAATGTCGTCATCTTTTAAGTTTAATGATGTTTTTAAGGTCTGGCACATGGTTGTGTGAGACAATATAACTGTCTTCTTCATTTAACAGGCGCCCTATGACAGCCCTATTCCCATTCATGATAGAATCAACCGTCGCCAATATGTCTGAAATATCAGAGAAATTCAATTCTATGTTGCTGAATATAGAATCTCCATCTATAAGCACAATACCGCTTATAGAGTCAACTTTCGTTAACCTGAACGCATTGTGACTATCTGGCGGGTTAAGACTACATCCAACAACTATACCCTTTGCCCTAATTAACGAAGCGAGTCTTGTGATTTTGTCTAAGCTTTCTTTTTCCATTTTCAAAAAGCCCCGGGGAATTACCCCCGAGGGAAACATTACCAAATTATGAAAGAAAAAAAACACCCTATTCTTTAGTGAGGGAATATGATTTTGTGTTCCCGCTTGAATAAATTCGGAGTATTCTTAATCCTGATTCTGTGATAGTAATATCCAATGTTGAATTCATATTCGGGAATATAGGCAATATGGCCCCATTCCACACTTCCTGATACTTTCCGATTAGCAAGTCGTCTGGATGCACACACGTAATGCGATAGTCTTCCCTGTTCCTTTCTGTGGTTATAGATAACTCCATAACCCCTTCTGAAAATTCCCATGTATTGTTGTCCTGGTCGATGTAACGACCGGCAACATCCGGGCGAATGCAATCCTTCTTACAAGAAGCAAGCCCGATAATCAAGAAAAAAGCGATCCAATGTTTCATTTTAAGTTTTTTTAGTAAGTAAATGAACTGGAGATAGTTGCCAAATACTTAATATCTTTTTCCCGGGATTCTATGTTCGGATATTCAACGCTTGTTGCTAAAATTACCCCCATGTGGTCTTTAACGCAAAATTCGAAAGTGCCTTCGTCCTTATCCCACCTGTTAATTCTATTGAAACCCTCTAACACAGAGCACAGTGCCATTGGAAGGGGTTCGGTGTGGTGCTCATTCCTTTGGAGTATTTCGCGTCCCTGTCCGTCGTAAATAGTGAACTGGTTTTCCTTTATTTTGATAATCATATTAAATCCAATATTGCGTTTTCTTTGGCATTTTTAATAACGGATTTTATTCCGTTTTCCATACTGGATTTAGAGCTGTACATTTCACTTCTTCCGATGGGCTCTCCGTTTCTGGCCTTTAACACAAAGTAACTACGTCCGTCTTTTGCTTTTTTGCGTTCAAAGTTGTCGTTACTTGCATTTTTTACAACAGAGGTTATTCCATTTTGTGCACCCTGCTTACTGGAATAAGCTTCGCTATGCAGGATAGTTTCTCCATTTCTTGCTTTTAAGATAAAGTGGAACTTTCCTGTCTTTTCTGATTGAAAAAGATTAAATGGCATCTCCTATTCTTTTTTTGATTTCGGCTGAAATTTCAGTTAATCGGTTTTTTAACTCTAAAGCAGACTCTTTATCCAACTCCAGGTAAGAGATTTCGTTATCAAATTCAAACACTGTAAGATTGTCGGTAGAAAGACTTAGTGAATACTCTATTGCGGTATCTTGCTCCCTGGTAGCCTCAATCACGTCTTCTTCCGCCTGATTATCGCTGTTTATAAACTCTGAAAGATTATCTTTTAACGCCACCATTTCCGCAGAAGTAAACCCCGCAATCCTGACTGGACGTGAAAACTTAATCTTAAAGCGATTACCTAATTGATAGTGTGAAACTTTTAACTCAGGCATGATCAGGATTTTAGCAAAGGTAAAAAAATTAACTGACAGTTGTTAAGTCACCCGTAGGGCACAACGCAGGGTCGATACATAGTTTTTCGACAAAGCATCCGCAATGCTTGCAATACGGGTCAGCGACCTTTTTTTTTGATGATTTTTTCGGCTTGACTTTCTTGGCCGGCATTATTAATTTGATTAATTACAGTTGATAATTTTACGATACTCAACCCCTTCTTTGTTTTCAATTTCTTCATGGTCGAATTGTTTTAATAATTTTTTGATGATTTCCGTATCCACCACATCCGAAAATCCGGCAAAGGCTATTTGGTTGTAGTCAACCTCGTTAAACTTTTTCGGAAAAGTTACAGCCTCCTTCCATTTTTTATCAAAATGAATCCATCGGGTAAACCTGGGGTATTCAGCCTGATGTTTTCCGGCTGTGGTCAAATACACGTGGTTTTCGGAAATGTACGCCCACCCCTTGTTTATCATTCTTGAAATTTCGGATGAATGTTTGTCCGCCTCTGACAGCGGTAGTGCCGTCAGGCAATGAACCTTCTGCAACAATAATTGTAATGAATTCATTTTTCGTGAGCATTTTGATTAAGGAATCCTGGTGAATTTCGCACAGGCGCTGACCTGAGAATTCTTCCAGGGTGTTTTTTACACTTTCATCCAGTCCGATGAAAGTTAATTCCGTCAAAGTAGTATTGGACTGATACGAAACCAGTCCGTTGTCGGCAATATGAACAGTGAGGTATTGAGACTTTACAAACAAGGGGAAAAGAAGAAATGCGAAAAACAGGGCAAGTGTCACCCATTTAAGGTAATTAGTCTTGTACATATCGTGAGATTTTGAAAAAAAGAGGGATGGGATAACTCCTATCCCTCTCGATACTATTAATTACAAACTATTAACCCGTTGGAGATCATTTCTACGCGCTTACTTGGTAGAAGCGACCTCCAAGGGTTTTATTTTTTCGGTTTCGGGGGTTCCGTTCCACACGGCAAGAAATGTAGGGAAATCAATTCGAGTAGGCGTAAGTACCCATTGAGCTTCAGCGTCCTTATCTTTATAGGCAATTCCCACGGTGTCGTTTGTCAAGTGACAGACAACGCTGAATTGTCTGCGCCTGAAAAAAACGCGGTGTTCGGTAAATTCACCCTTTCCATCAAAAGAAGCGTTAATTCCCCTGAACTTGAACCCATTATCAAGCAAGCTTTGAATGAATTCGTGATCTTTGTACAGATGTCTCAGTTTGTTTTCGCTGACCATTTTTCTTGCAGGATTTTATTAGTAAAGTAAATTCTGTAATCTTTTCCGCTATTCGACCGGTTAGCCTGGATTGCGGCATTATGCCCGAAGTAATAAAAATTGAACATTACAATATCGGGATGGTCCGTCAAGATGACGGGGCCTATATTCTCACAAGACCATTTCTGGAATTCGTCTTTTTCCATGGGGATGCTCACTCTCATGTGGCGGATTATCTCCAGGAATGTCCCGTCAAAACTAATAGAATTCGGATGGGACCGGGTATAACCCATCTGGTGGTTGCAGGCCAAAATGATGGAAGATGACAGTTTATCCACTAAGCTCTGTTCTTCTAATCTTTTCTTCTCCATGGTAAAGGTATTTGTCGTCCAGTGAAAATTCCACACCTTGCCATTTAACTGCAGGAGGCGCAATCTCCATTTTTAATTTTAATAAAATCAACATCAGGGTTTCTACCCTACAATTTCTCGAAGATTTTTCAATCTTATTGAAAGTGCGCCACTGCACACCGATATCCTTTGCCACTCGATATCTGGTAATACCCTGGCGGATACGAACCCATTTGATTGCTAATGATAAAAGCTCGAAATTCATCTTCCTTCTAAAGCTTCTGTTTCTACAGGCATTTTAGTTGATTGAAATTAACCTTCAACCTCTATCCCCTGATACGTCAATATTTCTTTCAAGAACATCCAACTACGTGGATGAAATAAAAATGAATTAATATTTTTAGGCACCCACTCCTTAAAATCAGTGCCGTAAGTTTTTCCTGCGCCCATCCAGTCGGCCACCATCTCTGCTAAACAAATATACGGCATTTCCATGGGAATTACCTCTTTGCCGTCACGTGATACGCTGTACCAGTACTCAGGGTGATGATCGTTGTGTTTTTTGTGATGGAACCAGGCGAACTTAAAAAGTTCCTCCGCACTTTCCGTGTTTTCGCCTTTAAATCTATAGTCCGCATACCACTGCTCGTTATCCGAGAACTTAGATAAATCATGCCCTAATAGGCGGTGAACAAAATCTCGGCTTAGAGATAAAGGACGCTGATAAAGCGCAGGCAAAACCTGCATTAACTCTAAGCCCGACTCTAGGACCGCCAATTTATGAGGTATTACGGTTTTCCTGTAATATTCGTCAAGCTTGTCGCCGATTTCAGGAGCAATGAAGCTTTCTTCAAACTTCCCCAATAAAGAGAAAGGGCACGTAACACCCAGCGCTTGGGCCTGTTCGGTAAAATCGTTCAAATAGTTGTGTAGGTGTTTCATCGTCCCTTTATTATGATTAAGTCAGTATTGTCTTCGTGTTTAAGTATCAGCCAAAATGTGTCCGGCCCAATACGGGCGGGAACTATGGCAATTTGACCGGCATCAATCATCACAATGTCGTCATCAGTTATGACTGCATTGTGATAATACTCTGTCTTGTGATTGCACTGCTGGCTTTTTCCATCCCGTCTGCTGACATGGAAAAACCAAACGACGGCCGATAAGACGAGTAACGCGACAGGAATTAATTGTCTACCCATTAGAGAAATATTTATTCTTTTTGTAAAGCTTTTCCATATCAACAGGCAATCCCAGCCGCTTCCAAGTGTGAATTACCCAGCCATTGGGAAGTTTCTTTTCGCAACAATAGATATAATTGTCTTCAAACCATTGTCGATGCTTCCCTTTGAGCCTGTCCGGGAAGCGACCATCGGCCTTGATGGTATCAAAAGCACACCCGTAAAGCTTAATGCTGCCGGTAGTGTTAAGGAAATGAACTTCACCTATTGCGCCATGAAAATCGGCGCCCTCCAAGTATGCCCCCTGAAAGTCCGCCCACTCAATCAAACTCCACCGGAAGTCTGTGCTTTCACAGACAGCGTAATCGAAGTTCCCCTTCAATACCATCCTGGATAAATCAACGCCGGAAATATCAGAGTAATCAAAGGAAAACGAATGCCGGATGCTTTTGTTAATCTCGAAAGGGATGTTATCCATATAAACGGCCCTCAAATACATCCATCCATCAACCATTCTTAGAGACGTATCCCCCGGCTGATGTTGGGCAAGGAGAGATACGGGTAAAAAAAGAAAGAAAAGAATTAATTTCATCTGCAACATTTTTTACAGGTGTTTTGGCGAAGTTTGCGTTCATGCTCACGCCATAAATTTGTTGTGAATAATTGCGGCTCCATAGTCGTGCCCTGACAACGCGGACAGACGACCTGACCCGAACCATGACAATCCGGACAGATTTCTTTCTCGGAAATCTTCACACCCTCAGACTCCTTTATGGTGTCAGCCCATAAGCGCCAAAGAAAACCCGCAGTAACCCATCCGGTGCCACTACAGCGAGTGCAACCTATTCTTCCCTGCATCTTCTGTTTATTTTTATTATTAAAAATCCAGCTAGAATGCCGCATATAATTCCAGATAAAAACATAATCTAACTTTTAAAAAACGTCTGCGAAAGATCACACACATCCCCCGCAGACTCCTTACTGATACTAAAACCACCCTTTGGCGGTCCTTCGGTTGTATTGCTCGGTAAAAAATTATCTACGCATTGTAGCAATCCAATAATCAAATCCAGCAGAAACCGGTCCCATTAACTCATAGCCCTTGGCAGCATGTTCATTGATATACCTTTCGATTTGATCACCACCCTCTGCCGTCAAAAACACATACTCTTGCTTTTTTCAGACCAAAGACTCTGCGTCCTGGTCTAGAAGGTCTTTAAAGGAATTCTCTATTTCCACCCAAAAATACTGACAAGCTTGCTTCGCTAATTCTAAACTAGAGCAATCCCCCGCTGCCACAGCATAGCCACTCGCCCAAAAAGCCCAAGTGAATGTGGCCTACACTTGCTTAATCACAAAACGAAAAGCACCGCCGCAAACCCTCGCCTCTATCCCCTCGTCGCATTCTGTGAATTCTAATTGCTTCATAGTTCTAAATCCCTTTTTGTATAATTATCGCATCTTTGCCATCCCTAAAAAGTATCTGCGGGGAATCAATATCATGCTTCGATAATTCTTCAATTTGCTTAATAGTCAAATCCCTTCCGTGACCCAAAAAACTTTCGCTCACCACAATAAAGTTCTCCACTCCATCTGAGTAATAGTTAAAAAAAAGAGAAGTGTGCAGAAAAAACCCCAAGGATTTGCCCTACAGACCGCAGGAGAAAAAATATCCAAAATTTGCGCACACTCCCCTTAAATTGAATTAGTATGAAAAAAACTTACCGCAAATATACGGTACTTTGTAGCATATATGCAATAGTATGTTTATATTTTTTTGCCAAGTATCAGAAATTGCGGGGTTATACCACCTAAAACCCCTTATTTCATTGATATTCACCTGTGATAACTCACGGATTACCCTTTGTGAGACTTTTGTGACAGCCATAATTGATGAAAACAAATGAGAAAAGGCCGGATAACAACCAAATTCCGATGTTTTGTATCAAAAATACCGGGGATATATACCCTTTTGAAAAATACACCTGTGACAGATTTTTAAAGAACCGGTGCTGACAGCCGTGAGTTTGAACTACAGGGGCGAAGGGGAGGGCTGATATAGTAATACACGGGGGCCTTTAACGCATGGGAAAGCGAAAATGCGAAAGGGACGGGGCATCCAAATTTTGGGTTTTGTTTCTGAATCACACCTGATTTGCACCTGATTTGACCCCAAAACAGCACTAAAAGCAAAACTTCGATTTTCCCGCAAAAGCTTAGTTTTGGGCGTAACTCGTTGATTATCAATAGCGTTTTATCTCGCTGGAAAAGGAAATTAGTTGGAGTACGCCTGGGAATTGTCACAAATTCCATGTTTTGAGGATAAAATTAAGATCAAATGAGCAATTCCGGGCGATTTGGGGCCAATTGCCACGACTTAGGAACGCTTACACAGTTGAGCAATTGACTTACCACCCCCACCGCCCAACAAACAATCACTTTGCTAAATTATTGTCTATGCGATTAAACATTGCTTAATACTATTTGCTAGTATGTATTAGGTTGTATTTACTGTATGAGGATACTTTATTGCTTTTATTGGGTTTTGGGTTGGTCTTCTTTTTGCGCAGTTTTCGCAAAATTCGGGTTTTATTCGCCGTTTCCTTGCGTTATAGGGGTTTTACCTTGCCTTCGGTGCAGCCTGTATTGCTCAGCAAGCCAATAAACGCTACCTTTAAGGGAAAAATGAATGGCGACACTTTTATTTTTATAAACTCGGTCCTTTCAACTGTAAGCAAATTCAAAAGAAAGCATCAAATCTACCAGTTAGAAATTAGATTGCTTCTCGCTGGTTGTGCTGCCTTAGATTTCTTTACCTGCAGGCAGGTTTGCCAGATGAACGAATTTTCCAGTGTAGTTTTGACCGATTTAACCAAAAAGGCCCAATTGCTTGTAAACAAAGGGCTTTTGATCGATCCTGGCACCAATATAACCCCCGATACTTTGCTAGGTTTGACTGGCAAAGGTTCTGATCTTGCCAATGAGTTTATTTTATCACTGGAGGTGATGAAGAATTCACAGGAAAAATATATTAATACTGGTTATTTTTCAATTAACGGAGTTCTTAATTAGATGTTTGGGGTTTTTCCTGCGCGGTTTCCGTAGATTTTAGCCGTTTATGTGGTGGGGCGTCCGTAAAATAAAAAAGCCCGTTAGAATGGCTCTAACAGGCTTGAAAATGAATAGTTATGCAAAAATTCTTACATTATTAAGATTAGAAAGTCTTCACAAGTGAATTTGTACTGCATCGGTTCCCATACTGTAATCTTTCATTCATTCTTGAAATAGAATGAAAGTTCATATTATGGATGTGCCTATACACTGTGCGGTTGCGCGGTTCTTGAAAGAAAAATATCTTTTTGAATCTGCGCAAAAATTCAGCCTTTCTTAATACCGTGTTAGGATCAACAATGTATAAGTATGGCTGAATAAGTTCTATAAATTGCTTCTTTTTCATTTAATTAAAGTAAATACCCGAAATAGGGTAATTATTGGGTTATGTGCTTAAAAAGAATGTATTCTAATTCCCTTAGTATCGTTTTTCGGTATGTTTTCCCGTTAATTTCTAAAAGGTAATAGTCTTTATATACTTCAATGCCGTAAAATTGTACCGGATCCGAATTGATGCGATAATAATACCCCCATTTCATTTCTCCCATGTTTCCATGTATTCCGTACATATTCCAGGCATACTGGGCGGGCTCCATTATATTACTGTATCTTACCATTTCTTGGAAACGCTTGTCTTTCTCAATATCCCAATTGATGAAATTTTCGTACTCCTCAAAATATGGGGAATCTACAGTTATTTTATCCTCAATATTGAGATAAGAAATACAATCTTGATCTGATCCGGTTACATAGGCTTTGAAAGCTTCTATGTTTCGGTGGGCTTCGCTATGAAAGGCAGGCGACAAAGTACTTTCTATGCCTCCTATGATGTGGATATAATAATATTTATTCATTCCAAATTGATTTAATTGCTTTTCTGTGGCGTTTCTTTTCTTCGCGCATTTCGCGCAAAATTTTCCTTGTTCGCAACTCCTCGCGAATTAAAGGAATACAGGCCACTAAAAGCAGGGCGATTAAAGAATAATAATAGATCATTTGTAAAAGGTTTTACGGTTTAAGGGGGTAAAACCTCGTTAAACTATTTCTCCTAAACTTTCTTTCAGTTCTTCAATTGTATCTGCGTCAATTTCAGCTAGCAATTCTTCACCCCATACGTAAACCAACATATTTACAACGGTTTCTGAATTATCGTAAGTTTTCGTTACTTCTCCAAAATTTTCTTTTTCGTATTCTTGGCATATCCCCACAGCTTCAAAAGCATCTATATTGTGCGTTTTGAGCCATTCGGAACAATTGTAATAACCAATTAAATAATAATCTTCATTGAAACAGTGAAAATGCCAATCATCCCGGTTGTCGTCGGTTATCACTCCATCATTAATTCGGTCTAAGATATGGTTTGCCAGTTCTTCTCTTACTGAATTTTTCATAATAAAAGGGTTGCGCTTTGCCCCAGTTGAGGCAAAGCAGGTTAATTAATTGTTGTGAAGCATGAGGTGTTCCACCAAAAGGTTTAAAAATTTCATTTGAGCAATGGTTTAATACTGCAAATATGCGGGTAAGATCCACCAAATGTAAATACCCGAAATAGGGTAATTTTGCTTAAACAAATAAAAATACCCTAAATCGGGTATAAAAGGCTAAAAACCCCTATATTTGCAGTATTAAACCATTGCTAAAGTGATTATTCAGAAATACGGGCTTTCCTTTGAAAAAGTGAAATTCATTTTTTCCCTGTCACAAAAAAAAGATACTAAAAACCAGTCTACTCCAGACCAGGTTTTCACCGGCTCGCTCTCGCCCGGGATCACCAATCAGCATCTTATCAATAATTCAGGCGATTTTTTTTCTTCAACCGATATTGACATTCAGGCTGTATTGGCCGTCCTAAGCCGCGAAAACTGCTTCAGGGCACTTTGGGTGGTCTGTGCGCTAAATGTCGCGTCCAGGGGCGAAATAAACCGATTTTTGGGAAAGTCTGCGAGTTATTCTAATCGAATTATAAGGCTGCTTAAAAAGCATAATTTAATTTTGGGAAATCGCAAGTTTTCAGAAAACATAAATTTATTACAATCATTAACTAATTATCAAAATAAATTCAATTATGGGTAGACAAATAGAAGATCGTCCTCAACCTGGCGCCGGTGCCGGTAATTACCTGCGCATAGACGCGAAAAATCATTGCTTCCTCTGGAACGATGAGCCGTTCAATCAATTCGACTTTTACATCGATGATGTGGATATTGTTTGGGATGAAGGAAACCAGGAACACCGGGTTCGTGCCGGTTATTTGTTTTTACTGACCGTTACTCCCAGATTCAAAATGGAAAGAAACGGACAACGAGTGGAAACACTCAAACTACAACTGCGCTCAGACTGGTCTGTGGCTTCTACTTCTTTTGTAGTGGGGCTTGCCAGTATCGAGAATTTGAATACCGACACGCCGATAACTATGAATTTGTACTCTAAAGAAGGAAAAGACTATATGCTGCTGTCAATTAAAGTAAACGGCAGTCATCCAGACCCAATTTTCCCCTGGAATGGATCTGGTTACGATGGAATTCCTAAGCATTCAGATGATCCAGATGGTTGCGTAAATAAGCTTGTTGAAATATTCAATAAGCGAGTTTATAAGATTTGGAAAGGGCAATTATGGTCGCCTTCTGCGCAAAATCCCGCAAATTCCAGCACTTACGATTTATTGGCAGAACAGTGCAAAAACAATTTTGAAAGAGAATCTTTTGATTCCTTTGAAAAGATGAAAACCTGGTGGGAAAATAAAGCCGTTTCATTTTTTGTAAAAGAAAAGAAACTGAATGATGATGAAATGACCGCGATGGCACTTCTTTGGACCAACCAGGCCCGTAAGTATCCGGAAGGCACAGATTCAGTATTTGGGAAAGACGGAAAAGTAACAATAGCTGAAAACGTAGAGGCCACCGCAGATGATGACTTGCCTTTTTAAAAGTCAATAAAAGGCGTTAAGGAAATCTCAAATAAAAAGGCTGGTGTTTGTTCACCGGCCTTTTTTAGTTTTAGTAAGAGTTGGTTGAGTTTTGCGTAGTACTGAATCAACTCTTGGTATTCTATCCTGGTAATTTTTACCGGGGTATTTTTGATTAGCGTTAATTGGTCGAGTATCTGGATACCGTATTTGACCTGCAGCCCCTTTGCGTAGTTCGACTCATTGCCATCCTTGAATTGATTGCACATCTTGCACTGTAAATTACAGTTGTATTCGTTAAACCTAGTTGACAAATGGGTGCTTGGAACAAAGTGCCCGCAGTCTCCTTCCGTGTAATGGGTATGAGCCCCACAACTTATACAAGCCCCGTAACCGTCCGGGCCAGAATCTCTGAGGCGTATGTAAAGATTAAATTCTTTGGTAAGTTTATCCCTTAACTTTGGCAGTCTCACTCTTTAGTTGCTTTAGGAAAGCTTCGTATGCGGTTTCAGTGTCCTGGAATACTTGGTCAGCGCTTATCCATGATCTGCGCCCCTGTATTTTCACCTTTATTGTTGTTTCTTTCTGGCTTGCGCAGATTTCTATTTTCTCGACAACGCCTTCGGCAAATCTTTGACCGGCGTTATAAATAACTGTATCCCCAGGATTAAATGGCAACTCTACTGAAAATTTTTTTAAAGACATAGTGTTTTGTTTATCTTGAATGAATCGATCAATCCTTCTATGCTTGCAATCTCGTCGGGTGTTGGTACAACTACTTTGACAGCAGGCTTTTTGCTCCAGGTTTTTCGGGCAAAGATAATGTGAATGTCTGAATCTTCCTTTTTTGCAGCATCCATAAACGCTTTTAGGAGGTTGTCCACATCTGGCTTGATCATGTGTGGTCCGCCTTCGACGTGGTATTTCTTTTTTGATTTTGGCATTTGAATATTAAAGCTAAGTACAATCATTCCTCCCAGCGGAATCCGGTTAAGCTTAATAGCCCATCTAATTGCCTCTTTATATTCCATGTACTTCCTCACCCTCTCTGCTCTTTTGCGAACATTTGGTTTCTTGCTGCGAAGCTTGTTTTTCCATGCTCTATCCGCCTGTGTCATGCGCAGATAAGGGACGGGCTTTATGTTGATTTGGTAGGTGTCCATTTCTCTTTTATTGAAAGGCAGAAAGCAACAATCAGTAAAACTAATTGTGTATTAACTATTTCTCCGTCTACATAAATCTCGATCATGGGCATTAAATTATGTTGTCGAATTCTAATTCCAATTTCATCTTGCCCTTTTCAACACCCTCTTGGTAATGATCTTCACACAAACCAAAAACTGGAGCTTCGGTTTCAGTTACAATTGTGGTCGGCTCATTCTTACATCCCTTTACATTACAACGGTGAATATCCCAATCTATCAAAATTGGCAGCATCATAATTCCTCCGCATTCTTCATCTCTTATTACTTTCATATCTTTTGATTTACCCGACCTGAGCCGGGAACAGTTAATAAAAATCGGAGACGGCTGTTTTACGTTTCGTACCCTAACGCAGGGAATATCTATGTTCACTATCCGCAGCAAAAATTAGCTTCCCGGAAACGGGACTCCGATATATGAAAAACAAATCTTCTCAAATTTAATCCCGACCAAGCCGGGAACAATTAATTATAATTTTCAAATAGTGGTTCTTTCAGCCGTTTCTCCATTCGCTTTTTCGCCTCGAGGTAAAATATTTCTTCCTTCTCAAAAGCCACATAGTCGAATCCATTCAATTCAAATGCTATCAAACTGGAGGCAGAACCCGTATGGGTATCAAGTAAAATCCAATCTTTTTCTACTTGCTTTAAATTGACTAGCCAGTGATAAAGCAGTACGGGCTTTTGGTTTGGGTGTATCTTTTTTTCATTTAGTTTTTTGTTGCCTTGACTGGTTCTTCCTTCCCGCAAACTTTTGCCCTGGTTGAATCCAGACCACATAAATTCAATTTGTCTGACTGAGTTAAATAGCGAAGTCCAAGCAATTTCGCAATCAGACTGATCGGAGTTGTGATTTACCTTATCCCACACAATTCGACCACTACTCTGTGGCTTCTGGTCAAAATTAAGGTAATTGCACCCCCAAATTATTTGATGCTTTGTAATTCGGAATAATTCATCAAAATACGCTTGGTCTGGTTGCTGGTCATCATATCCAGCAGCCTTATAATAGCCTGGAGCGGGTTGGTAAATCTTTGATCCGTTCTTTTGCCTTACATAACCCGCCCTACTTTCTGTTTTGCGACCATCTTCACCGATACCATAAGGAACGTCCACAATGCCCAATCCAAAAAAGTTATCGGGGTATTTGCATAAATGATCTTCCCATTTTCCGTGTATAAAGTCTTTCATTGGAGCAATCGAACATTTTTATAGAATCCTAAGATTCTTGGTTTTCTAATTGGTCAATCGCCTTTCTAAAATAGTTGTCAAAAGACCTTTTGCTTGCCACTTCGTGAAGCATTCTGTCAACCTTGCTTTCAACCCAATCAATAACCCTCAATTCTGTCGGGCTGACTTGATTTGATTGCACAAATTGTTTTTGGTCTATCAATTTCATATCATTAAATTTACCCCAGCCGAAGCCGGGAACATTATTTAAGAATTATTTACGTTCAAACCATTCGTTTATCCATTCTTCTGCCTCGATTACAACTTCTCTCTCTTTTCGCATCTTCTTTTGCCTTAATACAACGGCAATCTTCTCTGCTGTCGTTAAATCCCAAATGCCTATAATTTGATCTGCCGAAATGCGAACATCCTTCCTTTCTTCATCAAAGAAAAACTTTAAATTTGCGTAATTTAGGTAGTCGAATAAATCTTTTTCGCTCTCAAAACTCCTGAAATGAGTAACCCATTTCTTTCTAGGAGATGCCACGCCATTATTGATGTATAAATCATCCTCAAGGGATTTGTAAACGAGCAGGTAATTAATCTCAACACTATCTTCTGAATGTATCGAGCCACCAGAAAATATCTGTACTTTATCCCCTCCTTCAATATTTCTAAAGATTGCCGGGTAGTTTTGAGAATAAAGAGATAGATTAATCATTGTCAATAAAATAATTGAGTAATATTTCATGCCTATAGTTTTTACCCCGCCAAGCGAGTACGATTAAGCCGAAATATCGGCGGTTATTAATTCTTCCTTTAACAGTCTACACATTATTTCACTGTACTTTTTGACATCCTTCTTCTTTATATACATAATTGAAAACTTCTCCCATGTTCCAAATCCTGTAAAATACACAGTCTGTCCGGTCTGTATCTTAAATTTTTCGATTGCTGATTTTATTTGGCTATCAGCCAAGGCATATTCGTAGTCAGGATTGGCATTAGGCCAGAAAACCTCGAAATTAATATGTCCGTCATACCTTCCATTTCCTTCCTGACTTTCAGAAAAAGAAACCCTTGCCTTTCTATATATTGCTAAATCAATTACTTTCATGGCTGGTCGGGAAGGTTTAATTACAGTTTGAATAATTAAGTGCAATAACCAAAGCTGCCGCACCTATTCCGCTGAACATAAACAAAAGCCCAAGTGCAACTAAAGCCCTGGCAAGTTCATCTTTTAATAGTTCTTTCCACATATTATTTTATTTACCCCGGCTGACCGGGAACGTATTGGTAGGTTATTTAAACAATTCGTTATTTAGTACCGAATAATCGGTAGGTGTATCAATTCTGATTTCTTGTATGTCACAATCATTAAACTCTTTCGCCTCCAATTGTCGGCTTTCCCATTTGTAAAGTTTTCTTTTTTCATCCTCATCCAAATCAAGTTCAGTGTATGGCTTTTCCTCTTTTCTGATTTTCTCAATCAAATCATCGACAAATTTCTTATGTTGACAGGCCTTTTCTTCTGTTGAAAATATGCCTTCAATCCACCAATGGTAATCATCCCAACAGCCACTACTTGCCCTCACAACATACACTTTATTCATCGGGAACGTATTTTTAATAATGCCCTGCGGCATCGTTTATTCTGGATTCAAGCTCTTTAACTTTTTTTTGCAAACTCAATATGTCATTGCTTACGCTTAAAACATATTTAATCCAACACCAGCTACAAAAAACAAGCAGTGAAATAATTATAATCCAATACAGCATAGTTATGATATTTTTAAATCTTCATCTTTTATTTTTATGCCATCCCAATCATCCTTAGACAACTTTTCTAAGTTTTCAATGAAATTACCTTTGTTTTTATTGGCTTTTCTTTGGTCTTCCAAAGCTTTTTCCAGCCTTTGTTGAAACCCACCCTTCCTAGACTTGGGCTGTTCTTCATTCCTGATTGACCTTAACCCTGCTAAAACATCTTCAAAAACCATAGTCAACAAAATCAGGAATAATATTGAGGCCGTAACAATTCCAGTTTCGCTTTTGATTAGATCGAAACAAATCCATGCGCAGCCCAAAACTTTAATGATGTTGATTAAAAATAACCTGGTCATAGAGTATAGTTTTATCTAAGCTCTTTATAAAATACCACCCAATCCGTTTCTAAAGAATCAAAAGCGATTGAAACTAAATCTTCTTGATGCAATGTTGCAAAGTCAACTGCACTGTGGATTGAAGCGAATCTTTTGAATGCTATTTTCATCGGAACATTATTTTGAAAGGTCAAAGACCCATCTGTTTTTTAATTCTTTGGATGTGTGTTTTCGGTTTCCCGTCCATTTCAAACCGCCTACTCCTTTCGCATCAAGTGTAAAGTTTGAAGCCTTTAGGCTAGCTCCATCTTCACTTTGCAAAGTGTAGGTAATTACTTTTTTTGCACCAATCTTCTTTGCATACCTCACGCAATACCCGTACAATTTTGAACAAGCGTTTCGTGTACCATCGGTGCAAAGTCGATTGACTTCAATTGTCAACCCGTCGTCTAACTTCCTAGCGACTGGACGGCCACAAATCGAAACCCCTACCAAGCGACCGCCAAACCAGCAACCCAAGGAAAATTTATGACCTGTTGGAGAATTGCAATGGCGGTGGTATCTGTTGACAAACTCCGCAGCTTCGGAGAAAGCAATAGTGGTCACGGTTAATATGTCATTGTCAATCAAAAGCATCGAATGTTATTTAAGAGTTTTTTAAATCTTCCATTGGGTAATAAAGTTGCGGGGTGGGCTGCAACCCACCCCTGATCTGCTTACTACAAATCTGGTCGATCAATCCAGATTTGCGGCTAGTGGCAAACTGGCTTTGCAAGCCCGACACTAGGAACAGTTTTTCGAAATTACTTAATTAGTCTACTTTCTTCTCGTTAGCTTCACAATGGTCTGCAAATTCTTTAATCGAACCCTCAAATTCCAAGTCATCCATTAATTCTCGTGCAAACCCATAGGGGTATCCATCCTCAAGGCTAGTATCCCAATAAGGCATTAACCTTTCACAATCCAAGCAAGTGTACACGCTACAAATACCGCAATCTTGCACACTTGTTTGCAAGTTCATCCTTGTTCCTTTCGGAAATATTTCACCGCATCCTATACACTCATGGGGCTTTCTGGTTACTACCTTTTTATCATTCAGTACTTCAATCATATTTTTTTTAAGATGTGGGCGGACTGCAACCCGCCCTGATTTCTGAGTATTTCAAAGAAGGCCGCAAATGTACCTACGGCTTTCTTCGAACAGTTTTTCGAAATTTATTTAACGTTGTTTTCGACCCAAGATTCAATATCTGCTTGGTCAAATTCATCAGGCAATCCGTTTGCCTTTTTGAAATTTTCCAGCCGTTCGGGTGTTGCATTTTCAAAAAAATAGCCTGTTCCTGATTCCCAGCAAATGTATGGCATTGTGTCTGCATCAAAGATGATGCTTGAATTGCCGAACGCCTCTATTTTTATTTCTTGCTTAGTCATGGTCTAATTCTTTTGGTAGGATTTCCGAAAAGAAGGGTAAGCCCCTCATTTCATCCCACATTTTTGAATAAAATTCGTGGATTAATTCCTCGTCTTTGTCAAGTCCAAAATAATCCTCTAACTGCTGTTCTGTGTAATCCTCTGAACTTTGCGGGTAATCCCGCTTTATTTCCAGTTCTTCCATTAATTTACCTACGTGCCTGTACAATTCCATGAATTTGCGCCTGTGGTCGTTTAGACCTTCCTCGAACTCTTGTAAAGCCTTTTCAATCACAAAGGCTTGCGATTCGTCAAGGCTGCCCGTTAAGCGATCTATTCGCTCAACGGTTTCCTGGCTTAGCTTAAAGGTTTTATTCTTTTTAGGCATTTTTTCTAATTTCAACCGCTTGTGCATAATTGTGCTTCCCTATTCCGTACCCTATCTGGATTCGAATTGTAGATGCCATTTCTTTCACTTGCAGTACACCACCTGAACCCATAGGGAATTCTTTTACCTGAAAACCTAAGCATTCCAGCAATTCCACTCTTTCAGCAACCCTCTTGTATCCTTTCACAACGGAGGCTATTTGTTCATATTCCTCTTTTATGTTGTGTTTCTTTAGCAGGTCTGACTTTTTCATTTTCTGATGTTTGTGGCGTCAATTAAAAAACGTTTCTTTCTTGACGAGCAATCTTTATAAATTCTCTACGTTTGAATCTATCAACCACTCCGTTTCGGTAAGCGAAATAAATGTTCCCGTTACTGTCTATACCCCATTCATAACACCAGGAATTATCCTCTCCTTCCATTTTGTAATACTCATTCACTTTTTCATCTCTAAAAGGTTTTATTGCGAACGCTTTCGCCCTTGTCTTTGCCTTACTCATTTTTTCTCAGTTTTAATTTTGTCATATCGACAATACAAATGTAAATACTTTTTATGTTATATGCAATACTTTTGTGTTGTTTATACAAAACTTTAACATTTCAGAGAACTTTTTGCCATATTGAATGACATTCCCCGCCACTCGCACCCATTATAGTATGAGTGACCTTTATTCGGCTCCTGCTTCGGCAGGGGCTTTTTTGCCAGGGCAAAAATCAGAACCTTCAAGAAAGACAATATCACCGCTGGGAAGCTCTATCATTATAGATTCTAGTTTGATACCGCAATTAATGCAGATTCCTTTTTTAAATTTGTGGTCTGCCACCGGGAACATTATTGTGAAACAATTTATTGATGAACTCCACACTTATTGACGGTATGCCTATTTGCTGTAGTCCAAGTATCAGGCTTTAGGTCTTTGTGTTCTTCTACCCAATTGGCCACATATTCTTTAACAGACTTATGCCACTTTACCTGATCGGATTGAACAGGGATTTCGCCATTAGAGTTTTTTGCAGCATCTTTCATGTATTCTTTTATCTCGCCCGTCCAATTCACCATTGGCAAGTAAAGCCAAGTCGGGGTTAATGCTATCGCCAACTTGTCAGCAACGCAAAGTCTACTAAAATGGGCACCTTCTCTTTTTGCTAAAAACCTTGAATGGTATAGGGTGAAATCAAACCATTTTTTTCCAAATATTCCCATAACACAAGCACCCCAATAAGGATGCAATTCACCTTCGTTTCCGTCCATGTTTGGCTTACCCCAATACCCTAAGTCGTGCACAAAAAATGCTAACCAAAGCAATGGGTTAAAGGGAAATCCGTACAACCTCCACCAAGCCCACGCAACGAACCAGGGGTGAATGAAAAAGCAATGCGCTCCATATAAAACTGATTTAGTCCCTATTTTCATTTTTTCTGATTTTTGCCCCGCCAAGCGGGAACGATTAAGTGAAAAATTAGAATCCGATTCCATCATTAAGAAAAGGATCGTAGTCGTCATCTTCATTGTGATCCATTCCAGAATGGCAGTTGTGACAATACCCAGTCGATTCAAAAGTAGTTTTACCAGCATAGAAGTTTCCGCAACTAGGGCAATAAAACCCTTCTTGACAACCCCAGCACAATCTCCTTTCCTCATTTTCGTAATCAAGACAAATGTTAGTGGCAGTATTTTCATTACAATCTTGACAGATGCCAAGCGTTTTTCCGACAATCAAATTCTTTCCAAGAAACCTAAAGTGTCGCTTCCATTCAAGTTCTTCAACAATCATTGAATTTGATCCGAAATATATCTTGTAGCCGAATATTGTCTTTTCCATATCTATTGATTTTTGCCCGACCGAAGCCGGGAACGATTTATCGAAGGCGCACAAAAGCACCTTCTAGTGAACAATTTTTTAATATATCTGCATTGTTTTCCCCGTAAGCTATCAAGACAGATGGAGCACCTGCATTTGATTTTGTTTGAATCCCATCCTGAGTACAAAACCGAATCCGACCTTTCAAAAACAATAAGGCAGTTGCTTGATTCCATACATTGTCAAAAAACGAATTGGTTTCTGTACGAGCGAAAATCAAAGCAATGCCATTTCCATGATCAGCTAATTTTGAAAGCCACTTACTAGCATGAGATCCATAAGGAGGATTACACCAAACCCGACCTTCCCAATTTTGAAACAAACCATTGTCTTCGGGCGTGTAGTGATTTATTGCTGTATCAAATGGCCGAAAGATCGATGTACACGGATCTAAGTCAAATGGCCCCAATTCATCAATTATATATTTAGGTGTAAACCAAACATGAGTTCCCGCTTTTCCTCCTTTATGCTTTGTCTCAAACTGTGTATTCATGCGAACGATTTATCGAATTAATTAAAAGGTTTATATTCTGGTGAAGCCATTGGTATGTGTCGATGGTTGTGACTATATCCGACTTTTTCGAACTCATTGTCTCCGACTTCAAAAATCGTTATATACAACTTGCCAGATTGCCACCAAATATTATTTCCAACTTCAATTAATCCTTTGGCCGATCCTGGTATTTTACCCCTAACGTCCATTAAATCGTTTTGCTCAGAGCCTGTGCCTCTAACAGTAAATAATACTGTTTCGCCTTCATCAGTCATATCGTATATTTTTCCTCCTACCATCGGGAACATTTATTCATAATCTATTTCTGCACTCTTTACTAATGCCCCACACTCGGAGCAGTAACTACCAGCCCCTTGTGGCCCGTCATCAGTAAACACCGCGTTTTGGTCACAAGAATGAGCATCTTGCAGTCCTTCATCCTCATAATGATATTTGTGTGGTTCACCGTCTTTTGCTGCTTCATAGCCAGCATTGTAGCCGTGATACTCGCCACCCTGATAAATCTTGTACAGAACTTCCTGGGGAGACTTACAGCCTTCCAGATTGATCGAGCAACCAATAAATAAGGGAGGAACAAATTCGTAGCCATCTTCATGCTCAAAACCGAAAGGCTCAACTAAGCTTTTAACCTTTTCTATGGAAAGTACTTTCTGTTCGCCATGAATGTAGGCATCTGTTGAATTACTCATAATTGTTGATTTGGAGTTCCCATCCGGGAACGATTAACTAGAAAACTCATGAGCCATTTCTTCCCATGAGTTTGTTTCTGGGTCATAAAACTTTTTGTTCAATACATCAATGATTTGCAAGTCATCATCTTGTCTTGCTTTAATCAAATCTTCCCTGGTAATCTTATCAATGAATTTTGTGCCAAACCCAGGTTTCAAATACTCCCTTCCATGTGTATATATTTTTAAGTATAGACTTGCCATGATTGAACGTATTGGTTAAATAATATTCTGAATAAAGGGTTGAAAAATAAATTTACCGAAATCTCATAAAATATTGACAATCATAGTGGATTACACCATTGCCTTTTACCTTATCAAATTTCATTTTTCTGAATTTCAACCCTTTTAATAAAGTCTATTTTTTAGAAAGTTTCCTTTTATAAGACTTGAGACTAGCTCCAAGTTTGACTTTTTGGTGTCTCAGGTACTTATAGAAAGTGCTGACCGAAATATTCAATTCTTTGGTGATCTCCTTAATCGGTTTATCACCTCGCTCATACATCAATTTGCATAGGATGGATTTGTCTTTTGCAGACTGAGATAAGCCTTTTGGCCTTCCGCCTTTACGTCCTCTAACCCTGGCGTTGGCTAATCCAATTCGGGTGCGCTCTGAAATCAGGTCGCGCTCAAATTGGGCGAAGGCTCCGAAAATATTAAGCATCAATTGTCCGGCTGCGCTGTCATTGAGTACAAAGCCATCACTAACGCTTACAAAGCCAACTCCTTTGTCTTTGAATATTTCAACCAATTGCACTAAATGCTTCAATGATCTTCCAAGTCTGTCGAGTTTGTAGACGTAGATTTCATCACCTTCTCTCACAAACTCTAACATTTTCAAAAGCTCCGGACGGTTCTTGCTTATCCCCGACACTTTTTCCTGAAAAATCTTTTCGCAGCCTTTTTCTTTTAAAAGGCTGATCTGTGACTGAATATTCTGGTCTTCAGTCGAAACCCTGGCATAACCAACTTTCATATTTCTAAGTATTTGATTACTGAAATAATGAAAATCGGGCCTGCCTTGACTTTATATTCTACTCAATATCTTCTGATACAAATTTAAAAATTATCATAAGCAATGTCCAGTGTTTCATCCTCTAATCCGATATACGTTAAGGTGTCGTATATTGATTTGTGGTTCAACTGTCGAGATACAATCCATAATGCCATATTTGTGTCGCGCAGTTTTTCCAGGCATTTTTCGTACAAATGACGAGCGTAAGTTTTCCTCAAAGTGTGGGATGTACTCTTATGCACGTCTATATCGTACTCCTTAAATACTTTGGCAAGGCGAATATTAGCCCCATCAACTGTTAATGGTTTTTCGCCTGTTGAGCCCCGCTTGCCTGTGAACAAAAATTTACTTAATGCCCTGTGTTTCAAGAATGGATCAAATAGGCCCTTCATCCTTTTAAAAGCGTTTAGTGGAACTAACCTCACCTTTCCCGTTTTTACCTCTGAATCAACATAAAGGTAGTCTCCCTCGATATCTTGTTTTTTCAATTTTAAAATGTCAGATATTCGAAATCCAGTGGTAATACCCAGGAAGATCATGAGGGCTTCTTCGTAAAGTCCATCTTCGCAAAGTTTCATTACAAAACCTACTGCTATATTATATGGTAAGGGCCTGGTCTTCATAGTTGAAGTGTTTCCTGCAAATATCCGCACACTTTTTTAGCGTTTCTTTTCTGGCATAAGCAGCATCAGTAGCAGCAGCATAAGCGTCAGCAGCATCAGCAGCAGCAGCAGCAGCAGCAGCAGCAGCAGCAGCAGCAGCAGCAGCAGCAG